>OLPR01000314.1_pt1 | contig 45403 bp, 40 predicted proteins | sample 1672761 | NCBI WGS metagenome assembly OLPR01 (sample SAMEA3136721, study PRJEB25190) | human gut metagenome | biome: human gut; feature: human-associated habitat; material: faeces | place: Austria | collected 2013 | reverse complement strand
AGAATTCCAGCCTTCCAAGCTGGCTATGCGGGTTCGATTCCCGCTACCTGCTCCAGACAATATAATATAAAGTTTTTATGAGCAAACGCAGGTGTAGTTCAATGGTAGAATTCCAGCCTTCCAAGCTGGCTATGCGGGTTCGATTCCCGCTACCTGCTCCATAAATTAGCAACAACTGGCTTAAGTTGTTGCTTTTTTCTTTATTTAAAGTTATAATATATTTACTTGCGGGTATATTTTAATGGTAGAATTTCGTGCTTCCGACCCGAAGGTGTGGGTTCGATTCCCACTACCCGCTCCATATTAAAAAAATAAAAGCTTTAAAGCTTTTATTTTTTTGCATAAGTTTATAGTTAATTACCATTTTTTCAATTATTCTTTTGAATTTTATATCTATATTTTAAATTCGTCAGTTGTAACTCTAGTTAAATGATATTTACCAAATTAACTATATATTTCAATTTTCTATATTACCTCTCATCAACCTTTTTATCCTTTACCAATAATCCACTTAATATCTTCTATAGCTTTATCAATATTAAATCTGCCATTACCAACAGGATAATAAACTGCATAAAATTTATATTTAGTTCCATTAATTTCTTTTTCGAAACATTTTTTTCTAACTTGTGATACAGATATTTTCTCTTCCAATACAATAGAACTAACTTGATTTCCAAATAAAATAATAATTTTAGGTTTTACAATATTTATTTCCTGTTTAAATAATTCTAGATACTCTTTATATACTGAATCTGGTAGTTCTCTAGCATCAATCTGCGTACACTTTCCTAGATTTGTAATAAAATATTTATGTTTCTTTACATTATTGTATACTTCCTCTGCAAATTCCTCTGTCCACTCCCTTCCTTTTGTTGATTTTATTTTTTCATATATGTCATTATCTAATAAATCTAGTTTAATAAAAAAATCCCAAATATTTTTAGTTCCAATCCAAGGAGACTTTAGTCCTTTCCATTTTTTTGATGAAGCAATATTTCTTTTTGTCGGATTCATAAACACAAAACATATATCGGGATTATTATCATATCCTCCATTATATATTGAATCTAATTCCTTTGCACCATATTTTTTCTGAAGTTTATCATATTCTTTAGTTAAATCTTTTAATTTCATCTAATTCTCCTAACCTCTTTCTTTTTTATGAATTATAACATACTTGTACAATAAAGAATAATCTTATATCTATATTTATCTCTTATTGAATTTTTTTTAAGTTTCATATATAATTTTTGCAAATTGTGTTTTATACAAAATTAATATTGAAAAAAGGAGTCCTTATGACAAGTTTTGGTTTAAAAATAATAGCTATAATAAGTATGATAATAGATCATTTGGGAGATGCTTGGTTTGGTAGAACTACAGGAATGAATTTAATAGGTAGATTATCATTTCCTATTTTTGCTTTTCAAATTTCTGAAGGATATATTCATACCAAAAATTTAAAAAAATATTTTTTGAGACTTTTTATTTTTGCTTTAATATCTCAAATTCCATTTATGCTTTTTCGCTCTACTTTTACAACTGGTTTTTCACTTAATATATTTTTCACTTTATTTTTTGGGTTATTTACAATCTTTTTATATGATAAATTAACTACTACCTCTTTTGCCTTTACAAAAAATAACCAAATTGATAATTTTTTTAAATACTTTTTTGCCATCTGTTGTTTTCTTTTAATTGGATTATTAGCAGAAGTTACAAAATTTGATTATGGTTTTTTTGGTATTTTTATTATATTTTTATTTTACGTTTTTAGAAATAAAAAAGTTTTTATGAATATATCCTTTATTATTGCATCTATAATAAGATATGGCTTAATGATTTATGCTAATGGTTATCATTATTTATATATTTTCTTAACTATTTTTACCATATTGTCACTTCTTCTTATTAATATTTATAACGGAAAACAAGGGAAAAAAGTTAAATATATTATTTATGCTTTCTATCCAGTTCATTTACTAATTTTATATTTCATATTTAGAACTTAAACCTTCCTTTACTAAAAACAGTAATCTAATTTATAATAAAAATAATAATGAGTGCAAATTCTTTTGCACTCATTATTTAGTCCGTTCTGCCAATAATAGTCCATCAAATAAAATCTGAAATTCTAATACTGGTATTTACTAAGAGCAATTTAGAAGTTTTTGATTAAAATTTGTATTCACTTAATATTTCATCATATTTTTCATATTTAGGAAAATATTTTTGTAATAATTTATAAAAACTTTTTGCATGTGTTTTAAATTTTAAATGGCATAATTCATGTATTACTATATATCTTATACAATTTTCATCTAATTCCATTATTTTTGAATTAATATAAATTTCTTTTTTATCAAAATCAAATTTAGCAATTTCTTTTGAATTTTGAATAATACTATAATCTTCTGGAACTAAACCAGTCTCGATTCTAATTTCTTCAAAAACATTTTCTAGATGTCTTTCTGCTAATTTTGCATACATTTTATTTAAAATAACATCTATTATTTTTTTGTTATTTCTTCCTTTTAATTTTGCTGGTAATTTTATTTCTATATAATTATTGTTTAAATTTAATTCTGGAGTCTTAATGTTTGCATATATAACTTTTACTGCATAATTTATTCCTAATATTTTTGCACTATTGTATAATGATACTTCTTCTATTTCATTTAATTTCTTTATTATCCAGTTTTTGTTTTCTCTTATGGCATCTTGTATTCTTTGTTTAGAAAAATACCAAGGAGCTTTTACTACTACTTCTCCGTTATTTACTAAAATAGAGAAATCTCCAAATATAGCTTTATCTATTGTATATGATATAACATTTTCTTTAACTTTTTTCATAATAAACCTCCTTAATATTTTTTCGAACTCTTGTTTGCTTTTGCTGAATGTATTTTATATTCTTATATAAATTTTGTCAATAGTTTTTTCGAAATTTTGTTCGGTTTTTTATGGAAAAATTTATCCCTTTGTAAAATGGCTCTACAAAGGGATTTTTATGGTTCGGGTAGTTAGATTCGAACTAACGATCGTAGGGTCAGAGCCTACTGCCTTACCGCTTGGCCATACCCGAATATGAAGCTAGATATATAATAATATATATCTAGCTTTTTTTCAACTATTTCTTTTTAATTTCTTGTTCTAAATCATAAATTATATTTATCATCTTTTTCGAATATTCTCGTATTTTTTCTTTATCATCTTTTATATCTGTAGGTATTTCTATTATATCACCTATTACTACATAAACTTTTTGAAAAAGATGTGGTCTTCTTGTAATAAATACTGGTAATATTGGTACTCCACTTTCTGCAGCAAAATATACTGCACCATTTTTTACTTTATTTCTTAAATCTTCTTTTTTCTTTAATATTCCACCTTCTGGAAACATTAAAAGTTTGGAGTTTTCCTCTAGATTTAAACATTCTATAGCATGAAGAGTACTTTTTACATCTCTTTTTTCTCTGTTAACTGGAAATACTCTATATCTTCTAAATAATTTAGCTAATAGTTTATTCTTAAAAATCTCAGACTTTGCCATTATTGATAAATTATCCACTATTGGAAATATAAATGTTGGGTCTAAAACATTTGAATGATTTGGACAGATAATATATTTCTTATTATTATCTATCTTTTCTAAACCTATATATCTAACCCTATATATAAAATGACAACAAAGTCCTTTTACTAATGTCTTCATTATTTTATACATATAAAATATCTCCTCTTTCTATAAAATGTCTATTTAAATATTTGTGTTACTTTAGGAAATAGATAATGACTTCCTCCTATTGAATTTGCATCTTCTACCATACTTACTACAACTAATTGCTTAGCTGCTGTTTCATCAGCTGTAAATGCATTAAACCAACCAATAACCTCTCCTTCTTCATCTTTACTAGCTTTTAATTCTGCTGTTCCTGTTTTAGCACCAATTGTTAATCCATCTATTTTTGCATCATGTGCTGTTCCATTTGGATTTTCAACAACTTGTATTAAATCTTCTTTTATTGTATTTGCTGCCTCTTCTGATATAGCATTTTCTTTTAAATATTCTGGCTGTTTGTTTTCTTCATAAATTATTGTAGGTTTTATCATATTTCCATTATTTACAAATGAAGAATATATTGATGCCATATGTATTGGATTTACTAAGATTTGTCCTTGACCATATCCACTATCTGCAAGTTGAACTTCATCATCTATTTTTCCATCTGTATCATATGTTGATTTTGATGTAGAAAGTTCAAAACTTATATCTTCATTAAATCCTAACTTATTAAGACCTTCCATAAATCCATCATATCCTATTTTTAAAGCTGCTTTGGCAAAATATATATTATCTGATCTTATTAATGCATTTTGCATATTTGCAGGTTCATTATATGGAGTTAATGTTGTTACCATATAATTTCCCCAGCTAGAATCTTTTTGCCAACTAAGTCCACTTCTTCCAAAATCCTCATTAGGATCAATCTTTCCTTCTGTTATTCCAATTGCTCCTGTTACTGGCTTAAAAGTTGAACCTGGTGACCACGTTCCAGTAAATCTATTTAATAATGGTTTGTTTTCATCTTGATTTAACGAATTCCATTCATCTGTACTCATTCCTAAAACAAAATCATTAGAATCATATGAAGGTGTACTTACTAGTGCTAAAATTTCACCAGTTTTTGAATCCATTGCTACATATGCTCCTTTATTTTCTTCTAGGCTATCATAAACTTTCTTTTGTGTATTTGCATCTATTGTTAATTTTACATCTTTACCATTTTGTAGCTCTTGCTTTGCTATTGTTTTTACTTTATCTCCATCTTCATTTTCTATATAAATTTCTTTTCCATCTTTTCCTCTTAATGTGTCTTCATATGCTTTTTCTATTCCAGCTTTACCTATTAAACTGTTACTATTATATCCTTTTCCTGCATTTGCTTCTAATTCTTCTGCACTTATTGCTTGTACATATCCTATTAACTGAGATGCTTCTTTTCCTAAAGTATATACTCTTGAACTTTCTGTAGTAATTTTTACTCCAGGAATTGTTAGTGCTTGCTCTTTTATTTGAGATTCTGTTGTTGCTACATTTTTTATTGGCACAAAAGTATCGTCTTTAACATATGACATGTTTAATTTATTGTTTATTGAATCTACTGACACTCCTAAAATAGTTGATAATTTCTGTATATCATCATCTTTATTGGCACTCATTTTTCCTGGTACAAGTCCTATTGATGAAATATTTCCCTTACCTGCTAATAAAACATTATTTCTATCATATATATTTCCACGTTCAGCTTCTAATGTTTTTACTCTTATCTTATCATTATCACCTAATTCGGGAAAGATTATACTATTTGACCAATTTAGCTTATATTCTTTATCTTCTTTTACAAGTGTTGCTGTATTTGTAAAACTAACCTCTCCTGCAGAAGTATTCATTTTTTGTGTATATGTAATTTTCTCTCCATCATCAGCTTTTTCTACATTTGTAATTTCTGTTGATAAATTTGTCATATCTATCCCACTATATATTGAATCATTTTTATTTACAAATGTATCTTTCGCTGTTTTGTCCTTACTTGATGAACTTATTAACTCATATGCTTCTTCATATTTTTGTTCACCTATTTTTGAGAAGTAATTATTTAATGCCTCTTCTGGTTTTTCTGACTTATTTAACATGAAAAAAGCCACTATTGCTACAATTATAATTACTAATATTATTAACGTCCCTATTAATATCTTTTTATTTTTCATATACTCCCCTCCTTTTGGTATAATATCTCATTTTTTTACAAAAGTAAATAGAGTCATTATTTAAATGACTCTACTCTTAATTTACTCTGTTCTTAATGCTTCAACTGGGTCTTTTTTACTTGCCATCCTTGATGGAATCAATCCTGCAATTATAGTAAGAACCATGCTAATTACCACTAAAATTATTGCTGCATTTACTGGTAAAACAGCATTTACTGTATCCATATTAGTTAAAGAATGAATAATACTATTAATTGGTATATTAAGTAATAGTGTTACAACAATTCCTAAAATTCCTGCAATTAATCCTACTATAAATGTTTCCGCATTAAATACTCTTGATATATCTTTTTTAGAAGCACCTATTGCTCTTAAAATTCCTATTTCTTTTGTTCTTTCTAATACTGATATATATGTTATTATTCCTATCATTATTGATGAAACTACTAATGAAATTGCAACAAACGCTATTAATACATAACTTATTGTATCAACAATTTGAGTTACAGATTTCATTAATAAACCAACTGTATCTGTATAATTTACTTCATTTTCTTCTTTGCCATCTGCAATTTGTTTATTATTATATTCTGTTATAGCATCTGTAATTCTATTCTTTGCTTCGAAATCTTTTGGATAAATACTTATAGCTGATGGTTTTGCTAAATCTACTACTCCCAATGTTTCAAGATTTTTGTCATATGATGCATTTTCATTTTGTTCATATGCTTCCATCATTAACTGTATTTGATTAGCATCTAACCTAGAAAGCATTGCTCTTTGTTCTTCTGTTAAAGAATTATAATCGAACTTTCCATCTTCACCTTTTTTTGGAAATTCCAATCCATTAAATACATTAATCTCTGGATTTTCTTTTTGCTCTTTTACTATCTCTTGTTCATTTATTTTATTAATAACATGTTCTTTTAAAGTTTTTAAATAACCTATTTCTCCAGCTGTTTGAGTAGATATACTTCCTTCTTTTTGTTTTATAATTCCTACTACTTTTATTTCTTCAGCATTATCTACTTTTTCCTTCATATATTCTTCATCATCACTTTTATCTATCCACATATTATTTGCTTTTTCATAATAGTCTGTATTTAATAAAACTTTAAAAGATAGATTTAGTAAATCATCATAAGTATATGAAGTTTGTTCATCCTCTTCTAATTTTTCATCATTCTGTATTGCATCTATTTTTTCTTCTAATTCTTTTTGATCTTTTATTCCTAAAGTATATAATGTATAATCACTAATTTTATTATTTTCATCAACTATTAAAACAACTTCATTATAATTTTGTGGCCAATTGCCTGCAACTACATCATATTGTGAATTATTTAATTCTTGATTATCTAATAATTCTGCAAAACAATCTGTACCCATTGCCATTCCTGTTTGTTGCATCCCTAATTTTTCCATAACAGTACTTGGATTTACTTGTACTACTCCATTTGAAGTGTCTGTTTTATATAAATTCAAATTCAAATTATAATCATATTTTATAGCATTTGCATTATCAGATATTCCATTATTACCCTCATCTATATATTTTTTTAGTTCTTCTAAATTGTTTGTTTGCTTTTTGTCGGCTAATACTGTTAACATATCTGTCATAATATTATTAGAATATATCTTTCCATCTTCATGGGCTTCTTCTCCTTCTGTCATTTCGCCCATCATTCTTTCCATCATACTTGTTAAATCTACTGTAGTCTCTTGAATCTGAATTGGATAACTTGATAATGTATCTTCTTGCACTTTATTTATATAGTTTTGAACTCCTGTAGATAAAGATAATATTAATGCAATTCCTATAATACCTATACTTCCTGCAAAAGATGTTAAAATTGTTCTTCCTTTTTTTGTCATTAAATTATTTAAACTTAATGAAATTGCTGTAAAAAAGCTCATCGCTGTTTTTCCGCTTTTGGCTTTTTTCTTTTCTTCTTTTTCACTACTATATGGATTTGTATCATCTTGAACAACTCCATCCAATACACGAATTACCCTAGTAGAATATTTTTCTGCAAGTATTGGGTTATGTGTTACCATAATTATTAATTTGTCTTTTGAAATACTTTTTAGTAATTCCATTATTTGTACACTTGTCTTTGTATCTAGTGCTCCTGTTGGTTCATCTGCAAGTATAATATCTGGATCATTTACTAATGCTCTAGCTATTGCAACTCTTTGCATTTGACCACCAGATAATTGATTTGGTCTTTTATGTATTTGTTCTTTTAGTCCAACTTTTTCTAAAGCTTCTATAGCACGTTTTTTTCTTTCTTCTCTAGATACCCCAGAAAGTGTTAATGCTAATTCTACGTTTGATAATACACTTTGGTGTGGAATTAAATTATAGTTTTGGAATACAAAACCTACCGAATAATTCCTATACGCATCCCAATCTCTGTCTTTAAATTCTTTTGTTGATTTACCATTTATAATTAAATCTCCTGATGTATATCTATCTAGTCCACCAATTATATTTAATAATGTAGTTTTTCCGCATCCACTTGGACCTAATATAGATACAAATTCATTACTCCTAAATTCTAAATTTATCCCTTTTAATGCTTTAACTACTTCATCCCCTGATTTATAATTTTTTGTAATATTCGCTAATTTAAGCATTTTTTCCTCCTATGCATTTGATTGAATTTTGTTAATGTCAAAGAAACTGTTAGTTATCATATTTCTTACATTAAATTTTGTTTTTGATTCTTTTTGAACAATAAACATTCCCATATCGGTTCTTTCTTTAGATACTCCATTTACTTTTTGTGAATTGTAATACAACATAATAGTATATATCTCGTGACCTTCTGTTCCATAGTCTATTTTTCCATTATTTTGAAGTGCTCCTGGTGTTATACTATATGTACCTTTATAATAATTATTGTCTGTTGTATATTGTGATTGATACCAATAAAATGATTTATCTTTATTAAATTCAAAATATCCTATATTCTCACTATCCCCTAACCAATTTCCAATTATAGGATTATTTTTGATTTCTTCCTCTTCGCTAACTAGACTTGTATTACCTGTATTTTCATCTTCTTTTAATGAAAATATAAATTTTACACCAACAATTGTAATAGATATAATTATTAGTATTATCCCAATTATAGACATATACGAAATTTTTGATTTATTAATTAATAAACCTACTATTCCAAATACAAAACCTATTGCTCCAAGTATAATGGTTAGAAGCAAATGTCCTGTTAACACTAATACAACACTTACAATTCCCAAAATCAAACTAGCTATGCCCATAAATATATCCCCCTTTTCATATTCATAATAATATAAATAAAAAAAATACTTGTCAATTATTTGGGCATATATTATTTTCTCCCCATACTTGTATTATTTTTAATACTTTAAGTATGGGGAGAATTCGGAAAACTTAGCGTTCATTGAACCACCTTTTCGGAGTTCGATGTATGCGAAAATACGTAGTTACTGACGTCACTATTGTGCTGTCTCTTTTGTCGTCATCTAATGCTGATTTTGGCTCATGATTTAAATAGGTCTTTTCAGTAATGAAAAATCCTTCTTTCCTGCAATTTTTCTTGAATTTCTGCAATTCTTTATCCGTAGATAAAGAATCTTCCTCTAACAGATTTACTAAAAGAACAGATAAATCATCATTTTTTTCCTTTGGAATATGGCCAATCATCACTAGTCGAAAACCATGGCTTAATGTACAATCTGACATTTCGACATTTTTTATCACACCATTCCGCCCTACACTCATACTGTAATTCATAACTCGCTCCTTTCCTTAACTAAAACAACTTGTATCCTATATAAAATATCACAATTTACATTTTTTAGCAATTTAAAATGCTTATTTTAATTCATTTTCTATATTTAATAATCTATTATATTTTGCAACTCTATCTGTTCTGCATGGTGCTCCTGTTTTTATTTGACCGGCATTTACTGCTACTGCAATATCTGCTATAGTTGTATCTTCTGTTTCACCTGATCTATGTGATATTACAGTTGTATAGCCTGCCTTTTGTGCCATTTCTATTGCATCTAACGTTTCTGTTAATGTTCCTATTTGATTTGGTTTTATTAATATGCTATTAGCTACTTTATTTTTTATTCCTTTTCTTAATCTATCTGTATTTGTAACAAATAAATCATCACCAACTAATTGAATTTTACTACCTAGCTTTTGAGTAAGTTTTTTCCATGAATTCCAATCTTCTTCTGCTAAACCATCTTCTATTGAAACTATTGGGTATTTTTGTACCAACTCTTCTAAATAATCTATCATCTCATCACTAGTTTTAAAAGTACCTGTTTTCCAAAATAAATATCCATTTTTTCCTACTTTTTTTGCCTCATCATACATTTCTGTACTTGCAACATCTAATGCTATTGATATATCTTTTCCAGGTATATATCCTGCTTTTTTTATTGCTTCTACAATTACATCTAATGCTTCTTCTTCACTTTGTAAGTTTGGAGCAAATCCGCCTTCATCTCCTACAGCAACGGAATATCCTTTTGATTTTAATACTTTTTTTAGATTATGGTATGTTTCAACTCCCATTTGTAGGTTTTCTGCAAAATCTTTGCCTGAAGTTGGCATTATCATAAATTCTTGTGAACTAATATTATTATCAGAATGTTTTCCACCATTTAGTATATTCATCATTGGAGTTGGTAATTTTTTTGCATTTACTCCTCCAATGTAATTATATAGTGTCATTCCTAATGAATTCGCTGCCGCTTTTGCTACTGCAAGTGATACTCCTAAAGTTGCATTTGCACCTAACTTTTCTTTATTATCTGTACCATCAATATCAATCAATTTTTGGTCTATTTTTAATTGATCATATACATTCATACCTGTTATTTTTTTTGCAATAGTTCTATTTACATTTTCTACTGCTTTTTTTACTCCTTTTCCCATATAGCGTTCTTCATCATTATCTCTTAGCTCCACTGCTTCAAAACTTCCTGTTGATGCTCCTGATGGTACTTTTGCCACACCACAAAATCCTCCATCTGTTATAACTTCAACTTGAACAGTTGGGTTTCCTCTTGAATCTAGCACTTCTAGTGCTTCTACACTTTCTATTTTCAAATAATCTTTCATAACATACCTCCATTTATATTATTATTGCCAATCATTTGAAAATATATCCAATTAATTAAGAAAAGAGCCGAATGCGTTTTTAAATTTTCCGCATTCAGCCCTATTTTGCAACTTAAATAGTTTCTTTGAGCCATTTTATAAAAGATCTTCTCATCTGAAATATTATTGTTACTTTCCTATCTAGTCCAAATTCTCCTACGGGATAACTTTCAAAATTAATATGGAAATTTATTACCAATCCATTTGATCTTTTATGGTATCTTATAAATCCCATTATTTCTTCATAGATTTCCTCAATTAATAAATGCTCTTTTTGTATAAAATTTTCTGCCATATTCTCGAAGTCTTCTTTAAGTTCTTCCGGAATATATCCAGTTACTTGTAGGATATATTCATCCTTAGCATTTGACCGCTTAACTATAAACTCTGTCATTTTTTGCTTCCTCGCTTTCAACTGTTTTTTCGATTATTATATTATACACCATTTTCTATTTTTTTGCATTATTTTTTATAGATTAATAAAAAGTCCCCTACTCGTTAATTTTGTTTAACAAGTAGGGGAAATATTTTATTTTTTATTAAATGTTGTTCTAAATCATAGATTAAGCCTTCATAGCTTCTTCTACTGCAACTGCTACTGCTACTGAAGCACCAACCATTGGGTTGTTACCCATTCCGATTAATCCCATCATTTCAACGTGAGCTGGAACTGAAGAGCTTCCTGCGAATTGTGCATCTGAATGCATTCTTCCCATTGTATCTGTCATACCATATGAAGCTGGTCCAGCAGCCATATTGTCTGGGTGTAATGTTCTTCCTGTTCCACCACCTGATGCAACAGAGAAGTATTTTTTACCTGCTTCTATTCTTTCTTTCTTATATGTACCTGCAACTGGATGTTGGAATCTTGTTGGGTTTGTTGAGTTTCCTGTAATAGATACATCAACATCTTCTAGCCACATTATAGCTACACCTTCTCTAACATCATTTGCACCATAACATCTAACTTCTGCTCTTTCTCCGTTTGAATATGGTATTTCTTCTACTACATTAACTTTTCCTGTAAAGAAATCAAATTCTGTTTTTACATATGTAAATCCGTTAATTCTAGAAATAACTTGAGCAGCATCTTTTCCTAAACCATTTAAAATAACTCTTAATGGTTCTTTTCTAACTTTGTTTGCAGATTTAGCTATACCAATAGCTCCTTCTGCTGCTGCAAAGCTTTCATGTCCTGCTAAGAATGCAAAACATTTTGTATCTTCTGAAAGTAACATAGATGCTAAATTTCCATGTCCTAATCCAACTTTTCTATCATCTGCAACTGAACCTGGAATACAGAATGCTTGTAATCCTTCTCCAATAGCTTTTGCTGCATCTGCTGCTTTAGTACATCCTTTTTTAATTGCTATTGCAGCACCTAATGTATATGCCCAAGCTGCATTTTCAAAACATATTGGTTGTACTCCTTTTACTATTTCATATGGATTAAATCCTTTATCTGTACATATTTTTAATGCATCTTCAAAATCTTTTATTCCGTATTTTTCCATTACTGGTTTGATTTGGTCTATTCTTCTTTCATAACTTTCAAATGTTACTGCCATTTAATCTTCCTCCTTTAATATATTCTCCAAATTGTTTATTATTTCATTTATATCTGTATATGGAATAATTTTTAATCTATTATTACCTCTAAGCATTGTTGTAATTTTTGGTGTTACATTTTTATCATAAACACATATTATTCTTTTATTGTGGCTATCTGCATAACCAATTTCATATCCAACTCCTAATGATGGAACTGTTACCTCTGCAAAAACTAAATCTGCTTGTTTTAGTCTATCTACTAAACTTTCGAAAACATCGTTATCTGAAATGCTCTCTTCACGAATTAATACATTATCATCCGCTACTTCTTCATCTAAAACATTACCAAACTTTGCAAGTTCTTTTACTAATTTTTTATATGATTCTAATTTTTGCCTTCCACCATATATTGAACCTGAAAAATAAATATTCATACTTTACCTTCTTATTATTGTTTTCTTGGATCTATTTTTTTAACTGCTTCGTCAAATCTTCCATATGTTCCTGAAGCTTTTTCTATAGCTTCCATTGGATCCATTCCTTTTTTGATGTTATCCATCATTTTTCCCATATGAACATATTTATAACCAATTATTTGATCATCTTTATCTAATCCAAGTTCTACTATGTATCCTTCTGTTAATTGTAAATATCTTGGTCCTTTTAAAGTACTTGAATAAATTGTTCCAACTTGTGATGTATGTCCTTTTCCTAAATCTTCAAGTCCAGCTCCTACTGGAAGTCCACCTTCTGAGAAAGCTGTTTGTGTTCTTCCATATACTATTTGTAAGAATAATTCTCTCATAGCTGTATTTATGGCATCACATACTAAGTCTGTATTTAATGCTTCTAATATTGTTTTTCCTGTTAAAATTTCTCCTGCCATAGCAGCTGAATGTGTCATTCCTGAACATCCAATTGTTTCGATTAAAGCTTCTTGAATTACACCATCTTTTACATTTAATGTTAATTTACAAGCTCCTTGTTGTGGTGCACACCATCCAATACCATGTGTTAAACCAGATATATCTTTTATTTCTTTTGCTTTAACCCATTTACCCTCTTCTGGTATTGGTGCTGGTCCATGGTTTACTCCTTTTGCAACTGTGCACATTTCTTCTAATTCCTTTGAATATATCATTTCTATTTCTCCTTTCACCTTTTATTAGTATCTTTTTTTGGTATTTATAATTTGATTTTTACTTTTTGGTTTACTTTCTACAATTATATATTTTTTGTCATGTGGCCAAAATTCGCTTTCCTTTTCTAGTTCGTAAAGCTCTTCCATTCTTTCTTCTTTTCTGGATTTTGTCGGCGCATCTTTTTCAAAATTAACTAAATTCTTATTAGGTGTTGCATATAAAGATTCTTCATATACATCTACCTTTCTATTAGAATTTTCTTCTTTATCTATATAATCTAAAACCATTTGTTTTTCTCTTTTACTATAAGAATTTAATCCTGTTTTTAAATATTTATATCTAAAAACTAAATGTCTATCATAATTACTATATGGGGAAGTTGCCAAGTTTTCAAAGCCATATTCTACTTTAAAAGTATAATCAGCTATCGAAATTACAATATTGGTCCATAAAGCTCCATTTATTGCTATATATTCTTTTCTTAACTTTTTTATAATTCCATACAAATCGTCAGCCATCTTAAAGTATGAATTTTCATCTAAGTTAAACTTATTTGGTACTTCATATACATTAACAGGCTCTCTTTTTAATATTCCCTTTGGAATATAATAAAAGTACATTTCTCCAGTTTCTAAGCTATTTCTTCCATCTATTACTGATGCATATAAAAATATCTTATTCCATTTTTCTGGTATCATGTCAAATAGACTATGTTGTATTTCTTTATATAGTTCTTTCATCCTGGCCGAAGTTGACACTGTATTTCCCCCCATAAGTTTTCATATTTTATTCTTTTACAATTAAACTTTCTCCAGTCATTTCAGCTGGCTTTTCTAGTCCCATAATTTCTAACATTGTTGGTGCTAGATCTGCTAATTTTCCTTCTTTTAATTTTACATCTTTCATTCCAACTAAAATTAATGGAACTAAATTTGTTGTATGAGCAGTATGTGGCTCTCCTGTTTTATAATCTATCATTTGTTCTGCATTACCATGGTCTGCAGTAATTATTAATACTCCATTTTGTGCTTCTACCGCATCAACTACTCTTTTTACACAAGTATCTATTGTTTCTATTGCTTTTATAGCAGCATCTAGATTTCCTGTGTGTCCTACCATATCTGGATTTGCATAATTTAAAATGATTGTATCATATTTTTTAGAGTTTATCGCATCAACAACTTTGTCTGTAACTTCTATTGCACTCATTTCTGGTTTCATATCATATGTTTCTACTTTTGGTGAAGGAACTAATATCCTATCTTCTCCTGGATATTGTTTTTCTTCTCCACCATTAAAGAAAAATGTAACATGTGCATATTTTTCTGTTTCTGCAATTCTTAATTGATTTAAACCTTGTTTGCTTACATATTCTCCAAATGTATTTACTAATCTTTCTGGTTTAAATGCAACTTTTACATTTGGCATTGTTTCGTCGTATTGTGTAAAGCAAACATAATCTAAATTCATTTTCTTTGTTTCAAATTCATTAAAATCTGGATCTACTAATGTTCTTGTTATCTCTCTTGCTCTATCTGGTCTAAAGTTAAAGAATATAACAGAATCCTTATCTTCTATTGTTGCAACAGGTGTATCTCCATTGCAAATAACTGTTGGTTCTATAAATTCATCAAAAACTTCTTTTTGGTATGAACTCTCTACTGCAGCTATTGCACTTGTTGCTTTTATACCATTTCCATTTACCATTGCATCATATGCTTTTTGAATTCTATTCCATCTTTTATCCCTATCCATAGCATAGAATCTACCAGAAATAGTAGCAATTTTCCCTACACCTTTTTCTTTCATTTTTTCTTCTAATTGTGCAATATAACTTTCTCCAGATGTTGGAGCTGTATCCCTACCATCTGTAAAACAGTGTACATATACATTTTCGAAGTCTTTTCTTTTTGCTAATTCTAAAATTGCAAATAAATGACGAATATGGCTATGAACTCCTCCATCTGATACAAGTCCTAGTATATGCAATTTTGAGTTGTTTTTCTTACAATTTTCTATTGCTTCTACTAGTTCTGGTATTGTGAAAAAGTCACCATCTTCTATTGATTTAGTAATTTTAGTTAATTCTTGATAAACTATTCTACCAGCACCTATGTTTGTGTGACCTACTTCAGAATTTCCCATTTGTCCTTCTGGAAGTCCTACACTTAGTTCACTCGCATGAATATCTGTTGTTGGCCATATTTTCATTAGTCTATCTATATTAGGTGTATTTGCAAGCTCAACAGCATTTCCGTCTTTATTACTGTTTTCGCCAAATCCATCTAATATCATTAGCATTGTTAGCTTATCTTTCATACTTTTTTTACCATCCTTACTTATCAAAATTTACTATTTTAGCGAATTCGTCAGCTTTTAGGCTTGCTCCACCAACTAATCCACCATCAATATCTGATGTTGTAAATAGTTCTTTTGCATTTCCTGACTTAACGCTTCCGCCATATTGTATTATAACCCTATCTGCTACTTCTTGTCCATAATTTTTTGCTATCTCTTTTCTAATTTCTTTTATAGAGTTGTTAGCATCTTCTGATGTTGCTGTTTTTCCTGTTCCTATAGCCCAAATTGGTTCATATGCTATTATTGTTCCTTCTACTTGTTCTTTAGTAAGTCCTTCTAATGCTAATTTTGTCTGTGTTGTTATTACATTAGTTGTTTCTCCAGCTTCTTTTTGCTCTAGAGTTTCCCCAACACATACTATTGGTTTTAATCCATATTTATGTGCTGCTTTTACTTTTTTATTTACAGTTTCATCTGTTTCTGCAAAATATTGTCTTCTTTCTGAATGTCCTATAATAACATATTCTACACCAATTGATTTAAGCATTGGGCCAGAAACTTCACCTGTATATGCTCCTTTTTCTTCAAAGTGCATATTTTGTGCTCCTATTTTTATATTTGTATTTTGTGCAGTTAAAATAGCATAAAATAAATCTGTATATGGAACACATAAAATAACTTCGTTTTCTGTATCTTTTACTAATTTTGCTAATTCGTCTACACATGATATTGCTTCATTTGGAAGCATATTCATTTTCCAGTTACCAGCAATTACTTTTCTACGCATAAATTTTCTCTCCTCTCAATTAGATATAATTCATTTATATGCTTTTAACAATTTTAATATATCTTGCATAATTTCTTTATTAGCAAAAACATAATTTTCGTCTTTTTCATTTATTACACGTACTATTTCATTAAAAGATATATACTTTATTTCACTTAATTCTTCTAATTGTATTGTATAATCTTCTACCTTTTTATTAGTTTTATAAAAATAATACTTCATAAAACTGTTATTTATCGCCTTACCACTTTTAACACTTTGCTTAAATATTCCTAAAGGTGTTAATTCTTCTTCTTTTATTTCTATTCCAAGCTCTTCTTTTACTTCTCTTATTGCTGCTTTATCATATTCTTCTCCTAACTCTACATGGCCTGTTGTCAAGCACCATTTATTAGGTGCTTGCTTTTTATTTGCAGACCTTTTTTGAATTAAAAACTCACCTTTTTCATTTTGGATAAAAACAGCTATCTCCCTGTGTAATAACCCTTTTTCATGAATTATATCTTTATTTTCTTGTATTCCTGTTAAATTATTATTTTCGTCTACTACATCTAATAATTCCATAGATACTCCTCTATTCAGAAGATTTAGTTTTATTTATCCATTAAACATTCTATTCCTGGTAATTTCTTTCCTTCTATAAATTCTAGTGAAGCTCCTCCACCTGTAGAAATATGTGTCATTTTATCAGAAAGTCCAGCTTTCTTTATAGCTGCAGCTGAATCTCCACCACCAATTACTGTAACAGCATCGATTTCTGCTAAAGTATTAGCTATGGCATTTGTTCCTACAGCAAATTGATCAAATTCAAATAAACCTACTGGTCCATTCCATAATACTGTTGCTGCATTTTTTAATTCGTCTGTGTACATTTTTATTGTTTCTGTACCAATATCGAATCCTTCCCATCCGTCTGGAATTTCTTTATAGCTTACTACTTTGCTTTCTGTATCTTCTTTAAATTCTTTTCCAACTTTTGTATCTACTGGAAGCATGAATTTAACACCTTTTTCTTCTGCTTTCTTTAATAAGTTTTGTGCTAAATCTAATTTATCTTCTTCACAAATAGAATTTCCTACTGTATATCCCATTGATCTGAAGAATGTGTATGCCATTGCTCCACCAATCATTAATGTATCTACTTTTTCTAATAAACTGTCAATTACACCTATTTTATCAGAAACTTTCTTTCCTCCTAAAATAGCTACAAATGGTCTTTTTGGATTGTTTATTGCATCTCCTAAGAATTTTAATTCTTTTTCGATTAAGAATCCGCTTACTGCTGGTAAATAATCAGCTATACCTGCTGTTGAGGCATGTGCTCTGTGAGCTGTACCAAATGCATCATTTACAAATACTTCTGCCATATCTGCAAATTTCTTAGCTAATTCTGGATCATTCTTTTCTTCACCTGGTTCAAATCTTACATTTTCTAGTAACATTACTTCACCTGGTTTTAATTCTTTAGCTAATTTTTGAGCATCGTCACCAACTACATCTTTTGCAAGTTTTACTTCTTGTCCTAATAATTTTGATAATTCTTTTGCAACTGGTGCTAAAGACATTTCTGGAACAACTTGTCCCTTTGGTCTTCCTAAATGAGAACATAAGATTACTGCACAATTTTGTTCTAATAAATATTTGATTGTTGGTAATGCTGCTACGATTCTTGTGTTATCTCTTATTGTTCCATCCTCTAATAATGGTACATTAAAATCACATCTTTCGATTACTTTTTTTCCTTTTAAGTCAATATCTCTAACTGTTTTTTTACTCATAAAAAATTCACTCCTTTTATTTAATAAAACTTTTATGACAAGCACATGCATATATTCCGCTTTACCAAATCAAAGCTTTCATCAGCGGATTAACTTACGCATATATCCCACCAAACGAAATCAGAGATTCCGATGGTGGATTAATTGTAAAGGTTGCATATATGTCCTTTTTAGGCACATATGTAACCTTTACAATTACATTATCTTGCCCATAATATATTAGACTTTTAGAGGTTACTTTAAAAAGCAACCTCTAAAAAATCTTAATTAATTACATATTGTCTTTTGTTGACATATAGCAAGCTAAATCTACTAATTTATGAGAATATCCCCATTCATTATCATACCATGCAACTAATTTTACAAATGTATCTGTTAATTGGATACCAGCAGCTGCATCGAATATAGATGTATGTGGATCTCCTAAGAAATCTGAAGATACTACTGGTTCATCTGTATATTCTAGAATTCCTTTTAATTCGTTTTCTGAAGCTTTTTTAACTGCAGCACATATTTCTTCATATGTTGCTGGTTTTTCTAAGTTACATGTTAAATCAACTACAGAAACATCTAATGTTGGAACTCTGAAAGACATACCTGTTAATTTTCCATTTAATGATGGTATAACTTTTCCAACTGCTTTTGCAGCACCTGTTGATGATGGAATAATATTTCCAGAAGCAGCACGTCCACCTCTCCAATCTTTTTTAGAAGCTCCATCAACTGTTTTTTGTGTTGCAGTTGTTGAATGTACTGTTGACATTAAACCATCTTTAATTCCAAAATTGTCATGAATTACTTTAGCAAGTGGTGCTAAACAGTTTGTTGTACAAGATGCGTTAGAAACAATGTTCATACTTGGATCATATGTTTCGTTGTTAACACCCATAACAAACATTGGAGCATCTTTTGAAGGTGCACTTATAACAACTTTTTTAGCTCCAGCATCTAAGTGTGCTTGTGCTTTTTCCATTGTTGTAAATACTCCTGAACATTCGAATACATATTCTACTCCTAATTCTCCCCATGGTACATTGTGAGGATCCATTTCATTATATACTTTTATTTCTTTTCCATTTACTACTAAAACATTTTCTTTTGATTCAATTGTTCCATTAAATCTTCCATGCATTGTGTCATATTTTACCATATATGCCATGTAGTCTGCAGTTATAAAAGGATCGTTTATAGCAACGATATCTACTGCATCACCTTTCTCTAAAGCTGCTTGGAATGCTAATTTTCCAATTCTTCCAAATCCGTTAAAACCTACTTTAATTGACATTATAATTCCTCCATTTCTTTTTTGCCTTATAGGCATGTAAAAATTTGACCTACTAATTGATCATAGTCATTCTATAACAAAAAAGAATACTTTTCAAGTATTCTTTCTCAATTCTTTACATTTTATACATATTTTTCTATTTTCAATATATATCTACCCTTTTGAGTATTCCCTATAATTTCGCTAATTTTAAATCTTCCTTTACCTCTAATTGATATTAAATCACCTTCATTTAGTAGCTTTGTCTGTTTTATTTCGTTTTTAAAATTTACAAATACTCGCTCTTGGTTTATCAGCTCTTTTGCTTGCATTCTAGAAGTTTTAGCAAGTTCAGCTATTATGTTGTCTAGTCTTAATGCAGAAACAATTATATTATATTCTTTTGTTTTTATTTCTACTTTTTCTAATTCGGTAATTGGTATCTTTTTTATGTCCGCTTTTCTTAACCTTTTAAGCTCACTTAAATTAGTTAATAAATATTTAACAATCTCTGGCATTACGATTACATCTGCTCCACTTTCTCTAACTAAAATATCGCCAACCTTTTCTCGTACAACTCCTAATTTCATTATCATTCCTAAATAATTTTTATGCGTATATGCACCATATAATTCATTAGGTAAACTTATTCTTATTGCACATAAATTATTCATATATTTTTTATCCTCTATAATAAATTTAAACTTATCTGGATAAAATACTATAATTTTTCTTTCTGCTTCTTCATATCCACCAAAGAAAATATAATTATTAAATTTAGCTTTATTTAAAATTTCTGTACATATTCTTATTTGATATCCATCTAAAAAATCTGTATTAGTTATTTTGTTTTTTTGCTTTGCTTCTTCCATCTTATCCATCATTTTTGAAATAAGTATTTGTTCTTCTTTATTATGCCCCTCTAATAATTCTTTTTTATTCATAATTACTCCATTTTCTAATCATATCTAAAATACTTTCTACATCTAGTTTATAATCTTTTTCTATTTCATCTACTGTACCTTGTTTTATAAATTCATCTGGATATCCCAGCATTTTTAATTCATTTGTTTTATGGTATTTCTTTAGAGCCTCTAATACAGTACTTCCTAATCCACCTTTTATAATATTGTCTTCAATTGTTATAACTTTCGAATTTCCTATCCATTTAATAATATTTTCTTCGTCAAAAGGTTTTAAAAATCTTACATTTATTACCCCAACTCCTATCCCTTCTTTTTTTAGGATGCTTGAAATTTCGTATGCTCTTTGAACCATCTTGCCTATCGCAACTATAGTATAATCATTTCCTTCTGATAATTTTTCAGCTTTACCTAGTTCAATTTTTTCTTCTTTATCTATCTTTGTACTTTCTTCTCCACCACGTGGATATCTTATATAAATTGGTCCATTATAATCTATAGCAAACTCTAACATATCTTCTAATTCTTTAAAGTTTTTTGGTGCCATAATAACCAAATTTGGAACTATATTAAAAAATGATAAATCTAAAATTCCTTGATGTGTCTCACCATCTGCACCTACAATTCCAGCTCTATCTGAACACAAAACCACATGCAAATTTTGCATACACACATCATGTATAACTTGATCATATCCACGTTGATAAAACGATGCATATATTGGGACAACTGGAATAATTCCATTTGTTGCCATTCCTGCGGCCATACCTATTGCATGTCCTTCTGCTATTCCTACATCAAAAAATCTATCTTTAAATTTTTCTGCAAAATCTTTTAACCCTGTTCCATCTTTCATAGATGCTGTTATAGCTACAATCTTTTTATTTTTTTCTGCCAAGCTTACTAATTTATCACCAAAAACTTTTGAGTAATCTTTTGACTTAGCTTTTTTAGATTTTCCAGTTTCTATTTCAAATGGCCCTGTTGAATGGAATTTATCAGGATTTTTTTCGGCTGGCTCATATCCTTTTCCTTTTTTAGTAATAACATGAATTAATTTAGGTCCATCAATATTCTTAGCGATTTTTAAAATATTTTCTAGTTTTTCTATATTATGTCCATCAACTGGTCCTAAATATGTATATCCCATATCTTCGAAAAACATATTTGATATAAAAATCTTTTTAATACTATATTTTAAATCTTGTACTAACTTTATTATTTTATTACCAAGCCAAGGAATTTTTGAAACGCCTTTTTTAATTATATTATTTGATTTTTTATAAAATCTCTTGCTTCTTATTTTACTTAAGAAATTAGATATTCCTCCGACATTTTTAGAAATACTCATTTCATTATCATTTAAGACAATTATAAAATTGGTTTTGGAACTTCCCCCATCATTTAAAGCTTCTAATGCCATTCCACCTGTTAAAGCACCATCTCCTATAACTGCAATAACTTGATAATTCTCTTTTCTAATATCTCTTGCTCTTGCCATTCCTATCGCTGCAGAAATAGAGGTGCTACTATGTCCTGTATTAAATGTATCATATTCTGACTCTTCCCTCTTTGGGAAACCAGCTATTCCATTCTTTTTTCTTAAAGAATTCATTTTATCTTTTCTACCAGTAAGAATTTTATGAACATATGTCTGATGCCCTACATCCCAAACTATTTTATCTTTAGGTGCATTAAACACCGAATGTAGTGCTATTGTAAGTTCTACAACTCCTAAATTTGAGGCTAAATGTCCACCATTGTTAGACACGACATTTAGTATTTCTTTTCTTATTTCTGCTGATAACTCTTCTTTTTCTTTTATATTAAGCTTTTTTAAATCCTCTGGTAGTTTTATACTTTCAATTTCACTCATATTTTTCTCCTAGTTTCTATTATTTTGCAGTATCAATATAGTATCATATTTTTCTACAAATTTCCATATAATTAGCCTCTGATTTTCTTTACAAATGTTTTTCCTTCTTATATAATTAAGAAGCAAAGGAGAAAAAATATGACAAAATTTATTTCACATTCTGAAGAAGAAACAAAGAAATTAGCACAAAAAATCGCTTCTAATTCAAAAAAAGGAGATATTATCGTTTTATGTGGCGAACTTGGTTCTGGGAAAACTAAATTTACAGAAGGTTTTTTAGAATATTTTAATTTACAAGACGAATTATCAAGTCCTACTTTTACTATTGTAAACGAATATGATACTCCAGATTTTCCAATCTATCATTTTGATGTTTATAGATTAGAAGATATAGATGAATTTTATGCAATTGGTGGAGACGAATATTTTCAAACTGGTATTTGCATAATCGAATGGGGCGAAAAAATCGAAGAACTTTTACCTGAATCTTATTTAAAGATTTCTTTTTCTAGAGATTTTGAAGATTCTGACATTCGTATTTTAAATATGGAATGTTTTGGCGAATATAAATTAAAGGAAGTGTAAAAATGAAAACATTAAGTATCGATACATCTAGCAATATTTGTAGTCTCGCAATTTTAGATGATAACAAAATAATTTATGAAGACTATATAGCTGATAAATTAACTCATTCTGAAAACTTAATGCCAATGATAAAAAAAGCTTTTGACAATTTACAAATCAATTTAGCTGATATAGATTTATTTACATGTTCTAAAGGACCTGGTTCTTTTACAGGAATTAGAATTGGAGTTGCTACAATATGTGCTTTTAGAGATTACTATAATAAAAAAGCTATCGGTATTTCTTCTTTAGAAGGTTTAGCATACAATATTGTACCAAAAGAAAACTCTTTGGTTTGTTCTATAATAGATGCAAAAAATAATAATGTATATGCAGGATTATTCAAATATGAAGATAGTCATTATTCTTTAATAGATAAATATATATCTGATAATATTAAAAACGCATTAGATAATTTAAATCATTATTCTAATAACGAAATTATATTTGTAGGTTCTGGAGCTATAACCTATTCTTCACAAATTAAAGCTTCTATTAAAAATTGTTTAATAACAGAAGGAAATGATAACAATTCTTCTGCAAGTGGAGTAGCTAAAGCTGCAATCTATAAATATTTTAATTGCACAAATAAGGAAGATTTATCTCTTTCCCCACTATATTTAAAAAAATCCAGTGCAGAAATCGAATTAGAGAAAAAATTAAATAAAGGATAATCACTATGAATTTAGAAATATATAATATGACATATTATGACTTATCTTTAATAAAAGATATTTTAATCAACGATTTTGACGATTTTTGGACATATGATGTCTTGCAAGAAGAACTTAATAATCCTAATTCAGAATATTTTGTAGCCAAATTGGAAAATAATATTTTAGGTTTTGCAGGAATTTGGAAATCTGTAGATGATGTACATATTACAGATATAGTTGTAAAAAAATCTAACAGACAAACTGGTATTGGTAGTAAATTATTGGAGAAACTAATACAAACTGCAAAGAATCAGAATTTCAAAGCAATTACTCTAGAAGTAAATGAACACAATCTACCTGCGATAAATTTATACTTAAAATATGGTTTTAAAAATGTTGGCTTCAGAAAAAAATATTATGGCAATAAAGATAATGCAATTATTATGACAAAAGAATTATAAAGAAAGAAGGAATAAACAAATGAAAAAAAATGAATTAAATTACAAAGATTTAAGAGTAATGTGTAATCCAAATATTTTTGATTTTGAAACCACAGAGAATTTAGAGCCTATTACTTCTGGAATTGGTCAGGAACGTGGTATTAAAGCTTTAGAATTTGGTCTTAATGTAAACGTTAAAGGATATAATATTTATTTAGAAGGTCCTAGTGGTGTTGGTAAAACTATGTATACAAAAAATTATTTGGATACAATTGCTAAAAAGAAAAAAGTTCCAAATGATTGGTGTTATATATATAATTTTGATAGACCAAACGAACCAATTGCAGTGTCTCTTCCTGCTGGTCAAGGAAAAGAATTTAAAAATACTATGGACTCCTTTATTAAAGATATAAAAGTAGATATAAAAAATACATTTAATAATGATGATTTTGAAAAAGAAAAAACTATTATTAGGCAAGAATTCGAAGAAAAAAGAAATGTTTTAATGGAAAACTTAAATAAAAAAGCAATGGAACATGGTTTTTTTGTTAAAAGTGCTCAAAATGGTATTTACATGATGCCAGTAATAAATGGTAAAACAATTGAAGAAGAAGAATTTGACAAATTAGATGAAAGTATAAAAAAGGAATTTGAAGATAAATCTGGAATAGTTCAACAGCAAATAATCGAAGCAATTAGTGAAATTAAAGCAATCGAAAAAGAAGCCGATAAAAAAATAGAAGAATGGCAATCTAACATTGCCCTACTTACTATAAATGTTCATATAAATAATGTAAAATCAAAATTTAAGAGAAACAAAAAAATTACAAAGTTTCTAAATGATGTAAAAACAGATATTTTAAAAAATATTTCTGCATTTACAACAGAACCTACTAATAATCAACAACAAAATGGTCCAAGAATGGAGCCACCTGCTCCATGGTTAAATTATAGAGTAAACTTGTTTATAGATAATAGCAATTTAGAAGGTGCACCAGTTATAATGGATTCTAATACTTCTTATCCCAATTTGTTTGGAAGACTTGAATACGAAAATTACTATGGTGCTTTAAAAACTGATCATACTATGTTAAAACCTGGTTTACTTCACATGGCAAATGGTGGATATATTATGTTCCAAGCAGATGATATAATACAAAATAGCCTATGCTATGAATCATTAAAAAAGGCATTAAAGGTAAAAGAACTAAATATAGAAAATGCATCTGAACAACATTCTTCTATGGTAATGATTTCTTTAAAACCGGAACCTATTCCTCTAGATGTTAAAGTTATAATAATTGGAAATAGTAATATATACCACACTCTTCTTGCTGTTGATAATGATTTTAGAAAACTATTTAAAATAAAAGTTGAATTTGAAGATGACGCTCCTCGTAATTCTGAAAACATGATAAAACTTGCTAGATTTGCACATGGTTTCTGTGAAAAAGAAGGTCTTCCTCAATTAGATAGATCAGGAGTAGCAAGTTTGGTTGACTACGCTACTGTTCTTGCAAATGATAAGGAAAAAATTTCGACAAAGTTTAATGATTTATCAGAAATACTTGGTGAAGCTGCAACTTGGGCAAAACTAAGTCGTTCTAAATTAATTACAGATAAATTTATTCATAAAGCTTTAAAAGAGCGAATAGAACGTGTAAAAAAATACGATGCCCACTATTCAGAAATGATAAAAGAAAATACTTTGTTAATTGATACATCTGGTTATAAAGTTGGACAAATTAATGGTCTTACAGTTTTAACTATTGGTGATTATTCTTTTGGTAAGCCTACAAAAATAACAGCTAATACTTATGCTGGAAAACAAGGTATTGTTAACATTGAACGCGAAGTTGACCTATCTGGTTCTTCTCATTCTAAAGGTGTATTAATACTTACAGGTTATTTAGGACAAAAATTTGCACAAGATTTTCCACTTGCTTTAACTGCAAGTATATGTTTTGAACAATTATATAACGGTGTTGATGGTGATAGTGCTTCTAGTACAGAACTTTATGCCCTACTTTCTAGTTTGTCTGAAATACCAATAAATCAATCTTTTGCAGTTACAGGCTCTGTAAATCAAAAAGGTGAAATCCAACCTATTGGTGGTGTTAATGAAAAAATCGAAGGATTTTTCCAAGTATGTAAAGATAGAGGCTTAGATGGTAGTCATAGTGTTATAATTCCTGTTCAAAATGTAAGAAATCTTCATTTAGATGATGAAGTTGTAGATGCTGTAAAAAATAAGTTATTCCATATTTATGCAATTTCTACAATTGATGAAGGTATCGAATTATTAACAGGTGTACCTGCTGGAACTAAAGATAAAAATGGAAAGTTCCCTTCTGGAACAATTAATTATCTAGTTTATGAAAAATTAAAAAAATATTCTGGATTAGAAAACAATAAATAAACACTTGATGATTCTATCAAGTGTTTTTTTTATGAAATATCTTATTTATAAATTTTATAATTTTTTGAATAAAGCTTTCCTTTTTTATTTCTATAGGTAAAATTTGCTCTTTTTCTTGTGGTACAGTTTGCTTTTTTTCTCTATCACTAAATATTTTTTCTGGATTATATTTCTCTTTTATCTCTTCTCTATATATTTTCTCATTTTCGTAATAGATCTGTTCTAATTCTTTTTTCTCTTCTTCATCTTCACACCAATATTTTAGATATAAGATAGCAATTAAATCCCATGTTGCATTTTTTAAATTTTGATTTTCTAAAGAAATATCTGTAGTTAATTCTCGCTTACTATCTTTGTCCATTTCTTCTTTAAAATATTTTATAAGGCTTTTAGGAATTTTTTTCTGTTTTTCTTGTGGTAATAAATTTATAAAACTAATTATTTCTGCATATGCAATTCTAGTTTCTTTATCTATCCCCATAATTTTCTTTCCCCTTCTCATCTTTCATTGGTAAGCCTCTTTTTAATACTATTATCTGCTTAATAAATTTTATCTGCCTTCTTATGTTCTCACTTCTTACCCTTTTCTTGGTTCCATTTACGGCATCTTTTAGAAAACTATCACTAGACTTTTTTCTTCCAACTAATACGCCAATATTTCCTTTTTCAGTAGCCTTATCTACTGTAGTATTTAAACCTTCTATATCATCACTTATTTTTTTATGTATTTCATCGATTTTTTCCTTATTATTTTCTTGTTTTTTTTCTTGTAATAACATTCGCATATCTCTGATTAAAGCATATTTTTGTTCTTCATATTTTTCCGCACTTTCAGATTGTTTTGGTATTAAATGTGATTCAAATGTTGTATCTATAAGTTCTTCACTTAATTCTATAAAATCGTTCCCTTGTTTATCAACTCCTGGAATTAATTCTTGAGTTTCTTTATAATCCTCTATAAATTCATCTACATCTATCTTTCTTTTTATTCCACCAATTCTTGCTGTAGTTATTACTTTCTGCTCACTTGATACACCATGTGAATATGAACAATTTTTAATATCTTTTTTTATCGATTTAAACACCACAGAGTTTAATGTATCTTCATATATTGAATATACACCTATTATTGGCTTTTCATCAATTCTTCCATTTGTTATTTTTATATCTTGATTATTCGGATTAATTATTATATCTGAAACCTTTTCTCCTTTAACTATAAGACTACAAGACAAGTCTTTTCTATTTAATTTTTTATATGTAAACATTTTAAAATCTGAGGACTCCTGAAATAATTCATCCAACGATATTCTATCCAATTTTCCTTGTTCTGGATCTATTACTATTAAAGCTTGCTTATCTGTGCCAAATTCTATAAATGTATTTAGATTATCTAACCCTTCTATATGTACTTTTTTAAATGTTGGTATTTCCATTTCACATTCATATTGCTGTTCTAATTGTGAAATATTTTCTATGGTTCTTGAAAAGTTCTTTGAATCACCTAATATTGCTAGTGCATTTTTTCTTTGCATCTTTTCATCAATTATCTTTATAGTATCTATTATTTCTTCTGTCGAAAAGTCTTTTGTTGCAGCTTGTATATCTGCTATCTTTTTTATTGTTGATACAAAATCTTTTCCATCATCATTATATAAAAATGAAACAACTAATTTCCCTGTAGCATTTTCATTTAAGGTTTTATATGGTTCTTCTATTTCTTGATTTATTTTTGTTTCTCTTATATCTAAATATTTACCTGTATTTCTATTTGCAATTTTTGAATGTATATCGATTTTTATTTTAGTCATTATTTGATTTTTTTCTTCATCTGTCTTGTTAAATAATAGGTGGCTATGTTCGACCATTTTTTCTATTAATTTCTCTCTAATAAAAATATTTTGATCGAATAGCTTTTTAAAATCTTTAGCATATGGCACTAATATTTCCAAATACTTGCTAATGTTTACTTGTTCATCTATAAATTTATTAAAATCTACTTTACCCTCTTTTATATGTTTAAAGCTTTCAATCTGCTTTTGGTTATACATATAATAAATACTAAGTAATCCTTCTATTCCCTTTACTAAATTTTCATTTGCCAACCTAAAATCATCTGGTGTTGGATTTTTTTTATTATAAATAATATTATGATAACTTTCTAGGTAATTATTCATATGTCTACCTGTTTTCATCATAGCCTGAAATATCGCATTATTTGCTCCTTTAGCCAAATGAAAATTAAACTTATCACCTTGTTTTGAAAAATAATCTTTTAATATAATATTTCCAAACATTGAATACGCCAAAAAAACCATTTCTACATTTTTTGGATAACTATATTCTGTTCTATTATACATTGCCTTTTTACAAAATTCTGTTATTCCTTCACCCCAAAAGCAATTAAATCCTCCAAGTCCATCTACTATAGAATGGAATATCTCATGTGCATTTGTATCTTTATTATCGCCTACACCTTTTCTTAATACTATATTTTCTTTTTGGCTTGGATCTATTGGGCGCATATGATAACCTGCAACCCATCTATTGTTTTTTAAATATTCATCCTCTTTTTCTGTTAATGCTTTAAATATGATATTTCTAATTCCAATAGTCAAATTCTGTTTATCTACCCATTTTATAAATCCAGTTCTTCCTAAATAATCATAAATATCATGATAGCACTCAAATACAATTTGTCTAATGTCATTCTGAATATCTTTATTTAATTGTAAATTTTTTTCTATTTCTGAAAAATTCATAAAATATCCCTATCTTTTTATTTTCCTTTTGTATATTATCTATTCTTCATTTATTGCTGCTTGAGCTGCTGCAAGTTTTGCAATTGGTACCCTATAAGGTGAACAAGATACATAGTCTAATCCAAGTGAATTACAAAATTCTACAGAAGCTGGATTTCCACCATGTTCACCACAAATTCCAATTTTTAAATCTGGTCTTGTTTTTCTTCCAAGTTCCACTGCTATTTTCATTAATTTACCTACACCTTTTCTATCTATTGTTGCAAATGGATCAAAATCATAAATATTTTTAGAATAATATTCATTTAAGAATTTACCAGCATCATCTCTACTAAAGCCAAATGTCATTTGTGTTAAATCATTTGTTCCAAATGAGAAAAATTCTGCTTCTTTAGCTATTTCATCTGCAGTTAATGCTGCTCTTGGTATTTCTATCATTGTTCCTACATGGTATCTCATTTCTATATTTGCTTCTTCCAAAATTTTATCCGCAGTTTCTGTAACTATTGATTTTACATATTTCATTTCTTTGTATTCCCCAACTAATGGAATCATTATTTCTGGAATTACATTCATTCCTTCTTTGTTAACATTTATCGCAGCTTCTATAATAGCTCTTGTTTGCATTTGAGCTATTTCTGGATATGTTACATCTAATCTACAACCTCTATGCCCCATCATTGGATTAAATTCATGTAACTTTTGAATAGTCTCTCTTATTTTTTCTTCTTTTATATTCATATCTCTTGCTAGATCATATATATCTTTATCTGTCTTAGGTAAAAATTCATGTAATGGTGGATCTAACAATCTAATTGTTACTGTATATCCATTCATTGCTTTATATAATTCTTCAAAATCTGCTCTTTGCATAGGCAATAATTTTCCTAATGCAACTTTTCTTTGTTCCACTGTTTCTGAAAGAATCATTTCTCTTATTGCTTTTACTCTTTCTGGTGCAAAAAACATATGCTCTGTTCTACATAAACCAATTCCTTCTGCTCCAAATTCATAAGCTTGTTTTGCATCTCTTGGAGTATCTGCATTTGCTCTAACTTTTAATTTTCTATATTGATCTGCCCAATTCATAAGTTCTGCAAAATTTCCAGAAACAGTTGCAGGTACAGTATCTATTTTTCCATCATATACATTTCCTGTTGACCCATCTAAAGATATATAGTCACCTTCCATATATTCTGCACCATCTGGTAACTCAAAGTATCCTTCTTCTTCGTTTACAACTATGCTAGAGCATCCTGCTACACAGCAAGTTCCCATTCCTCTTGCAACAACTGCAGCATGTGATGTCATTCCACCTCTTACAGTTAATATTCCTTTGCACACATTCATACCATCAATATCATTTGCAGATGTTTCTAAACGCACTAAAATTAATTCTTTTTCTCCTGCTTCATGTAATTGTACTGCCTTTTCTGCACTAAATACAATTTTTCCTGTAGCAGCTCCTGGTGATGCTGCTAAACCTTGAGCTATTTGCCTTGCATATTTTAATTTTTCTTTATCAAAATTAGGATGTAATAGTTGTTCTAATTGTTTAGGCTCTACTCTAAGTACTGCTTCTCGTTCATCTATTAATCCTTCTTTTACTAAATCCACAGCTACTTGCAAAGCTGCTTGTGCAGTTCTTTTTCCATTTCTAGTTTGTAGAATATATAAACTTCCATGTTCTATTGTAAATTCCAAATCTTGCATATCTTTATAATGCTTTTCTAATTTTTTCGCACTTCTTACAAACTCATTATATACATCTGGATTAATCTCCGCTAATTTATCTATTGTCATAGGAGTTCTTATTCCTGCTACTACATCTTCTCCTTGTGCATTCATAAGAAATTCTCCATATATTTTATTTTCACCTGTTGCTGGATTTCTAGAAAATGCTACTCCTGTACCACAGTCATCTCCCATATTTCCAAACACCATCATTTGAATATTTACAGCTGTTCCCCAATCTCCTGGTATATCATTTAACCTTCTATATTTAATTGCTCTTGGGTTATTCCAAGATTTAAATACAGCTTCTATACATTCTAATAATAAAGCCTTTACATCTTGAGGGAATGCTGAACCTGTTTGTTCATAATATATTCCTTTAAATACTTTTACTAAATCTTCTAGGTCATTAGCATCCATGTCTATATCTTGAGCAAGACCTCTTTGCATTTTTTTAGTGTCTATAGCTTTTTCATAAACACTATTAGGAATACCCTTTACTACATCACTATACATTTGAATAAATCTTCTATAACTGTCATATGCAAATCTTCTATTCTTGGCTGCTAATGTTTTAACTGTATCATCGTTAATTCCTAAATTTAGTATCGTATCCATCATTCCTGGCATAGAAACCCTAGCACCAGAACGAACAGAAACCAATAATGGCTTTTGAACATCTCCTAATTTTTTGCCAGACATTTCTTCTAGTTTAGCTAAAGCTTTTTCTATTTGACTTTTTACATCTTCTGATATTTTTTCTCCATCTTCATAATATTTATTACAGCATTCTGCTGAAATTGTAAAACCTTGTGGAATTGGTAAGCCCAAATTTGTCATTTCTGCCAAATTAGCACCTTTACCACCAAGAATATCTTTCATTTTTGCATTTCCTTCTTGAAATAAATATACATATTTCTTATTTTCTTCTCCCATGTATCTTCTCTCCTTTATCTTCTGAATCTATTTTTCATTGTGCTAACACAACAATTTTATGTTTTCTGCATTTTTATAGCAATATTATATCACTTTATGTTTTTTAGTAAACCTTTTTTAAAAAATTAGGGATTTGGGGACGTTCCTTTTTTCCTTTTTTTGTATTTAATATTTTATCTCTTTAGGTATTACTATTCTAGAAACATTCACATTTTTAGGTTTAAATAATTCATCTAATTGTTCTTCTAAATAATATGCTTCCTTAAAAAACATTCTATTAAGCAATTTGATTATCTTATCAATCTTACTTTCTTTTCTTACTATCAAACTTGTTTCCATAATATACACCTCTTTGGTATCATCTACCGAAATCTTATCATAAGTTAAGCAAAAGTAAAAGACATTCATCAAACTAATTTAGTTTTAATGAATGTCTTTTATATAAAACTTTAATTTCGCTAGTTATAATTAAAATTCTACTTTTTCTGCAATCCAATTTTCTAGTTCATCAATATTTACTCTTACTTGTTCCATAGAATCTCTATCTCTAATTGTTACACAGTTATCTTCTAATGTATCAAAATCTATTGTTACACAATATGGTGTTCCTATTTCATCTTCTCTTCTATATCTCTTTCCTATACTTCCAGCTTCATCATAATCACACATAAATTTCTTCGCTAAATTTGTATATACTTCTGTTGCTTTTTCAGATAATTTTTTAGATAAAGGTAAAACTGCAACTTTATATGGTGCTAAAGCTGGATGTAAATGTAATACTGTTCTTACATCTCCTTCTGCAATTTCTTCTTCCTCGTATGCGTTGCATAAGAATGCAAGTAATACTCTATCTGCACCTAGTGATGGTTCTATAACATATGGTACATATTTTTCTCCTGTTTCTTGATCTAAATATGACATATCTTGGTTTGAATGGTTCATATGTTGTGTTAAGTCATAATCTGTTCTATCTGCAATTCCCCATAATTCTCCCCATCCAAATGGGAATGCAAATTCTATATCTGTTGTTGCTTTGCTATAGAATACCAATTCTTCTTTTGAATGATCTCTTAAACGTATATTTTCTTTCTTCATTCCTAGACTTAACAACCAGTTTTCACAATAGTCTTTCCAATATTTATGCCATTCTAAATCTGTTCCTGGTTTGCAGAAGAATTCTAATTCCATTTGTTCAAATTCTCTTGTTCTAAATATAAAGTTTCCTGGTGTTATCTCATTTCTGAAAGCTTTCCCTATTTGTGCAATACCCATTGGCATTTTCTTTCTAGATGTTCTTAGTACATTTTTAAAATCTACAAATATACCTTGTGCTGTTTCTGGTCTTAAATATATTTCAGCAGTTTTATCTTCTGTAACACCTTGAAATGTTTTAAACATTAAATTAAATTTACGTATATCTGTAAAATTTGTTTTACCACAATTAGGACAAGGTATCTTATTTTCATTAATAAAGTTTATTAATTGTTCATCTGTCATACCATCTGCAATCATATCTTTTCCTTGTTCATGTGCCCATTCTTCTATTAATTTATCTGCTCTGTGTCTTGTTTTACATTCCTTACAATCAATTAATGGATCTGAGAACCCTCCAACATGACCTGAAGCAACCCATGTTTCTGGATTCATTAATATTGCTGCATCTAATCCTACAATATTTGGTTGTTCCTGAATGAATTTTTTTCTCCACGCAGCTTTAATATTATTTTTTAATTCATTCCCTAAAGGACCATAATCCCAAGTGTTTGCAAGTCCACCATAAATTTCTGAACCTGGATATACATATCCTCTTGATTTGCATAATGCTACGATTTTTTCCATTGAATCTACCATAATAAAAACCTCCTAATACTTTATTTGCTAAGTACTAAAAGGCTTTCTTTAATCTAAAAAACTTCCGTACCTAGCATATTAGCTAGGGACGAAAGTTATATTCCGCGGTTCCACCCTAATTGATAATTCATAATTATCCTCTTAATTTTATAGTGCTCCAAAGCTCCCCATATTTTTTAGCTATTAGTTCACACCAAACACTAACTCTCTTTAAGCTTTATAAATACTTTTTCTTTTTCATTGCACTTATTAAATTTACATACTTATATCATATTATTTACAAAAAATCAAGAATTATTATTTAATAACAAAAAAATATATTGCTAAAACAATCTCTGCTATTAAAATTGTAGGAAATCCTATTGTGAATTTCAACTTTTTAGTCTTATGTCTAAAAGTATACATTCCAGCTATTCCTCCAATCCCACCTCCTAGTAGAACTAAAGTAAATAATCCTGCTTCACTTATTCTCCATTCTCCTTTTTGTGCTCTTCTTTTATCCCACCACATAGCTGCGAAAGCTAATAAATTTATACCAATTAAGTATATTATAATATTTTTAGGTGTAAATATTGCTTCTAATAATAATTTATAGTCTAACATCATTCTCTCCTATATCTTTAAAAATACTTTTTATATAATCTAAATTTAAATTATAATTTACTTTTAAATCATTTATTATACTTTTTGTATAATCTTTATTTACATTTAATACTATTGCATAAGCTATATGTTTTTCTAAAACTATTACACTATCTATTTTTCTGTTTTTTATTAAAGTATAATCTTTTAAGAAATTTTTATATTGGTCCCATCTTTTCATCTCTTTTGCACCCGCACTAGTATAAATTCCGGCTATATATTTTTCATTATTTTGTATAATTTTTGATATTATTATCAAACATGGTTCTAGAAGAGCTATCTCGAACAAAGTAAAAAATACTATTATAAAAAATTGTGTTAATTCAGTTCTTGGATTAATAGCATATACTATTGCAAATAAGAGCATTATAATCATAAATAATATAAAAAATATTACTGTTAAACTCATATGTTTATATTTAAAAAAGCCAAAATTGTTAAACTCTTTTATTACAATTTCCTTCCATTCATAAAAATCTATTTTTTCTTTTGCTACTATTTTATCATATAAGTATTTTTCATCTGCTGGAAGTATATTGCTATTTTGATTAGATCCTTTTTCCAATGTATATCTATTCTCCCCTACTTTTCTTATATCAAAATATTTTTTAGCACATAAGTCTAAAATAGATGCTATAATATCTTTTTCATTTTCTAATTTTTGATTTTGAAGATATGATAAAATTGCTGGGCTATACTTTACTTCCATATCTCTTACATATATACCTTCATCATTAGAGATACTAACTTGTAATATATTATATATCTTTTTTCCTAATCTAATAATTACATATAGTGATATAATTATTAATATAATTGCTACATTTATTCCATTATTGCCACTAATTAAACTTACAAGTTTTAATGGCATTACAGCAATTGGAATACAAGCTAAAATTAACAATATTAGCAATATTGACATATATTTTTTTCCATTTTTATTATAATTTAATATAAATAATATAAAAAAAACTGTTATGATTAATAAACATATTACAAAGATCTTCATTTTATTCCCCTTTTATAATAAAGGTGAACACTTTAGGTGTCACCTTTATTATTTTTCTATTTAAGCAAATAAACTCATTTGATTGCTTTCTGGAAGTCCTTTTAAGCAACCAGCCGTTTTTAGTAATTCTATTACTGAACTTCCTGCTTTTGCCCTCATTCTTATGTCATCTATACACATAAATGGCTCTTCTTCCCTTGCTTTAACTATACTTTCTGCAGCAACAGTTCCAAGACCAGGGATACTATTTAATGGTGGTCTTATTCCATCCTCTTCTGCAATAAACTTTGTACTATGAGATTTGTATAAGTCTATTGGCAAGAAATTAATTCCTCTTTCATACATTTCTAATACTAATTCTAATATAGCATACATATTCTTATCTTTCGTAGTTGCACTATTTCCGGCTAAATCTATTTCTTTCATTTTATTTAGTACCTTTTCTTTTCCGTGACACATTATATCACTATCAAATTCATCTGCTCTTATTGTAAAATATGCAGTATAATATGCTTTTGGTTCGTGAACTTTAAACCACGCTATTCTAAATGCATTTGTAACATATGCTGCTGCATGGGCTTTAGGGAACATGTATTTTATCTTTTCACAAGACTTTATATACCATTCTGGAACATCATGTTCTTTCATTAATTCTTTATATTGATCCCACTTAGGTTCTTTTCCTTTTGCTACCTTTCCTTTACGTACAGATTCCATTATTTTAAATGCATCATTTGGTGGCAAACCTTTTTTAATTAGGTATATCATTATATCATCACGACAACATATTGCTTCTGATAATGTAACAGTTCCTGCATCTATTAAACTTTGAGCATTTCCAAGCCACACGTCTGTACCATGTGACAATCCAGAAATACGAATTAATTCATCAAATCTTTTAGGCTTTGTATCTACTAACATTCCTCTAACAAACTTTGTACCAAATTCTGGTATTCCATAGCTTCCTACCTCTGAATGTATTTGTTCTGGAGTTACTCCTAATGCTTTTGTAGAACTAAAGATTGACATTGTTTCTTTATCATCTAATGGTACTTTAGTTGGATCTACTCCTGTAATATCAAATAACATTCTTATCATTGTAGGATCATCATGACCAAGTATATCTAGTTTTAATAAGTTTTGGTCTATTGAGTGATAATCAAAATGTGTTGTTATGATATCAGAATTAGGATCATCTGCAGGATGTTGTACTGGTGTAAATTCATATATTTCTCTACCTTTTGGAACAACTATAATTCCTCCAGGGTGTTGGCCTGTTGTTCTTTTTATTCCTGTACAACCTTGTGAAATTCTTGCGACCTCTGCATTTGCAACTGGTATATTTCTTTCTTCATAATATTTCTTTACATAGCCAAATGCTGTTTTATCTGCAACTGTACCAACTGTTCCAGCCTTAAACGTTGTACCCTTTCCAAATATAACTTCTGTATATCTATGTGCTTTTGCTTGATATTCACCAGAGAAGTTTAAGTCTATATCTGGCTCCTTATCTCCATTAAATCCAAGGAATGTCTCAAATGGTATATCCATACCATCTTTTACAAGTTTTGTTCCACATTTTGGACAATCTTTATCTGGTAAGTCAAATCCATTCTCATACCCATAATCTGTAAAATCAGAATACTTACAATTAGGACATCTATAATGTGGTGGAAGTGAATTAACTTCTGTAATACCTGTCATATTAGCCACAAATGACGAACCAACAGATCCTCTTGAACCAACAATATATCCATCTTCATTTGACTTCCAAACCAGTTTTTGTGCAATTATATACATAACGGAGAATCCATTTTTTATAATTGAAGTTAATTCTTTATCAAGTCTTTCTTCAACTATAGCTGGAAGTGGATCTCCATATAATTCATGTGCTTTTGAATATGCAATCTCTTTTATAGTTGTTTCACAACCAGGTATATGTGGTGGACATTTTTCTGGTGATATAGGACTAATCCAATCACACATATCTGCCACTTTATTTGTATTTGTTACAACAACTTCATAAGCTTTTTCTTCTCCTAAATATTCAAATTCTTTAAGCATTTCTTCTGTTGTTCTTAAATATAGTGGCGCTTGCTGATCTGCATCATCATATCCTTGACCTGCCTGTAACATTCTTCTATAAATTTCATCAGATGGATCCATAAAGTGTACATCACAAGTTGCAACAACTAATTTATTTAGTCTTTCTCCAATTTCTACAATCTTTCTATTTATATTTTTTAACCCTTCTTCATCTGCTACTGTTCCATTTCTAATCAAGAAATCATTATTTCCTAATGGCTGTATTTCTAAATAATCATAATCTTTTGCAATATCTTCTATCTCTTCATCTGTTTTTCCCATTTCTATTGCTTGATATAATTCTCCTGCTTCACAAGCGCTTCCTAATATTAAACCTTCTGAATATTTTTTATATACTGATTTTAAAATTCTTGGTTTTTTATAAAAATAGTCTAAATGAGAAATAGATATTAATTTATATAGATTTTTTAGTCCAACATAGTTTGTTGCTAATATTATTGCATGATAAGTAGGTAATTTTTTAAAGTCTGCTTCTCCTGCAACTTTTTTAGTAATATCATCTAATGTTTCACAACCCTTATCTTTTAGCATTTTAAGCATTACATTTAATACTTTTACAGTTGTATCAACATCATCTAACGCTCTATGTGCCACTTCTACTTTTATACCTAAATTTTCTGCAATTTTCCCTAGCTTATATTTTTTATAATCTGGGAATAAATCTTTTGCTAACCTTAATGTATCTAAATATGTATTCTCTAAACTTAATCCTAATTCGTTTGCATTATATTTTAAAAATCCAATATCAAAATCTGCATTATGTGCAACTAAAACTGAATCTCCAACAAATTCTAATATTTTAGGCATAACTTTATCTATTGTTTCTGCATCTTTTACCATATCGTCTGTAATATTTGTAACTTCTACAACTCTTTGTGGTATCGGCTTTTCTGGATTTACGAAACAAGAAAATTCATCTATTACTTCTCCATTTTTTATTTTCATTATTCCAACTTCTGTAATTTTTTCTGTTCTAAATGAAAAACCTGTTGTTTCTAAGTCTAATACACAATAAGTTGTATCTATACTTTGTCCTTTAGAAAAAGATACTGGAGAAACCTTATCTGGCGCAAGATATGCCTCTACTCCATAAATTATTTTTATATCATGATTATCAAAACCTAATAATTTATGTGCTTCTGGGAATGCTTGTACAACACCATGATCTGTTATTGCAATAGACTTCATTCCCCACTTCATAGCTCTTTTTATTAAGTCTGTTGCAGATGTTATTCCATCCATTTGGCTCATCTTTGTATGCATATGAAGCTCTACTCTCTTAACCTCGCTATTGTCCATTCTTTCTTCTTTTTTAGGTGGCTCAATTTCTATAATTGTATATGCCATAACAGTAAGTTCATGAGAAAAAGAATCCATTTGTGCAGTTCCTGCTATTTTTATTGCTTTAGCACTTTTTATTCTTCCCATAATCTTTTTAGCATTTTTCTTATCTAAAAATGCTTTACAAGTTAATGTACTTGTTCCATCATACAAATCGAAACTATATAAAACTCTACCAGATTTTAATTCTCTATCTTCAGAATTTATTACTTCTCCTTCTAATGAAACCTTTTTATCATCTACACCTAAATTTTTAATTTTTACAAGTGGTTCGTTAATAGTTAAAGAAGTTCCCATTATTAGTGGTGAACTAGTATCTTCTTCTGGTAATTCTGGTACTTCTGCATCTGTTTCTATCACTGAATTTGCAATTATATTAACATCTCCAGCATATGTATCTAAACCTGCTTTTCCTATAATTTTTATAGCTTTTACTTTTTCTAATTTTTCTAAGATACCATCTGCTTCTTCCATAGTTGTAAATGATTTACATGTCATTATACCAGTACCATCATATACATCCATTATTATTATTTTCTTTCCAGATTTTGTATCTCTAGAATCTAATTCTACAATTCTTCCTTCTATTGTTACTTTACCTGTATTTGCATTTATATCTTTTATCTTTACATGATTTTCTTTTGCTTTAGATGGTTTTCCAATAATGTAATCTATATTATTATTTTCTATAACTGGTGGCGCCATTTCGCCTAATTCCTCTGGAGGAATATCGCTATCAGAAGGTAATGGTACATAATATTCTGGTGGTTCTTGCATTTTAGCATTTGCTTTTTCTTCCTCAAGTTTTTTCATTTCTTCTATTCTATTTCTTATTAATTGTTCTTCTAATAGCCTATTATTTTCTTCTTGTCTTGCTAATTCTTCTTTACTTATCTGTTCTTCTAAGTTGATTTTATATTCTTTTCCTAACAAATTCTTTATTGTTATTTCTACTTGCTTATCTGTCTTTCTGGTTCGTAAAAAGTCTGCACCTTTTATATGCATCTTTACATTTATATTGTTATTTTCTACCTCTATTGTACTTTTCATAAGTAAAATAGGTTTCATTAGTGGATGTTTATGTGCCATATAGCATATTATATTTTTCCACTCATCTTTTACATCAGGAATCTTAGTTCCTTCTTCATAATTAAATATCATTTCTATATCTTTTATCTTGAATCGTTCCATTAGATATTTCTCAAAATCCCACATATCTTTTATTTGAACAAATTTATCCGTATTTAAAATAATAGTTAATTTATTAGTTTTTTTATTTATCTCTATTTTACTTATATAACACTCTTGCATTTGAGAATTATTTTTATAGTCACTAAATATTTCCTTTATTTTCTTTAAGTTTTCCAATTTAGCATCTCCTATTTGTTATCAGTAGTTTTTTCTCCAATTACTTTTAGTATTTTTTCATATACTACTTTTACATCTTTTACTCCATTGATAAAAATTATTTTTTGTGTTATTTTCTTGTTATTTGTATATATCATTATCGTTCCTAATTTAAAAATTGTTTGTAAAAATGTTTGCCCATATTTAATTTGTGTCATATCTGTATATTTTACTTCTTTTTCATTCTCATCTTTAATCTTATTATTGTACACTAATTTATCACTATAAAATTTATAAAAACTATTTCTATATTTTACTTTATTATAAACAGCATTTATTATTAAATATACAATATATACAACTAATATTGCTACACCATACCCTATTAGTTGGTTTTCAGCTATTAATACTGCTAAAATTAAAATAATAATTAATAAAGTTGTTACATGATTATATAAAAAACTAAACACTACATTATATTTTGGTTTTACTGTTAATTTTACTTCTTCTTTTTTATCCATTTTCGTACCTCTTTTTAAAAAATTCTTAAAATATCTTTATATGATATAAATATTGATAATGATATTAAAATTATAAAACCTACCATTTGAATCCCTATCTCTAGTTCTTCTTTCATTGGCTTTCTTCTAATTGCCTCTATTAACAATATTAACAATTTTCCACCATCTAATGCTGGTATTGGCAATAAATTCGTTACACCTAGTGAAATAGAAATTATTGCAAGCATGTATATGAAATCTACGAAGCCTGTTGTTTGTGATACTACACTAGATATTCCTACAGGTCCCATCATTTGATCTATTCCTACTTTACCAGTAAACAACATTTTTAAATTTTCTACTATCGAACCTAAAAAATCACCTGTCTTAAAAAATGCATAATAAACATTATTTGCCAAATTATTTTCTGCCATTTTAAAGTTTATTCCTAGATAATATGTTGGAATCAAATCCAATTCTAAGTTTAGGGTAATTTTCTCTCCGTTTCTTTCAATTTCCACTTCTGCTGTATTACTTTTACAATTTTGTATTGCTTCTATTAATTTATCTGCGCTTTCCCTTACATCAACACCGTTAAATTTTGTGATTACATCATTTGTTTCGATTCCTGCCTTGGCTGCTGCACTTTCTGCATCTATTTGCACTACTTGTGTTGCATTTTCGCCACTATTACTACTTGCCACATATATTCCTGTACTTTTAGTTTCTTTTTCTGTTGGAATTAATTTTATTTCTTTTTCCTCATTATTTCTCTCTATTTGTATTGTTAATTCTTCTCCATTTGAATTTTGAAGTATGTTATCTATATCTGTTTTTGTTTTTATTTTTTCATCATTAATTTTATCTATTTTATCTCCTGCATATATACCAGCTTGTTCTGCCGCAAAATCAGGAATTGTTGAATCTACAACTGTAGATACATTATTTCCAATTGATGCCATTATTATAAAATATACTAATATACCAAAAACAATATTTACTGTTGCACCTGCTGCAACAATAGCCATTCTTTTTGGTATACTAGCATTATTAAAAGCACGTTCATCTTCTGATTTAGTATCTTCTCCCTCTAGTCTAACAAATCCTCCTAATGGGATTAATCTTAATTCATATTTTGTTTCTTTTCCTTGTTTTGTCCAAATCTTTGGTCCAAATCCTATTGCAAATTCATGTACTTTTACTTTAAATAATTTTGCTATAAAGAAATGACCAGCTTCATGAATTAATATTAAAAATCCCAATAAGAAAATTATTTTTATAGCATTTATTAAAAAACTTATCAAAAAGAAACCTCCTAGTTTAAATTAATACTAATAAAAAATATGCAAATGGAGCTATAAATATTATACTATCTATTCTATCTAACATTCCTCCATGTCCAGGTATTAAATTACTATAATCTTTTATTCCTGTATATCTCTTAATTGATGATGCCGCAAAATCTCCCATTTGACTTAATAGGCTTAATATTAATCCTATACCAGCTATTAATAAATAATTAATATTCATTCCACATAAATTATTAATTATTACAGTATATATTAATATTGCTATTACTGCCCCAACTGTTCCTCCGATACAACCTTCTATTGTTTTATTAGGACTAATTTTACTAAATTTGTGTTTTCCTATTAATTTACCACAAACATATGCAAAAATATCTGTTCCCCATGATGCAAACATTACATACCAAATTAAAAATACTCCGTTTTCTGCTGCTCTAATAATTGGCATAAACATTAAGAATATAACTATATAACATATTCCGAATAAAGTTACTGCTGCATCTATTATTGTTGTTTTCATTTTAGTTATTAGAATTTGTGCAAAACATAATAATATAGCTATTGGAACAACTGCTCCTATTATTAGCATTAGATATTCCTTTGGAAATACATGTATTAAGGCAATCGTTACACAAGCTAAATACCCAAGCCATGTTAATGGATTAGCCTTGTTACTAACTTTAAAAGCATGTGAATACTCATGAAAACTCATTGCTGCAATAATTGCAAATGCAATATCTATTATTATTTGATTTCCAAAAATAAGTACTAGTGCTACTATAGGGAAACCAATTAATCCTGAAATTACTCTTTTTATACTCATTATTTTCCTCCAAATTTTCTATTTCTCTTTTGAAACTCTAAAATTGCGTTATCTATGTCTTCTTCTGTAAAATCTGGCCATAATTTATCTAGAAATAGAAATTCTGAATATACAATTTGCCAAGGCAAGAAATTGCTTGTACGCAATTCCCCACTTGTCCTAATAACTAAATCTGGATCTGGTTCACCCTTTGTATACAAATTATCTGAAATAGTTTCTTCTGTAATATTATCTATATCTAATTCTCCATTTTTTACTTGTTTAGCAATTTTTTTAACTGCTGTTACAATTTCATTTCTGCCACCATAGTTTAATGCAATATTAAATGTTACTCCTGTATTATCTTTTGTTCTCTCTTCACATTTTCTTATACTTTTTTGCATACCATCTGAAAGAACTGATATATCCCCTAATACTTTTACCTTTATATTTTCTGTATCTGCCCTTTTACTATAGTCGTCTAAATAATTTTGAAGAAGTAGCATAAGAGCACTTACTTCCTCTTCTGTTCTTTTACAATTTTCTGTTGAAAAAGCATAAACTGTAATATAGCCTAATCCTATTTTATTAGCATATCTAACTATTTTTTCTAGTGTTTTGGCACCTTCCTTATGACCTAGCTTAGCTGGAAGACCTCTTTGTTTTGCCCATCTCCTATTTCCATCCATAATTATTGCAATATGTTTTGGGAAATTTTCCTTTTCAAAATTCATATTAAACTCCTTTTAAACTGTCATTATTTCTTTTTCTTTTCCATCTGTTAACTTATCTATTTCATCTATGTTTTTATCTGTTATTTTTTGAATATTATCTTCTGCCATTTTTAGTTCATCTTCTGTTATTTCAGAATTTTTTTGCATAGCTTTAAATTCATCTATTCCATCTCTTCTTATAGAACGAATTGCAACTTTTGCATCTTCTCCCATTTTCTTAACTTCTTTTACTAATTCTTTTCTTCTTTCTTCGTTTAATTCTGGGAAATTTAATCTTATTAATTTTCCATCATTATTTGGATTTATTCCTAAATCTGATGTTAATATTGCTTTTTCTATTTCTTTTAATGCACTAGCATCCCATGGTTGAATTACAATTAATCTAGCTTCTGGTACAGAAATTCCTGCTATTTGATTTATTGGTGTTGGTGTACCATAATAATCTATTTTAATCTTATTTAAAACTGCTGGGTTTGCTCTTCCAGCTCTTATTTCTGCTAAATTTTCCTTATATACACTTATTGTTTTGCTCATTTTTTCTTCTATTTTACTATAATCCATTTTAACCTCTCCTTTTTTGAACTTTAGGGACGGAGCTTAAAGTTTAAATTTTATGTTGATTTTACTTTAAATACCGTCTTACAAGTTTATTTTTTTAATTTATTTATTTTACTATTGTTCCTATTTTTTCTCCTTTTGCAGCTTTTACAATATTGTTTGGATCATCTATTCCAAAAACTACTAAAGGTATATTATTATCCCTACATAAAGATGTTGCTGTAGAGTCCATTACTTTTAAATCTTTATTTAAAATATCTAAATATGTAATTTCATCATATTTTACAGCAATATTTTGAGATATGCTAATGTAAATGACTCCGCTTAAAACAAAACTTAATAAGATAAGCAGTATTCCCGATAACCTCATTACAAAGTATTCGGTATCTGCAGAAGATTTGGATTTGTTTTTATATTCAAATAAAACAACAGAAAAACGCATTACGCTTAAGATAGCATAATAGGCACACATGGTAATAAACCACAAAGAGGAATGAACCACTCCCAACACGCCATGATAGAGAGCATACAGAAAGTGAAATGAAAGACTAACAGCAGCAGATAGCACCATACGATAGCGTTGTTCGCTGATAACCCTTTTTCCAACCGTTGTTTTTGTAAGTTGTCCGGTCAATTTTTGTTGAATATTCACTCTTTGATACCTTTTGTCAGAGGAATAAGAGAAAGAAGCAATAGTATACCTACAATACCAATGATGATTCCTGCAATCATATTTTCCCACACCATGCCAAAGCACATGCCAGCACCAAAGGATAATACTCCGATTGTGCCAACAGCAATAGTCAATACCTGTTTGCCTGATATACGAATGGGCGCTTTGTGTTCCATTTTTCTCCAAACTATTAGGGTAATGAGGCCAAGCAAAATACCGATACATCCTAATATAATTCCTTGCAGAAAAGCATCCCATTCGGAAATGAGAGTCATGCACATGCCAAGCGCAAATAGTATGCCGCTGACAGTGCCTAATATCATTGCTACAAAACTACTTTTTTTCATAGAAATTACCTCCTATCTTTATTAACTCAACAGTTGTTGTATTAATCT
>OLPR01000312.1_pt1 | contig 45574 bp, 46 predicted proteins | sample 1672761 | NCBI WGS metagenome assembly OLPR01 (sample SAMEA3136721, study PRJEB25190) | human gut metagenome | biome: human gut; feature: human-associated habitat; material: faeces | place: Austria | collected 2013 | reverse complement strand
CTGGCGGGCGTGATCCTGAACGCCGTCCTGCCCGGCAACGACTACGAGTTCGGCACCAGCGTCGAGGGCGACAAGTCCGCCGACCTGGGCAGCTATTAAGAGCACGCTGCAGCAGAAACGAAAACAGGCCCCGAAAGGGGCCTGTTTTTTACATGGTGGTGAATCGCTCCCCGTACTTGCCAACCTCTGCCGGAGATGGTATGATGACACCATCAACAGCGGGAGGGAACGCATATGGACATCTGGGAACAGCTCTATGAAAAGGCACGGGCGGAGTACCATCCGGAGGAGGTGACGCCGTTTTTCTACGCCCACAACGTGGTGTGCGCGCTGGAGAGCGCCAGCGGCAGGATCTTCACCGGCTTCTGCGTGGAGGCGTGCAGCGGCGTCATGAATCTGTGCGCCGAGCGGGTGGCCGCCCTGAACATGTACGTCAACAGCGGTGAGACCGTCATCCGGCGGCTCATCGCCTTCCGGGACGCGCCGCCCAGCGGCGGCGGAAGCGGCATGCCCTGCGGTGCGTGCCGCGAGTTTCTGATGCAGCTCTCACCGGAGAACCGGAACACGGAGATCATGGTGGATTGCGCCGCCCGTGAGACGGTAACGCTGGGCGAGCTGATGCCCAACTGGTGGGGCATGTACCGGTACGGGGAGGAATAGAGGACAAAAAACCAGACCCCATCGGGGTCTGGTTTTTTGTCAGTGAAAAGATAAGAACGAAAAGTGAAAAGCTACGGTATGCCGCCGTGGGCGGCATGATTCAAATCATTGCGCCTGTTCCGCGCGCTTTTCCGTGCGGCTGTACATGACGGTCATGTCGTAGATCTTCTTCGCCAGTGCGTCGCTGGCCTCGCCGGGCAGCATGCGCCACTGCCAGTTGCCACCCAGGATGCCGGGGGTGTTCATGCGGTGGTACTGCCCCAGGCCCAGATAGTCCTGCATCTGGGCCACGAACAGGTCGGCCACGCTGCTCTGTCCGCCGCGGAGGATGCCCCAGTGGAAGCCCTCCTCGTCATTGAGACCCAGGTATCGCTTGGCGTAGGCAATGTCCTCCGGCGCGGCCTCATGCCGCCACAGCTCCACGGGGCTATTGTCGTGGGTGCCGGTATAGCATACACAGTGCCGGGGATAGGTGTGGGGCAGGTAGTTGCTGGTGTCCCGGGAGTCGAAGGCAAATTCCAGCACCTTCATGCCGGGCCAGCCGGAGTCGTGCAGCAGCTTCTGGACGGTGGGGGTGGGGTAGCCCAGATCCTCGGCGATGAACTGCAGGCCGGGGAACCAGCCGGTCAGGGCGCTGACCAGGGCCATACCGGGGCCCTGACGCCACTCGCCGTTGCGGGCGGTAGTCTCGCCATAGGGCACGGCCCAATAGGTGTCCAGCCCGCGGAAATGGTCGATGCGGATCACGTCATACAGCTTGCCCGCGCCGTCGATGCGGCGGATCCACCAGCCGAAGCCGTCCGCCTGCATCACGTCCCAGCGATACAGCGGCGTGCCCCAGAGCTGGCCGTCCTCGCTGAAATAGTCGGGCGGGACGCCGCTGACGGCGGTGGGGATGCACTGGTCGTCCATCTGGAAGAACTGGGGCTCGGCCCACACGTCGGCGCTGTCCAGGGGGACGTAGATGGGCAGGTCACCGATGATCTGGATGTCCAGGCTGTGGAGATACGCCCGCAGGGCCGTCCACTGGCGGAAGAACAGGAACTGGATATAGATGAACAGCTCCACATCCTCCCGCAGTTCGGTGCGATATTTCTCCAGCACCTCCGGGGTCTTCCGCAGGCGCAGAGTCTGGTCGGGCCAGTCGGTCCAGGACTTCATGCCGAAATGACGCTTGCAGGCCATGTACAGGGCATAGTCCTCCAGCCAGCGGCCGTTCTCCTGCCGGAAGGCGGCCACAGCCTCGGCGTCACGCTGCCAGCCCCGCTTTTTGGCGATGGCCAGCACCTTGAAGCGGCTTTCGTAGATCTTGCCGTAGTCCACATACCGAGGCTCAGTGCCCCACTGGCAGCGGGTGATCTCGCTCTTCTTCAGCAGACCGTCGGCCACCAGCATATCCAGGTCGATGAAGTAGGGGTTGCCGGCAAAGGTGGAAAAGCTCTGATAAGGGGAATCGCCGTAGCTGGTGGGGCCAAGGGGCAGCATCTGCCAATAGTGCTGGCCCGCGGCGTGGAGGAAGTCGGCGAAATCATAGGCGGCCTTGCCCAGTGTGCCGATGCCATAGGGGGACGGCAGGGAGGAGACGGCCATCAAAATACCACTGGAACGTTTCATAGTAGTGATCTTTCCCTCGTTTTGATGATAGTGTGGTGCAGGGCGGGACAGGAACTGTCCCGCCCTGCGGATCGATGAAGAAAACGGACAAAAGCCTCGCAGAGTTCGCGCCCGCAGGCGCGAAGAAGTCGAATCATTTTTTGACGCGACATGTGCGTGGCAAAAAATACTTCTCAGCCCGGCAAGTGCCAAAGGCGCGCAGCGGGCTGCAAGCCCTTTTGGCAATGAAATCGTCAGATTTCATGCCAGCTATTTTTATCCCTTTACGGCGCCGGCGGCCACGCCCTTGATGATGTGCTTCTGGCACAGCAGGTAGAAGATGATGACCGGCAGGATGCTCAGCAGGATCAGCGCCATGGTGGCGCCCATATCCACCTGGCCATAGCTGCCCTTCAGATGCTGGATGACGATGGGGATGGTCATATACTTGGTGCGGTCCAGCACCAGATACGGCAGCAGGAAGTCGTTCCACACCCACATGATCTCCAGCACGCCCACGGAGATGAAGGTGGGCTTCATCATGGGCAGCACCACCAGGAAGAAGGTGCGCAGGGGGCCGCAGCCGTCGATGACGGCGGCCTCTTCGATCTCCAGGGGGATGGATTTCACGAAGCCGGAGAACATGAACACCGCCAGACCCGCGCCGAAGCCCAGGTACACGATGGGGATGGTCCAGGGGGTATCCAGATGCAGCTTATTGGCGGTACGGGACAGGGTGAACATCACCATCTGAAAGGGCACCACCATGGAGAACACGCACAGGTAGTACACGATCTTGCTGACCAGGCTGCCCACGCGGGAGACGTACCACGCCGCCATAGACGTGCACAGCAGGATCAGCGCGGAGGACACCAGCGTGATGAACAGGCTGTAAAACACCGCCTTGACGAAGGGGTAGTTGCCGAAGGTCATGCCCTTGACATAGTTCTGGAAGCCCACGAAGGTATCGGAGTTGGGCAGGGCGAAGGTCTCGGTATTGACGGCGGCGTTGGTCTTGAAGGAGTTCATCAGCACGATGAGAATGGGCAGCACATAGATGACGCAGATGACGGCGAAGGCCACGGTCATAACGGTCTTGCTGCGCTCATGTCGTTTGGCGAGACTGGCGTTCATTACTGCTGCACCTCCTTCTTACGGGTGGACTGGAGCTGGATGAGGCTGATGGCGGCCACCAGGATGAAGAACACCACGGCCTTGGCCTGGCCCACACCGCGGTTGTTGCCGCCGCCGGAATAGAAGGCGTTGTAGATGTTCAACGCCAGCATTTCCGTGGTCTTGATGACGCTGCCGTCCGGCTGCTGCAGGAAGGGTCGGCCGCCGGTCAGCGCCAGGTTCTGGTCAAACAGCTTAAAGCCGTTGGTCAGGGTCAGGAAGATGCAGATGGTGAAGGAGCTCATCATGTTGGGGATGGTGACCTTCCACAGCATCTGCCAGTCGGTGGCGCCGTCGATGCGGGCGGCCTCCAGCATATCCTCGGGGATGGACTGCAGGCCGGCGATGTAGATGATCATCATATAGCCCACCTGCTGCCAGCACATCAGGATGATCAGGCCCCAGAAGCCGTACTTGCTCTCCAGCACCACGGAGGTGTTGTACTTCACCAGGATGCCGTCGAAGATCATGGACCAGATGTAGCCCAGCACGATGCCGCCGATCAGGTTGGGCATGAAGAACACCGTGCGGAACAGGTTGGAGCCCTTGATGCCCTTGGTCAGGAAGTAGGCCACCGCGAAGGCCAGCACGTTGATGAACAGCACCGACACGAAGGCGAACAGCGCCGTGTGCCAGAAGGCGTGGAGGAAGCTGCTGTCGGAAAAGGCCTTTACATAGTTGTCAAGGCCCACCCACTTCCACTGGCTGGTCAGCTTGAACTTACAGAAGGACAAAAACGCGCCTTTCAGGAAGGGGTACAGAAACCCGATGCAAAAGGCGGCGAAGGTGGGCAGCAGAAACAGCCACACCATCCGTTGAATGGGCCTGCGGATCAGACGGCTGCTGAGGGCGGCCGCGTCCCGCTTTCGTTGAAATAGCTTCATTCTTTCACTCCTGTTCTGCGGTTATTGTCATGGCGAAAGCTCTCGGCCGAAGCGGCTTCGGCCCACAGCTCACGCCATCACGGGTGGGAGAGATGGAACGGCGGGGCGGGCGATGTCGCCCGCCCCGCTGTCAGTTATCGGTTTGCGTCAGTCAGATACGCAAGACTCAGTTCTCGTTGGCGTACTGGGTGGCCCAGCCTTCCACGAAAGCGGTCTTGACATTGTCCCAGCTACCGGAACCGGTGGTGTACTGGCTCAGAGCGTCCACAACGGCGGCACGCCAGTCATCCACAGCGGGAGTCCAGTTGAAGGCCCAAGTGACGGTGTAGTTGCCGTTGGCAACATACTCGTTGGCCTGTGCGAAGAACACATTCTCGGGGGTCTTGGCATTCTTGAAGGGGCAGGGACCAAACTCCTCGGCCAGCATGGTGGTGCCGGCGTCAGAGGTGACGACCCAGTTCATGAAGTCCAGAGTGGCCTTGATGTCCTCTTCAGAGGCGTTCTTGTTGACAGCCCAGCAGTTCTCGGTGCCGCAGCACAGACCCGCCTGCTCTTCGCCTTCCACACCGCAGTAGATGGGGATCATGGCCAGATCGTCGGCGTTCATGCCGAACTTCTCAGCGGAGGTCAGGTTGCTGAACTCCCAAGAGCCGTTCTGATAGAACACAGCCTTGCCTTCGCCGAACTCAGCCTCAGCCGCGTCGCCGGTGGCGGTCAGCAGGGCAGCGCCGGTGGTGGCGGAGTCAGTGATGTACAGATCCCAGATAGCCTTGTAGTTATCCAGATAGGTGCCCTTGATGGTGGCGGGCTGAGCGGTGACGTTGTCATCGCGGAACTCGTAGTACAGGGGCATGTTGGCCAGGTGGCCGGAGAAACGCCAGGAGGAGGAACCTTCCAGACCGGCGGAGGTGAAGGCGTCGAAGCCCAGGGTGGCGGCGTTGGCGTGGATGTCGTCAGCAACAGCCTTTAGGGACTCGAAGTTGGTGATCTCGTCCAGGGAGTGGCCGGCCTGCTCCAGCAGAGCCTTGTTGACGATGATGCCGAAGGCCTCGTAGCAGTAACCGATGGACACGGTCTCGCCGTCGGCGTTCTTCAGATCGAAGTCATGGGTGGTCATCTGGTTCCACACGTCGGTGCCTTCCAGATTGTAGCAGAACTCACCGTAGCTGTTGACAGCGCCCACGTTGCCCACCTGGAACATGGTGGGAGCAGCGTCCTTGTCCAGCTCGGCGGTCAGGGTGGTGTCGTACTGGCCGGAGGCAGCGGTCACGACCTTGACGGGCACGCCGGTCTCGGCGGTGTAGGCGGCAGCCAGATCCTGCCAGGCCTGATCGGCCTCGGGCTTGAAGTTCAGGTAATAGACGCTGCCGGTAGCAGTGGCATCGCCGTCACCGCTGCCCTGTGCGTCATTGCTTCCGCCGCCGCAGGCGACCAGAGACAGAGCCATCACAAGAGCAAGGATCAGTGCAAGAAACTTTTTCATGTTGAATGATCTCCTTCTAAAATGATTTTATTTTCACAGTATGCACTGTAAAAAACGGTTTATACCAGCTTTTTCACGCTGCCGCCCACACGCAGCACCGTGGGCAGCACCTCATGGAAGTTCCCGGCGCGGCCCTCGATCATATCCAGCAGGATCTCGATGCTGCGCCGTCCCATCTTCTCCATGGGCTGGCACAGGGTGGTCAGCGGCGGGTCGATGTAGTCCGACACCTCGATGCCGTCGATGGCGATGACGGAGCAGTCGTCGGGCACGGTGCGCCCGTGCTCCCGCAGGGAGCGCATGGCACCGATGGCCATGTTGTCGGAGATGGCGAACACGGCGGTGAAGTCCGCGCCGCTGTCCAGCGCCCGGTTCATGGCCTGATAGGCGGCCTGGATATTGAAGGTCTCGGTGCAGATGACCAGGCTCTCGTCGGGGGTGATGCCCGCCTCGGCCAGGGCCTTTTTATACCCCTCGTACCGGAGCTGGCTGATGGAGTGGTCGTCGGGCCGGGTGATCATGGCGGCGATGCGCCGGTGGCCGTTCTCAATGAGGTACCGGGTGGCCCGGCTGGCGTTCTCGATATCGGCGATGGACACGGAAGAGTAGTCCCCGTGCTCCAGCGTGCCGTAGTGGTTGCCGAAGGAGCAGCACACGAAGGGCACGTTCAGCCGCGCCAGATCGGCGGCGGAGTAGTCGAACCGCCCGCCCAGCAGCACTAGGCCCAGCAGTCGCTTCTCCCGCTCCATCATGGCGGCCTGCTTCAGCTCATCGTCGCAGGAGCCGATCTGCTGCATCACCATGGTGTAGCCGTTGGCGGTGATGCCCGCCTCCACGGCGCGGATGATGTCGGTATAGAAGGGGTTGGAAATACCCCGCACCACAAGGCCGATGGCGTCAGACTTGGTCTTTACCAGATCGCGGGCGGAGTTGTTGGGAATATAATTGGTGCTCTCGATCACGTCCAGCACCCGGCGGCGGCTCTCTTCGCTGACGTCGGGCCGGTCGTTCAGTACGCGGGAGACCGTGGTGATACTGACGCCGCTCAATCGGGCGATATCCTTGATGGTCACACTCTCTCCCCCTGTCGTTGCTCCTCAGGCGAAACAACGGTACCGTTTCCGGAAACGTTTTCGCACTCTGAGTGACTTAATACTAGCAACTTTTACACTGTGTGTCAATGTGGTTTTTTGATTTTCGTTGGTTATGACAGTTTTTTGTTTGCCGTTTGTTGATTTTGCCGAATGTCGTGTGGACAGTTGTCGCCAGGCAGAAGTACGGAGATATGCGGCAATGTCCGGTAAACATTCGTAGGGGCGGACGACCCTGTCCGCCCCTATCGGAAATGCCGTGCCCGTGTGTAGGGGCCGACGACTCTGTCGGCCCACCGACGTAAGATGGTACCTTCAAAGACAAGATGGATGCTGCGGCGGCATAGCCGCCGAGATCGGAGGCTAAAAACATGCCGCCGGCATGTTTTCTTAACGCCCCGACGTCCCCGCCCGCCGCACCTCAAAAATTGGCGCACCATTCGTAGGGGCCGGCGTCCTCGACGGCCCGCACGAATTACGATACTGCCCCGGTAAACCGGCGGGGCGTCGGGGACGCCGCCCCCTACAACCGTCTACCGTACCCCTCAAAAATCCAGGCCGCACGGCCTTTTAATATAGAGAAAATTTTACGAGTAGAAAGGAAGATCACGGAATGAAAAAAAGAATCATATCATTCCTGATGGCGCTGGTGATGGCAGTCTCGCTGCTGCCGGTGCAGGTGTTCGCTGCCTCATCTCCTACGGGTGGGAATGGCCCGAATAACCTATCTGTGCCTGACGAATATGAGATCGTTGCAAGCTATCCAGCGGGATATACCGATTATATTTCATATGACACTTATGTTGTCCGAGTTCCGCTTGGAACTCCTTCAATAAAAGGAATAACAACTAATTTTGAAATCGTAAGTGCACTCTGCATTGATCATGATTGGGATGTTGATCCCGACGGTAATAACTTTGAATTTACTGATAGCTATGACCTTGCACTTCATTCTACCTGCATAGAGCCTGACCCCACGAGATACATTTTGTGGGAGAAAGCCGATCTTTATGAGTTCCGTGGTGTTGAATATAGCGGTGAGGATTGGAAAAATGACACTATTGATGTATTCTACTTTTTAGCAGATCCAGATACTGGGATTGAAATTGACAAAACCGCACTTACCGATCTGCTGGCGACCGTAGCCGATGGCAACACCAACTACTATCAGTCCAATGATCGTTGGAACGGCAAGATTGCCAGTAAGACAGGCTTCTGGGCGGAGTTCACGGCAGCCAACGGCCCTCGAGCCACGGCGCAAAAGGTGCTGAAAAGGGCAACGACCGAGGACGAAATCGACGCCGCAGTTGCCGACCTGACCGCCGCCATCGCCAACCTGATCCCCGCTGACCGGGCTAATACCACGGTGCTGTACGAGGCATTGCGGAGTAAGTATTATGAAAGCAGTTACACCGCCAAGTCATGGGCAATATATAAGCCTGTTCTCGACAAGGCGGAGGCTCTGATGGCTACCATGTTCGACGCAGAGGGCAACCCCACCGACGACAACAAGGCCGCCGCCAACGAGAGCATCGAGACGCTGACGGCGGAGCTGGAGACGACCCGCAAGGCACTGGATGAAAACGCCAGCAGCGACGCAAAAACGGACGTTCAATATATTATCAAGGAGATCCAGCGCTATTATGACCGCTATGCCAACGCAAACCTGAGCGGCTATACCGCCGAAAGTGCCGCAGCGCTGCGGACAGCCCTGACACAGGCGAAGAAGCTGGTGGACGAGTTTGTGATCGCCGACATGGGCACCAAAGACTACATTCAGCTCAGTCAAGCCCGGCGGACGCTGCGCAAGGCCGCCTACGGGCTGGAGACGGTTTCTCAGGATAAGATCGCGGTAAAGGTATCCGTGCTGGATTCCTTTGACACCGCTTTCCAGCGCACGGGCGAGTTTGCCACCATTCACAATAAGAATACCTATACCGGCACCATGACGCTGCCCGCCAACGCCAGCGCCTACGACCTGCTGAACAGCAACAACTGGCTGAAGCGCTATAACGTGGATTCAGAGCCGCTGGTATTCCTGAACGGTGAGCTGGTAAAAGGCAATGGTACGTACAGCGACTGGGGCACCGGCGGAGAATACAGCATGCTTCCGTCCATCAAGCTGCACAGCGGCGACGCGCTGACGCTGGTGTGGATCTATCCCAAGCAGGTGGAGTACTCCAGCCAGGTGGGCACCTATCCCGCACTGTTTACCGACATTCGTGACTGGTTCCGTTACAGCACCGTTTCCGCCCCCGTGGAGGTGGAGGCGGGCAAGCCCTTCCCCATCACCGTGACATCTGAGGCGGCGCTGCCGTACTTCGACGCCAATACCCGCGCCGTGGCCGGTGCAGGGGTCTATCGCAGCGAGGCCGCCGCCACCGCCGAGGAGGCCGCCACCAGCTATCTGGGCGTGAATACTTACGCCGAGACCGATGCCACCGGCAAGGCCACCGTTACCCTGTATAACGAGGGTTATACTCTGCTGAATGCCTTCCGCCTGGACGAAGAGGGCCGCTATACCGTGGGCGCCTCTGTGCTGGTGCACGTCAAGGCTCCCAGCGACCTGAGCGCCGTGAAGACCCAGCTGAAGAAGGAGCTGGACGCCGTCTATTATGACGAGAATTACCCCGAGACCGTCTTCACCGCCGACAACTGGCAGAAGGTGCAGGAGGCTTACAACACTGCCATCGCGGCCATCGACGCGGCGGAGACCTCCGGCGCTGCCGGTGACGCCCAGCAAAAGACCATCCAGACCATCAAGGGCCTGCAGAACAACGCCGACAACAGCAACCGGCTCAATCTGGAAAAGTTCCGCCGCCTGCTGAACGCCCTGCCCGACGATACCAGCAAGCTGGACGCCACGGCGGAGACGCAGATCAGCGACCTGAAGTCCTGCTATGAGGCCATGACGGGCTATCAGCGGGGCCAACTGACCGGCAAGGAGCAGAAGAAGTACGACGCCGTGATGAAGGCGCTGGCCGACGGCCTCGCGCCTGCTATCCAGCGCAAGCTGACCTTCAAGCAGCAGTTTGACAGCAGCATCCCCGCTGCCGATCAGGCGGCGCTGAACCGGATGATCACCTATCTGCAGGACAGCACCCGCGTGGACGATAAATATACGCCCGAGATTGGCGGCAACATGCAGGGCAAGCTGTTCGCCTACAGCACCCGCAAGTATGTCAACTACGGCAATGCCTACACCCAGATTACCGAGGCCGACGCGCTGACGCAGGATATCTACGCCTGCATCAACCCCGACTATACGGCGTATTTCCTGTGCCGTGACGCAGCCGTCAGCGCGGGCAAGCTGAGCGGCCCCGGCGTCATCTCCGGCGATGGATGGAGCATCTCCGACGCGAGCATGACCATGTTCGTACCGAAAGAGAATGACAGCAATACCACCCGTGTGCTGGGCCACATGACCTATACGGCCAACGGCAAGCAGTACGCCATCCGCAGCGTCACCGTCAGCGGTCTGGAGACCGATGCCGCCAAGGTGAGCGCTGTGTTCTACGATACCAGTGTGTACCGGGGACGCTACGTCACTCAGTGCAACCAGGTGATCCCCGATACGTTCCTGCGGCTGACCACGGGCTTCGATGACGTGACCATCACCGTCACCTGGGCGCCGGTGAATGCCGACAGCAGCGAGGCCATCGCCGCCGCCAAGACCGCCGCCAAGGCCGATCTGGCCGCCGAGCTGGCGAAGTACAAGCACAGCGACAAGAACTACACCAATATCAAGGACGCCCACGACGACGGCGTGAAGGCCATCGACAATGCTTCCACCCTGGCCGAGATCACCAAGGCCAAGGCCTCCGCCCTGAGCGAGATGCGCATGGCCGCCAGCGGCGGCTACTACGGCGCGGCCATCCCCAACTGGGGCGTGGGCGATGACTTCGACGCCGGTGACCAGGTGGGCACCGTCACCGTCAGCGTGGCGAACTTCACCTACGACGACGGATATTTCTATCGCGACCCGGACAAGAAGCCCTTCCTGTATCTGGAGAACTATCCCCTGGGCGAGAATGACAGCGTCATGACCGTCATCCTCCGCGCCCTGAAGGACAATGGCTATTCCTGGAACGGCAGCACGGGCAACGACAAGAACAAGGGCGAGGACTACGGTATCACGTATCTGTCCAGCGTCTCCAAGACGGAGAACGGCAAGACCTACTCGCTGGGTGAGTTCGACGGCGGCGGCCAGTCCGGCTGGATGGGCACGCTGAACGATTGGTTCACCAACTATGGCTTCACGGAGTTCACCGTGAAAAACCGCTCGCTGGGTGACGGCGATTACATCAGCATCCAGTACACGCAGGACGGCCTTGGCGCCGATCTGGGCGGTACCTGGGACAACAGCGACACCACGCTGAAGGCGCTGGAGATCGAGGGCGGCACGCTGGTCAGCAAGTTCGTCCCCGGCGAGGCGGGCGGTACCTATGAGTACACCCTGGCCATCGACAGCGACGCTGCCGAGGTGCGCCTGACCCCCACCGCCAGCAACAAGAACTTCCTGACGAAGATCTTCCTGAACAACAAGGTCACCGACAATACCGAGGGCGCCAGCTTCTATAAGCGGACGCAGTACATCCCCGTCACCAGCGGCGACGTGATCTATGTGGGCTGCGGCGAGCGTGCCTGGCCCAGCATGAACAACCAGGAGGGCAATACGCAGTCCAACGACGGCACCTGGTACGCGCTGCGCGTGGTGAACGTCAAGGGCGACGCCGGTGCGGTGAACGATATGATCGACGCGCTGCCCAGCGCCTCCGCGGTGAAGTACAGCAGCTATCAGCAGTTCGTGGATGCCGTGGCCGCGGCCCGCACGGTCTATGATACGCTGGACGACGCGGCGAAGAAGGCTGTCGATCCCGCCAAGCTGGCGAAGCTGGAAGAGCTGGAGAAGACCATCGAGGGCTTCCAGGCCATCGACGACGTGAAGGACAAGCTGGATAAGCTGCCCAACGCAGGCAAGCTGACCATCGACGATCAGGAGGCTGTCAAGGCGGCCCAGGAGGCCTACGACAAGCTGAGCGACGAGCAGAAGGAATATCTGTCCTTCGCCCAGATCGACAAGATGGAGAAAGTGACCAACCGCATGGAGGAGATCATCAAGGAGAATCCCACTCCCACGCCGACGCCCGGCGGCAACGGCGGCAGCAAGAAGCCCAGCCAGTCCACCGGCAAGGACGTGAAGTCCGGCAATACCGGCGACGCGGGCATTACCCTGTATTTGGGTATGGGCCTTGTGGCCGTCCTGGCTGGCGCGGTGATCGTCATCCGTAAGCGCAAGGAGAACTAACAACTAGCCTTTCTTTGATTTTTCTCTATATGGCAGCAGCGGAGATGCGTTATGTATCTCCGCTGCTGTCGTTTCTGAAGAATACCCGATTGATATTTCTTTATTTACCGTCCTTTGCGGCCACAAACCATCGGCCTTTTTCAAACCAGAGATAACTCTCCTGCCCCCATATCCGACAGGTATACCGGTCTCCCACGCCACCCACGCTTTGACAGGCAGCGCGGCGTACATCCAGTATCTTGTCAATGTGATACCTTCGTGTCTCGTCAAATTCGATCTCAATGGGACGCATTTTCCCACCTGCATCAAAATGCACCGTCACCGGCACATACCGCTTTTCAAGCTCCATTCATTTACCCCCTATCCTGCGAAATATCCCACGGGAAGTACGGTGTGATTATCCTTGGGATTGATACGGCCCAGCACCGGATCGGACATGGTAATGGCGCGGCGCACGCTCATATAGCCATATCGCTGCCGCAGCCTGTCCACAGTCACATCGATCTGCTCCCACGCGCTCCGACGCCTATCGTTATCAAAAAGTGAAGTTTGTATACCAATAGTCGCATCTACCAGATCGGCGCCACGCACACCAATACTGCGTATCGGTGCCGTCCACGAATAGCTGCGACGGAACAGGTCGAACGCCACTTCTGCGATCTCCGCACTGGAGCAGGTCGGAACCGCCAGCTTCCGCTGGCGGCTATACCAGTGCAGTTCTTTGTCCCGGACGCTGACTTCGACCACCATACACTTTGATGCCAGCTCCCGCATCCTGCAGGCAACGCTTTCCGCCAAAAGATACAGCATGAGACGCACATCATCATCATTGACCAAATCGCGCGGTGTGGTGGCGCTGTTGCCCACCGATTTTATGGCGCGAATATGGTCACTGCGCTGCACAGGTGATATATCTAATCCGTTGGCGAAGGTGTGCAGCACCAGTCCCATCTTTCCCAGCTTATATTCCAGAAGCTCCGGCGATGCCTCCGCAAGCTGCCCAATGGTATATATCCCAACACCGCGCAGCTTGCGTTCAGTGGCCGGACCAACATAGAGAAGGTCGGCTGCCGGCAACGGATAGACGAGTTCTTTGTAATTATCCCGCTCAATGCGGGTGATGGCGTCCGGCTTTTTGTAGTCGCTGCCCAGCTTCGCTGTGATCTTATTATCTGAAACGCCGATGCTGGCGGTGATCCCCAGCTCAAACTTGATCCGCTCGCGGATCTCTTCAGCAATACTCATGGCCGAGCCGAACAGTCCAACGCTGCCAGTTACATCCAGCCAGCTTTCATCAAGTCCAAACGGTTCGATTTGGTCGGTGTATCTTTCGTAAATCTCATGAGCCATTTTACTGAACCGGATATATTCATTCATGTCGGCAGGCAGCACCACCAGATCAGGACAGACCTGTTTCGCCTGCCAGATAGCCATACCGGTCTTGACGCCTCGTGGCTTCGCTACATAGTTGGCGGTAAGGACGATCCCATGGCGGGCCTCTGGATCACCACAGACCACCACCGGCTTTTGCCGCAGCTCAGGGCGACGCTGGCATTCTACGGAGGCGTAAAATGCGTTCATGTCTACATGCAGAATATGCCGCCCCATCTTTTGTCCCTCCTCACAGTTTTTTCAGATTCTATAATAGAACATGAGTTCTAAGCGTGCAAGTGGTAAATCGAGGAAGCTATGTGTAGTGCTGGCATTTTGACAATACAAAATGTAGGAGAACTCTGTGCACAGCGTTTACAGCGGTTGTGCATTGATAAAAAAGAGACTGGCAGTAAGGCTGTATCTGTGAGGAAAAATTCTACGCCTTACACAAAAAAGGAGAGGATAGTTCATCCTCACCTTTCCCGTGTCATGTGTTATTCTTATTGTTCCTGTATTGCAGCCAGGGAGTTCAGGAGCGAATGGAAACCATCTTCTCCCAACATGGCAGCGGCATCGAACGGGATACTCTCTGATGCCGTGACAGGCGGAAGATCTCCGGGCGTATTCCCCTCCGTTGAGGGTATGGCTTCCGGCTGCATGTTGGATAGTATCTCGCGTACCAACTGTTCCACTGTCTGCCGGTCTATCTTGGGCGTAGCTGCGGCCTCTGGAGACTCCGGGCAGTTTATGTAATGGATCACGGCATTGACAAGGAACTGCGCCTTGCGCCGCCCCTGTTCGTTCAGGATAGCGGCTACCTGCTGGTGGCTTGGGTCGCCGGCATTGAATTGCACTGTGAATCGGAAGGCGTCTTTCTTCTCGCCCATACTGTTCACCTATTTGCTTTCGTGGCTGCGTATAGGAGCCCGTACCCGGCAGCATTGGCGCCGATCTCCTCCACAAAAATGGCTGTACCGATCTTGCCGGAGTTTTCGATCTGTTTGCGGAGCAACAGTGAGCCGCCGCCTACGAAAATGACCTTGCCGGTACGCAGCTCGATCTTCCGCTCACGCAGGGTACGGAAAAGGTCTGCCACAAAGGACTCTGCGCCGCGCTCTACCAGTGCTTGGATCTCGCTTCCATACTCTGTACTGCGGCCGGTAAGGATGGCATCAATGTCCGTTTCCTCCAGCAGCAGATCATAGTTGGCACGGATCTTGGACAGCAGCCGATTGTAGAGCGTGATAATGCCATTTTCCAGCGAATCACAGGATGCCCAGTCCGCCGCACCGTAGCGCAGGGAGAGATAGTCGGCGGTAAAGCCGCCAATATCGATCACAATGGCCTTGGCAACCGTGCCGAGCTGGAGCTGCTTGAATACCGGAGCCGTGGCCGCCAGTGCCTGCGGGAAGCAAATCGCCTCCGTGATGCAGATGGAATAGACCTTACCGTTGAACTCGAAGCCGATCATACCCCTGTCAAGGAAGTATTGGGCGAAGCGCTTATACTGTGTGCCGTAATGCGCGGGCGGCAGCCCCACGGCAAGCTGAATGTCCATCAGCTGATCCGGCGCATACCGGCCTGCGGCATTGATCTCATAGGCGATGGCGAACAGCGTCAAGATGAAAAACCGGTCGTCCTCCGTCTTATCACGGATATAGGGAATACGCTGGTCAGAGAGGGTGTAATACTTCCCGTTGTAAAACATGATGTTATCGCCAAATGGCGGCCGGGTATCGCTTTCCATCAGGCCAGAAGTAAATGTCCGGCTGGTGGTCTTGATCTGTTTATTTCCGTGGTCGATACAGACTAACATAGAATCAGCTCCTTCATTTCGTGTTTATACTGTGTTTATACGACTTTAATACGCATTACTGCAACAGATAGGAAAAAGACAGACGTGGAAATCTCCACGTCTGTCTTTATACACATTCATCAGAGTTTCTTTAATTCATCCAGAAAGCCCGGAAGAATATCGAAGATGATGGTACAAATAACCGTCCAGTTGGTATCCTCATAGTGATGCACCAGCCGATGGCGCAGTCCTGCGATTTTGATCCATGGGATATTGGGGTGTGCATCCCTGAACCCATCCGACAAGTTTGCCGCATGCTCTCCAATATTATACAGCGGCGTTGTGATAGCCCATTGGACAGGTTCCTTTTCAAAAATCACATCCGGTGTGATATGCTCCGTGCGCACATAGTCCAGCAGCTTTTCCGTCGTCTCGCGGATCTTTTCCACCCGTTGCTGGTCGCTGTGCTTCATACGATCTGCACTCCTTCCTCCTGAATCGCGCGGTAAAAAGCGCTTCCGGGGGTGATCTCCCGCAGCTCATAGACGTCCACCGGCTTTTGCAGTGTGCGGTGCAGTTCTTCCGCGATGCAAAGCACATCTGTCGGATCAAACTGCGTTCCGCCGACTATAACCATGTCAATGTCAGAAGCAACGTCTGCCTCCTGTCTGGCGTAAGAGCCGAACAGGATCGCTTTTTCAGCCTTGTATTTCTTCAGCAACGGCAATACAGCGGCGATGATCTCGTTCAACGTATAGATATGCTCAGACACAGCTTCCACCTCCGTCTCTTATCATATGTCATTTTATATTTTTTATCTTACCCTAATCAAGTGGGATTGTCAACGGATGTCCGTATCTACCGTTGTTTACGCTCCTTGTTAACAGATAGAAAAGACAGGCGTGGATAGGCCACGCCTGTCTTTATCCATATTTGCCAGAGCTTCTTCAACCCATCCAGAAAGTTTTGGAGCGTATGGAAGATAGTGAGCCAACTGATCGGTCAGTTATTCTCGCCTATCATCAATTAAGAGAAGATCATCCCGTGCTGCGGCATGGTCACATAGTTCATCCGAGAAGCCGGAGATGCTGAACAGGACGTACCACACTTTTCGCCGATCCCGCTCCCATGCGACATCGCCGGCCTTAGCTTCCAACGCATGAAGGACATTAAGACCAACTGGTTCTTTCCAGTACTTGCACTCTCCCAGAATCATGTTCTTGCCCTCCGAATCAAGAGCTGCAATGTCGATCTCATTCTTGGCATCCCAATACCCACCCAGTTTGGAGAACTGGAACGGCCATGCGTTATTGACATTCAATTCCCACATCCGCTCCTGACAGATATCCTCATATACGAAGCCGATGTGGCTGGTAGTGAGTCCTTTGCGGATCTTATCCATCACGATACCGCTATGTCCACTTTCGATAAAACTCATATTGGGATAGATAAATGCGAACCAAAACCGCAGATAGTTATCCTTGATCTTGTAAAGGCCGCGCTTGCTCTTCTCGGGATTTTCCTCTGTGACAGGCACCCTTCGTTCCAGAATATCCAGATCTATCAGAGTTTTCAGGTACTTGGTCAGGTTCGTTGACTTGACCTCCAACACAGCGGCAATCGTGGAAAGCTTGTGGTTTCCAGCCGCAATCGCCTTGATAATGGAAAAGTAACTGCCAACCTCACTGACCTCCTGCTGCAGCAGAAAATGCGGTTCATCATAGAGATAGCCGGAGCGGTTCAGTACGCATTTCTGGATAGCACGATAGATATCGCTACTCTCCGAGAATAACTCGATATACTTGGGGACACCACCTGTAACAGAGTATAGCTCGATGAGTTCTCTGCGGGTTTTACCAGGAAAAAACTCATGGTAATAGGCGAACGGGATCTGCTTGAGCCGGATCTGCGCGGTTCGCCTTCCGTATAAAGGGCTGCCGTAGGCCAGTGTCTGGGACTCCATCATGGAGATCAGGGAGCCGCAAAGAATGACCATAACAGACTGCTTCTTTAGTATTTCTTCCCATATCCGTTGGAATATGGAAGGAAATGCAGGCTCTGCCTTGCCCAGATACTGAAATTCATCCAGTACGATAACGGGCTTGCTGTCATGCTTGGCATCCATGATTGACTTGAATATCACGTCCCAGCTCTTGACATCCGCATTACGCAGAAGATCACTATCAATGAATTCTGCCGCTTTCTCTTTGAATGCCGCCCGGTTTTGCGCCTCGGACTCTTCACTTGCGAGGAAAAACAGGGCATTTTTATCCCGAATAAACTCGGATATCAGCGTAGTTTTTCCCACTCGCCGACGTCCATACAGTACGACAAGTGCGCTGCCATTCCGCTCATACTCACTTCGCAGCGTCTCCATCTCCTGCTGCCGATCAACAAATTGCTTCATAAGCTCACCGCCTTTATAAAGTATTATACCCCAAATTATAATAATTTCAATTATAACTTTTCAACTTTTCTATAAACTCTGGCGGCAGCATGAGAGACAGCTTCTCAAGTGATATGGTAAAATGATTTTCGGAGTATTCATCATAGTGCCATGCCTCATAGAAATCTGTATAGCATTCCTCCTCCAGAGCATCCCTATCTGCCCAATCCTTTACACAGACTTCTGCCTGTTCTTCGCGGATGCCCATCAGCATAGCCAAACACGCCATATCATAGTCGGCGTACAGCTCTGTAATGCAGCCAGAATCCCAGCTTGTGGTAAACTGCATTGTGAGGAGATAGACCTTGCATGTCTTGCACACCGAGGGATCAGGCGAGATCACCCGAACCATCTCCGGTGCCATGATAACCATATCCAGTGTGATCTCGTCGAGCTTCTTAGGAGATTGATATAGTTCTGTGAAGCGTCGCTCCAGCTCCCGGATCTCCTCTTGAAACAGAGGTGGTTCAAAACAGCAATAGATGTCAGGCGTATCATTTTCTGTCTCTCGGTCAGATCCGTCACGGATCTCCGTGATGGTGCCATAAAGTCCACGATATTCACTTGCCTCTGTTGCCATGACAGCGGCACCTATAGTATAGGTCGTGCCATTGTATGTGTAACGCATACCTTCTTGATTGATAATCATTTCATGTCCTCCTGATAATATTCCTCCCAGCCTTCCATACGGTTGGTGCGTGCGCGTTCAGCATCGAAGCTCCTGTAGCGCGTATAGCCTTCTTCCGTCTTGAAGAAAAAGCACGGGGCAAGTCCATCGTCTATCTCCACTACGGACTTGACTTTAACTGACCGGCCTAACAGCTCCGCATCCTTCTGTGTGGTCAGATTCAGCCAAAATTTCCGCGGAGTGAGCTTGGTAGTTCCCTCGTATTCTACTGCGTAGCGGCTTGCCGTGGGCAGCGGTGTAAAAACCACGTCCTGATGCAGCACGTTGTCCAACATATACGTTTCCGGGTTGCGGTAATAGTATATCCGCAGCTCGTTCGTCACCTTCCGCTTCTGGCACCATTCCGGTGCGCGTCTGCTCATATCATGGTCTTTGAGATGCCTGGCTCTTTTCGGCAGGGTGCAATAGCTTTCGCCAAATTGCATCATAAGCCCCTTTGACTTCTGGGAAGCGGGGATCACATGATAATGCCGTTCCGGGCAATTCCGACAGGTATACTCCTGCGGGGCAGATTCTCTTTTCATGTGTAAACTCCTTATTTTGATTTATATGTGAGGCCCCGGAAATCATCCGGGGCCTCCGACTTATGGGCGCAGCGTAAAGCGGTTCTCGCCTGTAAATGCACTTTACAGGCGTCTTACTTCCGCTTCCAGTGCCGCTGTGATCTGTTCTACCTGTTCCGGTGTGTAATCGTAGCACACGCGGCTTGCACAATTAGAAAGCGAATGGATAGCGTCTACGGCGCGTTGTGTGCGCTGTTCAGCCACACGCACGAACCGTTCCGCCTTGGTTTCTTTTTGTCTCAATGTTCAAGACCTCCTATTACACAGTCTTCTAGTCACCCATACACAGTCGGGTAACTCGCTTCATTCATGACATGATATAACACGCCAGCCCATTAACCTCACCAAAGCACGAACAACCATTGGACGGTTTTGTAAATAATTCCGGACGAAGCAGTTGCATATTTCGTGCGATTCGTGTATACTATAGAGGAACACAAATATAAAGAGAGGAGGTTGGCTATGTCGATCACTGCTACAGAACTGAAAAACAATCTTGGAAAGTACCTGATGCTTGCAGCAACGGAGGATATTTTCGTCACCAAAAACGGTAAGGTAGTTGCCAAAATATCCAATCCCTATCAGGATAGAGTGGATATTGCGAAATCCTTGTTCGGTATTCTTCCGGCCGATGTCACATTGGAAGAGGCACGTGAGGAAAGGCTGGATCGGATATGAGAGCTGTCATTGATACCTGCGTCGTTGTGGATGCGCTCCAGAGCCGTGAACCATTCTGTAAAGATGCACAGTCGATTTTCCTGCTCTGTGCAAACCAGCAATTTGAAGGGTTCCTGACAGCCAAGGCCATCACGGACATTTACTACCTGACACACCGGCAGACCCACAGTGATAAAACGACCCGTGATATTCTGACGAAGCTCTGCACATTATTCAGCCTATTAGATACCACTGCGTTGGATATTCGCAAGGCGATCTCAGCAGAAGTTTCCGACTTTGAGGATGCCGTTATGATCGAAACCGCGGTGCGTTCCGGTGCAGACTGCATCGTGACACGAAATACCAAGGATTACAGCAAAGCACCGCTTCCCGTATATACTCCGGAAGCGTTTATAGAACTGCTGGCAGAAGTGGACGGGGATCACGACGAATAACCACCTGACAAATGCCGCCGCAAAAGGCGGCATTTGTATTTTGCGGCTACCGACAGGCTTACGCAAAAAGCCTTTACGCAATTTTCTGCTCACCCCAACGAATGCTGAAATGGCCTTCTTCGTCCACGTCGCGATATAGCAGCAACGATTTTAGATCGTAGTCCACTCCGAACTGTTCGTAAATATCATCCATGTCCGTCTCGTCGCCCTTCATAAAGAGATTAAGCTTCTCTTTTGCCAGTACCATCTGCATCAGGTTGGACTCAATACTCTGTGCATAAGTCAGGAAATAGATGTCCTTCCAGTCCACGGAATTGAAGCGAATGAAGCGCATATAGAACTGGCTCATACGGGAGTTATTATAGTGCAGTTCCGGGATGATAACCTTGTTGACGAACTCGAAGTTGACCGAGCTGGGCAAGCTCTGCTGCGTACATAACAAAATGCCGTTCCCACTCTCGCGGAGCGTTTGCCGTAATGCCCGGCGTTTCGCAAGGGTAGTCGTCGTGCCGGTCACGATAAAAAGCGGCCGGTCGGGAAACGCCTCACGCAAAGCTGCCGCATAGGCATCCAGCACCACCTTGTGACGTACACCTATGGCCACGATCTCATTGGGCCAACTGCCGGTAAGCTGAACCGCTTTCTGAAGCTTTCCGGGGAGCTCACCGGTATACTCTGAGACGGTATTGGGCGCTGCACTGATCCGCAGCAGAAATGTGATCTGCTGAATGATCCACAGCATGGCGTCTTTCCGCGCATTATTCGTCGTGGCAAAATAGTGCCGGCGCATGGTGTGAAATTCCTTGACCGCCTGCACCCAGACGTCCTTTTCTTCTTGGGAAAACAGAATAGGCTCCTGATGGATACGCTTGATCTTCTTGCCTGTTACCTCCTCAAACGTGCGGGTGATCACAGTCTTGGCGAGGATGTCGCGCAGAATATCCGCGTTATAGATATCCTGTGTGCGCTGCCCGACACCGAATACGGTGATCTTCTCTGGCAGGTGCGAGTTGGCGAACAGCGTATAGCCGCGGCGATAGGCAGGGATTGGCTGACCGAGCCAAGGGTTCGCTTCCTGCGTCGTCGTGCCATCCTTATCATAGTGATAGATAATAGGGCACCAGGAGACCATATTGACAGAATTGTTATAAAGCAATTCCATCTGCGGTGCGAACTCGGAGATGTTGTTCCGTGTACTGGTGCCTGTGGTCAGCAGCTTGGAAGAACAGCGTCTGAAGCAGGACAGCACCGCCTTTGCGCGGCTGCTGTACGGGTTGCAGATCTCATCGCTTTCATCCAGCACAAGGCAGGTCTTTCGGCTATGGATCTTCAGCCACTTTTTGATCTGCCTGTGGTACTTGCACAGCGCATTAAAGGTCATCAGCACAAAGTCGCCGGGCTTGATACGCTCCAGATCCCTCAGCCGTTCCACGAACACATACGACACGTCATAGTTGGGCAGCACCACATTCCAGTTATTGCGGATAGAGATGGCCGATGAAATGACCCAGGTGTTACGATACCCTTGTCTGTCCATGCGGTATTTCCCATAGGCAATGCCAGCCAGCGTCTTACCGGAACCCTGTTCCCATTGCAGCAGCGTATAGCGCTTTTGCAGAGCAAGATTCAGGTCGTGGATTTGGGTATCGTTCAGCAGGATCTCCTCCTCGTTCTCAGCATCCCACAGCCAAAAATCATCCAGCCATTCCCCAATCTTGGTATCCTGACTCATTTCAGAGAAAGACTGGCTCTGTATCAGGTAGTCATTTCGTTTTTTTCGCAGCAGCCGTTCGTAACCCAGAAGCGTTTCACCATACAGTACCGCATTGTAGGCCGGAACAGGCCGGCGCATTTCAGCGGTCATACGACGCCGCGCCGCAGCACTATACCCTTTATATACGAAAGCATAGTCCTGCTTGACGAGACGGATCTCATCGCGTTCCGGCTGCCGGTTCTGACGTCTGAGTGTCTGACGAAGATAATGCAGTACCTTCGCCTCGGTCAACCGCCGTTTGCACCATTCCTCATATCGCATCTCTGGCGGCTGTGTCTCCGTATAGAACCGATGCAGATACGCGCAGCATTGGGCATACCGATCCTTCAGGGACGGATGTATCCTGATTTGGTACAGCATCTTCTCTACCGTATAAGTAAACGATGCAGAGGTTTGACGCTCCTTTGCCAGTTCCCGCAGGATCTTGGCGCGATTTTCCTTCAGCATAGCCTTTGGCATTTGCAGCAGCGACATGTGGATCGCTTGTGCTGCACCAGCATAGATGCCGCCGGAAAGGTCGGCGTCCGTCTCTGTGTGGTATCGGGCCGGCGTTTCGGTATCTGTACTCTTCTTTTGCCAGAATTGCAGCTTTACAGGGAAACACGGTACGCCCATCTGGGTAAAGGTGTTATCCGGCAGCAGAACTTGACCAAGGAAACGGAAGTGATCCTCCATTTTTCGGATCATCGACTTGTCCGAAAAAGAGTCTGCCAGAAAAGAACAGGGGACAATCAGGGCCAGGATGCCCAGTGGCTTCAGAAGCTCGGCCGCTTTCAAGCAGCAATAGAGCTGAGACAAGTATTCCCTGCCATCCTCTGCCAACCATCTCAGATTGAAGGGCGGGTTTCCAACCACATAATCGAAGCGTACCTGCGGCGTATAATTGCGGATATCCTTATTGACTAGATTAGCCTCCGGGTAGAGAAACGACGCCACCTTGAATGCCTTGGTATCCAGCTCACAACCGTAGACGTTGGCTTCCACCGGCATTACGTTGAAGAAGTTCCCCATCCCGCAGGTAAGATCCGCCACCAGATCATCCCTTTCTAGCTGAAGGCAATCCACTACGAATTGACACAGGGTGGGTGGCGTAAAGAACTGGCCGTTTTCCAGCTCTTTTTTGGCCTCGCTGTAACTATGGTAGTTCTCATAGTCCTTTCGGGAAAGACCGTGCAGTCCGCCATTTCCTGTATAGCCCTGAAAGACATCTTCCTTTGTGATACCGTAAGTATCGCAGGCGCCACTGTCGATCAGATAGAGAATCTTTTCATTGACCGCCCTACGGCTGCTCTGCGGGACCGGTTCTGTTGAAGGTGCATATTTCATAGCGGCACCTCAACACAAAGAATCAAGATACGTTTCAGCAAATTCCTTTGCCAGAGCAGCGGTTTTGAACTTCAGATCCACACGTCCGTTCTTGAACATACGCAGATGCACGAGTTTCCGACAAGTTGAAAACTGGAACAGCGATGTAGATACGTCGGAGTACCCCAGCAGCTCGGAAAAGCCTATGGGAAAGCACCCAAAGGTGTTGGTTTCATAGTGTGCTACACCGGTAAGGATATCCTTCATTTCATCTGTAAGGCTCCAATCTTCACGACCCCATCGCTCATCGCATCTGCAAAAGGATCCGCCAAAGCGAAGCGTATCACCTTTGCTGTCGTAACGGGACTTGCCGTTGTAGCTATGTGCCGCCTTAGAGCATTTGGTACGCAGTTCCTGAAAAGCACGTTCTACGAAGCTGAGTCCATCCAGTTGTATGAACATCTGGTCAACCACATCTTCATAGTGCAGCGAAAGAGCCCGCAGCGTGCGATGATACTCATTACTCGTATCCTTATCACATTTGTGCGGGTCTGGCTCTGTGGGGATCAGATGCTCTTGAATGGCCTCCGCTGAGATCGTCATTCTGTACTTCGTATTGAAATGCCGCGTGAGCTCAGAGATGAACTTGCTATGAAGTTTCTCCAGTTCTCGGTTAATATCCGTTACCCCAAACCGGTAGTTGCTTCCAAAGTAGGGCAGCAATCCATCACTTGATGTACCAAGCAGGTCTTTTTGCGCCTGAATGGCCTTTTTCCACTGCCTGCGTATTTCGCGGAACGCACGGCGGGATTCGTCATAAGCCTGCTGCTGCGTTTCGCAGAACATGAGATCGTCTTCCGGCAGACGGGAATCCGCCTTGATCTCGACTTGCTCCAATTTATCAAGTAATCCCATAGTTATAATTCCTCCTACAAAAATAAAAGCACCACTGAACTGTCGGCAAACAATTCAGCGGTGCTTCTCCGCATTTATATCTTATTGTGCTGCTTCGGTTGGTATTGGGAAAGGCACATGGTTTTGCGCTGCGTGTTATTGCCGCATAAACCATTCTCGCCTCGTGCAGCCACTCAATCCGCTTCCAAGATTTCCCGTGTCAAACGTTCCATTTCGTCCATCGTAGAGATTTTGACACCTGCAAGCCGGGACTGCTCCCGTTGGAGCAGCATGAACAGCATATCCAGTTCTTTCTCGCGCTTTTCCCAGAGATCCAGCGGGACAAAAACCATCTCACCATCGCCGTTTTGCGTTAGGTAAATGGGCTCCCGTTTCTCCTTAGCCAGTTTTACCATTTCATCATAGCCATTGCGCAGTGATGTTGCCGAACGGATCAGCATATTGCAGAACTCCCTTCGCTCAATTACTACATCTTTATTATAGACGAATTATTACCTCGCATCAAGTTCCAATCCCATTATACTGGGAGATACGGTATAGGAGGGCGTCTTTTACCGCCCTCCTATACCATTTGTCACACTATGCGCACATCGCCTCCGGCAGTTCCATCACAAAAGGGCACGTTTCTAAGGACACATGATACATGGAGTTCATGGTCTCAAAAACGGCCTTTCGGTCAGAGAACGACTGGATACGGACGACCCGCGAGGTGCAGATCATGCCACTGGAATGGCGTATCCATGCACGGCAGCCCTCACAGAGCGGCGCAGCCAACTGGCCGGTAAGAATGACCTGCTTCTTATTCATTTCTTTAACCCCTTCCTTTGACCGGTATGGTCATGAAAAGCGCGATCATTGTCTGAGTTGAAAAATAGCCTGCGTATGATCTAATAGGCACATTTGAGAATGCTCCGTACCACATGTACGGTGGTATTCTCCCTCTGCGCGATCTCACGCGTACCATAGCCATCTGCCTTGAGCCGCAGCACGTTCATATCACGGCGGGGCATATGCCGGCCAAGATCGTGGAACATCAGACCGGTCTCCATGTCCAGAAAGCTTTCATCCGTTGCGGAGAGCATATCGGAAAGGGAGAGACCGACTTCGTCCATGACTGCGTTCAGGCTGACAGTAGGCGCCGCACGCTTGGTAGACGCCTGATGGCGGAAATGGTCTGCCAGGCGGCTCTCCATCTTGCGCCATGCAATGGTGGCGAAGCTGAACCGACTGGACTCGCCCTGAGAGGTGTAGTCCATGACCGCCTGCAAGTAGCCGAAGATCACAACATCGTAATATTCATCCTCCGGCAGCTTCTTCTCCTTGAGAAAGGCGTAGACCAGATTGTGGTGCTCCTCCGCAAAAAGCTGCTGTGCCTGAGACATGGGGGTATTCTCGTTCATTACAGATCCTCCTTCATATAGACCGAGAGCCGCAGCCTGAGCAAAAACTCAGGCTGCGGCTCTTCACATGGCTCAGACCATCGTGGGGTCTGACGAATTCATTTACTGGGGAAGTTCCTCGCGTTCACCGTCGATCACATCAGCACCGGAAATGCAGAAGTGATCGCCGCTGTCGGCAACGGTATACTCCGTGTTTGCGGCAGTATACTGATCGTCCTCGTTCTCACGGGCGGCAGACAGCTCCGCGCGGCTCTTCAGCATTTCCTTCGCCTGCTGGCGGAACGATTCCACAAAGGCACGGAACTCGCCCACCTTTTCAGGAGGAAGGTCGGCCATTTTGCGGAAGGTAGCCACACTGTAGGTGTTGCCATTGTCCACGCGCTTCAGGCCGATCTGCACCACGCTGCTCCATGCCGGACGACGCCGGGCCACAAACGCGGCGTTCATGAAGTCATTGAACGGCCGCAGGCTGGTAGGCGGCAGAGAGAGCTGCACGGGGATATAGTCACCGTCCTGCAAGAGATACAGAATACGCATATTCTTGCAGGCCTTCCCTCGTGTGTCTGTTGCCGAGCCGTAGCGGTTCAGCTCACAGGCAGCGCAGGCGCCGCCAGGTGTACCGTAGCCCTGCTTTCCATCCACAGTGGAGCACAGAGGGACGGTGTTATCATCGTATTCACAGCCCTCGGGCCAATAGGCGCCGCTGGCGTGGTGGAACAGGATGATGCCCTGCAGAAAGCGGACATACTCCGGATTCTCCGGGTCGCCGGTAGGCAGCTCGAATTGCAGAGAGCCGCCAGCAGGGATCTTGACCTTGGGGAAGGAGAGCGTCAGGCCCTCCATATCATCGGCGAGATCATCATTTCCGAAGTCAAGGCCGTCCATAGAGGGAAGGTTGAACGTGTAGGGGGTCGCCATCGTCGTAGTTTCAGGATAACTCATTTTTTGATCCTCCATTTAGTCATTTTGTTTTCACATTACGCTGCGGACGCTGTGGATACCTGATTCAGCCGTGACCACACGCTTCTGGGCATTGCCAGAATGTTGTAGCCGATGATCTCCAGATCCGTGGCACGGTCATAGCTGTTTACATCCTGACTATACCGTGTTACCGCATTAGAGAGACCGTACAAGCTCAGGTCGTGGCCTTCAATCAGATATTGCAGGATACCCTCACCCTCCGAGTCCGTAAGACCGAACTGCCGGGTGGTCAGCTTCACGACGCCGGGTACATCTGCGGTGTTCATGGGGACAGCCGCAGCCTCCCGCATCATGCCTACCACCTGACTGAACCGTGCCTCCTCTGCGGCGGCACGGACAGTGTCCTGTACCTTCATCAGAAAAGCCTGATCGTCCGCAGCCAATGTCTTTTCAGAATAGAGCTGGAAGTTCTCCTCCGCATCTGTCGCCCGGCCGATATGGTTGCGCTTCGTGGCAGCATCGTTGACTACCATGCCATTGCTGCATACCAATCGATAGATCAGGGGCTGGATGTTGACAGAGCCTAAGCCCACCTCGCTGTTGCTGATAACCACACCGGCCTGCACTGTGTCACCCGGCGTCACATCCTCCTGTAAGCGGGGATTGACCGCCTTGATATACATGCGGCTGTCGGTGATCTGACAGCTCTCGATGCGCACATCGGGGATCTCCGCCAGAATGGGCAGTACCGCCGAGGCGATGCTGTAGTTGTCCATACGCAGATAGCGGTTGCTAAGGTAGGCACGGGCCTTACCGTCCAGAACACGGATCATACGCTGGGCAGGCGTCCGCTCCAGCCATGTGTTGACATTGTGTGCCAGAAGTCCGGGATCTTCGCTGCGCATTCGCTCATAGTACTTGGCGGGGATGCTCAGGTGCGTACCGATCTGCCGGTGGGCGATATCGCCGATCTCCAGCGGTTCGATACGGTCTGCGCCATCACTGTTCAGCACATGGAGCGCCAGATCGGGGCCGTAGCTCTCAAGACGAAGGTTGCCGGTATTGACCACATAATCCTCTTTGGCATTCTGCTGCCGGGTGATCTCCGCGGCAAGCTGTTCCAGCGTCAAGCCTGTTTTCATGGCAGCACCCTCCTTACCAGTTCAGCGCGATGGCATCATCCGTCATGCTGGCGGCGATACCCTCACGCTCGAATACCTTCAGGAGCCGGGGCCAATAATGCTTCTCCGGCAGGTTCTTGAATGAGGTCTGTGCTTTCTCCACGTCACCCTGACGGATGCAGACGTCACCGTTATCCTTGATAACCAGACTGCTGTAGCCGCGGGAGTTAAGGTCGTAGATCAGATCATCCAGAACCTTGCGGCCCTGCTGCTCGAACCAGACCTGCGGATCGATCTCACGGGGCGGGGCGGGCAGCTTCTCGGAAGCCCCGTTCTCCGTTGTGCTCTGCACCACAGGTGTGACTTTCAGCAGTGAGCAGGAAAAATTGGCCTTTTGGTCAAATGTCACCTCTGCCTGGTCGTAGTCGGGAATACCGGAGATAGTGATACGGCCTGTTCCGCCGTGAAGGATCAGCTTCTCCGGTTCCGGACTGCGCCACTCCCATGTGGCATCCGAATACACCGCTTTCAGATACGCGGAGATCCTGTGATTGACATGGCGCAGCAGCAGTGGGCCGAAGCCATCTTCCTCTTCCATGGACAGTGAGCGAAGGCTCTGCCGCTGTGCGTCATAGGCAGCTCTGCGGGCGGCACGCCGCTTTTCGGTTTCCTGCTCCTGTATATAAGGGAACACGAACGCGACCGTGACCCAAATCGCCCAAATGGTAAATGCGGCTGTCAGAAGCCAGATCTGTGTGTCGCTGCGTACAAACGCAACGATAGCCAGAACGGCCGCGATAAGGACAGAGACACCAGACCAAATGGACTTCTTCTTATTCATGCTTTGCACATCCTTTCATTTTTGTGATAAAAACAAAAAAGAGGAGCTGCCACGCATCTTTTTTGATACATGACAGCTCCTCTTATGCCCGGCATTTTATCCGGGCAGGGGTTCTCGTTCTCCGTCGATCTCCGGCGCCTGTTCCGGCGCTTTCACCTCACAGGGCTGGAGATAGCGCCATCGAAACGCAATGACCTTCAGACGCTTATCCCGCGTCCAGCCATCCCGTTTCAGATAGTCCTCCAGCTCCAGTACGCCTTCCACATTGATCAGCGCACCACGATGCAATTCTCTTTTTGCAAATTGAGAGGCGATAGCGCCAAAAGCAACGACCTGATAATACTGCGTTCTTGCGTAAGCTCCCTTACCGGTGCGCTCCGCAAGATCAAACCGAAGATAGGGCCGGTTATTGGCACTGACTTTCAGTTCAATATCATCCGATACGATACGGCCGACGACGGATATATTTGCCATTACACTCCTTTCTGCCTTACGGCTAAAATATCTATATAAAAAGTGCCGGCATACAGCATCAGCCCATTAAGGCAAAGCTGTCATGTCGGCACAAAATTACAAACTTAACAAACGTGTGCGATCCGAAAAATGATCGGAAACCCTGATCGGGCGATGCACATAAAACAACTACAAGTGCATTGTAACACTATATATTGCGATTGTCAATAGTTTGAAATTCTATATATAGATATTTCTTAAAACACATGAGAATCAATGATGTGCTGCAGCGCAGTGATTGCGGTAGAGTATGACACATCCTCAAAGAGAAGTGCGGATGTGATCTGATCATAGTCACTTCTATATGCGTCGGAGTCAATGATCTGTCGGAGGAGATCATTCATATCCACTCCCTCTTGGGCAGACAGGCATGTCTTGTGCGGGCGGCGTTCCAGAATGACCTCGTGGGCTAAGTGCCGCAGAGTATCATCAACCGTGACGATCATACTCAGTTTATATATGTCATAGATGTGCCGCGAATGCTCTGTGATAGCTCCGTTGAGATAGTAGTCCGCAAGCGCAAACAGCTTATCCAGCAAAGTGCGTTCCGCTGCCTGCACATTGACCGAAAATGGTTGCAGATGATATTCGCGGATAATGTCATCCCTGCCACTATCTTTCAGGAAATCATAAATGAGACTGGATGCGTCCATGGGATGATTCGGGAATGCGCGCATGGAGACAACGGTTTCAACGATGAGCTGCTGCTTCAAATACGCTGCCCCTTGCAAAGCAGGGTAATTGATGATATAGCGATTATAGTCACGCCGGCTGCGAATTTCTTCAGCATTGCTCAGAGATAAATCTAAGTCATCAATTACCGCCACAATATTCCGTTTGAGCGCTTTGCGTTGTCCTTCGCTGGGACGATCTTCAACATTCAGGTCAATGTCCTCAGAAAAACGCTGGATCAGCTTATAGCATTTTGAGAGTGAAGTGCCGCCTTTGAACACGATGTCCGGCTGGTAGGATGTCAGCTTCCTCAAAAATTCTGTGACATAGTAGTCCTTCTCGATGATACTGGCTGCGATCCCTGTCGCATCCGCCGTTCGCAGCACTGTCTGCTCGAACAATTCTCTATTACTGTGCAACATGATAGATGATCTCACTTTCCACCAGAGTGCGCATAGCCTTATCAGGAAATGCCGGTGCGTATTCTGTGATGTCGCTTCTTGTGATGCCGTTTTTTGTGATAAACTCTATGGTCAGTTTCTTTCTTCCTTCGGAGAAATAAGATGCCGGCACCTCATTCATAAGCTCCAGAAAGCTCAAAACAGCAGCATTCTTTGCCGTGATCTTACTTCTGGCTCTGCGTAAAATAACACGCTGTTTCCCGATAGCTAACTCACGGGAACGTGTCTTTTCGTTGTTGGTACAGACTTCAATGGTGTTTGGCATCTGCGTTGACAGCCCCAGTTGGTTCAAGAAAGCTGCACCGGAATAGTAGCCGTAACAGCCAGAGCGATCCTTTACATATTTTTTCTCGATTACCTTGCGGGGGTCGAGCAGACTGGCGCCAAATGCTGTCTCAGTGGGAATATAATAAATGCCCCGGTCAAAACGCACCAGTTTACCAGTCCTACACAATTCGTTCAGTTCTTTGAAGAGCCACGGGCGTGAATAGCCCCCGCAGTCAATCTCATCAAGTAAGATCGGCTCGTTACAGCCAAAATCCTCTGTGAGTCTATCTAAAAGTGCCATATCACAGCCCCCTTCTAATCATAGTATGCTCACCTTGGTTTGAATTATACTATTTTTGATGCGTTATGTCAATATTACTATAATCCGAAGCCACCTCAAGCCCAAGAAAACCATCGGTCGGGAGGGATGCGTCAAGGAAGCTGCTACCGGTCAGGATACGCTCAGAAGATTTGAAATAGAAACGGTACTGGCGTCCAATCTCTATCCTGTCCTGCTTGGGCAGTACGAGCGTCATTTCATGTTCTCGACTGTCTATGATCCGGATATTGCGGTACTTGCGGAGCGGCGTCTGCATGATGGCAATGCAAACGCCATCAACGGCGGTATAGTGGGCAGTGATAATAAGACGATAGAGTACCACAGCTTTGTAAGCGAGCCCTATGGCAAGGATGCCGCTGAGTAGCACGGTGATGGTATCACGGGAAAAGAAAATGGCTGCCAGACCCACAAAGAAGAAAGCTGCTCCTACCAGTGCGGTAAGGAGCAGCTTTTTCTTCAGAGGCAGCGGTGCTGTCCTGAGCTTGTCCATCATGACAACCTCTCAAAGATGATCTGGCGGCGCAGATAGAGATTTGCCACAGCCTGCAGCACCGGGCGGCAGCAGCCGAAAGGCCTGACCATATCCGCGATATTATCGCTGGTGGTGGTATCATCTGCATACAGGGCCTCCATCAGCTGCGAATCAGAGTGGATCGTATGGATATCATACTCCACGCACTTGATCAGCTCTGCTGTGGACAAAAGAGCCTGTTGGGACAGGTGGTAGACCCGCCGCTCATTTGCGCTGCGCCGATCTTTGCGGAACAACTTCCTGGTAATGGCAAAGGGGACATGGCCGAAAACCGTCAGCTTGATAAAGGAAATCAGGCGCAGCAGTAGGCTGTCGGAGATCGGCACTACATAAAGCCCTGACAGCAGGGCATACAGCGCATCCTCACCGGTCTCGCCGCAGCCCTCCACCACCAGCCCACGCTGCAGCAGCCGGCGCATACAGTCATGGAAGCTGCGCTGCGGTGCGATGCCGCTGGCCTTCAGCTTGGCGATATAGGTATCCTCAAGGACTCTGGCGTCCATGATCTGCCAGTTCAGCGTGGCCCACAGGATCATCTCCTGAATGTCCAATGCGCACTCTCGCTTATTGATGATGACCATAGGGCAGGTCATATCGCCCATGTGGCCTTTACGTTCAAAACGGCCCACCGCCGTGTAGTATTTCTGCATGTATTTCACCTCACATTTTCTCATGAAGCCTTGGAGCCTTTCTTCATCGGCTCGTATTCAAGACTTTGCAAAAACTCCTTGTTGGACTTCAGGCGTTCGGCAGCTCTATGTACGGCCGCCCCCAGATAGTTCGCCTTGATGCCATAATGGGCGGCAATGTCCGTATTGCTCAGGCCGATAAACTTCAACTGCATTGCCTCAATGCCCAGCCGGGCAACACCATCGTATTGCTGCTTTGCGCTTTCCAAAAGGGACAGCGCATCTACCTCAGCCAACTGCTCCTGAAAGCTGCGGATACCGGAAGCCACAGCGCAGCGGCTGTCAGCTTCCGTGTCAAAGATCTCCGATACAGGGAAGCAGCGCCGCTCTTTGCTGCGCTGCAGCCGGCAATAGGTGCGTAGGCCGTTCTCAACGACCTTCTGAGCATAGGTGGGAAAGCTGGCGCCGCCATCCGGGTCATATGTCACCGCAGCCTTGCAGAGCCAGATACAGCCCTCTTGAAATAAATCGTCATAGCCGAAACCATAGCACTGTTCATTGACCTGAACACTGGTATGGATGGCCCAGCGTACCACGTCCATGTTCGCCTCTACCATATCGCGCTGAGCATCGGTGAGGGCGATATCCTTATTCTTCATTGTTGAATTCACCTCTCTTCCTCGGTGGATTTAGGCACGGTCTCTATGCGATCTCTGTGCCGGGGATATGAAACTGTTCACAGGCGCGGATCAGCCGGTCACACATATACGCGCCGAATTGCGCGATGTGCGCCTGATCTTTATGCAGACCAAACTCTGTCTGCATCCATTGGTACGCCTCTCGTTTGGACATCAGGCCGGAGCGCCACAGGCGGTCAAAAGCTCGGTGTGCCTGGATACGTTTATGCCGCAGGTCCCCGTCTGCCAGAGAGCCCAACGGGAGCCGCGTGGTGCGATGGGCGGCCACATAGCTGTTGCAGGCGGGGTAACGGTCACAGACATACAGATACTTGTATGTGCCGCGGTCATTTCCATACACAAAGCTGGCCGGGTGTAGAGTGGCCTTGGCCCCGCAGTTGGGGCAGTGGATGTTGACTCTTTTCAGATGATTCACCTCCTTTACAGGGTGTGTATACGTTCATTGCTGGCAGTTCTCCCACATCTGGGAAAGACTGCACCGTTTCGGGTCCTCTACATTCCAGACAAGCCAACTGGTATAGAAGTGTTGGAAGCCTTCCAGCGTCATAACGCCGACGCAATCATACTTATCCACGGTCTCACCGGAAAGCTCCTCGAATACTGCTACGGGGATGATCGTTGGCACGGCATTGTGATTTACAGACAGAAGAAAGCCGGAGCAGTTGGGACAATGCTGGCAGTCGATGAAAAAACTGTTCCGCCAATTACAGCAGGTTGCCTGTAAAAATCGGTAAAAACGCTTGTCCATAAAAATCCCCCTATTATCATTATCCGTAAAACGAAATCAAAAGTGCGCCACTTTTTGAAAAAATTTTCAAATTTCTCTGCGGCCGCGGGGTCGGGGCGTCTGGAGACGATAAATGTCATGGCCGCAGCCACGGCCAGAATGATGCAAATTGCTTTTTTCATAGTATTGATCCTCCTAATTTTTGGTTCTTTCACAATAGACCACATACCGCTGTTTACCGCCGCTGGCATAAGGGTGGCAGGTTAGCAGCGTCAGCAGGTCGCGGTTCGGTTGTATCTTAATTTTGTTCGCTTCATAGGGCTGGATGATTTGAATATTGGCCACCGTATAGGTCAGCGTCTCCCACAGGTTCGTAAGCTTCACGGTGTCGCCTACAGCCAGCTTGTCTATATGCCGGAAGTAATCCGCACCGCGCCAGCCCCGGTGGCCTGCAATGACGCAGTTGGTGTTGGCACCGCCGATAGGGGCAGAGGTATTGCCCAACACCGCAGCCCCTGCGGCGAGGTGGTCGTCGGATGCGCCTAAGTAAATAGGCATGGTCAGGTCCATGGCGGGTATCTCCAGCACACCGATGATCTCATCATCAATGCCGTAGGCGAGCAGGCTGGCAGCAGGCTCCTCGCAGGCTTCCAAATTAACGAGGCCAGGTTGCTTCTCGTTATAGATGCGCTGATTGTACGCTTGCAAGGCCGCCAGCAGTTTGGGGTGCTGCTCCGGCTCGTCATGTTCAGCTAAAAACTCCTGCACTGCCGCATCTGTGTCGGCTTGCAGCCTGTGTCCCGTAAACACCGGCCATAGCATGACGCAGACACCCACCACAGCCAGCAGCGCCGCCAGCACAAGAGAGGTCTTACGCATGGCGCTTCCTCCTCATCAGGAAGTACCCGCCGCCGACCACTGCCACCGCGCCAAGGCCGATGACCAAACCGGTGAGGTAATGCTGCGTCCATGAGGATGCCACTGGCTTTTCTGCGGCGGCAGTCGCTTCCTGCTCTGGTGTATAAGGAACACGATGGCCTCGTACCAACAGCCGGTGTGTATTGATGGCAAACGGGGTGCAGGTGACCAACGTTACATAGTCCTTGCCCTCCTCGATTTGAAGCAGGCTTGTGTCCGTGGGCAGTACCGTATTGATGGCGTCTACCTCATAAGCCAGTACCTCGCCCAACACATGGATGTAAAATTTATCACCTTTTTCGAGTTGATCGATATCCGAAAATAGCTTGGAGCTCGCCATACCGCTGTGGGCCGAAAGTACGGCGTGGGTGCTGCTGCCGCCTACCGGCAGAGATGTGCCCATTACATGGCCTACGGACTTTTCCAATGTCTCTGCGCCTGTGCCATGCTGCACAGGCAAGTACACGTTGATTTTGGGGATGTCGATGTAAGCCATGACACCGCCCACCGTGAGTTGATCTGCGTAGGCCAAGGGAGGGGCAGAAGCCCCTCCCTCAGAGATCGTCGCATTGGCCAGCATGGCGTTATACTGCTGCGCCGCCTGCCGCTGGGCAGTCAGCTCGGCATCGTCGGTGTCCTTGATGGCGGCAGTGTAGGTAGTTTCCACATCGGAGTGGTACTTTTCACTTAAAAGTTCTCCCGCCAGCGGATAGAGAAGTAACCCCAACGCCACAGCACCGCAAGCCGCCGCCAGTAACCAGCGTTTCACTGCTCACTCTTGTGCTGCTTACGGCTGCGGATCACGATGAAGGCTGCCGCGCCCAGAAGCAGGACACCGCCTACCGTATACATCCAAACACCCCGACCGCCGGTGCGAGGCAAATCAAAGCCGGGGTTGTTAACCACGGTCAGGGTGACGACAGCGTTGCCATCCGTCATGGTAACATCCTTACCATTGACCGTAGCGCTGGCGGTCAGCAGCTTGGCACCGCACTTCTCACAGGCACCGTTTTCCTTGGTGGTGATCACGATCTTGACTGCCTCCTTGAGCAGCACATAGCCCTTATCGGTGGCGATCTCGGTCAGGCTGTAAGCATCATCCTCCAGCCCTCTCACGATAATGTGGCCGTTGCTGTTGGGGATAAAGGTGGTCGCATCAGACTTCTTGGTGGTGACACCCTTGGCGTAGTAGGTGCCATTCTTCAGGTCTGCGATGATGTAGTAGTTGTCGGTGTCATTGTGCAGGTTGAACTTGACGTTCTGGATATTTCCCTTACCGTCAGAGAACTGCTTCAGCACATCAATGCCGTAAGTAAACACATGGCAGCAGTCCTCCAGCGTGTCATAGTAGGTAGTGTTGGTACGCTTCCAAGTCAGGGTAACAGTGTTGGGATTATCCTTGTCGCCCATCTGTGCGTCGGCAGTCAGAGTGGCGACGTAAGTGATCCGCATGGAGCAGTCGGAAAAGCCGCGCTTCACGCTGTCGGTATACACGCTCTCGGACTCATTGATCTCCGCTAGACCGGTCTCGGTCATCTTGATGGTCATGGTGTTGGTGGTATCTTCGTAAACCACGGTGAACTTGCCGGAGCTTTCATCCCAAGTGGTGATCTTGTCAGTGCAGGCGGAATCGCGGAAGAACTCGATAACGACGTCGTTCTTGTTATACTTGATGCCCTTGCTCAGAGTGTCCACATAGCTATACTCGCTCAAAGAAGAAGCCTTAGAAGTAATCGTAGGCAGGGTGCTGATGATCTGATAATCCACAACATCGCCCACGGAGGCGGTGGCAGTGTGCTCGAAGCCATCGGTGATGTCGGTCAGGCTGCCGTTATTCTTTCCAGTGCTGCTCTTGCTCTCGCGGACGGTCTTTTCCAAGTCGGGGTTGCCAGTTTGGTTCTTGGGGTAGACGGTCAAATCGTAAATCCATTCGCTGCCATCAATGGTCGTCATGGGCAAGGAGACCAGGAAGGGATTGCAGGTAGAAGTTACGTTCTCAGGGACGCGGGTTTCCACGACAAGATACAGGCCCTGCTCCATGTTGGAAGCGGAGGTATGACCAGTCGCATCGGTCTCAGTCATGGCCACGCCGCCATTCTTAACAGCAGCCTCCAGAGCGTTCTTGACAGTAGTTGCATTGGCAGCCAGCGCAGCAGACAGCTTGTTGTTCAGAGCATCGCTGGTGAAGTAGTTGACACCGCCCTCAGTTTTGTGGGCATCTGCGGCGGTCAGGCCGATAGCGGACAACACGGCGTTGGAGCGATCAGAGGTGTCGAAGCCGTACAGCACGCCAACCTGACGCTGATTGTCCACCAGCTCATTGTTCATGGTGATGTCGGCCACCTTCAGATAGGTGAACTCCACGCCCTGAATGGCGTACTTGCTCAGCTTGTCAACAACGGCGTCGTCATGCAGACCGGTAGAGACGTAGGATTCCGCGTCCCACACGCCATCTTCGCTGGCTTTGGTAATGTCATATTTATAGATACTCAGGGATGCTTTCTTGCTGGTGTCAATGGTCGGCTCGGCAAATGCCGTAGTCATCAGTCCGAAGGCCATGAGCACCGCCATCAGCAGCGCCAATACGCGATGGATCTTTTTCATTTGGTTTTCTCCTTCATTAAATCAGATTTTTTGCAAAAATAAACACCCATGCAGAGCATGAGTGCTGCAAACAGGAAATAGGTTGTGAATCCCACACCGCCCGTGAACGGCAGGACAAAGCCTGCGCTGTTGCAGGCGGTAATGGTGACGTCAGGACTGGTGTTGTCCAGTACACCGGTGAACAGCGGTTCAGCCATCAGGGTATAACCTGCGGGAGCTTTCACCTCAGTGACGCGATATTGTGCGCCAATCTTGAGATCGTCCCATCTGGCAATACCGGTCTTATCGGTGGTGATCCGGCTTACCTCCGTCCAGGTCTGGCCATCCGTGGACGTCTCCAGCATCAGCTCCGCACCAGCGAGAGGACTGCCGGTAACATCAACCTTACGGACGGTGAGGCTGCCCCTGATAGGCTTATTCTCGCGTGTAACCTTGATGTTAAGGTTCTCACTGGTCAGACTGAAATCATATTTGGTTTCGTCCAGTTGGTAGCCATCCACGGTGCTGATCTCCTGATAGCCATAGCTGCCGGGCTTGAGATTATCAAAGGTCAACTTGCCATTGGCGTCAGTCGTACCGTCCGTGATCTTGTTGCCATCAGCGTCAAAGAGCCGATACACCACACCGGCCAGCGGCTGCTTGGTGTCAGCGTCAACTTTCAGGATCTCGATGCTGCCGGTAATCAGCTTGTTCTCACGGGTAACTTTCAGCACCTGTCCGTTCTGGTTCAGCACAACGGGAAAAGCCGCATCATCCAGAACATACCCGTTCGGTGCCTGAAACTCCTTACATGTGTAGTTGCCCAGCTTCAGGCCAGTGAACGTCAGCTTACCATTGGCGTCCGTATAGCCCTCTGCGACTTGGTTTCCAGATGCATCGTACAGACGGAAACCGGCACCTTGAAGCGGGGTGTTAGAGTCCGCGTCCACCTTGCTGATCTCAACACTGGCCTTCCCCAGCGCATTGGTTCGGGTCGCCGTGATATTCAGGGTTGTGGATGTAATGGTGATTGGGTACTTCGTGTTGTCCACCACATACCCGGAAGGGGCACTGATCTCCTGATAGCTATAACTTCCCAGCGGGAGGTCAGAGAAGACTGCCTTGCCATCTGTTCCGGTAGTCACATCGGCCACTTTGTTGCCAGCGCTGTCATAAAGCCGATAGGTGACACCTGCCAGCGCCTTGCCGGTATCTGCGTCGGTCTTGTTAATGGTAAGGCTGCCCTTATCTTCCGTCACGGTGGCCTTGATCTTGATGTAGGCTCTCACAGGATCAAGCCCTGTACCAGTATAGCTGGCCAGTGACTGATATTTGCCCGTGCTGTCGTACCAGCACAGAACGGCTTCATCGGGATCAATGCCGTAGGCGCTGCCGGTGGCGGAGTAGGTTTTCTCGGTGGAGAGGCCTTTTGCTGCCTCTGGCGTAGCCGTGATGGTCAAGGTATTGCCGCGCTGTGTGAACGTGATGCCGTTGCCGCTATTGCTGGCAAAATTGAAATCGGGCAACACACCGTTGGTGTCGGTGATACTGGCGGAGTAATTGCCGCTTGTATCCTTCGTCAGCTCAATGGTGTCGCACCAGCGGCTGCTTGTCGCCGCAAAGCTGGGAATATCTGTTGCGCTCTGCATGGCGTCCGCGATTTTTTCATACCACAAAGCAAACGTGGGATAGCGAGAGGTATCGACGCAGGTATAGAAGGGACTGGTTCCCCAAGAGCGATAGTCGTAGGGGCTTCTGTACTCACAGATCAAGTCCCAAATGACTGCCTGCGTAGCGGCCCATTTTTCAGCACCGATAATATCGCTGCTGTTACTATCACCAGAGGCTGTGCCATACTCTGCGCTGGGATAACCACAGGCCAATGCCAGCGCGATGCCGCTCTGTACCGAAGCGGGCAGGTTGTACCAGCACCCGCTGGAGCCTTGCACATAATTACTGCTGTCGTCTGAGCGAACACCGGGCTGGATGCAGTAGGCCACCGCACCGTTGACGTATTTGACATGATACAAGGCACTGCCACTACCGAGGCTACTGTCTGCCAGAATGGTCAGGTTTCTTGTGCTGGGCGTGGTCGAACTGCTGTAGTCATACTGCTTGAAGGTCAACTGCGAGGTGTAGACATACACCTTGTACTTGACAACGACCGTGGCAGCGTAGGCGGACACCGCCAGCATCGCCGCCATAACCAGTGCAAGTACCAAGGCTGTAAATCGTTTAACAGTTTTCAATAGCTTCCTCCTTTGTTGGAAAAGTAAAGCCCCTCTGTTACCAGAGAGGCTTTGCGTATGGAATTGTTGTGTTTTAGTCGTAGAGGACGTAGATCAGCAAGCTTCCGCCGTCCTCCACAATGCAAACGTTGCAGTGGAAACCGGCGTCTGCCACACTGTCCTTGCCCGCCTGCATCATGAGCTGCTTAAAGGTGAAGTCCACCATGTCCCGCGCCTTGGCATCCAGTGTTGCTTGCGAGGCATCTACCGGCACTGCGGCGGGGAAGCGGTAGGCGCTGTTGTCCAGCGTCAGGCTGCTGTCCGTGACCACGCCGTATTGCGTGACCGCATAGGCGTTGGCTGCATCGATGGCCGCCTGCCGGTCTGCCGGGGCCGTGGGTTTGGGAGTAGGCTCTGGTTCCGGCGTAGGCTCCGGCTCCACATACCCCGTCTTGGCGTGGACGGTCTCAGAGGGAATGTCCTCGGTGACATTGGGCTGTGTGGTGGGTGCAGACGCAGCCTGCGGCACTTCGGTATCTGCGTTTGCTGGAGTGTCCGCAGGGTTGCTTTCCACGATGCGTACCGGGGTATCTTCGTGTTCAGACTGCTGTGGAGTGGGGATCGTTTCATTCTTTGCATCATTCGTAACGATGGACGACTGCTTCTGTTCGGGAAGCAGCGCCACAGGTTCCGGTTCTGCCGGCATCTGAGCTGCCTTGGCTGCACAACCGATCAAACATGTAATACTCAGTGCCAGCGGAATGCAATAGATCAGCTTATTCCTCATGGGTATCTCTCCTTTTGTAAATATGGGATAGTCCTTTTTGTAAGGACTTAATCATACTTACGACTGGAGAGAGCCTTTTTTCAACAGCAGATTTCAGAAATCACGAAGCGTACACGATTGGGTAATGGTAAGTATCGTCACTACCCAGTCACATGGCTCCAAAAGAATGGATTACTGCATCGGGGCTCACCACCTTCCTACATGTGAAAGACCGCTGAGTTGTTACCCAGCGGTCTTTACAATTTTGACTGTACCAAGTATAGCATATGGGGATTTACGACGAAATCGCAAAACAGTGCCAATCTGTTGCCATCCTCTGCCGATGTAGTGACAGGTCAGATATGCTTAGCAAAATACCTTTTGAAGGAATCTGAGTACTGTCATGATTGCAACTATACACTTTTCTTTGACACCACTAGCAAAATGTTTTTGGATAGGCAATCACCAGTCGAAGGTGTAGTCAAATATGGCTATTACTATTTTAAAAAGTATGGACATCACGAACTGAGCAATAAGATCCTTGAACAGTTTAGTGAAACCGATATTCAAGGAATTACAGAAAATAATTTGACGAGGGAAAGACAGGTACACGTTTTTTCCAATTTTGGCTTATCATTGATATTTATCGACGGAGGTGAATTAATAGATAGTGAAAGAGCTTTTTTGTCTAAATATATCGCCAAGTGCCCCGAGAACTATTGGAAAGTCTTTTGGTTTTTGCTTCATAATGAATATTTCAGTATTTACCCCCGTTTAGATCTGGGCATAAAACTCCTTCTTGAAAACGACTCTTTTTCTGAGCTCAGCAATACTATTAATTTCATTTTTAGGAAGCAGTTAGATTATGGATATCGTGGTCTAACGGAGAATAATGAAGTTAAAGACCTTTGTAAAAGGGTAGCTCAGATTAAAAGTAGAGACGGCTTATCTATAGAATTAAAACAATTTATGCTTTTGCTTTATACAATTGGGCCTTATGAACCTGAACTACAAGAATACAAGGAATACGCAATGGATGAAACTGTGATCAACTCGTTACTTGCACTGAGTAAATGTCCAGAATTAAAAGAGCTCTTAGCGCAGCATCAGGCAAGGTATAGTACGAAATAATGTTTTGCAAAAATGATATATCAAAAATAGATGAAGTGAGAGGACGATACATTTGATAATTGATGGTCAGAATTTTTTTATAAAAAAGCGTAGTACAACTTTGCGTGGTGCCTACAAGCATTTTGGCGTACGCAAAAAATCATACATGGGAAGCATAGTGGAGCGGATCTTCGACTTTTATTGTGGTGGTGCAGAAAACCTTTATTCAACATATCAAAGGTACTATAAAAAAGAATTCCCCTGTTTTAAGGCATTTTTACAGGGCCGCTTTAATTTATTCCCTAACGAAGCAACTGTGTTGGCGACTAAGCAGACATATTATAAGGACGTTAGGCTTCAACCGGAAAATAATGTCCGTAATCTATTAATGGATGATCCGGCTATCAGTTCTTCAGTAAAAAGTTTCCTAGATAGCGAAGGAGGGAAATAAAATGAAGATTAGAAGTGGCTTTGTGACAAATAGCTCTTCAACAAATTTTCTGATAATATCTAAAGAAGAGCTTACTGAAGAATATTTACTCAAAAAGTTGGGGTTTACCGATAGTTCACCGATTATTAATAGCGGCCGCTTGTTGGTATCAGAGCTTATGCGGGGGATAGAAAATGGTGTCCGCTGGTATGATATTCCTGAGATAAACTATGATGCTGTTTTAGATATTTTTGGTAGAGAGAGCGCAGAAAAATACCTCAAGCTTAACAAAAAGGGGTTCTTTGCTTACGTTGGTCATACCAACTCCGATGACGAATGTTTGGCCGCCTTTTTAACAATGGATCATTTTGAGATAGACAATCATGATTTTTACATGAATGGATTGAACTGCGTGTGGTAAAATGGTTTTTTACATAGATAAACAATATAATTTCATTGAATACTTTAATGAGAAAAATGGAACCCTGATACGGAGCAATATTCTTAAAGATGGGGTTGAGACAGAAAAGGTTCCCATAATGCGGTCTTTTCCGGAGTTAATCGATATCGGAATAATGGGCAGATGCCTTGCGGGACAGCAAGGCATCTGTCGTATGGCTGGTGTTGATTGCTATCAATGTGCCCCTAAAAAGCAGCGTTCAAATATGACACTGGAGGGTCCCGTCAAGATTTATGCGCAAATTTATTTGCAGGCTCCGGCTGAGTGAAGTCAGCCGGCAATGGAGGCGTCGTCCAGAGCCGCCTCCAAGTGCTTCATGTTCATGTATTTCTTGTTGCCCCACTGGGTACCCGCCACGTGGCGGAGCCGGGCGCAGACCAGCATCAGGGCGGAGTTGCCGTCAGGGAATGTCCCTACCACCCGCGTCCGTCGGCGGATCTCACGGTTCAGCCGCTCGATCACGTTGTTGGTGCGGATGCGCGTCCCGTGCTCGCTGGGGAAATCGCAATAGGTCAATGTCTGAAGGAGGCTTTTTTTCGATGAAGCGGGAAGACAAAACCGCATTTGAAGCGGCAGAATGTATTTGGGACCGGCGCGCCCAACACGGCGTATGCCAAGTTTTTTATCGGCGATTCCTTCTTAAATCCGATGACTGACCCGAAAAGCGGCCTGTTTGCCGCCAAGGGCGACAGCTAGTTCAGCCATATCGCTGTAGAAGTCCCCGGCGAGGCCTGCAAAAACGAATGGTGTGAGCCGGTATCAGACGAAGCATACGAGGCGCTGTGATGGCGGGAATTCTAATAATCCAGCAGAAATCTTATACACAAAAAGCACGGCAAAGATTCCGAAGCTGGGGCTAGACGCCTACATGTAGCCTGTGTGGAGTCGCCCCTGCCCGAGGGCTTCCGGTTGCAATTGCCGGGGCTGTCTGTTAAAATTAAGGCAGCTTGTAGAAATGGGGGGATTTTTGTGGATAAAGCGGCGGTTTTAACGGAATATTTTGGCCATGCGGCATTCCGACCCGGGCAGGAGGCACTGGTCGATGCGATCCTGCAGGGGCGGGATGCCTTGGGTGTTATGCCGACGGGCGGCGGCAAATCCCTGTGCTATCAGGTCCCAGCGCTGCTGCTGCCGGGGCTTACCCTGGTGGTATCGCCGCTGATCTCCCTGATGAAGGACCAGGTCGCCGCACTGACGGCGGCGGGCGTCCCTGCGGCGTTTATCAACAGCTCCCTGACCGGTCCGCAGATGCAGGAGGCCTATGCCGGGGTCCGGCGCGGGGCGTATAAGCTCCTGTATGTCGCGCCGGAGCGGCTGGAAGCGCCGGGATTTGCCCAGCTGCTGCAGAATGTGCTGGTCTCCTTGCTGGCAGTGGATGAGGCCCATTGCATCTCCCAATGGGGGCAGGATTTCCGACCGAGCTATCTGCGCATTTTGGAGTTTATCCAGGCGCTGCCCGTCCGCCCGGTCGTCGCAGCCTTTACGGCGACGGCGACGGCTTTTGTCCAGGAGGACATTCTTCGGCTGCTGCAGCTGGAGGATCCGGTGCAGGTCATCACCGGATTTGACCGCCCCAATCTATATTTTGACGTGCAGCGTCCGCAGGATAAGCTGACCGCGCTGCAGGAGCTGATCGAAGCGCGGCGGGAGAAATGCGGGATCGTCTACTGCGCGAGCCGCGCCAATGTGGAGCGGGTGTGCGATACGCTGCAGCGCCAGGGCTATGCCGCGACCCGCTATCACGCGGGCCTTTCTGAGGAGGAGCGCAGCCAAAACCAGGAGGCGTTTCAGTATGACCGCTGCCGGATCATGGTCGCGACAAACGCCTTCGGCATGGGGATCGATAAATCCAATGTCAGCTATGTGATTCATTATAATATGCCGAAAAGCATCGAGGCGTATTATCAGGAGGCAGGCCGCGCCGGGCGTGACGGCAACGCGGCGGATTGTATTTTGCTCTTCTCCCCGGGTGATATTATGACGGCGCAATATCTGATGGAGCACAATGAAAATGAACAGCTGACAGAGGAGGAAGCGGCCGCCGTCCTGACGCAAAATCGTCGGCGGCTGGACCAGATGGTGGCCTATTGCAAGAGCGGCGCCTGCTATCGCGGACTGCTGCTGGATTACTTTGGCCAAGAGCACCCGGAGAGCTGCGGCAATTGCGGCAACTGCGCCGGGGATTTTACCGAGCAGGATATTACGATGATCGCCCAGATGATCCTCTCGTGCATCGAGCGGGTACGCAAGAAGCTGGGCTATTATGTCGGCCCCAGCTTGCTAGCGCAGGTTCTGCGGGGCAGCAAGAATAAACGTGTGCTGGAGCTGCAGCTGGACAGCGTATCTACCTACGGCCTGCTGAAAAAGACGCCCCAGGCGGAGGTCAGCCGGTATATGGAAGCGCTTGAGGCAGGCGGCTACTGCGCCAAAAATGAATTTGGCGCGCTGCGGCCCTGCGCGGCCGCGGCAGAGGTCCTGTTCCACGGGAAAAAGGTCACACGCCGGATCCGGCGGCAGGAGATCAGGCTTTCGCTGTGTAGCCTGCCGGGTCTATGGCAAAAGCTTTCGCCAGTACAGAGATTGCTTTTGGGCTATGCTCTTCTAATGGTGCTTTCAGCGCTGGCTTCTCCTTATCCGTATTTGGTATGGTGGGGAGAGGGGCGCTATGAAGGCCTGTTGACTATGCTTATTTACCTGGCTATCTTTATAGCCGTTTCATCATTCGGTCGCTTTAAATCATGGTATCTCTATGTTTTGCTGATACCGGTCTGTCTCAATATTATTTTGTCTTTATTGCAGCTACATGGCGGCAATCCGCTATCACTTTACCCTAATAATTATGATTATTTTGATGGCAATGTCTTATATAGCGGTCAGTTCTTAGGCACTATTGGCAATACTGGTTTGCTAAGCGCTTTTTTATGTTTAGTGATACCTGCTTTTATCTGCTATTTTATTCGTCAGCATACTGACCGGCGTTCTTATGCCTTGCTAGCGGCTGCCGTTATCGCTGCGATAATCATGTTCCGTTCAGGGGTAGCTGCTGGAATGGTCGCTTTAGCAGTGGGGATCCTGGTGATCTTACCGCTCTTTTTGCCCAGCCGCAGGGCACGGTGGATATATGTGATATTAATCATCATTTTGCTGGCTGCTTTGCTGCTTTGGCTCTGGCAGTATGAGGGGGATCATGTGGGTCTTGTTGGCGAAGCTGCAGCCTTTGTGCAGGGGAAGGCTGATGATAGCTTGGGCTCTGGACGAATCGCTATTTGGAAAGAAACCCTTCAGCTGATCCAAGACCGGCCGATCCTAGGGGGAGGCCCTGATACTATTGGCGAACGCCTGGACCTGTATTTCACCCGTGAGGTAGATGGTATTCCCACTGGCTACCGCACTAAGGTAGATATGGCGCATAATGATTATCTCAATATTGCCGCCAATACCGGTATCCCATCGCTAGTTCTCTACGTACTAGCTTTAGGCATTTCTTTTGTTAGCTGGCTGAAAAACTCGCGTGACGTTGCTGTTTTGGTTTGCGGTGCAGCGGTGCTATGCTATTGTGTCCAGATCTTTTTCAGCTTTAGCCTTTGTATTACTGCTCCTCTGTTCTGGATTTTCTGGGGGCTGCTCGAACAATCGCTAAGACAAAAGAAAAACGCCCGCTGATGCGGGCGTTTATGTTTAGTGCTCAGTAAGTTTAAATATCAGTGTATCCTGGATCCTGCGGGATGATCAAAGAGGCGATGATGTAGACAATGATCCCCGGAAAGGCAACAGTGAATACTGATAAGATCAC
>OLPR01000311.1_pt1 | contig 45642 bp, 36 predicted proteins | sample 1672761 | NCBI WGS metagenome assembly OLPR01 (sample SAMEA3136721, study PRJEB25190) | human gut metagenome | biome: human gut; feature: human-associated habitat; material: faeces | place: Austria | collected 2013 | reverse complement strand
GGCTTACACGGTTTGCTATTTTTTGCATTTCTTTGCCCTCGCTTTTCTTTTTCTTATTTTTGTTAATCTTTCGAACAAATTTTATTTTGGGAATATTCGATATTAACCTTTTCTCCTTTTATTTATTTTATATTATTAAATTTTTTACTTTTTGTAAATACTATATTTACAGCAAAAAGTCTGTATCTTTTACGCACAGTCTTTTTTACATACTTTATTTACATTTTTATAACATTTTATATATTCATGTTGTATTGTATAAATTTTTATAATACAATAGCTATACGGAGGGATTTTTTATGAAATTAAAAAAAGTATTTATCATTATAGCAATAATATTAATTTTAGTACTACTAGGATTTGGAATATATTCACTATATAAATATCTAACTCCTGTAACAATTACATCAAGCAATAATGAATTTAGTTTACAAATACCTGGCAAAGTAGACTTCAAAGAAACAGCTTCAGGTTCTTCAGAATATGTATTAGATATATATTCTTTAAAAGATCAAATGATGCTATATAGTACAATTATTGATGATGTTGATGGAAATATGAATTTAAAAGATGTTATAACATCAGAAAAGGATAATGTGTCAAACGCGAGAGAAAACGCAAGAGATATATCAGATATTATACAAATGAATGTACCAAATTGTGAATCATATAAATATACCTTTACTTATTATGATTCAAGTTTAGAAACAGATCTTTATTCTAATGTTGTATGGATAAAAACAGATAAACATATTTATATATTAGATTTTGAAGTTATTTTAGACAATAAAGATAAATATGCAACAATTTTTGATGATATAACAAATTCATTCAAAGAAAATTAAAAATGGATATAAGGTAAACTTATATCCATTTTTATTCTATTTAATATCTTTTTCCATATAATCTATTATTTTTTTCTTTATATTTTCTGGAAGATAACTATATCTAGAAGCTCCATAAATATCAAGATTGTTTGCTAAAATCATACTTTCATCTGAACGCCCTTCTTCTCTTCTAATATATTCATCTACTTTTTTCATATTATATATTTTTCTTTTAGTTTCCGTTTCATAATAATGCCTTGCACCAGAATTACGATATTTACTATATATTACTATAAAATATATAATTCCTGGAAGTAATAAAAGCCAATCATTAGCAAACTTAAAAAGTGACATTGCTATAATAGCTATTAATTCTATTAAAAAAGATATTATAATTAATTTTGGCAAATGTAATGGAACACTCCCCATAGTTTCCTTGCTTCTTGCATTAACCGCAACATAATGTAAAATGTTTTTTTCACCTTTATTTTCTAAATAACTATATAACCAAACTGGTAAATATGCTGTTTTCCACTGTCTTCCTTTTAATTGAAAATCCTCCTTTTCCCAATATACCCCTCTGTCATACGAATTTATACTATCATTTGCAGCTATTTTAGTGATATCTTTTGATTGGATATCAACTATTTCTTTTAACTCATTTATATTAGTATCACGTTTTTCTGATGTATAACCTTTTAAATAATTAGAGTTAAACTTCACACAATTTTCTATATCAAATGGCAAAATTGAATTTATTATATTATTAGTTTTATTTGGACTATTATCTAACAACTCTGAACTTGACTCAATAGTAAGACCTTCTATAGTTATATCAAAATCACGTTCAACATGGTATAAGTCAATTATATAAAGTGTCTTATCATCACTGTTTTTATACCTTTTTATTGTCTCCTCTCCCCTACCAGATAAGTTAGCATGAGCATTAATATCTACTACCAAATAAGGAAAATATACTCCCATAATATTATCCGCTGTAAATTCTGCTTTAAATTTTGGATTTGCATAATTTTTTCTTTTGCGTACAAATTCCTCTATTTTTTCTTTTGCTTCTTCTTTTGTTACTTTAAATGGTAATACCATATCTGGAATAACTCCATTTGAAATTTGTTGATTAATAGATAATGTGTTTCTACACCAGTGACATCTTGCTTGTGTAGTTTCTGAAGTATCAATTACAACTTCAGCTCCACAACTGCTACATTTAATTGTCTTAATATTTTGTTCATCTTGAATATCTTTTGCCCCTGATCCTATTATCTCTCCTCTTAAATTTTTAATATCTGTTTCTATACCTTCTACTTTTTCTGGCATAAATTCATGCCTGCAATAATTACATCTAAGCTTTCCTGTTTTAGGATTTAGTGATATATCTGTTGCTCCACATTTTGGACATTTATTTTGTCCATCTTTTGCTCCGATATCAGTTTTAGCCACTCTTGGCTCATCACCTAAATTAGGATTATCTAGCATTTGCTACACCCCCAAAATCTTTTGTTTAGCTTTATCATAATCTTCTTGTGTTATAAGTCCTTCATCAAGCATTTGTTTCATCTTTCTTAATTTTTCCATAGGATCCTCTTCTTTTGGTTCGTTTACTTGTTGTTGTAAACCTCCCATTGCTCCTCCTACAGCATTCATTCCCATACCCATAAATGCCATATTAGCTGCTCCTCCACCATTTTCACCTGCATTTTGGAAACCACGAGCAACGGACTGTTGCATAAATGAATTTCCTCTTCCTCCTGAAAGTGCATCTGCTTTTTTAACATCACTTAATAATTTCTTTGTATCTTCATCATATTCAATTGCTTGAATAGCAACTTTTACTATCTCAAGACCTCTTTCTGTTTTCCATTGGTATGCCTCCTCGACAGCTTGTGATAAGCTTTGGGCAAATCCAATTTGATCTCCTTGTATTTTCGTAATACGGTTTCCTTTATTAGGATCATTTGTATAATTTGAAAATGCAGCAGACAAACTACCTACAACTTCATTAAATAACTGTTCTCCTGCATCATTATCCATGTCCGCAAAATCAAACACTTGTCCATCATTTAGATATGTAGCTGGTACAAAATTTTTTATAAATAAAATCGGATCTACAATTTTTAATGTATATGTACCTCTTGTTATAGCTCCAACTTGTGCATTTAAATATGCATCATCCCAATATATTTCTGATTGTGTTCCAAATCTATTGTTAGGTATTTCTTTCAAATTAACATAGTATGCCATTTGATTAGAACCTGGTTGTCCTCCAAATTTAAATCTTTCCCATGTTTGTGTTATTAGTGATGCTACTAGTCCATCACCTGCAAATATTGATTTCGTATTTGGATCTTCTGAAGTAAACACAAATCCTCCTGGTTCAGCAATACATCCTGTTACTGCTCCTTCTTGCATTGTTATAAGTGCCATTCCTTCTGGTACTATTATTTTACTTCCATTAGAAATTATGGCATTTGAACTTTTTGTATTTGAACCTCTTCCTGCATTTGTTTCTTGCAATACAGCTGGATAAATTCCTGCTGTTGCTGAAACTCCAGGCATTGGTATTAAATAATCTTTCCATTGGTCTGCAAATGTTCCTCCTATTGCTCCCGCAAAAGCTTTAATAAATCCCATAATAATTCCTCCTATTAAATTTGTATTATATTTTTTATATCATTAAAGTCGAAAAAAGTAAATAAATTTTGTTTATATGTTTATAGCAATTATTCCCAAGATAAATCCTAAAATATTACCTATGGCATTCATTCTGCCTTTATACATATTATTTGCTTCTGGTGTTAATTCGCCAGAAACTATATATAACATAGCTCCTGCTGCAAAGCTTAATGATGCTGCTATTATGCTTTCTGATATTCCTCCTACTAAATGACCTACTAAAGCTCCTATTCCAGTACTTATTCCCGACATAATTACATAAAATATTACTTTTCCTTTACTCATTCCCCCATGTTTCATTGGTACAGACATACTAATTCCTTCGGGCACATCATGTATTGCAATTACTATAGCTAATGATAGTCCTAAATTTATCGAAGCTTGAAAACCCGTTCCTATTGCTAAACCTTCTGGTATATTGTGAAGAGCTAAACCAATGCTTATTATTATCCCTGTTTTTAATAAACTATTCATTTCTTTTTTACCACTAAATTTTTCTTTTACAACTGTATCGCAAATTATCATTGTAATTATTCCAAACAAAATTCCTAATAAAATGACTGCTAAACTAGATATTTCCATTGCTTCTGGTAGTAAATCAAAACAAATGATAGCCATCATTAATCCAGATGCAAATGACAAAATAAACCCTAAAAATTTATTTGAACTACTTTTTAAGTTAACTCCAATTAATCCACCAATCGTCGTTCCAAAAGTTCCAAAAAATATTCCTATTAAAAATGTTTTTATTAATTCAGTAATAATTATCACTCCCATTTAGTTTTGTTTTATATATATTCCATATAAAATGATATTATGAAATATTTTTATATATCGTAAAATATTTTGCCTTGCAATCGTACAACATACGGAACTTACCTTATTACTTTTAAAATTTTTTTGATTTTCTACAGCCAAAAAAAAGCTAGGAAATTAGTTCTCCTAGCTTTTTTTATAAATTATTCTTCTTCATTTCCCTTTAGTTTTTCTGCCATATGTGCAGCAGTTAAACTATCTATCATATTATCTAGATTTCCATTTAAGAAATCTTCCATTTGGAATATACTTAATCCTATTCTATGGTCTGTTATTCTTCCTTGTGGGTAGTTATATGTTCTTATTTTCTCACTTCTATCTCCACTTCCAATTTGTGATTTTCTCTCATTTGCAAGTGCATTATCTTGTTTTGTTTTTTCTATTTCATAAAGTCTAGAACGTAATAACTTCATTGCATATTCTCTATTTTGCAATTGTGACCTTTCTGTCTGGCATTCTGCCACAATTCCAGTTGGTACATGGATAAGTCTTACTGCTGAAGATGTTTTATTAACATGTTGTCCACCAGCTCCTGAAGCTCTAAATACTTCCATTTTTATGTCCGCTGGATTTATCTCTATTTCTACATCTTCTACTACAGGTAAAACTGCAACTGTTGCTGTTGAAGTATGTATTCTTCCACTACTTTCTGTATCTGGAACTCTTTGAACTCTATGTACTCCACTTTCGTATTTTAATCTACTATATGCACCTTTTCCTGTAATCATAAAAGATATTTCTTTATATCCTCCAAGTTCTGTTGCATTTTCATTTAATATCTCTAATTTCCAATGCTTTCTTTCTGCATACATATTGTACATTCTAAATAATGTACCAGCAAATAAGGCTGCTTCTTCTCCACCTGCTCCTGCTCTTATTTCGCATATAATGTTTTTATCATCATCTTTATCCTTTGGAATTAATAGCATTTTTAATTCCTCTTCTAATTTTGGTAATTTCTCTTTTGCTGCATAATAATCTGCTTCTGCCAATTCTTTTAATTCTTTATCTGCCATCATTTCTTTGGCATCTTCCATTTCTTTTTCTACTTTTTTATATTCTCTGTATTTTTCTACTACATCAGAAATCTCGGCATGTTCTTTTACATATTTTTGCCATTCATTATGATTTGCTATAACTTCTGGATCACTTATTAATTTTGTTAATTCTTCATATCTCTTTTCTACTGCCTCTAATTTTTGAAACATAACACTCTCCTCTTTTTTTATAAACTCTATACATTATTATACACAATTTTTCCAGCTATTTCAAGTGGGATTTGGGGACGTTCCTTTTTTCCCTACTATATGTGAAAAGTATTTTTCCATATCTGCATATTTCTTGGCAATCGCACAGACATGAATACCTTAAGCTTTCTCTTATAAAAATTTAAAGATTTTTCGTATATACTAAAAAAACGCTCCTAAAAAATTCCGATAAAATCGTGATTTTTAGGAACGTCATTTATTCCCTATGCATTCCAAAATGCTTTATATGCTTGGTATGCAGAATATACATCATATTTACTTGCTACTTCATATGGTGAATGCATACATAAAATTGGTATACCACAGTCTATAACATCTATTCCTTTATTAGCTAGAATATATGCTATAGTTCCGCCACCACCTACATCTACTTTTCCTAGTTCTGTTATTTGATATTTTATATTATTGTCATCAAATATTTTTCTTACTTCTGCTAAATATTCTGCATTTGCATCAGATGCTTCGTATTTTCCTCCAGAACCTGTGTATTTATTTATTCCTACACCATATCCCATATAAGCTGCATTAAGTCTATCTGAAACATTTGCATATATTGGGTCTAAGCATGCATCTACATCTGCTGAAAGCATTTTTGAATTGCAGAATACTTTTTCTAATAAATTAACTTTATTTTCTCCTGTTTTATTTAATAGATATGTTATGAATGTATCAAATGCATGTGATTCCATTCCTGTGTTTCCTACACTACCTATTTCTTCCTTATCTGCAATAATGCATACTGCTGTTCTCTTAATGTTATTTAATTCCATCATTGCTGTTAATGATGTATATACACTTACTTTATCATCTTGTCCATATGCTGCTACCATACTTTCGTCAAACCCTTGTGTTCTTGCCTTATATGCAGGTACTAATTCTAATTCTGCACTTGATAAATCTTCTTCTACAATTCCATATTTTTTATTTAAGATATTTAAAATATTTAATTTAACTCTTTCTGGAATTTCTTCGTCAAAAGGCATACTTCCTATTAAAAGATTTAAATCTTCTCCTTTTATTGCTTCTTTTAATTTTAAGTTTTCTTGTTCTTTTGCTAAATGTGGTAATAAGTCTGTAACTGTAAATATTGGATCTTTATCGTCTTCACCAATTCTTACTTCTACCTTTTCTCCATTACTTTTTACTATTACCCCATGAATACTAAGTGGAATAGTTGTCCATTGATATTTCTTTATTCCACCATAGTAATGAGTTTTAAAATATACTAATTCTTGGTCTTCATATAATGGATTTGGTTTTAAATCTAATCTTGGAGAATCAGCATGTGAACCTATTATATTTAATCCGTTTTCTAGCTTGTCCTCACCTATTATTGCTAAATACATACTTTTTTCTTTATTAATATAATAAACTTTATCACCTACATTTAAATGTTCTACTTGATTTATGTCTTTGAATCCATGTTCTTTCGCTATTTTTACAGAGCTTTTAACTATCTCTCTTTCTGTTTTTGAATTATTTAAGAAGTCCATATATCTTTCATTATATTCAAAGATTTCTTTTTTTAATTCATCAGAAATTTTAAACCATCCATTTACTTTCTTCTTGAATAGTTTATCTTTTAGTTCTTCTCCATATGTCATATATATCTACTCCCTTTCTTTTTTGTATATTCTATCATTAAATAATACAAATGTCCAAATTTTCCGTACGACATTTTTCGAGTTTGATTTGGAAACATCCCTCGGAATTTTGAAGCCTCTCTCGTGATTTGAGAATGTTTCTCGGGATTTTTGGACCTCCCTCGGGATTTGGGAATGTTTCTCGGGATTTGGGGACGTTCCTTTTTTCCCTTTATAAAATCTAAAGAACTTTTCTAAGAAAAGTCTAGATAAAATCGGGATTTAAAGAACGTCCCTTTTTCCCGATTTCAAATTTCATATGCAACAAAAAAAAGGATTAGAGGAACATCCTCTAATCCCGGTTAATTAATTTATTTTCTTAATACTTTTCTCTTTATTAAGAAGATTCCTATTCCCAATACTCCAACTGCTGCTATTGCAATAAGTATATATTTAACTACATCTTCTGCACCAAATGGTGGAACTATTGCAATTCTTTCTGATAATGCTGTATCTGGCTCTCCAATGTTATAGTTACCAGGTATTGAAACTATTTCTGAGTTATATGTCCTTCTACCATTAGTTGTAATAGATTCTATAACTTCTGCTGTATTTTCATATTCCGTATCCTCTGTATTATTGCCATCTGTTGAAATTACTTTTGTTAAGAATACTGTTGCTGTTTGTGTCTCTGAAGCTTTTCCTGCTTTATCTTTAGCTTTTTCTGGTACTATTGGATCTGATTGAACTATTGGGTTATCAGATGTTGAAACAATTACCTTTTGTAATCCATTAAATGCATTTTCATCTACTGCTTTAATATATGGATCATTTCCAGATGTTAATTGTGTTTTATCTGTTATTTCTTGCCATCCAGAATTTAAGTTTGTATCAAATACCAAATTGTTAGATACATAATCTACTATCATTGCTGGATCTAATGTTACTATACTGTTTGCATTTGTTATAACACCTGTATTGTAATATGTTTCATCATTATAATCTGTCTCACCAGTATTTATTACCTTTATACTAAATGTCAATTCTAATGTTGCACCATGTACCAAGTTTTCATCAACTGTTCCTTGTATTAATCCTCTCTTTTCTCTAGTATTAGGTACCCATGTTAGGTTTGATACTGATTGATTTGTGTCAAATATTGTTTGTCCATCTCCTGCTGTTGATAATTTTAAATTAGAAACTGTTTTCTCTACATATATGTCTGAACGTGGTCTTTCGATAATACCTAAATCTATATTTTTTACTAAATATTCTGTTCTTTCTTGACCAACATATTCAACTTCCATACTCATTTGAGCTGTATTTGCATTCATATTTGTTTTATCTGCTAAAGTTCTTAATGTTGCTTCATCTGTTTGAGCTGTAGAATTTAATACTGTTGCATTTGTATATTTTAAATCCTCACTGTATGAATTTACTTCATTTCTTCTTGTTTGATCATCTTTAGCATCATTTGTTCTTGTGTCTATATTGTTATTATACCAATGTGAGTCTGAATAGTTAGCTTCTTGATATATTGTAGATTTATAATCTTGACCTGTATACATTTCATTATTTGGTTGTACTGCTATTAATGATTCATAATCGCCATATGTAAATTTAATAGAATAATCTCCTGGGATATAATCTGTTATTTCATATGAACCATCTTCATTTGTTCTAACTTCTTTTACTTCTACATCTGGATTTGTACAAATCAATTGTACTTTAACTTGGTTTACTACGTTTTCACCATCTTCATATGTTCCATTACCAAGTCTTTCATTATCTTCTTCAAGCTTTTCTTCTAATGCTGCATCCTCGAATACTGTACCTGTAAGTCTTCTCTTATTAATATCATCAACTATTAATTTTAATCCAGGTGCTGCATCTGCATCATCTTCGAATACTGCCATACTTTGTTTTGTTTTATCTTCTCCACCTAAACTTTGATATTCATCTGTCTTAGAGTAGGCTACAAATTCTTGTACTTTTGAATCTGTTGGATTTAAATTTGCTGGTGTTGAATCTATATCAATTAATCCTGCATTTTCACCTGCATTTGTTATTACCTGTCCGTTTAAATCTTTTCTTTGTTCTCTATAAGTATTTCTATATCCAGATATTTGTGCGAAATTCTCTTTAGTAGATTGTTTTTCTTCTATTAATGCTCTTAAAGCATCATTTGTTACTTTATATTCTACAAATATCCATTTCTTATCATCAATACCTTGATCAGCTAATGCTGTTGTATGCATTGAATGATATGTTTTTCCAGAACCTGATATATCAGATTGTTGTTCCCAAGAAATTTCTTGTTCATTTTCATCATATGATCTTATAAATTCATAAGAAGTATCATAGTAGTCTGCTAAATCTGTTATATAACCTGTAATCTTACCAACTGATTGATTTCTTAATTGAATTTTATAAGTTACGATTACTTGTAGTTTATCTGAATCTTGGTCATATTGTGCTGCTGCTTTATATTGTAAATCTGAAGATCTAATTGCTCTGTTATAATCTGGTATATCTGTACCTCTTATATCGACCTCTAAATCTTGTTCTCCTCCTGGATAATCATATGTATGTGACTTACCATTAATATTTAAATCAACTTTTACTAAATCTTTTCTTAAGTTCATATCAAATTGTTCTCTATCTTTAATACCAAAGTTGATATTTAATAATTCTTCTTTAGAGTTTGATACTCCATAATATAATAATTGTTCCATTCCATTAGGTCCTGTGTATGCATAAATATCAAATGCTGCATTTGTAGTATCATTTCTATCTGGTACTGTATGTGTACTATCTACTGGTGTAAATTTATTATTAAAGTTTTGTCTATTTTGTTTACCATCTGTAGCATATGATCTTTCTGCTATAGTTGTTGGTCCTAATGTTCCAGAATTATCTATTATTTTGCTTACTCTTTGATATGTTGTTGGTTCATATAATTGTCCATTATATTTAAATCTTACATAATATTGTTTTGATGCTGGTTGATCCTTAAATTCATAGTAACCATTTTTATCTGTTGTTGTTTTAGCTATTTCTGTTCCCGCTTTATCAAATAATGTTACTTCTATTCCTTCTAACATTTCGTCTCCAGTACTTAAAATACCGTCTTCTGTACCATCTTTATTAGCTGGATTGTCTTTAAATACTTTACCTGCTAAATCAATTGTTAATTCTATTTCTGGAGTATCATCATCATCTGTTTTAGTTCCTCCAGTATAATCTATTGTTACTAAACGTTGTACTGTTTTACCACTCATTGTTTTATGAGCGTTATCTGGTTCATAATATGTATATGTACCACTTGCTTCTTCGTATTTATAGTCTGCTACTAATTTAACTTTTGAAGCTTGTCCTGCATCTTCTTGAGATAATAGTACATAAAATTCCTCACCAGAATCTATATCTGATACACTACCTGTATAACCTCCAAAGTTTACTCTACTAACTTCTATTGTTGTACCAATATCTGTTTTTAGATATAATCTTGAAATTCCAGAATAAGCACTCTTATAGAAAGATAGTTTAAATGGACCTAATTTAAATACTCCATCGCTTGACTCTTGTAATGTTGGATTTGTATCTTCAAATTTAACCTTTTTATCTGTTGCTTGTAATTTATTATAATACTCATTAAATCCATCTATTTTATTGAATTGTACTAATGCATCGTCATAATCAGAATGCCAATCTGGAGTTAATATATTATTAGATATATCTGACATCCAAATTAAGTTTTGTCTAGAATTTATTGAGCAACATTGTCTTAATGCATATGCTAAACCTGGTGACATTGAATGTGTAGTTTGGCTATAGAATGTTATTACACCCCAACTACTCCATAGTGAACCACCTGCTTGTGAACAGTATACTTCAGTTGATTTTCCATCTATTGTTGTTACAAAAGGAGGTGCATTCGAAGTAGTATATTGATAGCTAAATGAACTAGCTTCTGAAATTGGTGAAAGATACGCTAATACTGCTATTATTGGTATAAGCATTGCTATTATTAATAATACTAATAATTTTGACTTTCTCATATTTCCTTCCTCCTTTCTAAACCTTTAATACTTTCTTATTTATTATATATGCTCCACATGCTGCTATTGCAAGTATAGTTAATGTTAATACTACATATGTTACTGGTCCACCAGTTTTAATACCTATAATTACGTTTGCTGTAGAGTTTGTATCATCATCTTCTGAAGTTTCATCTAATAAACCTTGGTCATTATATGTTTCTGTAATTTCTGCTTTATTTGATACTGTTCCTGTTCCATTATCATTCATTTTCTTAGTTAATATTAATTTAACTTCTTTTGATTCTCCTGGGTTTATTATATCGTTTTCTAATCCTGTACAAATTACTGTATCTCCTGATACATACCAATCTTTATTTAGATTAGAACTGAATTCTAATTCACTTGGTAAGTAATCTACAATCTTCTTAGCATATCCTGCTACATTTCCATTGTTTGTAATTGTCATTGTGTATTCTATTACTAGATTTGTACTATTTATACGTTTTCCGTCAACTTCGATTTTTCCTAGTTTCTTTTTATCAAATGATACAGATTTTGTTGTTTTTCCATCTGCCATTTGAATTTGTGTTAGTGTTTTATTTAATGATAAATCAAATATTCCTTTTGTTGTTAAACCTAAATCTATATTACTCATACTTGAATCTGTAATTTTTAAAGTATCTGTGATTGCTACACCGTTATTTTCTGTTGTATTAATAGCATCAGAGTTTATAGATTCATCAATTCCTTGTTTTCTATATTCTGTAATTACGTATTGTGAATTATCATAATTAAACTTAACAATATATTCTCCTTGGATTAAATCGCTTAAGATATATTCTCCTTTATCATCTGTTGTAGCATTTATTACATTACCGCTTGAATTTTTTACTTCATTACCTGTTTTGGCATCTACTATTGTTACTGGAATACCAGAAAGTACTTTCTCATCTGCATCCCTAGTACCATTTCTATTACTATCTTCCCATACTACACCAGATATTCTATAAGTATTAGAATTTTGTACATTGTCATTTTCTATTTTATTATTTATTTCTTCATGATAATCTTCTGTACCATCTCCAGATACATCTACTTCTACATTAGAATCCTCTTCTTCTTTAGAAGTATCTATCATTTTATTAACTGCTGCTCTTACTACAAATTTAATTGTTTGTCCTGCATCTAAGTCCATTGTTGTTTGTGATACTTTATCTTCTAATAAATATCCACTAAACATTTCTTTATCATCTAAATAATATGTTGTATTTAGATATTTCAAGTTATCTGGAATTGTTGCTGCTACTCTTACATTTTTAATAACTCCTGAACTTACATTCTTAGCTGTTATTGTGTATGTTACAACATCTCCAATTTGTAAATATTCTTCAGTTATATCTGTTCCTGTTGTTACTTCTAATTTATTATCTCCTGTTGTATGAATTATAATAGAACTTTTTTGTTCGTTTGTATTTTTACCTTTTACTACAACTTGCATACTTATATCTTCTTGTTTTATTGTTTTTACTCTTAATATAAAGTTATATTCTGCAGCTGCATTTGCTTCTATATCGCCAACATTAAATGTTACTTTTCTATTTTTTTCGTCATATTTAACATCTTCTTGTGATGGGTTAGCTCCACCATATTCTTGTCTTAATGCTTCTACATATTCAACATTTTCTGGTAAAGTAATAGTTGCTTCTACATCATCTATTTTCTTATCTGTTGCATTAGAAATATTAATATAGTATTCTATTTGACTTCCTAAACCAACATTTTCTTGAGTTGGTGTTGTAAATTCTATATAAAAGCTTGCTAGTGATACTTGTACTTCTGGTGTTGATACTTGTTCTGTTTTTTCTAAGTTATCTGCTGAAAGAACTAAATCTAATTTAAATGTTCCTTCTTTATTCGCTTTTATTGTAAATGATGCTTCTTTGCTTTCTCCTACTGCAAGATTTCCTACTGAAAATTCTAATGTTCTTTGCTCTGGTCTTGGTTCATATCTTTCTCCCATAGGTTCTTTAATGTATTCTGCATAATCTACTATATCTGGTAAATTTACAGTTACTTTTGCATTTTCTGCATCTACTTCTCCATCATTTTTTACTGTTATTTTATATTCCATAATATCTTCTGTTGATGCTGTAGTACCTACATTTGAAGATATATCAGCTTTTAATTCTGGTCCTTTTCCTGTAGATACACCAACTGTTGGAGCTATTGTTTCTTTTGCTATTGTTTGAGCATTTTCATCTTCTTCATAATATACTGTATATGTACCAAAAGCATTTTCATTATGTGATAAGTTTTCTGGTACTTGTACATTGTATGACATATCAAAAGATGTTGCTTGTGGCATTACATAGTTGTTTAAAACTATTAAATATGATTTTATTTTTGATACATCACTTATTGTTTGCGTCCAACCATTTGCTGAATTATTTATATCTGCTGTTGCATCTCCATTTTCGCTATAATATATAGTTACTAAATTATTATCTATTCCTGAAACTGTAAGTCCTGATGTTAATACTGTATTTAATGTTGAACCTAATTCTGTTCCATCAGTCTTTTTATTTCCTTGGAATGGTATTCTTCCTAATATTTTTGGATTTTTAATATCTTTACCATAGTTATTTACTACAGTTGCTTTCATTGTTATATTTTTTGCATTTGATTTTATCTCTATTTTTCCAGCTTGTTCTTTATTTGGTAAAGAAACTACTTCTGTATTACTATTGCTAAAGTTAGATACACTACTTAATAAAACAACTCCTTGTGGTGCATATATGTTCATTGGAACTGTAACGATTCCATTATTTATGTATTGAATTGCTTTAGCATTTGTTACTTTTAATGTAGCTTCTTTTGTAGTACTTGCTGCTGTTTTTCTTAAAGTGATATCTGTATTTATTACAACATTAATACCTTTGCTTATATCTGTAACAAATTCTGTTTGTTCTCCTTGCATATTTATTCTAATTACTTTATTTCCATTTGCATCTGTTATTACATCATATGAAGATATTTGAATATTTTCATTGTATAATAAGTTAATTGTCTTTATATCTAATGTTTCTATTTCGCTTGGTAAAGTAATTTGAAGTGTTGGATTACTATATAAGTCACATGTATAATCATTTGATGTTAATATTGCTTTTATTTCTACATTTTCATTTTTAGCAGTTGTTGTTAAATTTGTATTGTTTATATAAAGCTCTGCTTTTGTTGATGTTTCGTTTAATTTTGTTGTTTCTGTTTTTGCATTCATTTCTGTTACCATGTCTGCACTTACTATATTTCCAGAAACTGTTGCATCCATTCTTTGAATACTTGTTATTGTAGATCTATTCAATGATGTTGTAGCTTTAATAGCTTTATTAATATTAAATGTTATAATTCCTTCTGTTTGTGGTTTTGTAGTTTCTATTCTTAAAGCTGTAACATTTTGATTGTTTATTGTAATTACCATGTTACCATTTGAATCTACTTGTGTATTTTTATCTATTCCAGCTATTCTGTTACCATTTTGGTCATATATTTGGATATTTCCATTTTGACCTATAACTTTATCAAATATAGCTTTATTAATAGATATAGCTTTATAATAAATATTATTTCCTGCTTGTATTGTTGCTTCATTTCCTGTAACAAAGTTTGCATTATTTTCATTTATAACTAATTGGTCTACAGCATCTATATATGCTATATTTGCTGATACAGTTGAACTAAATTCTGTTTCGTATTTATTATTTGCATACATATATCCTTTATATATTTCTGGTGTTGCTGTTGCTTCTGTATCAACTACTGTACTAATTTCTCCCTTTAGCTCTACATTTTTTTGAACATTTGCTGTAACTTCTTTATTTGTTACATATGTTTTTATATTTGAATTTGCATTTAATGTAATTACAGTTGCTCCAAGTTTAGTATTTGCATATATGTATGTTATGTAGAATTTGTCTTCGCCTAGTTTCCAATTAACTTGATTATTATTTTCTTTATTTTCTAAATTAATTTCTAATATTCCGGTGTCTTTATCATAAGACCACATATCTTTTGTAAAATCAGTACCATTTGTTGCTGTTGTATTTGCAAATATCCTTACTTCATCTGGATTTTTATTTGCAATTTTTGGTACTGTAACTTCTATTTTTGTTTCTTCTACTGGAAGTGAATTTCCTTCTAATGCACTTGTTAATAATGTTTGCATATAAACATTATTATTATGAGCACCATATTTTATTACATCTTCATTTAATATTGCTTTTGGTTCAGCTTTCCAATTTAATCTGACATTTATATCAGATTTAATGTCTCTTTCTCTTTCATTCTCATCATAATATGTTCCTGTTAAATTTAATTTTGTTTCTCTTGAAAAATATGTTAAATCCATATTATCATTTCTTACAAAATTAACAGGAATTTCTATTTCTACTTCTTTTCCACTTTTTATTTGATTTAATGTAATTTGATTATTGTCATAATCTATTGATTTTATATCTCCAGATACTGAAAAAGCTCTTGAAATTACAAAGTTTGGATTTTCAAATGATATTGTTGCATTTTCTAAATATCCTGCATTTTTTACATTTACCTTTACATATAATTTTTGCTCTGCAGTGATTTCTGCATCCATACTATGTTTGTTTGTTCCATCTGGTTTAAAATATGCATCAAACTCTATATTCTTGTTATTTGATACAATTCCTTGTTTTTCTAATTCTTCATAGGCAGCATAAACCGAATTTGTTAACGTAGACACATATGTCATAAGTAAACAAACGGTGACTATTGCTGCTATTAATTTGTTTACAACATCTTTTTTCATATTTTCCTCCTAAAAAAAATAATAATCCCATATACTAATATTATACACTCTTTTTCCTTATTTTTCAATGTTTTTCTCATATTTGTGATATTTTTATGTAAATTAGTCTTTTCTTCATCTTTTACCTTAACGGAAGCTTATATTTGATTGTTTTTTACATTTTTGTTATTTTTATAAATTAGTCACTATTTTTTTGTATTTTTAATATATTAATATAACAAAATTCATATATATATTTAGAGGTGATTTATATGGATAATATGGATATGGCAAAATTAATGAGTATGTTATCTAAAGTGGACAAAAAAGATTTAGAAAAGAGTATGGAAATCGCAAATAAAATCATGAAATCCGAAAACAAAGATGAAATTATAAAAAATTTAAAAAATAATTTAAATTAAACTACAATCCAATCTACATTTTGTGCCCACTTAATGCATTATTATTAGAATTTTTAATTTCATTTTGTGGGCATATGCGTAGTTAATTTGCTAATATAATTTTTATTTTTGTAATTTCATTTATTAATAAAAGATTTTTAGGAGGTTGTTATGAGTGATGATTTATCAGATTTAATTAAAAATTTTTCTAATAGCAATATCGATATGAATAAAGTTAATGAAATTTTAAATAGTTTAAAATCTAATGACAAGTCATCCTCTTCTAATGACTCAAATAAAAACTCTTCCGAAAAACCAACAACTTCTGATATAGATATAAATACCATTTTAAAAATAAAAGAAATGATGGATAAAATAAATTCTTCTCATAATGATAAACGATCTAATTTGTTACTAGCTTTAAAACCATATCTTAGGAAAAGTAGACAAACTAAATTAGACCAATACATGAAATTATTAAATATGGCTCCATTATTAGAAATGTTTAAAAACGATAATGGTGGTGATAAAAATGTATAATTTTCCTCCTCCTAATTCTAATTATTACAAAAGCCATATACGAAGACCACAAAAAGCAAAGGAAAAACAAATTCAATCACAAGAATCAAATTATAACAAAGAAAATCATGACAAAGCACCTTCTTCTCCAGTTACTGATAACAGTTTTTATATTAATATATTAGGTATTAAACTATATTTAGATGATTTAATTATATTATTTATTATATTTATTTTATATAAAGAAAATGATCATGACAATGAATTAATAATTTGTTTATTACTATTACTTTTTACTTAAGTTATCCACACTTTTTTCACTTAACAGAAAATTAATCCACGTAATCAGCTATAGCATTCTTTATTTTTTACTCTATAACTCAAATACATTTAATAAGGAACGTGACTTCGTCACATATGCAGATGCTTTGCAATCACACGGGCATAAGTAACTTAACCTTATTATATAAGTAAAAAATGTACTATTTTGAAACAACCAAAATATTCAGTAAAATTTAACATTTTGGTTGAATTTCTTTTTAGTACATTTTTTTTAACATTTATATATTATTCCAAAATAATATCTCTTCCATTTTCATCAACATATGCATATGTGTATGCAACATTATATGCTTCATCATCTTTTTCCATTTCTTTAATTATATTTGCAATTCTAAGTTGATGTGTATCTATTCTATGTGCTGCAATTATTGCTTGTTTATTTCCTTTGGCACCAGCATGGGCTAAACCTCTTAAATTACCTACAACTACTACATTATCCCCAGCAATTACTTCCGCTCCATCATTTACATCGCCTAATACTATTAAAGTTCCCTCATATTCTATTCTTTGTCCGGATCTTAATGAACCCCTGTGAATTTTAGATTCTGAAATTTCTACATCTCTATTATATGTTCTTCTTATTTCGTTTAGCCCTAAGGCTTTAGGCGTATCAAATTCTACTTCTACGTTTATACTTTTTTTAATTAAATCTTGAATTTCTTTTAATTCTTTATTCTTTAATATTCTTCCTGTAACAAATATTGGTGTTTTTTCTTGCTGATATAATTTTTTAAGCTCTGGTAATTTTTTCTTTAAGCTTTTAATAGTATCTGCTTGTGTTGCTTTCTCGCTTAACTTCATAACAATTACATCTTTTTTTAAATTTACTGTTATATACTGTGCCATATTAAACTTCCTTTCATTCTTATCTATATGTTTCTACATATGGTGCTTGTGTCATATCTTCTTGTACTTGTGTGGTGTTCATTCCAAAATATTGTTCCATTATATTTCTAACAGTTTCTCCTGTATACCAACCATGTCCACCATTTTCTACAAATACAACTACTGCAATTTCCGGATCATCAAATGGAGCAAAACCTGCAAACCAAGCATTAGTTTTACCATTTCCTGCACCTCTTTCAGTTTCCGCAGAACCTGTTTTTCCTCCAACTTCTATTGGGAAATTTTTAAATACACTATATGCTGTTCCAGATTCATCAGATGTAACTGAACGCATTCCTTCTTTAACTACATCTATACTTGTTTGAGATATTGTTAAATCCTCTGTTCCATCATCCGTTATTCCTAATTTTTCTTTTATTTTTTGTTCTACTTCGTCTTTTGGAACTTCTGTTCCGTCAGCTTTTATAACAGATTCTACAATTGTTGGATTTATTTTATTTCCACCATTTGCTACCATACTTATATATTTTGCCATTTGTAAAGGTGTAAATGCGTTATAACTTTGTCCTATAACAGCTGACATCATATCGCCTGGGTACCAACCTCTTTTTCCTGCTGCTTCTCTGGACGCTACTGTTCCAGATACTTCACTAGGCAATTCTACTCCTGTTTTTACACCTAAACCAAAATATTTTGCATATTTTGCTAATGTATCTATATCCATTCTTGTTCCAATTGTATAGAAGAAGAAGTTACATGATTTTTCTATTGCTCCCGTAATATTAAGCCATCCATGTCCACCTTTTAACCAACAATGCCAACTATCATTATATTTATAAAAAGTTCCTGTGTCATTTACCTTTTCTGTAGTATTAACTACCCCAGATTCCAAACCTGCAATGGCTGTTACCATTTTAAATATAGAGCCCGGTGCATAAGCAGCTTGAATAGTCTTATTTATTAATGGTAAATCTGGATTATTGTTATATTCATTCCATTTTTCTGTCGAAATTGTACCAACAAAGTCTTGTGGATCATACGTTGGATAACTTGCCATTGCCAATATTTTTCCTGTTTTAACTTCCATTACTACTGCTGCTCCGGAATTTGTATCATATCGTTGTGAATATCCTCCACTATTTATTTTATTTATAGTATTTGCCAACGCTTCTTCTGTTACTTTCTGTAAATTCAAATCTATTGTTAACACAACATCAGAGCCTTTTACAGCTTCTTTAGTTGTATATTCCTCCTGAACAGTTCCATCAACACTCATGTCTAGTTGTTTTATACCATCTTCACCTTTTAAATACTCTTCAAACATAGATTCTATTCCGTTTTTTCCTATTATATCATCTTGGTCATAAGTATCTTTTCTAGTTTCTAATTCTTTAGATGTAATTCTTCCTGTATATCCAACTATATGTGAAGCTGTTGTACCTTGTTCATAATTTCTAACTGGTTCAACAACAACATTTATTCCTGGGAATTCTGATGCTTTTTCATTAAATATTAGTGCAGATTCTCTTTTTATATTATCTGATATTTGCAACGGTCTTGTACTACTATATCCTTCCTCCTGTATCGCATACCTAATTGCCATTATTTTTCTTGCTTCTGCTACATCTGTATTTTCTATTTCATATTCTTCTTTCATTATGTTAAAACATTCTTCAGCTGTTGCATTTTCATCTATATCATGATCTTCTTTAAAATCTGCTACTTTTTCTTCAGATACATTAAAAGCATATGGATTAATATCTATTATAAAATCATCAATATATGAATCTCCATTTTGCTCTAATACATTTATAACATTTAAAATTGTTTGATTTAATGTTTTATCATCTATTTTAGTTTTATATAAATCAACACTAAAGCCCATTGTATTTCCTACTATAGTATTTCCAGATTTATCTAATATTGATCCTCTATCTGCTTCTATAGTACTTTCACGTGTTAATCTCGTATTTGATTGCTCCCTATATTCACTACCATGCACTATTTGTAGATTGAAAAGTTGTAATAATAAAATAATTCCTACTACATATATAATAGTTGTTATAAAATTAAATCTAAATTTTGTATTTGGTTTCTTGCTCAATTAATCACTTCCAATCCTACATTAAAAATATCTTGTTAGTATTTTTGTTTCTTTAAAATTCTCCTCTAAAGCATACCCACATTTTTGAATAAGTGGATAAAATATTATTGTTATTAATATATTAAATAATGTTTCTATTGCTAATTTTATAAAGAAGTCTACTAATTCTAGCGAATAAGAAAATATAATTGCATTTATAGCATAATTTAATATTTCATAAAGTACAGTTAAAATTATAACCATTAAAATAATCGTTATCCTACTATCTTTTGAAAAATTCTTATCTAATAAAGCTCCAATAAAACCTACTAATCCTAAAGTTATAGCTGTAACACCTATTTTCTTGCTTATAAAAATATCTATAAGTAATCCTGCAACTATACCTGTAGATATTCCTGTATTTTTTCCAGCAAACAACCCTATTACTAGTATTAAAACCACAAATAAATTTGGCATTACCCCTGCGATATTAAACCATGTAAAGAAATTTACCTGCAAAAAATATATTATAAGGAAAGCTAAAAACATTAACAATATACATACTGCCTTTTTCATAAACGCTCTCCTTTCTTTAGTTTAGTATTACAAGTACTGTATCTAACTTTGAAAAATCTACTGCTGTTTCTACAGTTGCATATTTATCTGTTGGATTTTTAGTATTAACAACTTCTTTTATTGTTCCTACATGTATTCCTTTAGGATAAATTCCTCCTAAGCCTGATGTTTCTATGCTTGTATCTTGAACTAATACTGCATCTGTTGGTATATATGTTGCTCTTATCTCTCTGCCACTACCATTTATACTTCCTTTTGTTATAAATGCATCTTTAGATGTACTAATAATGCAACTTACAGAACTTGCTGGATCTACAATTGTTTGAACCTTAGCAGTATTTGCAGTCACTGATACTACATTTCCAACTAGCCCCTTATCTGCAATAACAGTCATATTAGGCTGAACACCATCATCTGACCCAACATTTATAACTACCATACCTGTATAATTACTAATATCTCTATTAATTACATAACCAGATACTGTATTATATTCTCCATATTTTTCTTTAAGATTCATTTGTTCTTTTAAAGTAGCATTCTCTGCTTTTATTATTTCTAATTCTCTTAGTGATTGTTCTAGTTCACTATTTTTTTGTTTTAAATCTTCATTTTCGCTTTTTAAATTATCTAAATCAGTAAAAAATGTATCGTTACCTGAAATTTTATTTTTTAGCATTGTAAAACCATTTTGAAATGGCATAACTATTGTACTAAAAACATTTTCTACAACTGTTAAATTTTCTATTTTTATATTTGAAAGTATTACTAATAATATTAAAATTATTACTGTAACAACTATTCCAATAACTCCACTTTTTTTCTTTTTATACATTCTTACTTCCTTCCCATATAATTAAAGTTATACTCTTTTTCTTGCGTTAATTAATACTGTTCTTAATTTTTCTATATTCTCTAATGTTTTTCCTGTTCCTTTTACTACACAATCTAAAGGATCTTCTGCGACATATACTGGCATTCCAGTTCTTTCACTTAATAATTTATCTAGATTTTTAATTAATGCTCCTCCTCCTGCAAGCACGATACCTTTTTCCATAATATCAGATGCAAGCTCTGGTGGTGTTTTTTCTAATGTTGCTTTAACTGTTTCTACTATTTCATTTATAGAAACTTCAATTGCTTCTTGAATATTACTAGAAGTTACAACTATATTTCTTGGAAGACCTGTATTCAAGTCTCTTCCTGTAACATCCATAGTCATCTCTGTCATTAGAGGAAGTGCACACCCAATTTGTTTTTTAATTTCTTCTGCTGTAGTATCCCCAATTGCTAAATTATATTCTCTTTTAATATAGTTCATTATATCCTCGTCTAGCTCGTCCCCAGCAATTCTTAAAGAATGACTTATTACTATACCTCCTAAAGAAACTACTGCAACTTCTGTTGTTCCTCCACCAATATCTACAATTATATTTCCGCTAGGTTCAGAAACATCTAAATTGGCTCCAATAGCCGCTGCCATTGGTTCCTCTATTAAGTAAACTTCTTTTGCTCCAGCTTGCATAACAGCTTCTTCTACTGCTCTTTCTTCTACTTCTGTTATTCCTGATGGAACCCCAACTAGTATTCTTGGTTTACCAACATTATTTTGCCTACATACTTTTTTAATTATATTTTTTAACATTAATTCTGTAGCTGTAAAATCTGCAATAACACCATCTCTTAATGGTCTTACTGCTTTTATAGCTTCTGGAGTCCTTCCTAGCATTTCTTTTGCTTCATATCCAGTTGCTAAAATTTCTCCAGTATTTTTATCTATAGCTACAACTGAAGGTTCATTAAGTACAATTCCCTTTCCTTTTAAAGTTACTAATAAATTTGCTGTACCTAAGTCTATTCCAATATCCTTAGAATTAAGTCCTAAAAATTTAAACATATTAAAACAATCCTTTCTTTCTCATTATTGCGAAAACACTTTCGTAATTGTTATTTCCTATTATTACATGATCCAAAAAAGAAATACCTAATAACATTGATGCCTCTTTTATCCTACTTGTAAGTAATATGTCTTCCTTACTTGGCTTAGGGTCTCCACTTGGATGATTATGCACAAGTATTATTCTTTGTGCTTGCATTTTTATCGCTTCTGTAAAAATGTCTTTCGGGTCGAGCATAACAAAATTCTGTCCTCCAAAAGATATATCTTTAATTTTTATTACTACATTTTTATTGTTTAGTATTACTAACTTTGCAACTTCTCTTTTAGAATTTTTTAATTCTTTTATAAATAAATTTGCAACATCTTCTGAACCTTTTATTATAATCTTTTCTGAATAAATAGGTTTTCCTATTCTTTTAGCAAGTTCACAAACAGCTTTTATTTGTATTGCTTTAACCCTACCTATTCCTTTGATTTTTGTTAATTCTTGTATTGTTAGTTCTTCTAAAAATGCAATATCCTTTGTGTTACAGTTATTTCCCATATTTAGAATTCTCTGCGCTACTGTCAAAGCGGATTCTTCTTTTGTTCCACTTTTAATGATTATTGCTAGTAATTCAGAATTTGACAAATTTTCTTCTCCATATATTTCTAGTTTTTCATATGGTCTTTCATAATTTGGGAGCTTTTTCATTATCATAATTAATTCCTTTCTGCCCCCATTTTAAATTACACTTTTCTATATATAAGTATAGATAGCAAAACTCCGATTATACTTGCTATATTAACTTTTATTACTAACGCAAATGTGATTTTTACAATACTTAAGTCTAAAACTAATGGCTCTGCCAAACCAAAACTATTTCCATACCCAAGCCACCATAAAAAATCAACCCTAGAAGCAAGTTCACCTAATAATCCACCTACTACTAATCCTGCTAAAATAAATATTAGTAAAACCCATATATTTTTGTCTTTAGTTGCCATTATTGCTCCTCCTTTTCCTTACGGAAATTAACAATTAAATTCCATAATATTATATATATATTACACAGATTTTTCAAGTCATATTTACAATTTTTGGGCAATAAAAATTCTTTGTTTTTTTCCATTTTTTTCTTTTAATTTATTTTCTTTTATGCTATATTAAAGGTACCTATTTTTTTAATATAGAATATATTATATTACCAAATATTACTCGTTTAAATTATACTTTTTATATAGTATAATTAATATATATTTCGGGAGGGATATTTTAATGAGATTTGAAAAATTAAGTAATGATAAAATTCGAATTATTCTTGACCTTCAAGATTTAGCAGATAATGATATAGATTACCAGGCTTTTATGTCTAATTCTTCCGATTCGCAAAAACTTTTCATGGAAATTTTAGATGAAGCAGAAGAACAAATAGGTTTTATAACTAAAAATTATAAGTTAATGGTAGAAGCATTAGCAACTATAGATGGTGATTTTATTATCACTATTACTAGATCCTTACCAGATTTTGACATCACAAATTCTACATATAAAAAGAGAACAATTAGAGCCAAACGAAAATCTAATAAGTTGACAACTGATTCTATTATTTACGAATTTAATACTTTTGATGATATTTTTGATTTTATTTTACTTTTAAAAAATCTTAAAATAAATGGCTTAACTACTTTTACAAAAGATTTTTCTTTATATACATATAAAAATCGCTATTATCTAGTTATGGAAAATATTAATAAAAACTTTAAAGGTATTAAAGTGTTCCTTTGTACACTAACTGAATTCGGCAAAAGTATAAATAATTCTAATTTATTTAAAAATAAATTAAATGAATATGGCACTTTAATAGTAAAAAATAATTTTTATCAGGTTTTATCTAAAAATTTAAAATAAACTATAATCTATATATTAGTCCATCATTATTATTTGATGGACTATATTTATGAAATTCAAAAGAAGGCTAATGAATTAGCCTTCTTTTTTATGATATTATAGATTTTGAGTTTTATTACTTTGAATTGTTTATATGATTGTATAATAATCTGCAAAAATCCTAGTTTCTACTTTTAATATACATATTTTTGAGGATTATAACTTTGCCCATTTACCCTTACTTCTAGATGTAGGTGGTTTCCTGTAGAATTACCTGTACTTCCCACTTTTGCAATGACCTCTCCTTGAGAAACTGTATCCCCAACAGAAGCTAGTAAACTACTGCAATGAGCATAATATGTTTGTACACCATTGCCATGAGAAACAACTATCATCTTACCAAATGAACCCTTTCTTCCAGAAAATACTACTGTTCCTGAAGCCGCTGCCTTTATAGGTGTTCCTGCAGGTGCTGCAATATCAAGACCAGTATGTGCACTAGAACGAACACTGCTTCTTTCTCCATATCTTGCTGTTATTATTCCGCTTATTGGTTCTATTAATGTTATTCCTAAATTTACTTTTCCATTTGATACTTTTGTAGAAGTACTTACTCTATTGCTTGTTTTTCTATTTGTAGCTGTACTTGCTATCATTACTTTACTTTCCACTGTTTTTTCTTCATATAATTGATTTACAGCATCTTCCTTTGCAACCAATGTTGCAAGTTCTGTATTATATTTTTCTTCTATTGTTATATTATCTTTATTCGCACTATCCTTATCTTTTAACTCTTGTAATACTGCTTCTGCCTCTTCGAGATTTTTAACATATAGTTTTTCTTGTCCATTTACTACCATTGCATAATATGTATAATAATTTTTACCATTTCCTATTACTTTTTGAAAGATTTCATCATCATCTGTTGTGATACCTTTTTTTAAAAAACACATTTTATATTCTGGTAAATCATTAATTTCCACAAATGCAACATTCTCACCAGATCCATTATCCATATATTCGTTTATCCTATTTTGCATTTCTGTTTTATCTTCACAGTATCCTATAAATTCGCCATTTAAAGTTACACTATATATTGGCTTATAAATAAAAATTATCGCTGCCCAAATTAATGCTCCTGCTATGGCTAATAATGCTAATAATTTTATTAAAGTTCTAAAATTAATTAATACTTTTCTTACCTTAATAATTTTTAACACTCCTTTGTATACACATTGGTAATATAATATAATAAAAGATTTTATTCTTCAAATTTTAAAATCGATGATTTTCTTGGTTTTTTTCTTAAAAAAGTCTCTCTTCTTCTTTTTTTCTTTGTTTATCTATACAACTTAATATTTTTGTAACATTTCTTTTGAATTATGTCAACATTTCAAAGTGCCTGCATTAATCATAACGCAGGCACATGTTTACAATAATTTTTTATTGTAAATTAGATTTTACTTCATCTATTTCAGTTACACTAGCTTTAGCAGCAGGTTTATAATATCCTTTTGCTTGTGCAACCTTAAATAATTCATATTGAAAACTTTCATCATTATTCCTTATTTGTTGTAAAGTTTGTCTAAGTTCCATGTTTTCTGTCTCTGAAATTGCATTTTGATATGTTGTTAAACTAGACTTAACCCCTGATAAAATGTCATTTACCATAATTTTTTCATTCATTATAAAATCTAACCTCCTGATTTTAATTATTTAAAAAACTCATCAATTTTTGTTTTGTATTTAAAGCATCTTGTGCAGACTTTGCAAAGATTTGCTTAATTTGTGGATCGACAGCTTCTGAAGAATACGCATTTAACTTTTGATAAGATGTTTCATGTGCTCCTATAAGATGTCTTAAATTTTGTAACTCAACTTGACTTAAATTTGGCATATTATCACTCCTTTTTCATTTTTTTATATTATTATCCAATTTTAATTTTTTATACATCAGTTTTTAAAAGTTCATTCAAGATTTGTAAATGTTCCTTGGAATTTAGAAATGTTTCTCGGGATTTGGTAACATTCCTTTTTTTCCTATAAGAAAAGTAGTTTTGCCACATGTACAAATTATTTCGCAATTTCACAGAATAGGTACTTAACATTGTTATATACGTAAACATCTGTCGCTTTTGCCTATATAAAAAAACTGCCAACCGGCAGTTTTTAGTTTTATATCTTTTCTTTAAGTAGTATATTTTCAATTTCTTTCCAAGTATTTACTCTAATTAGTTTTTTCTCTTTTAATTCTTCTTCTGGAATATTTTTATTATGATATGCAGTAAATAATAATTTTATTTCTGCCTTTCCTTTTAATTTGTCAACACTATCATCAATCCTTACATCTGCATCTACTAATTCTTTGTCAGATAAAAAAACAAATTTCTTCGGGTCTATACAAGGTAGTACTTTGGTTAAATAATCAAATTTATTTTTTAATTGATTTCCGGAAATTTCAGGTTTGTCTCTAAAAATATATGCTGTAATTATATATATGTCATAAAACTTATTAAGTTCTTCTATAACTTCTGGTGCATCTTTTACAATATTTACGTAATCATACACGTTTTTTTCCTCAAAAAACTTTACCCATTCTTCGAATTTTTCTTTAGGTATCAAATCATTTATATAATATGAATTAGCATCTTCTGGCTTATAATTTTCTCCTAAAAATTCATTTATCATTCTAATAAAACCATTTTCGCAAATCACATCATCCATATCTATTAATAATCTTTTCATTCTAGACCTCCTTCTATTAATTTTATCTAGCTCAAACAATAAACGGGATTTTAAGGAACGTCCCCAAAATCCCTATTGTGCTTTTAGTCTATTATTTCTAGATTTGCAAATTTTGCCATTAAACGTTTATGTCCTACTTTATCAAATTGAATGTCTAATTTCAAGTCGTCTCCTTCTGGCTCTATTTTACTTATATTTCCTTCTCCAAAGCGTTTATGATATATTCTTTGGCCTTCTTTATATTTTGATAGATCTGTTGTGTTTCCTTGTGCTTTGTTATTTAGTTTTGCTAAAAAGCTTTCTGCAGATTTAAATGCAAAGCTTGGTTCCGGCTTACTGCTTGGAATATCTACTTTATAACTTACAACTTTTCCATTATTACTTGATTTTCCATAACTCCATTCATAGCTACTGTCTTTATATTTATTTTCTGGTTCACTATCTATTTCATTTGCACCTTCTAGCATATTTTCTGGTATTTCTTTTACAAATCTTGATACAGGATTACAACTTGTTGAACCAAACATTGTTCTTTGCCTACTGCATGTTAAATATAAATTATTTTTTGCTCTAGTTATGCCTACATAACATAATCTTCTTTCTTCTTCTAATTCCTTTGGTTCTCCTATAGATTTATATCCTGGGAATATTCCTTCTTCCATACCTACTAAAAATACTACTGGAAATTCCAATCCTTTAGCTGAATGCAATGTCATTAATGTAACAGATTCCTCTTCTTCATCTATTCCATCGATATCACTAGAAAGTGTTATTCCCTCTAAAAAGGTGCTTAAATCATTATCTGCCTCTTCTTCTTCAAATTGTACTGCAACTGTTAGGAATTCTTCTAAGTTTTCTATTCTATTTTCTGCCTCTATACTATTTTCATCTTCTAGAGCTTTTGTATATCCAGATTCTTTTAATGTATGTTTTATTAATTCTGTTATTGTGTATTCATCTTTTTTACTTATTAAATCTTCTATGACTTCTATGAATCCTTGCGCATTTGCATAAACTCTATTAAGTCCATATTGATCAGCTTCTTTTATTATTTGATACATTGGTATTCCTGTTTGTTCTGATATTGTTTGTATCTTATCCAAACTAGTTTTTCCAATTCCTCTTTTAGGTTCATTTATAATTCTTTTTAATGCTAAATTATCTGATGGATTATTAATTAATCTTAAATAAGAAATTATATCTTTTATTTCTTTTCTTTCATAGAATTTAAGACCACCAACAATTTTATATGGAATATCTTCTCTTCTTAAAATTTCCTCTATTGCTCTTGATTGTGAGTTCATTCTATAAAGAATTGCAAAATCTGAATATTTATAATATTCTTCTCTTCTTAAATGATTTATTTGTTCTACGATATATCTTCCTTCATCATATTCATCATCTGAAACATGAAATGTTGGTAATGGACCTTCTTCATTTTCTGTCCATAACTTTTTCTTATATTTAACTTCATTATTTTGAATTACAGAATTTGCTGCATTTAATATATTTTGTGTACATCTATAATTTTGCTCTAATTTTATTATTTTAGTACCTTTAAAATCCTTTTCAAAATTTAAAATATTAGAAATATCTGCACCTCTAAAGCTATAAATTCCTTGGTCATTATCACCAACTACAGTTATATTACCATGAGCTTTTGCTAACATTCTGATTAATGTAAATTGTGATTTATTTGTATCTTGATATTCATCTACTAATATATAATTAAATTTATTTGTATAATAATCTAATACATCATCATTTTCTCTAAATATTTTTATTGTGTAATTTATAATATCGTCAAAATCTATAGCATTATTTTCTTTTAATCTTTTTTGATATAAATTATATACTGAAGCTATTTTTTCTCTTCTATAATCACCTTTCACCATAGCTTCATATTCCTCTGGTTCTTTCATATCATTTTTTGCATTGCTTATTTCAAATTGAACAATTCTATCTGTAAACATTTTATCATCTATTTGTAAGTCTTTTAAACATTCCTTAATTAATGTTCTTTGATCTGATGTATCAAAAATCACAAAAGAATGGTCAAAACCGATTCTATCTATAAATCTTCTTAAAATTTTAACACATATAGAATGGAATGTTCCTATCCACATATCTTTGGCATCATCCCCTACTAATGCCTCTACTCTTTCTTTCATTTCATTTGCAGCTTTATTTGTAAATGTTATTGCTAATATATTCCATGGTTTTACATCTTTCTCTTCCATTAAATATGCTATTTTATGTGTTAATACTTTTGTTTTACCACTTCCTGCACCTGCTATAACTAAGCATGGACCATCCGTATTTATTACGGCTTCATATTGTTTATCGTTTAAACCTTCTAATAAATTTTGCATCTTTTTTCTCCTTTAGCGATATTTTGTTCTCCTGCAAATTATATCATAATTCTGTATTTTAACAACATAAACTTACACTTTTTTTACTTTTATTATAAACTTTTTGCAATTGCAAAAATACGCAAATTTTTCTATTATTTAATGTACTTTTAAAGCAGTCCTATAATTAGGACTGCTTTAAGTAAATGTATTAGTATTTTTATACTCTTTTAAATTTAATAGCAACCTTAAATAAATCACCGTCTAAATAAATATTAAAAGTTCCATCTTGCAATTCTGTTAAACTTTTAGCAATAGAAAGACCTAATCCACTTCCTTCTGTATTTCTAGATTTGTCTCCTCTAACAAATCTTTGCATCAATTCATCTGCGGAAATGTTTAATTCATCTTTAGAAATATTTTTTACATATATTGCAACAGTATTTTCATCTTCTAACATACAATCTATATAAACTCTAGTATTTTCTTCTGCATATTTTGCAACATTACTATATGTATTTTCTAATACTCTATATAAATATCTACTATCAGCTTTAATATACACTGTTTCTTCTGGTAATTTACTTATAATATTTAATCCACGTGCATTGAATTTATCTTCAAATTCTCCTGTCACCTGATTTAATAATTCTTTAACATTTAAAACCTCTTTATTTATTTTTATATTTCCTGAAGATGCTTTTGATGCTTCTACTAAATCTTCTATTAACTTCTTTAATCTCTGTGATTTATTATCCAACACTTCTATATATTCTTTTGCTTTTTCATTTTGAATATTTTCTTGTTTTAATAAATCCACATAATTAATAATTGAAGTTAATGGTGTCTTTATATCATGTGAAACGTTTGTTATAAGTTCTGTTTTTAATCTTTCACTTTTCAAACTTTCTTTTATTGCATTAGAAAATCCTCCTGCTATATCATTAATATATATTGCAAGTTCCTTTAAAACTCCTGTATATAAAGATTCATCTAATTTAATACTTGTATCTCCCTTATAAATTTTTTCTGTAGCATCATGTATTTGTTTAAATTTATCAACCTCTTTCATAATTTTATAATAGCACCAAATCCAAAAAACTATATCTAATAAAATTCCAAATTCTCTAAAAACTAAAATTATAATTCCAGATACTACTATCATTCCAATAAAATATAAGGCAATTTTTCCACCTAAATTTTTATTTGATGAAATTGTATTTTTTACATTTTTATATTTCTTTACTATCCATTTTAAAATTCTATATGTAATTGAATTTTTAAAAAATGAGTGTACTTTAATTCTTTTTAATAATGTTCCTGCTCCACATAATGCACTTAATACTGAAAAATATCCAACTAACATAATCAGCATAACGCATAAATTAACATCAACAGCTACTACACTAAAACAAATTGCTAATAATGCTACTTCCACAAAGAATAATAAAGAATAAGCTCCTATTAATATTTCTAGTGGAATTTTATCTATCCAAGATAAATAAATATCTTCTTTATTTTTTACATGACCTAAACTGTATATTAAGAATATAAGTTCTATTGAGCCTAATATAATACTAACGGCTAAAGTTGAATATGCATATTTATATAGTGCCTTTGTCTGATTATATAAAGCTCTACTAAGTGTTATATCATTTGTAGAATCTAAATTTTGTACTGATTCATCAAAAGCTGTATAATATTGTTTATTAGTTGAAAGCTCACTTATTACCTGTAAATCTTCATTTCGTACTATATTTTCTTCTGATAATCTATCTATATTTGTTTGAATCTTATTGTTAGATATTGACCAATATTTATTATTAGATATTATTTCTTGTTTTAACTTTTCTAAAGTATTGGTTTTAGCTGTTTGTTGTATATTTGTATATGCAATCTTAGTTTCTTCATTTACTAATAAATATATGAATTTTTTCTTTGTATGATTTGTTTGATAATATATCCTATATTCTCCGTCTTGTACATAAATTGGCATTTTGTCAGCATCTTCTACTGGATTTATCCAATATCCATATTCATCTATAAAATATCCTTCTTCAACTTCATTTTTTAGGCTAGAACCTTTTCGTTCTACTTCTCCCATATAAGATTGTATAAACATATCTGTATCATAAAAATCTCTATTTTCTTTTATTTCCGGGTGTGCAACAGAGTAATATATTAATATGCAATCAATTATTATGATCATTGCAAATATTGGTAATGTTAAAAAAGCAAGGATTTTTAAAACCTGGTTTTTTAAAATACTTTTTTCTTCCATCTCTTCACATCCTTTTAAATATTTTCTATTTTATATCCAATTCCCCATATTACTTTTAGGTATTTGGGCTCTCGTGGATTTATTTCTATTTTTTCTCTTATATGTCTTATGTGTACCGCAATAATATTCTCTGCTCCATAAGATTCTTCTTCCCAAACATTTTCATATATCTGTGATATTGAAAAAACCTTTCCTTTGTTTTTTGTTAAAAATTTTAAAATATTATATTCCGTAGGAGTTAGCTTAATATTTTTTCCATCAACAGTAACTTCTTTTTTGCCATCATCTATTACTAATTCCCCAGACTTATATATATCATCGTTTTCTTCTTTTTGATTAATACTTCCTAATTTTGTATATCTTCTTATTTGTGAATTTACTCTTGCTACTAATTCCATAGGATTAAATGGCTTTGTTATATAATCATCTGCACCTACATTTAAACCTTTTATTTTGTCATAATCTTCTGATTTTGCAGAAAGCATAATAATTGGAATTGCTTTATCTTTTCTTACTTTTTCAGCAACACTTATTCCATCTAGTTCTGGCATCATAATATCTAATATAACTAAATGCAACTCTATATTGTTAATTATTTTTAAAGCCTCTTTTCCATTGTATGCTTTATATATTTGATAACCTTCTTTTTCTAAATATATTTCTATTGCATTTACTATTTCTTTATCGTCATCACAAACTAAAATGTTATACATAAATTCTTTCCCCTTTACTTAAATCTATAGGTATTATACCATTTTATTTATTAAGAAAAAAGAATATAAATTATTAATGTTTTATTAATTTAGTGTTTTAAGGACGTTCCTTGTTTTCCATGTAAGGAAAACAAGAGCAGTCCAAATATTAGTAAATTTCATTTTTGGTAAAAAAAAGGACTGCTCTTAAAATTCCGGTAAAACCGGTATTTTAAGGAACGTCCCCATTTTCCTATTTAGTTTCTAATCTATAATTAACAAAATCTGTTACTAGTAATTTGATTACTGCAGCGACTGGTGCCCCTAAAAACATCCCTAAGATACCAAAATATGCTCCACCTACTGCAACTGCAAATATTACAAGCAATGGGCTTAATTTTAAAGAACCACCTACTATTTTTGGATTAATAATATTGGCATCTATCTGCTGTAAAATTATTACTATTACAAGCATCCATATTGCTTGTGCTAGACCTCCTGTAACTAGTGTTATTATTGCTGAAATTGCCACTGCGAATATTGCTCCAAAATATGGTATAAGATTAAGTAATCCTATAAAGAAACCTAATAATACAGCATATTTTACCCCTAATAAAGACATAGCTATTGATGTTAATATTCCTACTACTATTCCATCTAATACTTGACTTGATAAGAATTTGAAGAAATATTCATTTGAATTATTAAAATATTTAATTATTAGTTCTGCTGTTTTAGGTTTAAATACAGCTATAATAAATTTTTTTAATGCCTTTACTAATTTTCCTCTTGCTGCTAGTACATACACAGAAACAACAATAGCAACAAATATATTTAATAAACTTGTAGCAAAACTAAATATTCCCAATATGTAATTTAAAATTTGCATAATATCTATTTCTTTTAATTTTGCTATTGCTTGCTCTAAAAAGTCTTTCTTTAAGAAAGAATCCTCTGGAAGAGCAGAAAATTTATTCATAATATCGGTTATATATCCTTGTGAATTATTTATTAATTCAATTATACTATCATATACTTTTGGTATAAGAAATTTCATTGCAACTACTAAAATAACTAAAATTAATAAATAAATTATTATTACACTAATTGGTCTTGCTTTATTCTTAATAAATTTAACTTTACTTTTTCCAAGCGTTTTTTCTATTCTTCTACTAGGTAAATATAATATATATGCAATTAAAATACCTGCTAAAAATGGACTAAGTATTTGAAAAAAATTACCTACTATTTGCTTTAAATTATCAAAATTATTAAATATATTAAATACAATTATAATTGCTACTCCAAAACTAAACCAATATAGCCATTTTTTCCAACTATTTTCTTTCATCTTGTTCTTCCCTTCGTTTAATTAAATATTTAAATCCAATTCTACTGGACAATGGTCACTTCCATAAATATCATCTAAAATTTTGGCATCTTCTATTTTATCTTTTATTCTTTCTGAAACTATAAAATAGTCAATTCTCCATCCTGCATTTTTTTCTCTTGCATGAAACATATATGACCACCAACTATATTTTCCTTCTATTTCTGGATATTTATATCTAAATGTATCTACAAAACCAGCACTTAAAAGTTCTGTCATTTTTGCTCTTTCTTCATCTGTAAATCCAGCATTCTTTCTATTTGTTTTTGGATTTTTTAAATCTATTTCATTATGAGCAACATTTAGATCCCCGCACATTACAACAGGCTTTTTATTATTTAGTTCTAACAAATATGCTCTTATTTCATCTTCCCATATTTGTCTATAATCTAATCTTTCTAATTCTCTTTTTGAATTTGGAGTATAAATATTTACCATATAAAATTTTTCGAATTCTAATGTTATTACTCTTCCTTCTTTATCGTGCTCTTCTTTGCCAATTCCATAAGTTACATTTAAAGGTTTTTGTTTAGTAAAAATTGCTGTACCTGAATATCCTTTTTTCTCTGCACTATTCCAATAAGCATTGTAGCCTTCAAATATTTGTAGAATATTCTCATCTAATTGTGTTTCTTGCATTTTAGTTTCTTGAATAGAAAATATATCTGCATCTATTTCTTTAAAGAAATCTTTAAAACCTTTATTTATAACTGCTCTTAATCCATTTACGTTCCATGATATTAATTTCATAATATTTTCCTTTCTACATAAAATCATTTAATAATAAATGTAACTCTTTCACATATACACAACTAATTTGTAATTATAATATTGTTATATGCAAAATTATTTATCTTCCTATAAAAAATACCAATGAATTAGTTATTACATATTGTAATTACCAATCCATTGGCTTAATTTTAGTACCAACCTGTAGATTTTGAGTGACTCCAAGCTGCTGATGGTGAACCGTATCTTGAGCTTATATAACTTAATCCCCAATTTATTTGAGTCTTATAATTTGTTCTATAATCAGTTCCTGCTGTAGCCATTTTACTTGCTGGTAATGCTTGTGGTATTCCATATGCACCAGAACTTGAGTTATATGCATTTGGATTCCATTTACTTTCTTTATTCCAAAGAGCAACTAAACAGTTAAAGTCTGCAGTTGACCAACCATATGCACTACATCTTGCTCTTGCATAAGCTTGATATTCTGCTACACTTCCAGATATATAAGTTCTACTACTTGAACTTCTTGATGTTGTTTGTTTTGCTCTTACTTGAACTATTTTATTTACTGGTTCTTCAATTACTACAGAACTTACTTCTGTTCTTTCTATTTCAACATCATTTTGATATTTAACTCTATATGTTACTTCTTTCTTTCCTTCTTTACCTTCTTGTAAAACTTGATCTTTAGTTTCACTAGCACCATTTGCTACATTTTTTGTTACTGTTTCAAAAGGTATAGATTGAACTTCTACTATTGTTTTTTCTGTTATTGGATTATATGCTTGTGCTATCATATCCATACTTAGCTCTGTTGTTTTATTTTCTTCAGTTGTTGTTGTTTCTTCTGTTTCGTTTGATACTATCTCTGCAACTTCCTCTTGTGCTGTCTTTTCTGAAATTATAATTTCACCATTTGCTCCAATTGTTGTATTCTCATCAGGAGTTACTTTTTCTTCTGGTAGTAATATGATATGTTTTTCATCTAATATATCAGCAACTTTTGTTTTTGATGTTACTACATTCATTTCACATCCATTAGATAATGTGATTTTTACATTTTTAACTTGTTTATTTGCTGCAAATACACAAATTCCTGATATAAATAAAAATATTAAACAAATTCCAATTATTCTCTTAACCGATATAGATGCTTTTTCATCATCTTTAATCTTTAACATAAATTCCTCCTTCGTGCGTTTGCACGATTATAAAGTCACTAATTAAGCTTATTTTCCATAAGCAGATTTTATTATACTATATATTTTTTCATATGTCAAATTTTCCAAAATTGTTAATATCTACTATATTATATTCATTGAGGGCAAGTTTTATGCATATATATTATTTGTGTTACATTTATATTATATGTTGTATTAAGTTGCATAATATGCTAAAATAACTGAAAGGAGGAGATTATATATGGTTATTCCAATAATAATTATAGTTGTTGTTGTAATTTGTATAATAATTGTAGCAATGTATAATAATTTGGTAAGCCTACGTCAAAGAGTTCAAAATGCTTGGAGTCAAATAGATGTACAATTAAAAAGAAGATTTGATTTAATTCCTAATTTACAAGAAACAGTAAAAGGATATATGGCACATGAAAGTGAAACATTTTCTAAAATTGCTGAACTTAGAACTGCTTGGGCTTCTTCTACTACAGTAGCAGAAAAAGCTGATATCTCAAATCAATTAACAGAAGCTTTAAAAACTATAATGGCTGTTTCTGAAAATTATCCAGATTTAAAAGCAAGCGAATCATTTGCACAACTTCAAGAAGAATTAAGAAATACAGAAAATAAAATCGCTTACTCAAGACAATTCTATAATGATACAGTTACTATGTATAATACAAAAATAGAAATGTTCCCTTCAAATCTTATTGCAAAAGCATTTAATTTTAAGCCTAGTGAATTATTTGAAGTAGAAGATGAAAAAGAAAAACAAAATGTAAAAATCGATTTTTCAAAATAATTTAATTTTAATAAAGCGTAAAGATTTCTTTTAGTATAAAGAAATCTTTTTAAATATATACTATTAATGTGAGGTTTAATGATGTATCAAGATATAAAAAGAAATAAACTAAAAACAGGATTTATAATATCTGTCTATATTGTTGTAATAACATTAATTATTTACTATATATGTTATGCTCTAGACTTTGGGATATTTTCTATAGTTGTTGCTCTTATAGTATCTATTGCATCAGCATGGGGTTCATATTATTATAGTGATAAAATCGTTTTATCCATAAATAAAGCTCGACCTGCTAATGAAGAAGAAAATAAAAAATTAATAAATATATTAGATGCTTTAATGGTTTCTTCTGGATTACAATATAAGCCCAAATTATATGTAATGGATTCTAACCAACCAAATGCATTTGCTACTGGTAGAGATCCAGAACATTCTGTAATTTGTGTAACAACTGCATTATTAGATAAATTAGATTATTATGAACTAGAAGGAGTAGTTGCCCATGAAATGGGACATATTAAAAATTATGATATTAGACTTTCAGCTGTTTTAACAGTTATGGTAGGCTTAGTTATCATATTATCTGACTTCTTTTCTAGAGCATTTTTATGGGGTAGATTTGATGATGATGACAGAAGTTCAAATGGAATTATGGTTCTTATTAGTTTAATTTTATTAGTTTTGGCTGGTTTTTTCGGTAAATTAATGAAACTTGCTATCTCTAGAAAACGTGAGTTTATGGCTGATGCAACAGCTGTTGAATTCACCAGAAATCCAGATGCTTTAATATCTGCATTAGTAAAACTAGATTCTGATAATTCTAAACTTGAACAAGCTAATAATTCAACAGAAAATATGTATATAGTTTCACCATTTAAAGGAAAGCAAAAGAAATCAAATAATTGGTTTTCTACCCATCCATCAATAGAAGACAGAATAGAAGCAATAAGAAATCTAAAATAGGGATTTAGAAAAATAGAATTCAGGGACCTTCCTTTTTTCTCTATTTTTTAATTAGAATTTTTAAAAATAGCCACTAAATGAAATCAAAATTTCGATAGTGGCTTTAATTTTATTATTTGTTTATTCTAAAAATTCTTTTGGCATTTTCATATGCCAGATTTTGAACTTCTTCAAATGTTTTTCCTTTAACTTCAGCTATTTTCATTAAAATATATTGAACATTTCTTGGATCATTTCTTTTCCCTCTATATGGCTCTGGAGATAAATAAGGACTATCTGTTTCTACTAAAAACCTATCATTTGGTACCATATTTATTATTTCGGATGAATTTTTTGAATTTTTAAATGTTGTTGGTCCAGCAAAAGATATGAAAAAGCCTAATTTAAGACCTTCTTTTACAAGTTCTCTATTAAATGGGCAACAATGGAATATTCCTCCATATTTAACATCATTTGTCTTCAAAATATCTATTGTATCCATTACTGCATCTCTTGTATGAATTTGTATTGGCAGTTCTAATTTATTGGCTAATTTTATTTGCTCTATAAAAGCATATCGTTGTAAATCTTTATTTTCTGTATCCCAATGATAATCAAGTCCAATTTCTCCTACGGCAACAATCTTTTCAGAAGTTTTATATAACTCTTTTAATTGCTTTATTTCTTCTTCTAACTCATTAATATTATCTGGGATATCATTTGGCGATATTCCTATTGTTGCATAAATAAAATTATATTTATTAGCTAGATTAATAGCTTCTTTGCTACTTTTTAAGCTATATCCTGCTGTAACTAATTTTTCTACCCCCTCATTATTTAATTTTAGGATTAACTCCTCTCTATCTTCATTAAATCTTTCATCATTTAAATGACAATGTGAATCAAATAATTTCATAATATTCCTCTTCTCTTTTAGTCTTCTATTTCTGCAATACATATTGCTGTGGCATATTCTTTACAATGGGATATGCTTACATCTATACTCTTAATTTTCGATTTATCTATAACATCTGCATATAAATGTACATATGGACTTCCATCTTTATTATTAATTATTTCAAGATCAGTCCATTTAATTTTATATTTATCCTCTATAATATTAGATAAAGCTTTAAATATCGCTTCTTTAGCTGCAAATCTACCACTATAGCTTTGATATTTTTGAACATTTTTACTCTCACAATATTCAACTTCTTTTTCCGTATAAACCCTTTCTCTAAAGCCTTCTTTCTCTAGTGCATTTTTTATTCTATTTATTTCTATTATATCAGTCCCACATTTTATCATAATTTATTCCTCCTTTTGATAAAATAAATTATACAAAAAAATCGGGATTGTAGGACCGTCCCCAAATCCCGATTAACTTAATAGTACTACAAAATTTATTATGTTTAATATTAAAGATATTATTAATACTAACATTATTATTTTATTACTTTTTGCTGTCTTTTCTATATTAGATTCTTTGTATAAAATATCATATTCATTCTTTAGTTTCCAATATAATTTATCTAATTCCAAATTTTCTGCCCAGCTTTTTGTTAGTAGCTCTCCTATATCATCTGTAGTAATATCTTGTAACCATACATTATGCGTAAAATTCAAAAATTCTTTTCTCAACTTCGTAGCTTTCGTAGCACTTTTATATTGATCTACTAAAGTCTGCATATAAATTTTTTTATATAACTGTAATATATACATATAAATATATACTTTTTCATAAAGAAATGGTAATTTTGTATAATTAAATGTATCTACTCCTGAAGTAAATAATGTTGTTGCTTGATTAGAAAAACCAAATTTTATATACTCCCATTTATCTAGTATATCTATTTTTTTATCTTCCTTGCTAAATTCAACATTTAAATTATAATTACTTGGTAATACATTTGTATACTTATAAAATTGATGTTTAATATTTTCAAAATTTTTATTTTTATTCCAATGTTCTTGGTCTATACATGAATATGAATAAGTTAAAAATTTATTTGTATCTATATTTATATTTCTTGTATAACTTCCTACTATTTCATCTACTATGTCTGTTATTTTTTTAATATCATCAAATTCACTTGTTTGAATTTTTATATTATCAAACTGTTTCATAGAAATAAATTCTGATTTTATATCTTTAAATTTATAATTAAAATTTAGTACATCATCAAATTGTTCTAAATCTTCTATAGCAGTTTTTATCAATATAAAACATTCTCCAGTATAAAAACAAATTATTTCTATTTTTTCTATTTTAAAAAATATTCCATTATTTCTACCTGCTTTGCCTTGTGCATTTTTACCCAAATTATATTCGAATATCGTACAAGGATATTTTTGAAGTATTGTTGCTTGTAACCCTACATCTAGTTCTTTAAATTTCTTTCTCTTATTTTCTGAAAAATCGAATGTTGGAAACATAAATCTTCTTACTTTCGGTAAAAACTTATTATATATATCCAAATCTTTTTGCTTTTCAAAAATTCTTAATTTACATTTCTTGTTTCTTAATAAGTTCTGCAAATACTTTGAATATTTATTTTGTTCAATTATATACGGATATATAAAATATGTATATTGATATCTTGTCTTTAGTTCCATTTATTCTCCCTCTTTTGTTAAATTTTATTTTGTATAGTATGTAGCATTTGAATCTACACTACCTAAATGCCACTCTCCTATGAAGTCAATATTTATATTATTAGAAAAATCATATTGTGGGTTAACTATTTCTTCTCCTTTTTCATTTATTGCTCCCCATTTTCCGTCTTTTTGAACTGCTGCATATCCATATTCATTTTGTTCTGTTGCATCATCATATTGGTAATCAACTACTACCTTACCATCTTTATCTACATAACCATATTTGTCATTTTGTTTATCTAAAAATAATGTATTTGAAGTATTTATATCTTTTTCTGATCTTTCTTCGAATCTGAAATTATAATATTTATTTTCATTATCTTGTCTTATTTTTATATATCCTCTACTAGTATTAATTTCCGTAACTATTCCAGTTAATTTTGTCTCTAAATTACTATTTAATAGATTTGAAGTTATTCCGTCTTCACTTGCTTCTATTATATCTGCTGTTTGTATATAATTTATCGTTGTATAAGTAGGATTTAATACTATCTCATCGTTTTTCTTAGCTATTCCGTATTTTCCATTTTGTTCAATTATATATGAATCCACAAAAGCAAATTTTATATCATCATATACAGTATTTAATATAGTTTCCCCTGTAGTGCTTATTACTCCTACTTTATTATTTGTATTTTGTATAATTACAGTACCATTCTTTAGTCCTAATACATCTTTAACATTTTTTAGTCCATCCGAAAAAGTTACTTCGTCATTTCTTTGTACTAATTCCCAATTATTATTTTCTTTTACTACATATGTTCCATTATCTGTTAAACTTTTTATATCTTGATATTTTGTGTCTAAAACTTTTTGATTATTGCAATCTACTACTCCATATTGATTATCTTCTGTTATTACTATATATCCTGATGTATAATCTGTTCCTAAACCTCTTATTTCTTTATATTGTGGCTCTATTATTACCTTACCAGTACTGTCTACTAGTCCAATTTTATTATCTTTTTCTACCAATATACTATTATTAGTATTCTTTAAGGAATATAAATCATCATATTCACATGGCAATATTTCTTTTCCTTCTATATTAATTATTCCATACTTACCATTTTTTTGCACTTTAATAGCATTTTGTTCATAAGAAATTAAATTGTTTGAATCATAATTTGCAATTGGCTCTATATTCTCATAATCTGTAAATATCTCTTCATTTTTTGAATTTAACGCTTTTGTTTTGTATGTATTATTTGAATAGTCTACATCATATGTACATAAAAATATATCTGTTCTATTATTTGGTATTACAATATATTCTTGGTAAGATGGTGCTATTACTTCTTGTCCTTTATTATTTATTACTCCATATTTATTATCTTGAAAAGAGGTAAAATAATAATTGTTTGTCATTCTTTCCCCTTTTCCATTTGTTACTAATTTATATATAACAAAAACAAACATAACTATTACTAAAAGTGCAATAACTACTGCCAAGACTTTTTTCATGTTGAGTTTTGCTTCCCCATTATATCGTTTTCCTTTACTCATTTTGTTTCCTCCGTAAGAAATTTCGTTTTTTTACATATACAATATACCACATTTTTATTACAAATTACAACTAAATATACAAATTTTATATTAAGTTAATGTCAAAATTTTTTGTAAAATTTTAAAAGTATAATTTGATTTACTAATCACTTACAGACAGTGCAAAAAAAAGCTCTCTAAAAAAGAGCTTTTCTGTTTAATAATATCAATTCTTTTCTATTTTACAAACAATAACTGTCATATCATCTTTAGGAATTCCGTAGTTATTATCTATTGCTTCTGCCAAAATTATATCTGCCATCTTTTGAACATTTTCTGTTTCCATTTGTTCTAGCAAATATTTTAGCCATAATTCTTTGTTTTCATACTCTGCATTTGATTCAGCAATGCCATCGCTACACATTACTAAAATTTCGTTTTCTGCTATATCTCTATCTGAAATTTTTAATTCGATATTATTTAAAATTCCTGCTGGAAGTGTAATATTTTTTATAATATCAACATGACGTCTATCTTTTATATACGTAGGAGATGCTCCGTTTTTTATAAACTCTACATTTCCTTCATACAAATCAAATATTGCTATGTCTAGTGTTGCATAAGAATCATCTTCTGAATTTAAGCACATACTAGAATTTATCATATCTAATGACGTTTCTTTATTAAACCCAGATATAAGTAGTCTTTTTAACATTTGTATTGCTATTTTACTACTTTTTCTTGCATTTGGTCCAGATCCCATTCCGTCACTAATTGCAATTAATTGTTTACCATCTTGTAATTTCATTTTTAAAGTAGTGTCACCAGAAACTGGACTTCCTTCTTTAGTAGCTTTTGCAAGTCCAATTTGTAATTTATATTTATTTTTACTTATATATTTAAAATAGCAAATATCATTTGCCTTTTGTATAGAGCAATCTACTAATTGGACTTCAAATTCTTGCTTATAAAATTTGTTAATTATTTGCTTAATTTTATCTGATTTACACTCTTCTATTTCTAAATTTGTACTATTATAGTCTTCACAAGGTTTTGTATATATACCAATTTCTATTTTTCCATTTTTTTCTTTATTAATATTTAATTCTTTTACATCTATTCTTTTTTGTTCAAATAATTTTAATAGTTCTTCTTTTTCATCTAATTCTTTACTACTACTTTTTTTAGTTGTTATATCTTCTGCTAAATTTGATATAGTTTTTGATATTCCATCTAATTGATTTACCATAGCTTCTTTATTCTCAACAATCTTTTTCTTCCATATAAAATTAATTTTACTAACTCTATATGAAGCATTTATTGCCTTTACCATTTTATCGATTTCATCCATTAATTTATTACTTACTACTGAATCATCAAACCCTAAAATATAATTATTATGGTTTTCAAATATTTTTAACAATTCTTTCCTTGTAATTTCTGCTTTCTCTGTTAATAATTTAAATATATCATCAATTATTGGAGATTCATCATCTATTAAATCGTCATATAAAACATTATCTTTTAAATCATTTATATTATTTTCTAATTCTGTTACAAATATTTCTTTATTTTTTGTATATTCCACTTCATTTTCTTCTAATATTGTTGCTGCTGCTTCTTTATATGTATTTGCCATTTCTGATATTGCATCTGATACATTATTTAATTTATATACCATATCTTCTTTTTGCTCTAATCTATTATCCGGAGCTTTAGGTAAGTATTTTATATCACTTACAAAATCCTCTATATTAATTTTTAAATTTTTTGGCATTGCAAGCAATCCTATTGAAGCAATTAAGATTTCTTGTACCATTATTACGGAATGTGTATTTCCATTTGCAGCATAACTTAATACAATATTTCCTAATAAAAAGCCTATTATTACTCCTATTTTTCCAATTTTATTTAATAGTCCTGCTATCATTCCAGAAATTGCAAATGCTGCTATTTGTACTGGATCCCCATTTTGAATTATTGCAATTACAACTCCTATTGTAACTCCAGACGTTGCTCCAACTAGCATTCCATTTTGCCATCCTAATATTAATACTACAAGAACACTTAAAATATTCCTTATTGAATAGCCAAATATTGTTATATCTCTAAATGCAGATACTGCAATTGCAATTAACAAGCTTGTCCCTATAACTTCTTCTATAGAAAATGCTTTCTTCGTTTTAGAATCTTTTATTACTGAAATTGAACTATTAAATATTTTATAAAAAACACATGAAATTACAGTAAATAATATTGCAGATAAGATGTCATATATTAATATAGGTCCAAATAATATTTGTACAATTTGAACTAATATTGTAGCTACAATTAAATGTGGCATTAGTCTTTTTTGTTCTGTGTCTTCCCTTACTTTTGGCATTACAAAAATAGAAAGTGCCATAAATATTAAACTCGTTAATATATATGTAAGTAATCCAGTTCCTCCGAAACCTATAAATGTTCCTATACACGTTATTACGTATGGAATTAATATTGGTATATTATTTGCCGCGATTGCTGCAATTATTGAAATTGCAAATGGTGCCATATTATTACCAAATTTAACAGTAGACACCATAAAGGCTAATATATAAATTAATACTGCTTGTTTCGAAAAATTTTGCTTTATAAAATTTTCCTTTAAGTTTGTTTTATTTTTATTTTCTTCTACATAATCTGTATTAGCACTTATATTTTGAAACATCCTTTACCACCTCATAACTTCTTTAATATAGTTGCTATTCTAATATATTGTATTAACTTTTTTTGTCATTTTAGGTAATGTATATTAAAAAAGTTTTTTACAATTTGTGATATATTTATTATCTATTTTGGCTTTTGTAATTATAATCTCTATTTTACGATTCCTATTTTATTATATATCCGTAGAAATTACAATATTTTGTCTTAATTTAAAAATAAATTCCTATAATATTTTATAGAAATTTATTTTGATCTTACATATTTATTAAATTATATTCTATATTTAATTCATCTAGGATATCTCTTTCTCTTTCTGTACATGAAAATATTATTATCTGATTATCATGGTTATCATTTAAATAATGTATTGTATTTATTAATCTATTCTTATCAAAAAACACAAAAGATTCATCCAAAAAAATTGGTAATGTTTCATTCGAAATTTCTTTTAAGATTGCCATCCTTAAAGAAAAATATAATTGGTCTATTGTTCCTTCACTTAATAAACTTGCAGAAACATAATTACCATTTTCAACTTCTACCATAATACCGTTATCTGTAATTTGCATATTTTTATATTTTCCGTTCGAAATATTTGATATTGTTTGAGATAATTCTTTAGAAAATTTTGGTGTAACATTTTCTTTCATATTTTTATATGCTTTTTCTAAATATTCTTTTGCTATATCTATTATTTCACTATTATTTTTTAATTCATTATATTCTTCTAAAGAATATTCTAATTCTTCTTGAATATTTGCTAATCTATCTATTTTAGGAAATATATTTTGTTTATCTAATTCTAATTTATGTTCTTCTAATTCTTTTTCGCTTATTTCTTTATTAATTAAATTTATTTTTTCTTCAATTTCTTCATTATAAATTATTTGATTATAATTATCTGTATTTAAATTATTAATTATTAATTCTTTTTTTATTTTATTTTCTATTTCATTTTCTAAATAATTTAATTCATTTATTTTTTCATTTTTATTTTCATTTAATAAATTAATTTCATTTTTTATTTTTTCCAAATTAAAATTAATTTCTTGTTTTTCTTTTTTATAATTATTTTTTAATTTATTCTTTTTAT
>OLPR01000308.1_pt1 | contig 45722 bp, 38 predicted proteins | sample 1672761 | NCBI WGS metagenome assembly OLPR01 (sample SAMEA3136721, study PRJEB25190) | human gut metagenome | biome: human gut; feature: human-associated habitat; material: faeces | place: Austria | collected 2013 | reverse complement strand
AGAACGACTCCACGAGGGACAGTCGCGTGCCCTCGCCAAGCCCGCCGCGCTCCTCGGGCGGGAGCTGCGCGTTCACGCCCGTCTCGAGCAGACGCGACACGAGCACCGCTTGGCGGATGTTCTCGTACATGCTCGGGCTGTAACCGCCCGATATGTCGGTGCCGAGCCCCACGTGGATCCCCTGCGAGCGGAAGCGTTGGACGGGGGCCACGGCGCTCGAGAAGTACGAGTTAGCCATCGGACAATGGGCGACGGCGACGCCCAGCTCGGCGAACATCTCGCCCTCCTCCTCGGTGAGGTAAGGGCAATGCGCCATGATGGAGTGCTCGCGTAGCAGGCCGAAATCGCGCAGGGCATAAGGATCTGTCTTGCCGAAGCGCTCGAGCACGACGTCGTGTTCCCATTGGCCTTCGTTGCAGTGCGTCTGCACGTAGGCACCTGTGTTTTCGGCCAGATTGCCCAGGCCACGAAGCACTTCGTCGGTGCAGCTGGGGATGAAGCGCGGCGTGATGACGGGCCAGGCGCCTGCGCGGCTTTTTCGCCCGATGGCCTCCACCTCTCGGATGAGGGTTTCGGTGTCGCGCACCGCCTGCTCGGGCGAGGCATCGCGATAGTAATCCGGGTTCGCTTTAGGGTCGTCCATCACCGTCTTGCCCACGAGCGCGCGCTGGCCGCGCTCGGCGCAGATCTCAGCGAGCGTCACCGTTGCCTCCAGGTGGGCGCTGCCGAGGTACACCGCCGTGGTCGAACCTCGCGCAAGAAGCTGATCGATCAGGTCGGAGTACACTTTCTTCGCGAAATCAACGTCCGCGAACTTCGATTCCAGAGGGAAGGTGCGCTCATCGAGCCACCGGTAGAGCGGCTCGTCGAGCGCAAGCGCCGCCTGCGGCCACTGGGGCGAGTGGATGTGGATGTCCACGAAGCCTGGCAGCCCGAATCTACCCTCCCCCAGCTCGTAGAGCGTGCCAGCCTCGCGGGCCTTCGCAAGCGCTGCGGCTTGGTCGGGGTCGTCATGTGCGATGACGCGTTCGATCGCGCCGTCCTTCCCTACTTCTATGAGGGCGCGCTCCAGGTACTCGAAGCTGCCGTAAGCGGGCGCGTGGAAAAACGACCCGTAAAACGCCCTCGGTTGCGTAGCTTTTTCCATCGCGCGCCCTATTCCACGACGCCCTTGATGGGGTCTTCGATCTGCAGCGTCATCACGTTGATGAAGCCATGGTCGGTGATGGCGTACGCGGGCAGCGCCGCCAGGCAGATGAAGGAGAGGAACATGAACGGAATGGAAATGATGCAGCCGCGCTCGGCGCAGGCGGCATTGAGGGCGCTCTTCCGCGCGGCGAGCTCCTCGCAGGAGAGGTCGGTAAGCAGGCCGCAGATGGGGTATTCCACGCACTCGATGACTTCTCCACCGTCAACCAGGCACTGTCCGCCGCCGATCTCGATTATGTGGTTCACAGCGACTGCCATGTCCTCGAAGTTCGTGCCCATGACGATCACGTTGTGGTTGTCATGCCCGACCGAGGAGGCGATGGCGCCGCTCGTCATGTGGAATCCGCCCATGAACGCGCGGCCGACGTTGCCGTTTATGCCATAGCGCTCGACCTGCGCGATGTAGAGGACGTCTTGGGAAACGTCGCAGGCCACGTAGCCGTCCTTGCACTCGAGCTCAACCTCGCGCGGCTGCGTGACGGGGATCCACGGGAGCGTGTCCATGCAGGTCACTTTCACGCGCTTGGCGCCTTCGGGGGCAGCGATCTTGAAGCTGTCGGGCGTGATGGGGTTCAAGAGCTTCGTGGTGTTGAGAAGGCAGGGGTCGTGGGTGGCGGGCTCGTAGTGGACGAGCATCTCGCCGTGGTCGACGACTTGCTTGCCGCGCGAGAAGACGCTTACGACCTGGAAGTCCTCGGCGGTGTCGCCCGAGATGATGTTCACGTCGGCGCGTTTCCCGGGTGCAAGCGCCCCGATGTCGGTGAGCTCGAAGGCGCGTGCGGCATTGATGGTGACCATCTGGATGGCCTTCGCGAACGGCACGCCGGCTTCGAGGGCGAGCTTCAGGTGATGGTCGAGATGCCCCGTCGAGGCCAAGTCGCAGCAATGCAGGTCATCGGTGACGATGCTCATCATGGAGGTGTCAATGTCCTTGCCGACGATGCATTTCAGCTGGTCGGAGAGGGTGCGAGCGGCAGAGGACTCACGCAGCATCGCGTGGACGCCCGCGCGTGCGCGGTCCATGATGTCGTCGGCGGAAAGCCCCTCGTGGCAGGTGGAGATGCCGGCGGCGACGCATTTGTTGAGGTCCTTGCCCTTCATCTCGACGAGGTGCCCCTGCGCGGTCATGCCCTTCATCGAGGCGACGTCGTCGAGCGATTCGAGCAGGTCGGGCAGTTCGGCGAGAACGTAGGGACCGACGCATTCGGAGATTCCCACAGCGTCGGGTCGCTTCAGCGCTTCGCGGATGATCTCGGGGTTGAACTTACCGCCGCTCGTCTCGAGCGCAGGCGAGAAGGGCACGTGCGACGGCACGACGAAGTACAGATTGAGGTCGGTGATCTCGTTTTCCTCAAGCACGGCCTCGATGCCGGGAAGACCAGACACCACGCCGACTTCGTGAAGGTCGGTCATGATGGAGGTGGTGCCATGCTTGAGCACAGCTTCCGCGAAGGGGCGGATGGCCAGATCGGAGCTTTCCGGATGGATATGCCCGTCGATGAAGCCCGGGGTGATGAAGGCCCCCTCGGCGTCGATCGTGCGCGTTCCTTCGCCGATGCAGTAGTCGACGTCACCGACCGCCGCGATGGTTTGGTTGCTAATCGCCACGCCGCCGTCGTAGATCTCGCCCGTGTAGACGTTGACGATGCGACCGCCCGTGATGACCACGTCGGCCGGCTTGGTTCCACCTGCAACGCTCAGAAGTTCCCTGTCCATGCGCTTTCCTTTCGCGTAACCGCTCTCGTCTTCTAAAACGCAAAAGCGCACAGAACTTTTCGCCCTGCGCGCTTATCGCCAAGTGAAATATGTCGTGTCGCTCGAAGGCCCGCGCGAAGATGGCGCGATTTCCCCTTTTTTCCATGGGAATAGAGGGTCACGGAGGCAGGCGTTTGGGCCTTTCCTGTTGCTATGCAGGGGAAATGCACTGCCTCGACGCTCCTTTTCGCCTAACGACATGGGCGAACTATATCATGCCTGCGCTTGCAAGTCCACGAGTCGCGGCAGTTCGCGCTGTAAGCAAGATGCGCCCCCGAGCGCGCGAGCACTCAGGGGCGCAAGCTGTTGTGCGTGCGGGGACGCGAAGCTTCCCGGCGCGCCTGTGCTAGTTCATGCGCTCGAACACGAGGTTGCACACGGTTCGATCGCCGCCGCCGATGCCGGTGGATCCTGCCGTCGACTGCGCGAACGTGTGAAGGCGGTAGCCTTCGGCGTACTGCTGGTTGCAAAGCTCTTCGATTTCGGCGAAGTTCTTCGAACCCTTACCGACGAACTTCTCCCTCAGGACGACCTGCATAACGCGATATTGGCCTGTTCCAGTATTGATTTTCCCAGCCTCGTCGTTAAAGCTGCCCATGACGTTGTCCATGAATCCCATGTCGGCTCCTTCCGTTGGTCGACCCCAGCCAGGCTGGTTTTTACATGCAAAATAATACCAACGAGCTCGCCAACCCCATGTCTCAAAAGAGGGACATTAGAAGACCTACTGGCCAAGCCGTGGCGCTAGCACCCCGATGCTCCCGAAGAACGTTAGGAACCTATAGGGGACTCCATTTCTCCCGACTCAGATACGTGAAGTGTTCGATACGCACATCGCCGATCAGAGGGCAATCGACGCCTTCCTCGGTATGATGGAAGGTGAACCCGCACTTCTCCTGGACGCGCTTCGACTTCTCGTTGCCGTCGTAGTAGCCACACCAAAGTGCCGTGCAGCCAAGGTTCTCGAAAGCATGCCGTTGAATTTCGCGAACCGCCTCCGGGATGTAGCCGCGGCCCCAGAACGGGACGCCGATCCAAAAACCGATCTCCATCTCCGTAGGCGGCGCGGCGACCTGGGTCTGCTCAGGCGGGATGAGGCCGATGCTTCCGATGGCGCGCCTGTCCTCTTTTAGGCACACCGCGTACGTCTCCTCGGCGGAAAAGACGTCGCGGATGATCTCCCGGCTGTTCTCGACGCTCGTATGAACGGGCCACCCCGCGATAGGACCAACCTCTGGGTCGCTGGCATAGCGGTAGAGATCTTCGGCATCAGATTCCCTCCAAGGGCGCAAGAGCAATCTCTCGGTTTCAAGCATCATCGGTTATCCCTCGCTTTCTTCAGTCATGAGCTTTTTCATCTTGCCCCCTTACTTTGAAGAGCTCCCCCTCCTGAGCTTCTCGCCTTGCGAAATGCCCCTTAACTTCCTCGCCTTTACGTGAACCTCCTGAGCTGCTCAAGGATATCGTAGCAGCGATTCGACTCGGCGTGTGATGGCGCGGCGTTTACCGCTAAAAATGGCAGTTTTTATCGCTTGCTTGCGCATGAGGTGCGATAATGCAAACTTTAGCGCTAAGGTAGGTGTTTGAGTGCCCGCGATTGCTTCGGTTGGGATTGCCGCAGGCACTTCCTAGGGAACGATTGGTATAAGTCAGGAGTCGTACATGAGAGACATACGCGTCAGTGACATCACGATGAAGGAAGCAGCTGCTTCGAAGGCGCTTTCCCTATCCTTCAAGGAAAAGCTTGAAATCGTGAAGATACTCGACCGTATCGGCGTCGCCGCTATCGAGGTCGAGGGTATCGAGTCCTCAAAGGTGGACAGCCTGCGAATCAAGTCGATCGCCTCCCTGGTGAAGAACAGCACGCTCGCCGTTCCGGTGAAGATGGACGATGAGAGCATCGAGGCGGTTTGGAGCGCCGCGAAGGGCGCGCAGCGCGTCCGCCTGCAGGTCGAGGCTGCGGTGAGCCCTTCCACCATGGAATACATCCAGTGCAAGAAGGCAGACGCGCTCATCGACGACGCTGCCCGTGCCGTTGCCAAGTGCGCCGAGCTCACCGACGACGTCGAGTTCGTCGCCATCGACGCCACCCGCACTGACGTTGCCTATCTGGCGAAGGTCATCGAGGCCGTCACCCGCGCCGGCGCCAAGACGGTGACCGTATGCGACGCCGCGGGCTCCATGCTGCCCGAGGAGTTTGCCCAGTTCATCGGCGACCTTTTCAAGGCTGCTCCCCAACTTGCCGAAATCGATCTGGGTATTTCGTGCTGCAATAATCTCAATATGGCGGACGCCTGCGCCGTTGCCGGCGTCATGGCAGGCGCTTCCCTGGTCAAGGCGACGTCCTACCCCATGGGCGTTGTCGCCCTCGACAACGTGGCAAGGATCCTCGCCACGAAGTCCGACACACTGGACGCCCAGTGCCACGTCCGCGTGACCGAGCTCAAGCGCGCCATGAACCAGGTTGCGCGCCTGTGTTGCGAGGACCGTTCCAAGGCGGCCCAGTTCACCGGCTCCGTTTCCGAGGCGGTCGAGGGGGTCGTGCTCACCGCTGGCGACGACCAGGACACCGTCATGCAGTATGTCGAGCGTCTGGGCTATAGCCTCTCCGACGAGGACGCCGCTGCGGTGTTCGAGGCTTTCAAGAAGATCGCTGCCAATAAGGAGCGCGTGGGCGCGACCGAGCTCGACGCCATCGTGGCATCCGCTGCCCTGCAGGTGCCTCCCACCTATATCCTCGAGGGCTATGTCATCAACGCCGGTTTGAGCTTCAAGGCGACCTCCCACATCTCCCTGCGCAAGGACGGCGAGGTCATCGAGGCGGTTTCCCTCGGCGATGGCCCCATCGACTCCTCCTTTAAGTCCATCGAGTCGGTCGTGGGCAAGCACTACGAGCTCGACGACTTCCGCATTCAGGCGGTCACCGAGGGCCGCGAGGCCATGGGCGAGTCCATCGTGAAGCTCATCGCCGACGGCAAGGTCTATTCCGGTCGCGGTATCTCCACCGACATCGTGGAGTCCAGCATCCGCGCCTACATCAACGCGCTCAACAAGATCGCATACGAGGAGCAGAACTAATGAAGCTTTCCTTTTCCACCCGCGGTTGGGCCGACCACTCTTGGGACGAGCTCGTGAGCACCGCGCTCGAGATGGATTTTTCCGGCATCGAGATTCACAACCCCATCATCAACGCTGTTTTCACCGGCAAAGGCGGCCCACTTGAGCGCTACAACACCCAGGCAACCGCTCGCGCGCTGCGCGACAAGGGGCTGTGCATCCCCGCGCTCGATTCCTCCGTCGACATCTCGGCGGGCAAGGAGCAGGTCCAGGCCGCCAAAGACCTTATCGACCTCGCTGCCGCCGCCGGTGTCGAGCGGGTCGTCGTCGTGGCGCAAAACGATGATGAGGACGCTATCCATGCCGCACTGGCGGAGCTTGTGCCCTATGCGGAAGCCAGCGACGTCGTCTTGCTGATCGAGTCGAGCGGCATCTTCTCCAGCACCACGCGCATGGCGGGCATCATGGACCGCTACGCCAGCGACTATTTGGGCACCTTATGGGATGTCCACAACGTCTACCGCACAGGTGGCGAGACCCCCGCACAGACGGTCAAGAACTTAGGTGCCTATATCAAGCACGTGCACATGCGCGATTCCGATGACGACGGCAGCTTCAACCTGGTCGGCGAGGGAACGCTGCCCATCGACGAGGTAGTGCGCGCGCTGTCCTCCATCGACTACGACGGCTACGTGTCGCTGGAGTGGGATCCCGCGTGGATGCCCGACCTCACCGACATGGAGGTCATCTTCCCGCACTTCGTGAACTACATGGAGCGCTTCGAGGACACCCGCGGCAAGCGCCGCACGCTCTACCTCAACCACGACGGCACAGGCGAGTACGTGTGGAAGAAAGACGAGCTCATCGACTTGACCTTCCCACAAGTGCTCGACAAGATGGTCGAATGCTTCCCCGATCAGTACTGTTTTAAGTACACGACGCTCGACTACACGCGCACCTACGAGGAGTTCCGAGACGACGTCGACACGTTCGCCCGCGCGCTTGTCTCCATGGGCGTGAAGGCTGGCAGCAAGGTCGCCATCTGGGCCACCAACGTGCCTGCTTGGTACATCACCTTCTGGGCGGCCACCAAGATCGGCGCCGTGCTCGTCACGGTGAACACCGCCTACAAGATCCACGAGGCCGAGTACCTGCTGCGTCAGTCCGACACACACACGCTCGTCATGGTCGAGAGCGCCCTGGATTCCAACTACCGCCAGATCATCAATGAGCTGTGCCCCGAGATCGCCGAGGCCAAACCCGGCGAGCAGCTGCACTGCAAGAAGCTTCCCTTCCTGCGCAACGTCGTGACCGTCGGCTTCGAGATGCCCGGCTGCCTCACCTTCGATGAGGCCATGGAGCGCTCCGAGCTCGTGCCGTTGGAGAAGATTCAGCGCATGGCCGCCGATGTTCGCCCCGACGACGTCTGCAACATGCAGTACACCTCCGGCACCACAGGATTCCCCAAGGGCGTCATGCTCACGCACCGCAACGTCGTGAACGACGGCAAGTGCATCGGCGACCGCATGGGCCTGTCCACCGCAGACCGCTTCATGATCCATGTGCCCATGTTCCACTGCTTCGGCATGACCCTGTCGATGACCTCGTCCATGACGCACGGCGCGACCTTGTGCCCGATGCCCTACTTCAGCGCCAAGGCGTCGCTGCACTGCATCACGCAGGAGAAGATCACCGCCTTCAACGGCGTCCCCACGATGTTCATCGCGATGTTCAACCACGAGGACTACAAGAAGACCGACTTCAGCCACATGCGTACGGGCATCATGGCAGGAGCCGGTTGCCCGCCCGAGCTCATGAAACGCGCCGCCCAGCCTGACGAGATGAACATGACTGGCATCGTGTCGGTCTACGGCCAGACCGAATCGGCCCCGGGTTCCACGATGAGCGCCTGGACCGACCCGCTCGACCTGCGCACGGAGACCGTCGGTTACGCGTTCCCGCACGTCCAGTGCAAGATTATCGATCCTGAGACCGGCGAAGAGCTGCCCAACGGCGAGGTTGGGGAATTCTGCTCGCGCGGCTACAACATCATGAAGGGCTACTACAAGATGCCCGACGCCACCTTCAAGACGGTGGACGAGGACGGCTGGCTGCATTCTGGCGACCTGCTCATGCGCGACGATCGCGGCTGCTTCGTGGCCACCGGCCGCCTGAAGGACATGATCATCCGCGGCGGCGAGAACATCTACCCCAAGGAAATCGAGGACTTCGTCATCACGCACCCCAAGGTGAGCGACTGCCAGGTCGTGGGCGTGCCCGACAAGAAGTACGGCGAGGAGGCTATGGCCTGCATCATCCTCATGGAGGGCGAGTCCATGACCGAGGCCGAGATCCGCGAGTTCATGATGAGCAACATCGCGCGCCATAAGGTGCCTCGCTACATCAGGTTCGTGGACTCCTTCCCCATGAACGCGGCAGGCAAGATTCTCAAGTACAAGATGAGGGAAGCCGCCGTTCAGGAACTGGGGCTTCAGGACCTCGTGAAGAAGTAACCTGTATCGAGAACGACCGTTTTGCGGGGGCCGTCATGCGTGCCCCCGCTTGCGTTTGGAACCATTGCCGGGGAGAGGGACTTTAAGATGAGCAACTACGTAACCGTTGACGGCAACGAGGCTGCGGCCCATGTCGCCTACGACTTCACCGAGGTGGCGGCGATCTACCCCATCACGCCGTCTTCGCCCATGGCCGAGCATACCGACCGCTGGAGCGCCCAGGGCCGTCTGAACATGTTCGGCCAGCGCGTGCAGCTGACCGAGATGCAGTCCGAGGCCGGCGCCATCGGGGCCATCCACGGCGTGCTGCAGGCAGGAGGCCTGGGCACGAGCTTCACCTCGAGCCAGGGACTCATGCTCATGGTTCCCGTGCTCTACCGCATCGCCGGCGAGCGCCTGCCAGGTGTCTTGCACGTGGCGAGCCGCACGGTGGGCACGCACGCCATGAGCATCTTCGGTGACCACTCCGATGTCATGGCATGCCGCGACACCGGCTTTGCGCAGCTCAGCTCGGGAAGCGTCCAGGAAGCGGCCGACATGGCGGCCGTCGCGCACCTCGCTGCCGTGAAGGGCAGCATCCCGTTCATGCACTTCTTCGATGGGTTCCGTACCTCACATGAGCTCTCGCGCATCGATATGCCCGATACCAAGGAGCTCACCGCGCTCATGGACACCGAGGCGCTCGAGCGCTTCAGGGCGCGCGCCTTGAACCCCGAGCACCCCATGCTGCGCGCCACCGTGCAGAACGGCGACGTGTACTTTCAGGTGCGCGAGGCGAACAACACCGCCTACGATGAGCTGGCCGACGTGGTCGAGTGCGTCATGGCGCAGGTTGCCGGCGTGACAGGCCGCGAGCACCACGTGTTCGACTACTACGGCGCGCCCGATGCGACCGACGTCGTGGTCGCGATGGGCAGCGTCTCGGGCACCGCGCAGGAGGCATGCGACTATTTGAACGCGAAGGCCCAGGCTGCGGGCGAAAACACGCGCTACGGTTTCTTGCAGGTGCACCTCTACCGTCCCTTCTCGGCGAAGCACTTCTTAGGTGCCCTGCCCGAAAGCGTGGAGCGCATCGCGGTGCTCGACCGCTGCAAGTGCATGGGTTCAGCCGGCGAGCCGCTCTACCTGGACGTCTCGAGCGTTATCGCGAACAGCGAGCGCGCGGGCAAGGTGACGGTCATTGGCGGGCGCTACGGGCTTTCCTCTAAGGACACCGACACTGCCCAAATCGTCGCTGTATTTAGGAACCTTGCATCATCCGAACCGAAGCGCGGCTTCACCATCGGCATCAACGATGACGTGACCAACCTGTCGCTTCCCGTGCAACCGCTCGATGACTTCAAGGACGTCGACACTTACAGCTGTAAGTTCTGGGGCTTAGGCGGCGACGGCACGGTGGGCGCCAACCATAACACCATCCGCATCTTGGGCGACTGCGCCGACCTGTTCGCGCAGGCGTATTTCGAGTACGACTCCAAGAAGTCCTTCGGCGTGACCAAGTCGCACCTGCGCCTGTCGAAAAAGCCCATCCGCAGCACGTATTATGTGAAGCGCGCCGACTTCGTCGCTTGCCACAATCAGAGCTATGTGCGCCAGTACGACATGGTGCAGGAGGTGAAGCCGGGCGGCACGTTCCTTTTGAACACGGGCTGGACGGCCGAGGAGCTCGATACCAACCTGCCCGGAGCGATGAAACGCTACATCGCGAGCAACGGCATCCGCCTGTTCACCGTCGATGCGGTCGAGATCGCTCATCGCGTGGGTCTGGGCAGCCATATCAACACGGTGCTGCAGGCGGCGTTCTTCAAGATTTCAGGACTCATGCCGGTCGAGCAAGCCCTCGACTACATGAAGGACGCGGCACGGAAGTCCTACGCGCGCAAGGGCGACGCGGTGGTTGCGAGCAACGTGGCCGCCATCGAGGAGGGTGCCCAGAAGTGCGTGGAGGTCGCGGTGCCTGCAAGCTGGGCAAATGCCGAACTTGACGAGCTTGGTGGCGATGAGGGACTGCCAGCTGTGGTCGCGAACATCCTGCGCCCCGTGAACGCCCAGAAAGGCGACGAGCTTCCCGTGAGCGCGTTTGCGGGCTACGAGGACGGCGTCATCGACATGGGTCTCACGGCTTTCGAGAAGCGCGGCATCGCCGTCACGACGCCCATGTGGAAGGCCGACGCCTGCATCCAGTGCAACCGCTGCGCCTTCGTGTGCCCCCATGCTGCGATCCGCCCCTACCTGGTGAGCGAGGAGGAAGCCGCAGCTGCCCCCGCCGGGTTCGAGACCGTCGCGCTCAAGGGCGGCAAGAACCTGCCCGATGGCATGCGCTTCACTCTCCAGGTGAGCCACCTCGACTGCACGAGTTGCGGCAGTTGCGCCGACGTGTGCCCGTCAGACGCGCTTTCCATGGAACCTGCCGAGCTCACCGACGAGAGCCGCACGCTGTGGGAATACGGCCTTGAGCTTGCCGACAAAGGCAGCGTGTTCGACCCCTACTCGGTCAAGGGCTCGCAGTTCAAACAGCCCCTCCTCGAGTTCTCGGCAGCATGTGCAGGATGCGGCGAGACGCCCTACGCTAAGCTCCTCACCCAGCTGTTCGGCGACCGCGTGTACTGGGCAAACGCCACGGGTTGCTCGCAGGCGTGGGGCGCGCCCTTCCCCGGCATCCCCTATACCACAAACAAGCGCGGCTTCGGTCCGGCATGGACCAACAGCCTTTTCGAGAACAACGCCGAACTTTCGTTAGGTCTCTACTTGGGTTCGACTCAGCAGCGCGCGACCGAGAAGTCGCGCGTCGAGAAGCTCGTGCAGGTGCTCGCATGCGGCCTGGAGAATCTGAAGGAGGGCAAGGGCGACACGCCCGACCCCGCCGTCATGGGGCGGGTCAAGGATGCGTGCGAGTCCTATCTTGCCGCTTTTGACGATTTCGACGCCTCGCGTGCGGCCTCCGATACGCTCGTGGCGGCAATCGAAGCTTCGATGGACTCGCTCACCAACAGCGCCAAGAAGGTGTGCGAGGGGGTCCTCAAGTTCAAAGATCAACTGGCCAAGAAGACGTTTTGGATGTTCGGCGGCGACGGTTGGGCCTACGATATCGGCTTCGACGGGCTCGACCACGTGGTTGCGAGTGGCGCTAACGTGAATGTCCTGGTGGTCGACACCGAGGTCTACTCCAACACCGGCGGCCAGAGCTCGAAGGCCACGCCCGCGGGCGCCGTCGCGCAGTTCGCGGCAAGCGGCAAGAAGACCGGCAAGAAGGATTTGGGGGCAATCCTTATGAGCTACGGCAACGTTTACGTAGCCCAGGTGGCGATGGGCGCCAACTACAACCAACTGGTCAAGGCGCTCAAGGAGGCCGAGGAATACGACGGCCCTTCCGTTATCATCGCTTACGCGCCCTGCACCTCGCATGGTCTGAAGTGTGGGATGCACGACGTCCAGGGCGAGATGAAGCGCGCGGTGGAAAGCGGCTACTGGGCGCTGTACCGCTACGACCCGTGCAAGGAGCGCCCGATGACTCTGGACTCCAAAGCGCCCACCATGGACTACTTAGAGTTCGTTGCGGGCGAGAACCGCTACGCCTCGCTCACCAAGACCTTCCCCGAGGAGGCAGAGCGACTCTTCGAGCGAGGCAAAGAGGATGCGCTGCGTCGCTTCGATCGTTATCGCCGCATGACGCAGGACAACTAGCAGCCTAGATGGCACGAGGGCGCGGTGTGCGCTTGCATTCCCTCGCGCCATGGTTGGCGCTATCCGCGCACCACGTCGGGGCGAAAACACCTGATGGGAATACTATTCGAACAAGTGTTTCAATTAATGCTTGCCAATTCGGTGCTTCTTCGTCTATACTCTGGAAGCACCCGTTGACGGCTGGTCCGTCTTTTTATAGGGAGTTCTGGGGGCGGCACCGGCTGCCCTTGCTTCTCGAAGTGTGTCACAGGATTCCCCGTCATACACGGCATGGGGGCGGCACCGGCTGCCTTTGCTTCGAGCGGCTTTACAAGCTGCGGCGTGTTACATGACCGTTCGCAATACCGCAACAACTGAAGATGAGGGAATGTTAAGCAGGAGCGGCATCGCTGAGCTTTCGTGCGCATTCCTTCCCGCCATGCAATCCGCATGACGGCGAGCGCTCGTTTGGCGTCGAGCCTTGCATAGCCCTGCATTCAACCACCCTCCGGCGCTTGGCGCCATTCGAAGAAAGGCACGGCATGAGCACTTCGGTCTACCCTCCCCAAATCATCGAGGAAACCAATCTTGGCATCCAGCGTTTCGACATCCGCGACGCGATGCTCGCCTCCCGCGAACTTGAGCTTTCAGGCCCCGTCGATTCTGAATCGGTGGCGGTCATCATCCGCGGAATCCTCTATCTGCAAAAAGTCGACGCAGCGGCACCCATCACGCTTTTCATTAACAGCCCTGGCGGCGAGGTGAGCTCGGGTTTGGCGCTTTACGACGTGATGCAGGCCGTGAGCTGCCCCATCCGCACCGTGTGTCTGGGGCTTGCGGCGAGCATGGCAGCGCTGCTGTTCATCGCCGGCGACACGCGCGACATGCTGCCGCACAGCCGCGTGATGGTCCACGATCCGCTCATTTCGGGAGGCGTGGGCGGCAGTGCCCTTTCAGTGAAGGCGCGTGCCGACGACTTGATGCGCATTCGCGATATAACGGCGCAGGTCATTGCCCAGCATTCGGGAATGGATCTCGAGCAGGTCTTCGAGATAACCGCCCGAGACACCTACTTCGAGGCGGAAGATGCGGTGGCGGCGCACCTCGCCGATCGCGTGATAAACACGCTATAGCGGCGCAGTGTGGGGGCTTCAAACCTGCTCGGGCAATAAGCGGGCTTAAGCTTGATGCCACCCGGTCGTCCCCCTCGCCGCCGTCACCCGTCCGTTTCTCTCGTCCGTCAATCCCCCATCTATCGCCGACTTCCAACTTTAGGAGCTGCTTATGAAAGCCACCGAATTCAAAACCATCGCCAAAGACGCCGCGAGCAATCAGCTTGCGCAAGCTTTCGCGGCCGCAAAAACCGAAAGCGAGTCTGTCTTCAACCCGCAGCGAAGAGCCTACCAGGGAGAAACCTTGCTTTCCGCCAACCGATCCGTCAGCTGCGATACATGGCGAAGCGGGCTGAACAACAACGTTCTCGTGCTCGGGTCGTCGGGCGGCGGGAAAACGCGCAATCACGTCAAGCCGAACCTGCTGCAATGCCAAGGGTCCTACATTGTGCTCGATTGCAAAGGCTCCCTCTATCACGAGATGGGCCCTTACCTCGAGGAAAACGGCTACATCGTCGACTGCATCGACTTCAACGCCATGGACGGAACCATCGGATACAACCCGCTCGACCACATTCGCTGGTGCGAGGGCCGACCGATGCAGCAGGACATCATCTCCATCGCATCGGCCATCTGCCCTGTTGACGAGCATGCGAGCGACTCCTTTTGGCCGCTTGCTGCGGCGAACTACCTCACGGCTTATATCGCCTACGTGCTCGAGGCCCTGCCCGACGAGGCGCAGAACATGTCGTCGGTAATCCGCATGTTCGAGCTTGCCGTCGCTCGGGCGGTCGACCCGCTCTTCACTGACCTGCAAAAAGAAGACCCCCGAGGCTTACGCGCCCTCGCTGTACAACCGCGCGAAGGCCACGTGCGGTGCGGAGAAGATGCATGCGAGCATCTTGGGAATCCTCGCGGCCGACCTTGTGCCGTTTGGGTTCGAAGGTGTCATCAGGTCGTACAGCAATCCTCGGCAGATCGATTTCCGCAGCTTCGGGCGCGAAAAGCGCGCGCTGTTCGTCACCATCGACGATATGGACCGAAGCCTCGACAAGCTTACGAGTCTCTTCATCCAGCAGGCGTTTTCCTCCCTGTGCCGCTCGGCTGATCGCGATTACCCCGATCACCGGCTCCCGGTGCCGGTCCGCTTCGTGCTCGATGACTTTGCGAACCTGCGCTTACCCCACATCGACGATGTGCTCTCGGTCATTCGTAGTCGCGAGATCAGTTGCACGGTGGTGTGCCAAACGATAAGCCAGCTTGAGGCGCGCTACGGCGAGGCCACCGCCAACTCCATCGTAGGCAACTGCGACAGCCAGCTTGTCCTCGGCTTTCAAGACGAGCGCACCGCCGCTTACTTTTCCTGCCGTGCGAACAAAACCGCCAGCACCTTGCTGGAAACGCCTGCGGGGATGTGGTGGGTGTTTCTGCGCGGCCAACGCGGAGCGATGGATCCCGCGCGGCGGTTGGAGGACCATCCGCGCTACCACGAGATCATCGAGGCGAAGCGCGCAAAGGAAGCCCGGATTGAGCTTGAGGAGCAGCGGCGCAGGGAGGAGGAAGACCGCATGCTCCGCGAAATCGAGGACGAGCTCAACGTCAGCCTCGAGGAGCTCGAGATGGAGGATTTCGACGAGCGAAACATCGCATAGACGCAAAGAAACCCCCCTGTTCCCGAGGTCATTCTCCCGGAAACAGGGGGCGGGTTTCCCGCTTGGCGCAGACGCCGAACGGGTGGCAAGCCAATCGAGCGCGAATTGTCCCCTACTTACCAAGGGGGACACATCGCTAAATTCAGGGGAAAGCGCATCGCTAAATACAGGGGAAAGCGCGTCGCGAAATTATAGTGAGAAACGTGTGGGCTGCGTATTTGCTTGAGAGATTCGAGCACGCCGGGCGCGCTTTTCCGGAAAGCGAGAAGACCTCCTGACAGGCTGGGCCTCCTCCTCATTCGATACGCCCAGCACATGGCTGTCGAATTTAGGAAGCCAGAACCACAAGGGCTATAAGGGCGAAAACAGCCAACACGTAGGCAGCCCGCATGGCATCGCGCGTTCTCTTCCCGATTCCCAGGTCACGGGCAAGGGACTTCGTCGCGATGCCGACATGCCAGGCGAGCGCAGCAAGGAGGAACAGGAAAAACACCTTCGTCTGATGGGGAAAGACGGGAAGGCTGCCAGGGCAAAGGATGCAGAAGAGGTGTACGGCGATCGCTGCCGCCAAAACCGCCCCTGTCGCCCACTTCAGCACGAAGTGGCGCTTCTTGCGGGAACTCGGTGGGCGCTCGGTGTCGGTCAGCATCAAAGCGGTAGCGCCGACGCTTGCGAGCACGTGCGCTCCCGCCGCGCCGAACATGGCCCATACGAGCCATGGCACACTGTTGACCAGGCCTTCAATAAAAAGCGATGCCGTTCCAAGCGCAGAATGAGCCAAGAAGAAGACGGCGATTGCCGAGGCGACAAGTGCATTGAGCAGGCGCAGCTTTTCCGCAGGGGTGCTCGCGCGTCTCATCGCAGGGTCATCTCTTCCACGGAGCCGCCCAGTCCGCCGCACCCGATCACTGCCACCTTGCACTCTGAGAGCGCCTGACATTCTCGATCCGACAACGCCCGCTTGTTGCGATCATAGCGATGTTCGAATGCCATGGCGCCCCCTTCCGTCTATCTGGCCCATCATCAGTGCTGCCGTGCCTTTCGCATATTCGCGCGAAGGCACGGCAGCCTCGCTTTGCAGCCATTTGAATATGCGGCCGCCCGAATTCGCGGCTGCTGTTCTACACGAAACGATACGTCTCCGCCAGCTCGTTCGCAATCGCTTTTCGGCGGCACGCATCGCACAGCTCCACGTCCGACATCTGCTGCGTACCCAGCACCCGCCCGCATTCCTTGCAGCGAGAAAGTTCGAACGTGCGGTTCCAGATGGTACGAGTCTTGGAGTCCTCCATGAACGGGATGCTGTCCGTGGGACAAACGTTTGCGCAGCTCAAACACCCAATGCAATCGTCGCTTGCCGCGCCGTAGGGGGTGTTTATCTCCTTGTCGACGCCGCGATTGACCGTCGAGATGGCACCTGTTCCCATGCTTTCGCACGCCTGCACGCACAATCCGCACAGGATGCACTTGCCCGCATCCAAAGGCTCAAGGCGCTCATAGCTCTCGCCCGCCCCCATGTGAGTCGCCATCGCAGCCATGAGGTCGGACTCCGGCGCGCGAGCAGCGAGCAGCGCCATGAGAACCTTGCGATCCTGGACGATTTTAGGCGAGTTAGTGCGCACCTCGCATTCCCCCTCTATGGGGTACACGCAGGAAGTGACCACCTTGGAGCGGCCACGTGCGACCACTTCCACGATGCATACGCGGCAGCTTGCGCGGTGCTCGGGGAACGCCTCGCTGCGGCACAGCGCAGGAATCTCGATGCCGTTGCGTTTCGCCACGTCCCACAGGTATTCGCCGTGCTCGGCCAAGCAGGTCTTGCCGTCGATCACGATATCGTAGGTCTTAGCCATAGCTACCTCCCCTCCGTCAGCACCGCGTTGAAGTTGCAAACCTCACGGCAGCTGCCGCAGGCGATGCACGCGGCGGGCTCGATGGAATACGGCTGCTTGCGCTCGCCGGAGATAGCTTCAGTGGGGCATGCCTTCGCGCACATGCCGCAGCCCTTGCATGCTTGCGGGTCGATGGCGAACCTGGTCAGCGCGGCGCAAACGCCCGCGGGGCAGCGGTGCTCGCCGATGTGCTCCTCGTATTCCTCGCGGAAGAACTTGATGGTGGTCAGCACGGGGTTCGGTGCCGTGCGACCCAAAGCGCACAGGGAAGCGTCCTGCATCATGTGCCCGATCTCCTCGAGCAGCTCGACGTCGCCCTCTTTACCGCGACCCTCGCAGATCTCGTTGAGGATATAGCGCATTTGGCGCAGGCCCTCGCGGCAGGGCGTGCACTTACCGCAGCTTTCCTCGCACAAAAAGTCGATGTAGTAGCGGGCGACCTCCACCATGCAGCTGCAGTCGTCCATGACGATCATGCCGCCCGAGCCCATCATGGCGCCGTATTCGACGAGCGTGTCGAAGTCGACCGGCAGATCAAGCAGGCTCTCGGGAATGCAGCCGCCCGACGGGCCTCCCGTCTGGATTGCCTTGAAGGGTCGATCCTTGATGATGCCACCGCCGATGTCGTAGATGAGCGTGCGGAGCGTGGTGCCCATCGGCACTTCCACAAGGCCCGTGTGTTTGACCTTGCCCACCATGGCAAAAACCTTCGTACCCTTAGATTTCTCCGTTCCAAGCTTGGCGTATTCCTCTCCACCGTGCGCCAAGATGGTGGGAACAGATGCCAAGGTCTCGACGTTGTTCAGCACCGTGGGCTTCTCGAACAGGCCGCTTTGTACGCTGCGGATGTACTTCGGGCGCGGCTCGCCGACCTTGCCCTCGATCGAGTTCATAAGCGCCGTGGACTCGCCGCACACGAAGGCGCCGCCGCCGCGCACGATGCTCAAGTCCAGCTTATGGTCGCTGCCCATGATGTGCTCGCCTAAGATGCCGGCTGCGTAGGCGTCGTCGATGGCGTGCTGGATATGTTTTGCGCGCCAAAGCGTACTCGTCGCGGATATAGAGCACACCTGCCTCGGCGCCGATGGCCAGCGCGCCGATGATCATGCCCTCGATGACGGCATGGGGGCTGCCCTCCATCGTGGAGCCGTCCATGAACGCGCCCGGGTCGCCCTCGTCGCCGTTGCACACAATGTACTTCGGCCACACATCGTAGCTCGCTGCGCTACGCCACTTGCGCCCCGCGGGGAAGCCAGCGCCGCCTTTGCCGCGCAGGCCGCTTCTCTCCACCTCGTCAATGATCTCGTCGGGGATCATGGTGAGGGCGCGTGCGAGTCCCTCATATCCGCCGGCCGCCTTGTATTCCTCCAGGCTCAAGGGATCGATGATGCCCACATCCTTCAGCACCACCTTGTGCTGAAGGCCGTAGAAGGGGTTGTCCGCCTGATGCTCGTGGCGAACGCCCTGCTCGTCGCGATATAAGAGCTTCGTCACCGGGTCGCCCTCGAGTGAGGCGATGATGGCAGGCGCATCGGCGGGCTTTACCTTGTAGTACATGGTGTCGCGGGGCATGAGGCGCACAAGCGGCCCCTGCTCGCATTCGCCCGAGCAGCCCGTGCGACATACCTTGAGCTCTACCTGGGCATTCGCTCCCTGTGCCGCAATCTGCTCCTCCAGGGCTCTCGTCACCTCGTAGGCACCGTTGGCAATGCACCCGGTGCCGCAGCATACCAGTATTCTCTCGGTCCTAGTCATTGCCGGCCTCCCCTTCTTCAGCATCCGCGAGGCGGTAGCGCTCCACGATGCCGGGGACGTCTTCGAGTTTCAGCTTGTTGTGGTAGGTGCCATCGACCAGCATGACCGGAGCTAAGGCGCACGATCCCAGACAGTTCACCATCTCCACGGAGAACATGCCGTCCTCGGTCGTCTCGCCAGGATCGATTCCCAACTCGCGCTTGAGGCCGGTCGCGAGGTTCACCGAACCGCGAATATGGCAAGCGGTGCCGTTGCAAATCTTGATGATGTGTTTGCCCTTCGGCTTTAAAGACAGCGCCTTGTAGAAAGTTGCCATGGAATATAGTTGGGCAACACCGCAGTTCAGGTGCTTAGCCAGGCAATGAAGCCCCTTCTCGGGGATATAGTTGAAGGCATGCTGCATATCCTGCATGGCGGCCAGCGCATAGCGGCGCTCGGCAGGATAAGACTGCACGATTCGGATGACTTCTTCGTCAGAAACCATAGGAGTCTCCTTCGCGTTTTCGAAGGACGCGTGCTCGGTGTCCGTCGCACATTGCGGCATCAACCTCCCGCAACTAGCGGCGTCACGGCTACGTAATCCTGCTCGGAAAGCGGGGTGCGCACGCCATCCAAATGCTCGATATGGCGGCCGCGCACCAGCACGATGGCATCGCGTCCCTTATCGGTATGATCGTCGTTGAGCAGCAGCCCCTGGAAATCAGGGTAGCGTTGTGCCAATATTTCCAGCAGCTCCAAAACGTCGCGAGGGGCGGGGAGGTTAATGCACCCCTGCCCCACAATCATACGATACGTAGCGAAAAACTTGACGTTCATACAACCCCTTACTGGCGAAGCTCCTGGAATTTGGCGTCAGTGGGGTCGCCTTGCGCCGCCAGCCGCAAGCTCATGATGATCCCCTCATTCGCGGTGGACGTGATGTGCATCAAGCCCACCGACGAGGGAACGGGTCGCCTCGCGCGGCTGTTCTCGCTGCTGCTCATGGAGAAGGCGGGCTTCGACGTGGGCCGCTACGTGAGCGTTGGTAGGCTGTGCGAGCGCCATGCGGCGGCGTACTACGAGGCGCTCAACGCGTGCACGTGAACCACGGCCTCATGCGCAAGGGTGAAAGCGAGCAGGTCATCGACGTGTTCAAGAATCAGATGGACGCGAACCTGGTCTATGTGGACGCGACCGACCGCTTCCTTGGCAAGCTGGTTGACGTCGTCGAACCCGAGACAAAGCGCAAGATCATCGGTGCCGAGTTCATCCGCGTGTTACTTGCCACTGGTACGCATTGGATGCCGCCGCAGGTTGACGTCGGCTCCATCCTTGCAACTCGCTCATGGATTCGCGTCAGCGTCCTCGAGCCGCAAAGCCCTCGTAAGCGCCAGACGTAGTCGGCGCCATAGTTGCAGCGAGGCGACGAACACCTATGAGATGCTGCGGACCGCACCTTGCAGCCACAGCACGGACTCTCTCCCTCCAGCCCCTCGTAACTCAAAATCGCAATCAGCGGCCATCTCCGCCGTCGGAAGTGGGCTGCGAACCCGCGGCGGCCTGTGCAGCCTCATCGGCCAATTTGTCACGATGCGCGTTGATGAAGTAGAACACGACGCAGGTTCCCACCATGCAGATGTTCAGACAGTAGAAAATCAAGGTGTACGACAGTGTGTCGTCCACAAGCTTCGCGATGATGCCAAAGATATAGCCGATGAAGCAAACCAGCAAGAACCAAAGGCTGACGCCCTTCGAGGTCTTGCCACGGACCGCTTTGACGATGTTCATAGGCCACGAGATGCCAAAGCAGATCAAGAAGAGCATCTCGAAGAAGCGCGTGTCGAACAGTTCCATTTTTCCTCCTCAATATACATGCAGACTTGGAGTTCCTTTTCATGCGATCAACTCCAGACCCGCCTCTCTAAAACAGAAAAGCCGTCGCTACTCGACGATCGCCGTAGCGGCAAGGTGCTTGTTAGCTGCAAAGCGCATCACGGCGATGCTCAATGCCTCGAGCTGCGCCGGATCCTGGCTAAGCTCCTCAAGCAGCTCCTTCTCATGACCGGGTGCCATACTTTCGATCATCTCCATGACGTCTTCCTCGCTCGGCTCGATGCCGTAATGGCGAGCCCACGCATCGAGGGCAAGACCCTGGTTGACCATGTCGCTTGCCTGCAGGGCCGTCATGCGCTCGTACTGCTCGAGAGAGATCTTCTGATCGACGAGCATTGCAGAAAGAGTCGTCCCCTGCGCCTCAGCCTGCGCTTGAGCCTGGGTGCGGATACCCAGTGCAGCTTGCTCGTAGATCGCGGGGTCGATATCACCGCAAACGCGCATTGCAAGCTCCATCGCCGCCATCGCGCGCTTGTAGCCCTCGAGCTGCTCCGCCTCTGCGCTCGGCGCATCAGCCAAGCTTATCTTGACAGGCTCGTAAGAACTAAGGGATGCATTGGGAATGTTGGCTTGAACCTGAGCGCTGTTCTTTGTTTTCATGATCGATTCCTCTCTCTGACGGCGCAAACCCTAATCAGGCATTGCCTTCTTCCGCCTTTACTGTATGCGTTTAGAGAGAGCAATAGGATTCTCAAACAGGCATCTGCTCATCGTCCTTTTTCATCTTCGCATCTATTCTTCAACCACTTCTCAACTAACGACAACCTGAATTTCAACTCTTAGGCGGATTTCATAGACTGTCAATGACCTTAATATGTGAAGCATCGCTGAGCCGGGGTGAGGGCCCCGACATTGTGAAGAGAAGCCTAGGAGAGAGGAACTCACAATGAGCGAGAAGGTTTCCATGTTGGGCGTCCCCAACAACACGGTCGATGAGAACGGCATTCGCTGGCGCAGGACCCGTTGCTTCATGTGCCACATGAACTGCGGTGTCTGGTGCGGTGTCGACACCAAGACCGGCCGCCTGGTAGAGATGCGCCCGAACGAAGAGGAGGGCTCCGTTCTCTGCAACCGCCTCGGTAACAAGGGCGAAAAAGCAATCAAGTTCCACTACCATCCCAAGCGCATCAACCACTGCATGAAGCGCGTTGGCGAGAAGGGCGAGGACAAGTGGGAAGAGATCTCCTGGGAACAGGCGATCGACGAGATTTCCACCAAGCTCATGGCACTTAAGGAGAAGTACGGCGCCAAGACCCTGTTCTCCTCCGAGGGCACGTACCGCTCCGATCACCTGTGGGCACGCACGCGCTTCTTCAATCTCTTTGGCAACCCCGGCAACGTTGTTGACCCTGGCACTATCTGCTGGTGCTGGAACTACTCCTTGAACATGGCTATGGTTGGTTGGCCCGTCGAGGCAATCATGCCCGTCTCCCCCTCTTATACCGGCACAATCGTCAACTGGGGCAAGCGCTGGTCTGAAGCCTATGCTCCCGAGGGTCCGCTGTGGCGCACCATGCGCGGCCGCATCGAAGTCAACCAGGACAACCCCGCCCAATACATCAACATCGACACCACCTGCATCGACGGCTCCGCAACTGCAGACATCTGGCTGCAGCCCTATCCCGGCACTGACTGCGCAATCTCCTTCGCATGGCTCAACGTCATCTTCGAGGAGAAGCTGTGGGATGACAAGTTCGTTCGCTACTGGTCCAACGCCCCCTTCCTGGTCCGCAAGGACACTGGCAAGCTTGTGCGCCTCGACGAGTTCAACGGTGGCAAGCACGAGGATTTCCTTGCAATCAACGAGATTAGCGGCCAGCCTGTGACCTGGTGCTCCGACGAGAACCGCTACTACGAGGATTGCGAGGTCACCCCGGCCCTGCAGGGCACCTTTAAGATCAAGATGGCCGACGGCTCCGAGGTCGAGTGCTGGACTGCCTTCGACGCCATCGAGGACCGTTTCAAGGACTGGACGCCCGAGCGCGCCTCCAAGATCTCCAACGTCCCCGCTCGCAAGATCCGCGAGGCAGCACGCCTGTACGCAACCAACGGTCCTGCATTCATCGGCTGGGGCCTGGGCGGCGGCGACCAGCACGGCATCAACGCATCCCAGTTTGGCATTGCCAAGACCATGGCACGCATCCTCACCGGCAACATCGACAACCCCGGCGGCGAGTACGTCGGTCAGCCGGCTGACCCGGACGACAAGGAGAAGCTGTTCCCCGTCCGCGACTCTGAGCTCGAGCTTTCAGATCTCCTCACCCCCGAGATTCAGAAGGACTACATCGGCAACGAGCGGTTCCGCGTCATGTCCTGGCATGGCTTCAAGGCGATCGACAAGTGCTACCGCAAGATGTTCGGCCTGAACCGCCCGATGTTGCACCAGATGCTGTGCAGCCCGTCCCTGATGTGGAAGGCAATTCTGGAGAAGGACCCCTACCCCGTCACCGCCTGCATCTGCTGGTCCTCCAACCCGCTGGCCTGGGCACCGAACACCAAGCGCGTCTACAAGGCCCTCAAGGCCCTCGAGCTCCTCGTCGTCGTCGACTACTGGAAGACCCCGACTGCAGCTCTCGCCGACTACATCATCCCCGCAGCCGACTGGATGGAGCGCCCCTGCTGCACCACCTCTGAGGACTCCAACGACTTCATCGTTACCGGAGACCGCGGCGTCGAGCCCCTCTACGACCGCCACATGGACTTCGACTTCTTCAAGGCACTCGGCATCGCATGCGGCCAGAAGGAGTACTGGCCCTGGGAGACCTACGAGGACCTCATCGAATACCGCCTCGAGCGCGTGCCTGACATGAATCGCGAGAAGGCGACCAACCTCGGCAACTACTTCCCCTACGGCACGGACTTCTACAAGTACGCAAAGCCCCTTGCCAATGGTCAGCTGCGCGGCTTCGCAACTCCCTCCCGCAAGGCCGAGATTTTCTCCTCCGTCCTCGAGGAGCTCGGCTATGATCCCATTCCCGTCTACACCGAGCCCGAGACTCCGCTGGGCAACCCCGAGCTGGCCAAGGAGTACCCGCTGCGCCTGACCACCTCCGGCCGCATCAGCCCGCTGTACCACTCCGAGATGCGCACGCCCGGTCACGGTACTCGCTCGGTCGTCCCCTGGCCAATGACTTGGATGCACATCAACGATGCTCGTAAGCTGCACATTCGCGAGGGGGACTGGATCTGGATCGAGACGCGCATGGGACGCATCCGCCAGAAGGCTCATGTGGGCTGGGACGTCCCCGAGGGCATGGTCCAGGTTCCGCCTTCATGGTGGTACCCTGAGCTTCCCGCCGAGGAGCCGTGGAGCCAAGGCGTGTTCGATTGCGCCGCAAATGTGCTCATCGACGACGACCCCGATCTCGCCGACAAGATGACCGCAACTTGGAACGCACGCGGCCTGCTGTGCAAGGTCTACCCCTGCATCGACCCGGCCGATCAGTCTGACGAGAACGTGCCCATCGAGTACTATGACAACCCCGATGCCGAGACCGTCTGGGACCGTGCCTACAAGGAGATCGGCTGCTGGGAGCTCAACGGCAAGTAAGATCCCAACGTTGTAATTGCCAACCTTATCGATTTTCTTTTCCTAGATAAGGCGGCAGAAATCCCACAAGCAGGAGGGGCAGCTGCAACTGCCCCTCCTCTTTTGCGTTTCAAACTTTTCTCGACTAGCACAGATGGAGGCACCCATGGTCTATGGTCCGCCAGCGGGCTTTGTGAGAAACAAGCCCTCTGTTTACATCGACAGGGACTACTGTATCGGCTGCATGAAGTGCGTGCGCCTTTGTCCGCAAAAGCACGTACTCGAACCCGCCCGCGACGAGCACGGCCCTTACTCGCACGTCACAGGCCACATGCTTTGCGCCGGATGCGGACTGTGCCTGCAGAACTGCCCCACCCATGCTGTCCGAATCAAGCTGACGTTGCGAGAATAACTTCTCAAGAAACTTGAAAACAAGACTAGCGGAACATGTGTTCGTGATATGATTCTCGCCAAAGCCGCGCTGGAGCTACAGCATGTCTGGTAGCCGCAGATAGGCCGGTCTGCCGAGCATTGGCATAGTGCAACCGGCGACAAGTCGTCTGGCCGGCACAAAGAAGGTTCCACACAAGGAGGGGCAATGGAGAGCACTGCAGGTCATCTCACAGCAAACAACATCCCCATTGTTGCCAAATCCATGCCACCGGCGCAGCGTCTCTGGGGCAAGCCAAGAGAGCGTATTATGCACCTGCTCGACCGCTCTCGACGCCAACGCTTCACGTTCCTCAACGCTCCTGCAGGCTATGGCAAGACAACCGCTCTCGCGGACTGGTTCTACAGCCTCACAAATGCTGGAGAAAAAGCAGCATGGTTCGCCATCGACCGCCGCGATCGCGACTCGAAGTGCTTCTGGCTCAACTTCCACTATGCAATCTGCACAGCCCTGGGTATCGATTTCGTGAAAAGTCTCGGTGCGGTCCAATCCATGGCAAGAAACGAAGCCATCCTCACAATGGCCAACGAGATGAGTCTCAGTGCGCGCAAGTGCGGCGGCTTGTTCATCGTTATAGAAGGGCTTGACGTCATCTACGGCTTCGAGACGCTCGAAGAGCTTCTGACGCTCATGTTGGCGCTCTCTGGAAACGTCCATATCATCCTGTCGTCACGTGTCACCTTCACCAAGCACAGCTTCCCCGGCTTTACCATCCCAGACGTCGCGCTCAATATCGACTACAGCATGCTTGCGCTTACAAAACAAGAGATGCTCGAATACCTTCTTGACGCCGGAGTCGAGCAAGTGGAGGAGCCGGACTTGAATCTTCTCCATGATAAAACGCAAGGCTGGCCAGCCGGCACGGCTATCGTCATGGACAGCGTCGATGCGGGTGTGTCATTCAAAGAGGCTGTCGCCAATTTGTCGGGTACCGATCCCCGCCTCAACGAGTTCTTCGAGTTCGAGGTCTTCTCTGGTTTGTCCCAAGAAGAGAAGGACTTCCTCCTCAAGACGGCATCTCTTGGCATGATCTCCACCAGGGTCGCTGGCTACACGCTTGGGGATGTCGATGTCGACACCGTGATCAGCAGCCTGCACAGGCGCAACGCGTTCTTCTTCCCCATCGACACAAATTCAGGCGAATATGAGCTCCATCCCCTGTTCTCGCAGTGGATCATGAAGAAAGCCCAAATCCTCTCCTCGCACGAGCAGCGCCTGCTAAACGCCCGCGCTTCGCGCTGGTGCCTCAGGAATGGACTGGCAACCGCTGCCGCCAAGCATAAGATTCTCGCAAGCGAGCGCGAGGACATCTTCAACCTCGTACGCGTCGCCTACCCAAACATGACAACGGCAGAGCTCATGAGTATAACCATGTTCCGTCGCAATATCGATATCAAGGAGCTCAGCCCTTGTTTTTACCTACTGGCGGCATGGGCCTATGCCTACAGCGCGCAGCTCGACGAGCTCGACTTCTGGCTCAAACCCCTGCACGAGCTTCGCGATGAGCTCGTCGACGAGAGGTTGCGCTTATCGCTCGAGGTCATTAAGGTCAAAGAGCTCTGCCTCGCCAGCAAGTTCGACGACGGCATCGAGAAAGCCCACCAAATGGAGAGCCGCCTTGCAGGCAAGGACTTCATCCCGCTCAAGGTCATACTCGCCAATTGCCGTTCGGAAGCCCTCGACCAGCAGGGCAAAATCCAGGAGGGTCTCGAGCGCCACCTGGAATTCGCCTCGTTGACAAGCGACGGGTCTTTCCCCTTCCTCTCGTCAATCAACAGTTACTCGATGGCGTTCTCGTACTTCGAGCAAGGAAACCTCAAGCACGCCGCTCAAATGTGCCGTCAAATTCAAACGAGCTATGCACCGGACTACGTGACCTGCGGTGCCGCATGCTCGCTTGAGGTCTTGATCGATGTTTTGAGCAACAACAACATGGAGCGCGAGCAACGCCTCGCAAAGGCGACCTCGCTCATTTCCAAGCGCAGCAACGTCGATATGTTCCTAGATTGGTGTACTGCCCGAGCCTGGACCTATGTCTCTGCTGGAGACATAGACAAGGCAGACGCCATCCTTAGAGAGAGCATGAGCTTGGTCAAGATGTCATTGAGCTTTATTCCCCGCATGGCTGCTGTACAACCCTTCCAAAACCACGCGATGCTCATGTTGCTCGAAGGGCGTGTGCAAGAGGCACTCGCCTCATATAGGGAGTTCGACATGCTGGGTCTTGCGATGACAGCGCAGTCCCGTCTCGTGCGCGAGTTCGTAGAGCTTTCCATCGTCGACGAGGAAGAAAGGGAGAAGCGCCTGCTCGCCCTACTCGAAATCGCTGACAGCCATGAATACAACCTCATTGCACAGCTTCTCATGTTGGAGGTCGCCCTTATCTACTTCGAGCGCGGACAACGCACACGTGCGGTGCGAGAAATCGACCTATGCGTCAGCCGTGCACAGGAAAACGACATCGTCGCTATATTTGGCTGGAAAGCCCGCCAGGTGCGCTCTCTGCTGATGGTCTATCTCACCATCGCCAAACCCAGCTACAAGAATCGTCACTTTGCACAGTCGTTGCTTAGGCAAGATTTCATGCAATTGAGAGAAGGCGAAGAAGACCAGCTGAGTCAAGCTGTGAAACTCACAAGCAAGGAGCTCGAAGTGATCAAGCTCGCACTTTCTGGCATGGATCGCAAGGAGATCTCCCAGGAGCTCTGCATAAGCGAGAGCACCGTGAAGTCACATCTCTCACACATGTACCGCAAGTTTGGTGTGAAGCGCTACAGCGAGCTTGTAGCACTTGCAGCGGAACTCGGCATCTCATAGAAAGCAAGCATTTATGCAAGAATCCAACCGAGCGCACTTCATACAACATTAGCAATCTGGATTTTCGCTAGAAAAAGATTGAGAGAACGCACCCCTTACCCCTTTGTATTGCCGAGGCCTAAGCTTTATCCGTACAGCCTACTAGCAGCGCGGACAGCGATGGTGGGCAAGCGTGGCGAGGAAAGCGGAATGAGGTCGATGATTATGGGGCGGAATCGGATGATTTGCCTCATTGCTATAGGAATGTACCTCCCCGTTTGCGGCGGCATCCCGAATTAGGCTCCCTAAGGGCCGCTCCGAAGCGCCTGGCCACCTCATTTCCGCCTCGCTTGGAGCAATGAGGCAAGCCTGGAGCCGGCGGCGCTCCCTTACGCGTCTTCCCCGCCTTCGATCTCGCGAACGCCCAGCTCGCGCAAGTAGGGTCGTCCCTCTCGGTCCTCGAAGACGTTGGCGCTCTCGGCAAAAACCACCTTGGGGCACGCCTTGCGCGCCTTCCCCAGACGGTCGAGCGGAATGGCAATTGAAGGCACCTGCGCATCCCAATCCTGCGGTACGCGGCATGCTCGTGCCCACGCACGGACCGTCTTCGCGTCCTTGTCGAAAGCTTTTGCGCACTTCAAAAGCTTATCCCCCTCATCGAGGGAAAGCCAGGGATACGCAGCCCGTAAATCGGCATCCTCCAGAAACTTCTTGTTTTGCTGGAAGATCTGTCCCGTGTTCTTGTTGTCCGAGCTGCAATAATGCACCCCCAGCTCAAGCTGCTGCTCGTCGGCGTACTCGAGCAGCGCCAGCGCCTCGGCTTCGCTGCCCGCAACGGGAACGCCGCCGCCGTACCAATAATCGTACAGGTAGTTGAACGGGTGCTTGCGCAGCTCGAAACCGCGCGCGCAGAACTCTTCCGCGTTGCAGAGGGGAAAGCAGAACTCGAGCAGGTTGATCCCCCGCACGCCCATCGCATCGAGGCGCGAGAGAAGCGGCTTCATCGTGACGAGCGTGCCGGGAATCACCGGCATCTCCACCATGACGTGCGGCAACGAGGACACAGCAGACGCCATGCGCTCGAACACGGGCGCATCAGCGCTCGCGATGTCTTCGGGCTTCACGCTGAAGCGGACCTCGTCGAGCCCCGCCTGCGCGAGCTGCCCCAAGCACGCATCGTCGAGCAAATCGCCGCACGTATACACGCGCACGTGAGCAGCGGGATACAGCTCGCGCGCCCGCTCGATGAAGGTCACGACCTGCTCCTTGTGCAGCAAAGGCTCGCCACCCGTGATGGCAAGGCAGTCGAACTGGGCGCCCGTATCGTGTGCAGCTTCAAGTTCGGCTACGATATCGCGTCGGTGGGATAGGAAATACTCGTAGTGATCCTGGTTGGGATTGAAGCAGAAGTAGCAATGGCGCGTGCATCGCAGGTCGATGAAAAACGTCGCCGTGCGCTCGCCGGTGCGGCACGCCAAGCACGCAGGAGATATCCACCCGCGCCACAGGGAGCCGTCCCCATTCTCGCAATGGCAGCCGCAGGCACGGGCCACCTGTGCGCGGCGCGCTCGGGAACAGGATTCCGAAACCTCGAAGGGAACGCCGAAAGCGGCGACCGCTTCCTCGTAATCGCGTTCTACCTGGTTGAATGCTTTCGCGTATTCCCGAACGTCCATCGCAATCCCTATTCGCCAATATGTCCCATCAGCCAATCGAGCTGCACGCTATCGACATGGGCAACCATGACGATGCCCTGGGCAAATGCGGCATACAGTCCGCGCGCGTCCCGTTCGATCACCTTTTGAGCGAACGCGTTGACCCACGTGAGCACATGCGCTTCCAAAAAAGCCTTGGAATCCTGCAGCGCCTTCCGGCATTCGGAATCGCGCCCGTCGGCATATGCCTCGTACGCGCGAGATCCCATGCAGCTCAGATATCCCAGCATAGCCGCAATGTGGTCATCGGGGAACTGCTTTTCAGCCTGAAGTTTCAAACCGGCGGCATGATACGCTGCGCGAACGTCGAGCGTGCTGCACTGGAACAGCGTCTGCTCGGTACCCACGTACGGCGACTCCCACATATGAACATAGCAGTCCCCGGGAATCTGGAAGAGCTTCGCGTAGCCGCCTTCCATCTCGGGCGCAAGCGCCGCCACGGCATCCGAAGACAGGTCCCCGTGCTCGTCATAGCATGCCAGAACCTCCCTCGCACAATCGTCGAGCGAGCGGTCCATCTTAGCGAGAGCGCACTTGCTGTCAACGGACAGGTCCCCATCAGAGATCACGGCAGCCTCGCAGGTGAACATCTCGCGAGCCTGCGAGCCAAAGAGCTTCGAGACGAAATCGGGCGAGCAGTTGCCGCCGAAGACCGCATGAAGCAGATCGTAGAGGTACACGCGGCGGGCAAGATCCATACCAATGCGGCTTTCGAGTTGTTGATCAGGCATAACGCCGCTCCTTTCAAGGGAAGGCCGCGCCCTTCCCGCCGCAGCGAGAATACGGGCAGCCAACTAACCAACTGTTCCAGTGAATACTACGCGATAAGAAAACGCCGCGCCGCAAGCGAGATGCGGCGCGGCGGAAAACGAAACCCTGGTTTTACCAGGTCAGCTCAACAGCAGAGCTATCGAACGCAAAATCTTTGGTCTTGACGAGGAGGTTCGGCTGGGTCAGATCGGGGCTCGGGAGCACCACGATAGTGCCCTTGTCCAAATCGTTGCCATACTTCTTGCGAAGCTCGTCAACATCGCCGGCGTCAAGCGCACGGTTCGGGCAACCCGCAACGCAAGCGGGCTGATCGCCGTTGGCTCGCAGACCGTAGCAACCGTCGCACTTGCCGGAAACGCCCTTCTCGGGGAAGTACTGCGGATGGCCGTACGGGCAGCTCATCACGCACATACGACAGCCGATGCACTTATTCTGGTCCTGAACGACAGTGCCATCTTCAGCCTTGCTGATCGCGCCCGTCGGGCAGTTGGCCAAGCAGATCGGGCTCTCGCAATGGTTGCAGCTGCCAGAGTAGCTGTACGACTTAACGTTGGGGAACGTGCCGACCGTGTAGCTCTTCACATTGCGATACAGGGTTCCGACCTCAAGACGATTCTTGTCTTTGCACGCCACTTGGCACGCGCGGCAGCCGATGCAACGCGTCATATCAAAGTAAAAACCAAAAGCCATGATTCCCTCCTTAGCCAAGATTCAGGATGCGTGCATCGGTGTAGCAGTCGTCTTCCAATGCAGGGCCATCGTATTTCTCGAAATTGCAGTTATTGTTGTTGTAGCTGGTCACGCCGCAGCCGGAAATGTTGTTGCCGGTGAGATAGTTGTCGGCGCCGCCCTCGTCGATGCCGGTCTTCTCGTTCAGGCGAACCCAAGAACCATGGGGAATGCCGACTTCGCCGGGTATGAGGTTCTCCATGCAGCACGCCTTGCGCAGCACTTCGCCGTACTTCGTCCAGATGCGCACGGTGTCACCGTCCTCGATCCCCTTCTCCTTCGCGTCAGAGGCGTTCAGGAACACGGGGTTCGCCCAAGCCTCGCGCAGCCAGGGACAGTTGTCGAACACGGAGTGCGAACGGCGGAAGTAGTGCGGGTTGAACAGCAGGTACGGATACTCACCCTTCTCGCCATCGATCTTGCCGTCCTTGAAGGTGGTCTCGTAGCCCGTGCCGGGAACGAGGTACTCAGGGTACGGCGCGTAGGTGTGGTCGCACAGGCCGATGCTGTTGAACAGGTCGGCCTTCGCCTGGCAGGTAATCTCGAACTTGCCGCTCTTGGTCTTCAGCGGGTTCTTCTCAGGGTCCTTAATGAACGAGCCGTAGCCCAAGAACGAGGAGTACTTGTCGTCCTTCTTGCGCTCCACCTGGTAGCCGCCGTTGGAGACGAACTCGTTCAAGCCCACGCGGCCGGTCTGGGTCTTACCCTCGACGCCCCATTCCTTAAGGTCGGCCTCGGTGACGGTGACGAGCGGCACGTACTTGCCGGAGTCGTCGTCCGCGATGACCGTGGCGCCCGCGATGCTGTTGAAGAACGCCTGCTTCGGGCTGATCGGGTACACCGTCTTCGGATCCACGCCGATGGCCTCCATGATCAGGGAGTTGATCTCGACGTCGGTCTTCGCTTCGAACAGCGGCTCGGTGACCTGCGAGAAGCAGAACAGGAACTCGCGGTTGGAAGCGGAAAGGCCGCCGGGGACTTCCCATTGGGTGGTGACGGGCAGCACGATGTCGGAATACATCGCCTGCGTGGTCATAAACTGGGCCTTCGACAGCACGAAGTCCATCTTGCGATGCGCCTCGATGCCGCGCTTCATGTTCGGGCCGGTCTGAAGGTAGGCGTTCTCGTCGTGGATGATGCAGTGGATGTCGCACGTGCGATCCTCACCAGCCTGCGAGCCCTTGCCGGAGTACCAGTCGCCGACCATGCGATACTTGCCGGTCAGGCACGCTTCCCACACCTGAGGTCCGGGGATGACGCCGTCGATCTCGTTCTTCTGGCTTGGATAACCCGAGCTGCCACCCTTCACCAGGGCGGGGCCGCCATTACCAGCGTTTGCATGGTAGTTGTTCGCGGTGCAGTTGCCGGGCTTGCCCATGTGGCCGCCCATAGCGCCAAGCGTCATGAACAGCTGAGGGATGTTCTCGCATGCATCGCATCGAGCGGCGGCGAAGTTGTGAAGCAGCCACACGTTCTTTTTCTTGCCGATCTCGCGAGCGAACCACGTGATCTTCTCAACGGGAACGCCGCAGATGGTAGACGCCCACTCGGCGTCGTGCTTCACGCCGTCGTACTTGCCTTCCAAATAGTCGGCGAAGTTGACGTCTTCCTTCAGATCTTCGGGCTTGTGATCGGCGTCGAAACCGACGGTGTACTTGTCCAAAAACTCCCAGTCGACGATATCGCCCTCGGCCTTGTCCAGGCGGATCATCTCGGAAGCGACGCCCAGCAAGAACGCCGTGTCGGTGCCGGTGCGGATGGGAATCCACTCGGCGTCGAGCATCTGGGCAGATGCCGTGTAGATCGGGTCGACGATGATGAACTTGACGCCCGCTTCCTTCGCGCGGATGTAGTGGTAGCTCGGCGTACCGGCGGCAGACCACGCGGGATTGGACGCGTAGAACACGATAGTGTCGGCGTTCAGCATGTCGGTACGATCGTTGCACACGCCCGCGTCGGTGCGGGGAATGCCGATGGTGTTGGCGGTATTCAAAAGATAGGCACCATGGGAAGTGGTGTCGGCGGTGCTGGTGTGTCCGCCCCATGCCAGAAGCGGCGCAAACGCGAGGCGCGAGCCGTAGCTTCCCAGCAGAAACGCCTGGTTGCCGTACTTCTCCTTGATGGTCTTGAACTGATCGCCAATGTAACTGATGGCCTCATCCCAGCTGATGCGCTCCCATTCGTCCTTGCCGCGCATCTCGCCGTTCGGGTTCTCCGGCGACCAAGTCTTGCGCTTGATGGGATACTTCAGGCGATCGGCGCCGAAGCACTGCTGCTGCTGCGCCTTACCGCGCACGCAACCGCGCTGCTGCGGATAATCGAAAGAGTCTTCGTGCGTATCGTCGGTCTTCTGGCGAATCACCGCGCCATCTTTGACCATAACCTTGTTCATGCAACGGCCGCCGCAGTTGTGCCAGCACGCTGCAGACGTCCATTCGCCGCCCTTCGCGGGATCGATGGGCATGCCCTTTGCGTCGGTGGCCTCAAGGCTGGATTCCGCAGAGCAGCCGGTCGCAGCCAGACCCGCGACGCCAGCCATAACAGCAGCAGAAGCACCCAAGAAACCACGACGGGAAATGTTGTTCGTACTCACTGTTGGTTCCCCCTTTCTGCTTTCCTACATTGCGCAGGTCGCGTAGAAACCGTAGCGGGCAATGGCAACGCCAATCACCAGCAGGGCGCACACGACGATCGCGAGCGTGTTCTTGTTGTTGAACTTTGCGCCGGCAAACACCAGGATTGCGGATGCAATCGGAGCGATGACCAGGCCCGCGATCTGCATGGCCGGATTCAAGCCCGCGCCGGAGAAAGCGGCGATTTCGAGCGCCAGACCGACGGCGAGCACGACGTCGACGGCGACCAGCGTGTACATGACCGGCTTCTCGGCGATGTCAGCCGAACCGAAAGCGGCGCACAGGCCAAGGCCCATCGCCAACGCACCTGCGACGAACGAGAGCGCGGTCGCGGGAGCGTTGCTCCAAACGGTGTTGCCGTACACATCGATGTAGGCCGTGCCCATGAGCACGATGACGAGCACCGCCGCAATCGCTCCGATGACGCGCAGAGCGAACGGGCTGTCCTTCTTCACGAAGGTGATGATGAGGTCGATAAGCGCCAGAATGAAGAAGATGCCTGCAAGCAGCACTTCCTTGACCATGCCGGAGCCAAAGTTGACCGTGCCCGCGCCGATGGACGCAAATGCGCGGGAAAGGCTGTGGACGTGCGTCGCGGCGGCGATCATGCCGATGGCGAACAGCACCACGACGACCAGAGGAACGAGCCACGGACGCTCGCCCTTGCGGGTGCGCTGGAAGCAAGTTTCGAACACGTAGGCTCCTGCCGCTAGCCCTCCCAGCAACGTGAACAGGAATAAGGATTCAAGACCCATGTTTCCCCCCTTAGTATCTCTTTGGCGCCCGCGTCGTGCGGGCAACCCTGCTTTGCGGAACGCGCCTCGCCCGCACGTTCCGCCTATTCGACAAGCAACTCATCCATGTGGCGACAAAGATGACCTTTCACCGAATAATTGCCCAGGATCTCAGCTGGTGATCCTTTTCGTGGATTGTAACAAAATTGTCGCACGACAATCAATAGTGTCGTGCGACAATTTCACGTGTAACTATTCTATCTTGTAGATAATAGATTTCGCTGGGAAACTTCGCCGAGCTCTGCGCAAACGCCGTCGCCGACTGCTCGCCAGTCCCCATGCGGCCGTCGTCGTCGACTACTTCACGGGCCGCCGGTCCCCACGCGTACCCCACAATGGCTGCTTTACTCGCCTAGTTCGTCGGCTCCTCACCAAACTTTGTGGGCGCCCGTTCCGCCCGCCTACTTCACGAGCTTTTCGCTCGACGACTTCGTAGACTCCTCGCCCGGCTTAGCGTTGAAGCCGTCGCTGTAAGCACTGGGGACCACCAGTGCCCCGTCGTTGTCCTGCATGCCCTCGTAGGTGAGGTGCATCTTGCGAAGCGTCAGGGCGATGTCGTCGTGACTGTACGATTGCGCGACGTCGTCGAGGATCGCGGAGATGTCCTTCTCGGCCTCCATCAGCGTAATGCGCGCGCTCTTGCGGCATTCGGCCTGCGCTTCAAGCGAGATCACATTCTGAAGTTCCTTGGGGATGATGAGGTCGCGTACCTCGACCGACACGATAGAGATGCCCCAATCCGACACCTTCTGTTCCACAGCTTCGCGAAGCTCCTGGTCAAGCTGATGACGGCGCATGACCACGTTCTGGAGCGACGCGCGGCCGATGGCATCGCGCAGGGCCGTTTGCGCAGAAAGCGCCACGGCGAAGTGGCAATCCTGCACTTCGGTGCAGGCCTTTTCGGGGTCCCAGATAACCCAGAACAGCACGGCGTCCACGTCGAGCGGCACAAGGTCGCTGGTCAGCGCCTCCTCGGCACCAAACGGCGTGGCATTCATGCGCTGGTCGACGCGCAGCGTGCAGAATTCGAATAGCGGGATGGTGAAGAACAGCCCCGGGCCCACAAGGCGGTCGAACCGGCCGAGGCGCATGACCACGACGCGTTCCCAGTCCATACACACATGTACCGAAGACAGGACGGTGAGGCCCACGATCACGGAGACGATGATCCCCGCGAACGTGAACTTGCCGAGCGCGAGAATGAACGCTGCAAGCACAACCGCGAACGCGACAAGAGCGAGCACCACAGAGATCATCACCGCGCCGTTTCGCGTGGCTTTCTTCGTCGGATCGGAGCGATACGCGTCCGCCGCAACGCCGAACTCCATTTCGGAGCGGCGATACGTGTCCTTCTGCTCCTGGGGGCGGGTCTTATCCTTGAGCTTTCTCATAATCCTTTTTCATCCTCCTTACGCACGAAGACACCATCTTCGGAATGTCGTCATATGCCATGCCGTTTTCGAGGCATCCTTTCACGAACTCTTCGACAAGCGCGTCCACCTCCGGCGCAGGTTTTAAGATAGCGTCCGGATCGTTTACGAACACGCCGCTGCCGCGCACCGTGGTCACGTAGCCGTCGCGCTCGAGCCCCATGTAGGCCTTGCTCACCGTGTTGTACGCAATGCGCAGTTCAGCTGCATATTTGCGAACCGTCGGCAGCTTCTCGCCCGGCTTGTAGAAGCCCGATGTGATGAGGTAGGCCATGCGATTGCGCAGCTGCACCCACATCGGCAAGTCGCTGGACTCATCGAACGAAAACGGCGGTATTTCTTTAATCTGCTGCTTCACGTTTCCCTTTTCTTGCACTTACCTCATATGTCCGTTGCCCGCGTGTGCGAGCCTGTCCCGCTCACCTGCTTTCAGCGCTTCCTTTCGTAGTTGCCACCCCCCCCGAAGGGTCTTGAAGCGGCATTGCGCTCCCCTGCGTTTACGCGGCTTCGCGCACGACCTTGCGCGCTGCGGCCTCGCCTTGCCTTGCCCTGCATTCCATGTCTCTCCCCGCTATGGCGAAGGTGCCACGCCGCATGCGACGATGGTGATTCGAAGGCAAAGCCCTCCGACCAGCGCCAATATGGCAATTCCCGCCGCACCCGGAGTGGGAATCTCCCGCTTGCGCGCCAGGGAAACTGCTTCCGCAACAAGGGGAATCGCAAGTCCGCAGGCGACGAAACCTGCCCAAAACGTGGTCGACAGGTCGCCTTCGAAAAGCCGCATGACCGCCATGGAGGCGCTCCCCTTCCCGAAGGCAAGCAAAGCAACGATGGAGACAATCTCGATTAGGATGAACGCAATGTCGATCCAGGCGAGCAGGCGTGCCATGATACGCGTCACGCGCACATCTTCGCAGGTGCAGGCCGCAAGCATGACCACTGCGCAGCCGCACGAAAGCGCTGATGCCGCGAACAGAACGGGTAGCCACGCCGACTGCCAGATTTCGACCGAGATAACGCTTTGGAGGAGCAAGCCCGTGTAGACCATCACGATGACCGCAATAGGAAGGCCTATCGCCTTTGCGGCGAACGATACGGCGCGAGCCCATTTCGGCAGCACGAAAATGGTGTCGGCAAGGGAGATTACCAGGAAGACGGTGAGCAGCGTCAAGGCGAAAGCGCCGATGGAGACCAGGCTGCTCGTCGGGTACAAGAACAGGAAGAAGAATGCTTCGGGGCGTCCTAGGTCTGCGACCAGGCATAGCTCGCCTGTGAGAACGACGATCAGGGCGGTGCCGTACACAAATCGGCGAATGCGCTTGTACGTGGGCTCGGAAATCACCGATTGCGGTGCAAGGAACGCTCTGCCGTACTCGCCGCGGCGATGGTCTTTCACGGCCTTGGCGACGTTGAAAAGAGCGGTGAGCGCGAAGGCGCCGGCGGCGGTTCCGCCCAGGAAAAGGTAGATGGCTATCAACTTGCTGAAAACCACGCAGTCCCTTTCTTGTTGCCGCTTCGCCTGATTTACCAACAATAATCTACCACATGTTTTGCTCGAGAGGCGCATTTGTCGCACGACAATTTGGATGCCACGACGATTGGGCGATCTGGCACGGCGCCTTCCCACCTCGTCTGGAGGACAAACGGCAGTTGGTGGTCAGCTGAGCAAGTTGTGCGCGCCTGGTTTCTTCTCGTGCCCTCACGGAAAATTTGCGACCAGGCCTTTTGCTGGCAGAGGTGCCCCAGCTGACCTCACGGGACGCGAAAACGCCGGTTTTCCGCAACAAAAACGTCGCACAACTCGCTCAGTTGACCACGAACTCGGGTTTCGCTTCCCCGAAGATACGTTTGATTTCAAATTCAGAAAAGTGCAGTTACTAGTGCCTTCAAACTTCGGAAAAGTGCAATATCATATAGCTTAAGAATTCGGAAAAGTGTATTCTATTGAATTAGTCGCACACGAAAGGGAGAAATATGATGCTCGACAGAAAAGCGAAGGCACAGTTTCAGTCCTGGCTCGATTCATCGCCCAATAAGGCTTTGCTTGTCAAAGGCGCTCGACAAGTGGGCAAATCTTTTCTGGTCAGTGCTTTCGCAAGAGAATCGTTTGAGCATGTCGTAGCGTTCGACTTAATTGAAGATATTTCTGTACGCGATTCGTTTTCGGCAGCGAAAAGCGCCGACGAACTTCTGATGCGAATGACCATCGCCGCAGATGAGCCTATGGTTGCGCGAAAGACCGTCGTAGTTATCGACGAGGTTCAGCAGTGTCCCAACATAGTAACGTTTATCAAATATCTCGTGCAGCGTGGAGATTTCCGTTTCATCCTCACAGGGTCGTTACTTGGTGTGGAACTCGAGGGCATCGATTCTCTTCCTGTCGGATATGTCGAGCAGATTCAGATGTATCCGCTTGATTTCGAAGAGTTTTGCTGGGCTAACGGTGTTGCATCGGTTGCTTTTGACATGCTGAGAAACCATCTCGAGGAAGAAAAAGAGCTTCCAGACTATCTGTACGACCGCCTGCTCAGCCTATTTCGCCAGTATGTGGTGGTGGGAGGCATGCCTGACGCCGTCAACGCTTTTTTGGCCACTCGCAACATTGATGAGGTACGGAAAATACATCGCGATCTCCATTCGTTGTACCATGACGATATCGCAAAGTATGCGCCGCCAGATCTTAGGCTCACCATCCGTGACATATATGACCTGATTCCCAGCGAAGTCGGGTCCAAAAATCGGCGATTCAAACTGTCGTCGATCGAAGGCGTGAAGCGGTTCTCGCAAGTGACGGAGCACTTCCTCTGGCTTTCCGAGGCGGGCGTCGCTCTTCCCGTGTATAACGTAAGTGCACCGGTGGCTCCTCTCTTGGTCGGCGAACAACGAAATCTGTTTAAGATGTTTTATCTTGACACCGGAATGCTCATGTCGTCATATTCGAAAAAAGTTGCCCAGGGTGTATTTGACGGAGGTGCAGAGGGCTCATTCGGTATGAATATGGGCGCAGCATTCGAGGGTTTTGTCGCTCAAGAGTTGAAAGCCAAGGGTTTCAAGCTGCGTTACTTCACATCGAAAAAGGTAGGGGAACTCGACTTTGTGGAGGAGACGCTAGCTGGAGACGTGCTGGCCATCGAAGTCAAGTCGGGAAGGTACTATAAAACGCATGCAGCACTTGACAATGCGCTTGCAACAAGAGGCTATGGAGTAGACCGGGCTCTCGTTTTTGCGGAGACCAACCTTTTTCGCGATGGCAACGTGCTTTACCTGCCAATTTTTATGGCGGGGCTTCTGGAACCATAGCGGCTGCTTGCGAGCACGTCCCCACTTTCGCAAAAGAGAAAGCTCTGCGTCAGGAAAGTATCCTAACGCGCTTCGGCCAGCACGCCGTATTCCACGTGAAGGCGCATGGTGGCGAACTCGCGCGCCTTTGCGCGATGGGCGGCGACGAAAATCGTTTTACCAGGTAGTGAGGCTATATTGGCAAGAACGGCCGCTTCAGTTGCGTCATCGAGCGCGCTCGTGACTTCGTCGAGCACCATGATGGGAGCGTCCGAGCACACCGCACGCGCGATAGCCAGACGCTGCAGCTGTCCCTGGGAAAGGCCCTGCCCGTGCTCGCCGATCATCGTGTCGAGCCCCAACGTAAGCTCTTCCACAAAGTCCCACGCACACGCCACTTCACATGCACGTTTTACCTGGTCATCGGTCGCATCAGGGGTGGCGAACGCCACGTTTTCGCGAATCGAGCCTGCGAACAGGAAGTTGTCTTGCGGCACATAGGCGAACGCGCCGGGCGGCACCTGAGATGCGGCACAGGCGGGAACGGCGAACGCGCTCGCAGGGGCATCGGTAAGAGGCGCGCCCGTAGCGACCGCGCCTGCGGAGGCATCGGACGCGGCGGGTGCGAAAGTCGCGGCACCTTCGGAAAGCTCGTACGCGAATCCGTCCGCATCGTAGGCGCCTAACAGCAGTTTGAACAGCGTGGACTTTCCCGAGCCGGAAGGGCCTTCCACCACCACGAAGGAACCTTTTGGAACGAACACGTTTGAGCAGGTCAAGCTCACGGACTCCTCCTCGGGGGAAACCCCCATCCCCCCTGCGGGCGCAGGAGCGCCTTCCGCCTCGTCGGCATCATAGGAAAACGCCAGATCGCGCATCCGCACGCCTGAGAGCCGCCGATAGAATTCCTCGGCGGTCACAGGCAAACAGCCCTCCGAGTGCGGCAATTCCGCCACCTCCATCAGGCGCTCCGCCGATGCCAGCGTCTGATACAGCTGCGGCAGCATGCCCGACAAGCTTGAAACCGGCGCCTGAATACGCGCCACCAGCTGCAGCACCGCCATGAGCGTGCCGTAGCTCATGGCGCCATGCAGAAGCCCGAACGCGCACCACGTGAGTGCCACGGCGTACAGCGCGTTGAAGAAGAACGAGAAACTCGCGTTGGCGGCGATGGAGTACCCGCGGCGGCGCATCTGCGCGGTGAAATAATCCTCCTGCAGCGTGTCCGCACGCGCACTCGTGGCGGGCTGGGCCCCAAACGAGCGGATGACCAGCTGATGCTCGAGCGCCTCTTGCAGAAACACGCGCACGGCGCCTTCCTTTTCCTGCACGATCTTGTGCAGCGCCTTCAACCGTCCGCGCAGCGTGCGCGCCAGCACGAACGAGAGCAGCGCGGCGGCAGCGAACAGGGCCACCATGGGCGGGCTGATCAGCGCGAGCACCGCAATGGCGAACACGAGCTGCATGAGCATGGACACGAAGCTCGGGATGATGGTCGCCACGCCGTTCGACACAACCTGCACGTCGGAGAACATGCGGTTGGAGAGCTCGCCGGAATGGAAGCGCAAAATGTTGCCAAAGCGCGCGGCGAAGATGCTATCGAGCATCGATTTCCGCAGTTCAAGGGCGAAACGGGCCCGAATGCGCTCCTGGGTGCTGTTGATAGCCAAGCGAAGCACCAGCTGTGCGATGATAACGCCTGCAAGTACCACCGCGCTTGACAGCAAGCCGTCGATGTTTCCCGCGACTGCCTGGTCGATGGCGGCGCGGCACGCCAGAGCGAAGCTCACAAGCACCGCCGCTTGCGCCGTGCACAGCACCGACAACGCCACAATGCGGCCATGCTGCGCCTTCGATTGCGCGAACAGCCACGCGTAGGTGACCTCGTCCTGTTCGCGCGCCTCAGCCCCGCGCATCATTTTCGCCCCGCTTCGCTCGCGGCATCGCGTTTGCGCAGGCCGCATGCCACAAGAACGCGCTTGCCCGCGCGCCTTACCGCAGCGTTTGCGCCCTTGCACACCTTGCGTGCAGGGAACAGCGCCACCCACAGCTTCGAGTACAAATGGTATCCGCGGGAGGTCTCGCAATCGATGTGGCGGCCATCGCGATAGAAGCCTCGCAGCACGCCGAGCACGTCCTCGCGCGGGATGTATTCCAGCATGACACAGTTATCTCCGCAGATCACGTAGCCTTTTTTGGGACCTTTCCCGTAATACCCCACCACGCGATGCAGCACGTACTTCTCACCGCGGCGGTACAGCGCCACATCGTAGCGGTGCAGCTCGCCCTCGGCTGGCACCACCATCATCACGTCGTGGCGGTTGCGCAGCATCGGCCACATGGAAACGCCCACGGGCGGCCCCATGTAGAAGCCCTCGGATGCGAGCACATCCTCGATTTTGCGCGGCTCATCAGGGGAGGAAGACCCACCTGCGCCAGGCGCCGCCGAGGGTATGTCTTTTTCGCGCGTCATGAATCGCTTGCCAAATGGAACCTAGCGGTTAGGCTCCTACTCCTCAAGCAAGTCGGCGTCGCGAAGCTTACCCAAAAACGCCGCAACGTCGGCATGCGCTGCGTCTTCATCGACAGCATATTCTGCCAGCAGAGCCCGGACCAACTCATTTTCCGTGGTATTTGCACTAAGCTGCTCCCACAGGAACGTGCCGGTGTCGTTCAGGCGAATCATGCAGTGGCGCTCCATGCTGGCCTCGCCCACCGGCACGACCACATGTTTGCTGCCCACTTTATTCACGATGAAACCGTCTTTAATCTTCATGCCCAGATCCTTCGCATCGATGCGTTCGTTCGTGCCCATTATCGCATAGCGTCATCTGGAACGCCGCGTCAAAGGCGGCAGGAGTCGGCGTGCAGCGTAGCACGTAGAACGGCACGCTGTCCACCAACCTATCGAGCAAATCAAGCTGCCGAGCAGCCAAAGCGGGATCATGCGGCATCAGAATCTGATTCATGATGCGCGCGACGATTTCCCCGTCATCTTCCAAACGGGACAGGCGGTCCGGCTCGCCCGGATCGCAGCGCTCGATAAAGCAAACGGCGCGAAGGGGAACGCTCGTGTTTTGCCCCCAGTTTTCCTTGCCGCAGTATGGCGTGCCGTACGCGATGAACTCACCCACCGGCCGGTCGCAGGCAGTTTCGACGGCTTCCCCACCAGACGTCTCACTCGGCGCGCAAACGCCTTTCGCCTCGACGACTTCCCCACTTCGCCACCGAAGAATGGGTTTGTCGCCGTTCACCACCGTCACGTCGTTGCCCAGCGCGCGCATCCACTGCGCGATGTGCGTGCTTTTGCCCGTGCCACTTTTCGCCGTGAACGCGAAGCCTTGCTCCGCATATGAGATGATCGCCGCATGGAACAGGAACGCGTTGAAATCGAGCATTCGCGTGCAAATTTTGCGGTAGAGCGCCAACGATTCGCAATATGCGGGCGAAAATGAGCCCTCCTCGTCATTCTCGGCTGCAATTTCTTCGGGCGTTGCCGCTACCGAAATATCGCAATCATCGGGAGAGATGTCGACAATGTAGTCCGCGCAAAGCCGCTCGGTGAACGCATAGCGGTTCTCGATGGCGACAAGAACCTCGGCTATTTGGACGCAGAACATAAACTTCGCTCCTTGGGAAGGCGACGACGACACGAACAGGTTGCAGGCGGCACAAGCGAATTGCAGGCAGCTAGTGGCTGCTCACAGGCGGCGACAGCAACCGCAACTACTCCCGAATTGCACGGTATGTAGGCATTTCTCGATTCGCGATTAACGCTGCTATATTATAGGCGCACAGGAAGAGCGCGCGACCTATTGTCAGGTTCGCAAGTAATTTCCACGTGCGCGCATGCCGCAACGAAGCAACGAGAGGATAAGTCCGTGGAGCTATCTGCCGCCGAAGAATACGCGATCAGAATCATCGCCGCCGAAAGCACCCTCCAACACGCTGCGCGCGACGAAGCTCCCGCGGCCAGGCTTTCCAGCTTGCCTGCAAGCGCGCCAGATGGCAAGGCGAGCAGCCCAGCCCCCGTTGCAGGCGGAACCGCCGCAATCCGCCCCACCCTCGCTCCAGGCGGAACCGCCACGCCTGAGGCAAATCACCCGGCCCCGATCCCGCTCCCCGTCTCACTCCCCGTTCCACCCATCCCTGACGGTCTGTGGCCTGCCGTGCGGTCCGAGCTGGAGGCACAATCCGTCATCGGCTATCCGGCAAACGCCGTCGAATCCCTCGAGCTCTCCCCTGCGGACCAGGCGGAATACCTTGCGCGCGCCGGGAAAAACCTGTCGAGCTGGTATCGCCTCATGATGGCGCAAGACAGCGTACTCGCCGAGTTTCGCCAGGCAGGCATCCCCGTTGCCGTGCTGAAGGGTGCGGCCGCTGCGGCAAATTATCCGCAGCCGAACAGCCGCAGCATGGGCGACATCGACCTCATCGTGCCGCCCGATTATTTCGACCGAGCGTTTTCACTTATGGAGCACTTGGGCTGGGATAACGATATTGAACTTGAAATCAATCCGCGCCACGCGGGCTTCGAGAAGGCGGGCTGTCCCGAAATCGAGCTGCATCGGTATTTCAGCACATGCACCAACAAGCAGCAGGCACATTTCCTTGACCAGGCCATTTACGACGCCATCCCGCGCGCCGAATGGACCGATGTCGCAGGCTTCAGCGTGCCCGTGTTGCCGCCGCTCGAGAACGGCCTGGTGCTGCTCGCGCATGTCAACCAGCATCTAGGTTCGGGTCTGGGGCTTCGCCAGATTCTGGATTGGCAGATGTTCGTTGACGCGCACTTGACCGACGAGCTTTGGGAGCGCGGCTTTCAACATGCGGCGCAGCAGATCGGCATGGAGAAGCTGGCGGTCACCACAACGTGGCTTTGCCGTACCTACCTGGGGCTTCAGACATCGGCAACGTGGTTTGGCGAAGCCGACGCGCAGCTTGCGAGCGACCTTCTGCTCTACATCATGCAGCGAGGGAACATGGGGCGCAAGATGGAGCGCGGCGCGCGGGCAACCCGCACGGTGCTGCACAACCTCCGCAGCCCCGCGGCCTTGGTTCGCTATCTTTACGAGGGCGGGCGCGCTCATTGGGCGCCAGCGCGCAAGCATGCGTGGCTTGCTCCAGCAGCGTGCCTCTATCAAGTGGGGCACGTTATCCGCAAGGGACTCTCGCGCAACGCAAGCATGAGTGAGCTCGTCACCGACGCACGTAGCGCACAAGAAGACATCGACCTGCTCAAACGCCTTGAGGTTACCAGGATGTAGAAGGGCGAAGGCCGGGGGAAGCGACCGCTGCTTTTGACGAAGGTTGGGAAAGCGGCCGCGAAATTGATTGCTGGGAAACGGACGGCAGCCCGAAACGGTGACCCTAAAAGGACCGCCGTCCGTAACGAGAACCGGGAAAATTGCAGCCGCCAAAAATGAAGGATGCTAAAAAAGCAGGTTCCAGGAATCGTCCTGGAACCTGCTTTGGTTGTTCCGCTGCCGAGCAGTAGGCGCGAGAAGGATAGGTGACTTAGTAGTAACCCGTCCACTTGGAGCCGTCGGGCTCAGTTTTGACGCCGGGATCGGCGCCACCTGCCGGGTCGCTGTCGGCAGAATCGCCCGAACCCTTCTCAGAGGAATTATCACTGCCTGCGTTCGAGCCGCTCGGCTGGTTGTCCGAAGTAGAGCCAGAGCCGCTCACGCTCGGAGTGTCGCCGCCAGAAGTTGACGTGCCAGCGGAGGGCTCGCCCGTCGCGGCACTAGGGGAATCCCCATACACCTCGGACGCATCAACCTCGTTGTCAGCCGTGCCGTCGCCCGACGCATGCATTACGCCTACGTCCTTAGAAGATGCGTCAGAGGCAACTGCAACAGCGCTGTCCGTTTTCGACGCCGCCTCATCTTGGCTCGAGCCGCCCGACACCATCAAGACAACGAGAATCACGACGACAACCAAAATCGCCGCGCACACGCCGATAAGTACATTACGTTTTCGCGTATCCATAGATTTAGTAACCCTTCGTTCGATCAGTGGAAATCCGCAAACAAACGAAAGGCGGACGCAAACCGCCCGCCTTTCGAGTCATCTAGCGACTAAACGTCCGGAAATGCTAAGTACTCTAGCAAGCCCTCGTCCGATACAGCATAACGCCAAATGGATTACCAGCCGCTGTCACCGCCCTTATCAACATTGGTGTCACCAGGGCCAGGAACGATAGACGCAACAATAACGTCGCGGACTTCCAACTCGATGACATCCATCTCGGGACTTTCATATTTCTTCTGCATTTCTTTTGTTCCTCTTCTAGACTGCGGCCTTGATTAGCGTAGCATAATCTTTTTCGGCCTTGCTTGCCATAGGATGCGCAAGAATCGCATCTGCGACGCCAAGCACCGAATTCACCTGATAGTCGCTTTCGACGGCTTCAACGGTAGTTCCATCGGCTGTTGCGTACTTGACGAACGCCTTCTCGCTAAAGTTAGCAGAATAATAGTCTGTTGTTACCCCGGTAAATACAAGATTTGCGGTAATGGTTCCATCAATGTTCAAAACATTGTTGTTTGCCAACCTGCGAACATCCGTCGGCTGAGATGTCGAAACCTTCTTGAAGTACCAGCCGTTCTCAACAAAGCTTGCGCCTTCGGGAAGGGCCATCGTGTAACCAAAACGCAACCACGTAAGCTCAGAAGGCTGAGCAACGTCCATCCTCAGCGAGCCGCCCTTGTACTGCAGCAGGTCGGTGATGGGAACAAACTTGGCATAGGCAGCGCCCTCGACATCGCTTGCGGTGCAGGCGGTCTTAAAGGAAGCGTCCTTGTACCAACCAGCGAATGCCATGCCGTCCTGGGTCGGATACGTCCAAGAGGCCTGGTCACCACTGCGATAATTCTGCAGCAGGTACGCGCCCTCGGCAAGCTTAACGCCATACGTGCCATTAGCGTTCGCGACAGGAGCGTAACCAGGAGCCAGGTAGCTCGTGCCTTCGCCCTCGGGGGAGGCGCTGGGGTCGAAGCCGACGAACGTACCGCCGCTGATGGCGACATTCGCACTGCCGTTTGCATACGCATCATCGATGCAGTTGAACAGATACTTGCTGCTGCCTTCCCACTTCTGGTGCAGGTCGAAGG
>OLPR01000306.1_pt1 | contig 45734 bp, 46 predicted proteins | sample 1672761 | NCBI WGS metagenome assembly OLPR01 (sample SAMEA3136721, study PRJEB25190) | human gut metagenome | biome: human gut; feature: human-associated habitat; material: faeces | place: Austria | collected 2013 | reverse complement strand
ATAAAAGTATCCAAGGCCGTTCGGCAAGGCTTGCCGAACAGCCCCCTCCCATTGTACTTCTTTCTTACCACAGTCAAGGTCAGGTTGTATTTGCTCCGCAAATCTCCACCTTTCCCTTGACTGCGCTCTCTGGCCTTTGTGTAACCTATGTTTGACGCGGATACAGCGGATACAGAAATTCTGATTAACTCCCCTTGAATTGCCTCAAACCATGTGCTATACTTTTTTATTGTTTTTTTGTGTCTACGTTTAGAAAATGAGAAATTAAGCGATAGGATGAAAACTAAGAAAAATGAAGTATTATAAAATTGGAAAAGTATCGAAACTCTTCGGCGTTTCCTGCGAAACGATTCGCAACTATGAAAAGACGGGGTTGATTCGTTCTACGATGCCACCGGATTCGTCCGTGCGGTATTACGATATTGACAACGTTCGCAAACTGGTGGGCATCCGCACCATGCGCAATCAGGGGTTTTCTGTTTCGGAACTTGAACAGGTGTATTCCGATATGTCTCTTGAGGAATACGACGAATTGATGCGGCAAAAAATAGCCGCAGACGAGTGCGAGCTGCGGCGCGTTGAAATCCGGCTTGCGGAGCGCCGCCGCGCGGCGGAGGAAGTCATGCGCGTGCGCAGCGGCAGAATGCAGGCGGAGCTGATGCACTATCATGGCGGCTTCTATCTGCCTTATCACGGAAATGATATCCTTCATACCGATGTAAACGAAAACTGGCTGCGCCAATGGACGGAGAATCTGTTCCATGTGCGCCATATGGCGGTCTATTCAAATCTTGCGCTGTCCGACGAACCGCAGAGCGAATACTTCAACGCGTTCCATGTGCCGCTGCAATATGTGGAGCCGCTTGGAATCGACGTGGTGCCGCCGGTAAAAACAATGCGCCCCATGCGTTGCGTGAGCTGCATTGTGCGCAGGGAATCCATTCAATATCCCTTCGGCGGGCGTGCGGAGGAAATTGCGGAATTTGTGCGGGGGAAAAGGCTGTCGCTTGCAGGCTGGGGTTTCGCGTTGACGCTGTTTGGCTATCACGAAAAAGGAACAAAGAACACATATTTCAGGTTGATTCTTCCGCTGAAAGAATCAGGGCCGCTGGCAGATTAAAGCCAGCGGCCCCTTTTTGCATTTGGAAAGCGATTATTCGGCGATGTAGCGGACGGCGTTTTCGCCGGCCAGACGGCCGGAAGTGAATGCCCAGCCCAATGCAGAACCGCCGTAATCGACGTAAGACTTGTTGGAGTTGTACAGCACGCCGGAGCAATCGTAGCCGGTTGCATACAGCCCCTCGATCTTGCTGCCGTCCGTGCGGAGCACGTTCAGATCCAGATCGACGTCCAGGCCGCCGTCGGTACCGTAGGTGTAGTTAATGCACTTGAATGCGTAAAGGTTTTCGCCGGTAATGGGGTGGAGGTACTGCGCGTCCTTGCCCATGGCATCCACGCCGGATTCGCATGCAGCGTTGTAGTCCGCAATGACGGCGACGAGCGTTTCAGTGTCCACACCGATCATTCCGGCGAGCTCTTCCACGCTGGAGGCTTTATACAGCGTGCCCATGTCGATGCACTTGCTCAGAATTTCATCCATTTCCGGAATCGGTGTGTTCGCGTCAAATCCGCCCTGTCCGAACGCGCGGGTGCTGGTGACGGTCGGGAAGCCGTTCTCGCGGAAAGTGTCGATGGTATCCTGCCCCCAGAGGGACCAGTAGTTTGCACCGAGTTTCCAGGAAACATGGAACGCGGCTTCGTTTACCGTACGCTTGCCCTGCGCGGAAATCCACAGGCCGTCCGGCTCAATGGCGAAGCTCATGGGCACGTCGTTGAGGGACTTGGTGCGCGGATAGTTCCAGCGGCTGTCCAGCTTATCGGAAATAATGGTTACGGGGTAGTCCTTCATGATGGAAGCGATGGAATTGTAGTGCGAGACGGGAACCATGTCGATGTTGTATACGCCCGCGTTCAGATCGTCGATCGCAGCCTCGATCATCGCACCGTCGTTGATGGTGTAGCCGAAGATCGGCCAGCTCGTGGCAACGCCGGTCGGTTCGGTAACGTAGCGCTCCATCATATTTTTATTGGCGGCGAAGCCGCCGGTTGCGATGATAACCGCGCCCGCGTTGATTGTATATTCCGTGCCGTCGCTGCCTATGGCACGCACGCCGGTTACTTTGGAGCCGGTTTCATCGGTGAGATAGCCCGTGCCCTTGGTTTCCAGCATGTACCGGCCGCCCAGCGCGGTATAGTCGGCGACCAGCTGATCAAAGTAGGAACTGACGGCTTCGACACGGTTGCCGAACGCGCGGGGGTATTCGTAGCCTTTTTCCTTCTTGCCATCGAAAACGAAATCCATGCAGACGCGGAATTCGGTTTCCTTTTCCTTGCGCGGCTGGCAGAACCAGAACCCGTGGTCGTAGACAAGCCAGTCGATGGTGTCGCCGGAGTTGTCGATGAAAAGGTCGATCATTTCGGTCTTGGCATCTCCGTCAGCGTAGGCGTACCAATCCTGACGGAACGCTTCGGCGTCGACATAGTCTTCGCCGCCGTTATATTCAGTCTTGTATTCGGTGGGGTTTACGCCCATGGGGGAGCCGGTCAGCGATGAAGTGCCGCCGTAGAGACCGGCCTGCTCGATTGCCAGAACGCTTACCTCGGTACCGTTTGCGGCCTGCTCTTCCGCGACGGACATTGCGGCTGCGCAGCCTGCGGCACCCATGCCGACCACGACGACGTCCACGTTGATCGTTTCATGCGCGGCGGCGTTTTTCTCGATGGGCTTATAGAAGTTGTCCAGCGCGGAAGCGTCCGTTCCGGCAGCTGAGAGAGCCTGGGTTAACGCGTCGGCTACGGCGGCCTTGATGCCGTTGCTCGAACTGGTTGCGCCGCAGACCGCATCCACAGACAGGGACTGGTTTTCCACAATACGCGGAATCAGCAGATCGACGGCCGCCTGGAAAATGTTGGCCGTTTCACGGTTGGGGTCGTTGACGGTGATGGAAACAATCGAGGTTTCGTCGACCGTTACATCCAGCGCCAGCTGGCCGATAATGCCGTAGCCGGCGCCACGGCCGGTATATGTTCCGGGCGTCATGACGACTTGCGCGGCGGCGGTTTCTGTGCCGCTGGCGGCTGCGATGGCCTCCTTCGCGGCCTTGAGTACCGCATTGCTGCTGACGGTGCAGCCGGACAATGCGTCGATATCGGCGGATTGCGCGGCGAGAATCATTTTCGGCAGCTGTTCAATGGCGCGTGAACCGACGCCAGGAGTCTCGTTTTCGCCCGTGGCGGTAACGCTGATGATTTTGCCGTTCTGTACGGAGACGGTTACGCGGACTTCTCCGCCGAACCCCTGCGCGACGGCGGAGCTTTCCTCTGCAAACGCGGCCGCGGCCGGTATGCAGAGCACCAGACAAAGCAAGATGGACAGAACCCGTTTCATGTGAGTTTCCTCCGTTAAAAAATCTGCGGTTAAACCGCGTGAAGTATTATAGCGGCTCAAGCCGCTTGAGAAACAAGAGAAGAAAAGGCAAAAAGCAAAAAAACAAAAGCGTCAGCAATAAGGCGGCTCTTTCTTGACAATCGCGCCGAATTAGACGATAATATATAAGAATGGAGGAGCATGTACCTTGGAGCATCTGATTACGCATGTGGAGCCGGGCAGCCCGGCGCTGCGCCACGGCCTGCGCCAGGGCGATACCCTGCTGGCCATCAACGGCGAGGAGATCATCGACCAGATCGATTATGAGGCGCTGTCGGCCAGACGCCATCTGATTCTGCACGTTCGCAAGGCGGACGGCCGCGACTGGCAGCTGGAGCTGGTCAAGCCTGCCGGCATTCCCCTGGGGCTGGACTTTGGCGAAAGCATGGCGTGCACCCCGCGCGTATGCAAAAACAAGTGCATGTTCTGCTTCATCGACCAGATGCCGCCCGCCTGCCGCAAGACGCTGTATGTCAAGGATGACGACTGGCGCATGTCGCTGATGATGGGCAACTTTATCACGCTGACCAACGTGGACGACCAGGAGTTTGACCGCATCCTGCGCCGCAGGGCCAGCCCGCTGTTCATCTCCGTTCACGCCACTGATCCGGCCGTGCGCGTCAAAATGATGAAGAACCCCGACGCGGCAAAGCTGCTGCCCAGGCTGCGGCAGTTTAAAGAGCACGGCATCAAGTTCCACTGCCAGATCGTGCTGTGTCCCGGCATTAACGACGGCGCGGTGCTGGAGGATACCCTGCAAACGCTGTTTACCCTGCATCCCGCCGCGCAGAGTGCCGCGCTGGTGCCCGTGGGGCTGACCAAGTTCCGCGAGCATCTTTATCCTCTGCGCCCCTACACCAAGGAAGAGGCCGAGGAAGTGCTGGCCATCTGCAAAAAATGGCAGGATCGGTTTATGGATTTGTGCGGCAGCAAGTTCGTTTTCCCCTCGGACGAAATGCTGTGCATCGCCGGGCGCGATGTCCCGGAGGAGGATTATTACGAGGGCTTCCCGCAGATTGAAAACGGCGTGGGTCTGATGCGGCAGTTTCTCACTGCATTCATCGCCGCGCACGACGCGGCTCCCGCGGGCGTTCAAGCGCAGCATCGCCGCATCCTTATCCCCTGCGGCCGCAGCATCGCCCCGTATATGCGCCGCTGGATTGCGCAGTACGGCCCGCCGGGCGTGGACGTTACAGTGCAGGCCATTACCAACCATTTCTTCGGCGATACCGTCACCGTCACCGGGCTGTTGACCGGGCGTGATATCGTGGCCCAGACCAAGAACGCGGACGTGGACGAAATGCTTTTGTGCAGCGTCACCCTGCGCGCCGAGGGCGACCTGTTTCTGGATGATCTTTCGCTGGATGAATTTCGCCGCATGCTCCCCTTCCCTGTGCGCATGTCCGCCAACAGCGGCGCGGCGCTGTACCAATCGCTGCTTGGCGATATAGAAAAGGAGTCAACATGACCACCAAACCCCTTGTTGCCATCGTGGGACGCCCCAACGTGGGCAAATCCACCTTTTTCAATAAAATTGCCGGCCATCGCGTGGCCATCGTGGAGGATACCCCCGGCGTTACGCGCGACCGCATCTACGCCGATGTGGAGTGGACGGGCCGCGAGTTTACGCTGATCGACACGGGCGGCATCGACCCGCGCAGCGATGACGTGCTGCTGTCCCAGATGCGCCGGCAGGCGGAAATCGCCATCGAAATGGCTGATGTGATCTGCTTTTTCTGCGATGCGCGCGACGGCCTGACCCGCGACGACGAGGAAGTGGCCTCGCTGCTTCGCCGCACGCGCAAGCCCGTCATCCTGGTGGTAAACAAGCTGGATTACGCCGGGCTTAACGACGTATTATACGAATACTACGCCCTGGGTCTGGGTGAGCCGGTGGGCATTTCCGCCGCCAACATGCTGGGTCTGGGCGATCTGCTGGATGAAATCGTCAAGCTTCTGCCCCCAAAGCGCGAGGATGAGGAAGAGGACGAAAACGGCCTGCACGAAATCCAGCTGGCGCTGGTGGGTCGCCCCAATGTGGGCAAAAGCAGCCTGACCAACCGCCTGCTTGGCCAGGAGCGCGTGATGGTCAGCGATATTCCCGGCACCACGCGCGACGCCATCGACACGCACTTTGAAAGCCAGTACGGCGGCCACTACAACATCATCGATACCGCCGGCATCCGCCGCAAACGCGCGGTGGAGGATCAGTCCCTGGAGCGCTACAGCGTGCTGCGCGCCATTGCCGCCATCCGCCGCTGCGACGTGGCGCTGCTGGTAATCGACGCGATAGACGGCGTAACCGAGCAGGATACCAAGATTGCGGGGATCATCGCCGAAGAAGGCAAGGCCGTCATTGTGGTAGTCAACAAGTGGGACATTCCTGAAAAGGATACCGGCACGCTGGAAAAATTCCGTAAGAAGGTGCTGGACGACCTGAAATTTATGGATTACGCGCCGGTGCTGTTTATCTCCGCCCTGACGGGGCAGCGCGTAAACACGGTGCTGGACGCGGTGGATCAGGCCTATGCGCAGACCAGCAAGCGCATCCCCACGGGTCTGCTCAACGATGTGCTGGGCGACGCGCAGATTGCCCTGCAGCCGCCCATGACCGGCGGCCGCAGGCTGAAGGTGTACTACGGCACGCAGATTTCGGCCTGCCCCCCCACCTTTGCGCTGTTTGTAAACGACGAAGCGCTGATGCACTTTGCCTATCAGCGTTACCTGGAAAACCAGCTGCGCAAGGCCTTCGGCTTTTCCGGCACGCCTATTCGTTTCGCCCTTCGTGAAAGGGCCAAGGAGAACGGCTAATCATGGAACAGCTTCCTTCATTGCTTCTCTGCGCGGTAATCGGCTATCTGCTGGGCAGCGTATCGGCGGGCATCCTGTATTCGCATCTGCTGGGCAGCGATATTCGCCGCCACGGCAGCAAAAATCCGGGTGCCAGCAACATGCTGCGCATTTACGGCATGAACGCGGGCACCATTACGTTTATCTTTGACTGCGCCAAGGCCATCGGCGCGGTGCTGCTTGGGCGCTTGATCGCCGGGCAGAACGGCGCGATGGCGGCGGGCTTTTTCGCTATCATCGGTCACAACTGGCCGCTATACTTTGGGTTTAAGGGCGGCAAGGGCATTGCCTGCTGCACGGGCGTGTTTGTATTTGCATTCCCGGCGCTGGGCATTCCGGCGGTGCTGCTGGATATCCTCACCATCGTGCTGACCAGGTACATATCGCTGGGCAGCATGGTGCTGGTGATTTCCTATGCCATTCTGGTCAGCGTATTCAAGGGGCTTTGGCCCGCCGGCGTATGGGCCATTGCGCTGGCGCTGATCGCTATTTGGCGGCACTGGGGCAACCTCCAACGCCTGAAGAACGGCACCGAGCGCAAAATCGGCCAGAAGGAAGGAAACAAGGCGTAAGGGGGAGAAAACGTTACTTTCTTTAGGAAAGAAAGTAACAAAGAACCTGCGTGTGGCGTAAAAGATTACGATTGAAAACTGAAAGAGAATACACAGTCTGCATTTGCAGGACAGAAAAAAGCAAAACGTCAGAGTTGGAGCAAGCTCCATTCTGGCGTTTTGCTTTTTCCCTTCGGTCTGGCTTTGCCAGCCCGGCGCTGATCTTCGATCAGCGTGTCCTGCGGCATTTCTGCAAAAGCACGCAAAAGCTGGCTGGATATTGCTTCCAGCCAGCTTTTTACTCTTATTTTTACATGTTATGCCTGCGGAGCCGCATCGGGATTGATCTTGCGGAATTTATCAATCTCCGCGCGGGCCAGCGCATCGCAGCGGTTGTTTTCCTCGCAATCCGCATGACCGGGCACCTTGATAAACTCCACCTCGTGCTTTTTGACCACGATGGCCATCAGCCGCCATAAATCCTGATTTTCAACAGGCTTGCCGTCCGATGTTTTCCAGCCGCGGCGCTGCCAATTGGCCAGCCAGCCCTGCTGGAAAGCATTGACCACATAGGTGGAATCGGAGTGCACGCGCACATGGCAGCGCTCCTTGAGCGCGCCCAGGGCACTGATGACGGCGAACACCTCCATGCGGTTGTTGGTGGTGTGGGGCATGTTGCCGCTGAGCACCTTTTCGTGCGGGCCAAAGCGCAGGATGGCCGCCCAGCCGCCGGGGCCGGGATTGCCTGAGCATGCGCCGTCGGAGTAAACCTCCACGTTTTTCAGGGGCTTGATTTCAGACATGCCGCTATCCTTATTTGCCAGTCACCAGGTGCAGGGTATCGCGGGCGATGACGATCTCCTCATTGGTGGGGATCACCAGCACCTTCACCTTGCTGTCGGCGGCGGAGATATCGCGCTCCTCGCCCTTGACGCGGTTCTTTTCCACATCGATCTTCGCGCCCAGGAACTCGAAGCCCTCCATCACCTTTTCGCGCATCTCAATGCCGTTTTCGCCGATACCGGCAGTGAAGACGATCACGTCCACGCCGTTCATGGCCGCAGCGTAAGCGCCGATGTACTTACGGATACCATAGATCAGCATATCGCGGGCGATGCTGGCGTTGCGGTCGCCCTGATCGGCGGCAGCGTCGATGTCGCGCATATCGCTGGAAATGCCGCTCAGGCCCAGCAAGCCGCTCTTCTTGTTGAGCATCTCCAGCATTTCGTCGATGTTTTTAATTTCGGGGTTGCCATTTTCATCCTTGGCGTTGTTCATAATGAACTGCAGCACGGCGGGATCCAGGCTGCCGCTGCGGGTACCCATGATGACGCCCTCCAGCGGGGTGATACCCATGCTGGTGTCCACGCACTTGCCGTGATCCACCGCGCACATGGAAGAACCGTTGCCCAGATGGCAGGTGATGATGCGCAGATCCTCGGCCTTCTTGCCCAGGAACTCGGCCGCGCGGGCGCTGACATAGCGATGGCTGGTGCCATGGAAGCCGTAGCGGCGAACATGCAGATTGGTGTAATACTTCATGGGCACGCCGTACATAAAGGCCTTGGGCGGCATGGTCTGGTGGAAGGCGGTATCAAACACGGCCACCATGGGCGTGCCGGGCATGACCTTCTGGCAGGCCTCGATACCCATCAGGTTGGCGGGGTTATGCAGCGGGCCCAGCGGGATATTCTCGCGGATGGCGTCCATGACCGCGTCGTCGATGACCACGGACTGGGTGAACTTTTCGCCGCCGTGCAGCACGCGATGACCCACCGCGCCGATTTCATCCATGGATTTGACCACGCCGTTTTCCGCATCGGTCAGGGCGGAGAGCATGTTCTTGCACGCTTCCACATGGGTAGGCATGTCCATTTCGATCACATATTTTTTGTCGCTGCCGGGATACTTCTGCGTCAGCTTGCTGCCGGGAATGCCGATGCGCTCCACCAGTCCCTTGGCCAGCACGCTTTCATCCTGCATATCAACCAGCTGATATTTGAGGGACGAGGAACCCGCGTTTACAATCAGAATTTTCATGGAATTGCGCCTCCGTTTTCGTATGTTCTCACAATATGGCATTATACCGCACTTTTCCGTTTCTGAAAAGGTCTTTTTGCATAAAACAGGGAAAAATCGCGCAAGTCCTGTGTAAAATTCCTGTATTTGGTTGCATGCCCAGCGTTTCTATGGTAAAATGGCGTCTGCGCGGTGCTCCGCGTGAAGGAGTGCTTGTTTTGCTGTGGAATTTTTTCTCCGCCTTCCGGCCTGCGCTGCGGGATGATCAGATCGCCCTGCTGCTGAGCAATGAAGACGTGTATGATCCGGCCCTTGGCATAGACGACGGCTATACCTTCTATATCCAGGAGCGCAGATCCCGCCGCCGCGCCGGATATATCAGCCTGCGCCTGGGCGAAAGCCCGCAGTTATATTATCTGGGGCACATCGGCTATCGCATCGAGGAGCCCTTTCGCGGCCATGGCTACGCCGCGCGCGCCTGCCAGCTGCTGATTCCCTTTATGCGCCAATTGAACCTGAGCAGCGTGTGCATCACCGCCGACCCCGACAATACCCCATCCCGCAAAACCTGCGAGCATGTGGGCTGCGTGCTGGAATCCGTCGTGCCCGTGCCGCAGAGCTTTCGCTACATCTGCTCCGGCTCTACGCACAAGTGCCGCTATATCCTTTTGCTGGATGAAACGTCATAGTTTGCTTGCGGCAAGGATAGGTTATACTATGATAAAGGAGGCTCGCGCATGCAGGCGGAACTTTGCGGCGTAACGCTGCACTATGAGCAGTACGGTCAGGGTGATCGACACGTGCTGATGCTGCACGGCTGGGGCTGTGAAATCAAGCACTTTGCCCCCATCGCCGATTCGCTGCAATCGGATTATCACATTACCGTGATTGATTTTCCCGCCCACGGGCAATCCACCCCGCCGCCCCAGCCCTGGGGCGTAGCGGATTTTGCCGCGTGCGTAAAGGCCCTGATCCTGCAATTGGGCATCGCCCCGTGCGATATCATCGCCCATTCCTTCGGCGGGCGCGTGGCGCTGTATCTGGCGGCTAATGAGCCGCAGCTTGTCAAGCGCCTGGTGCTTACCGGCTGCGCGGGCATCAAAAAGCCGCAAACGCCCGAGCAGCAAAAGCGCTCCGCGCGCTATCAAAGGCTGAAGGGACTGTATCAATCGCTGGGCCGCGTCGCGCCCTTCAAGGGGCTGTCGGATCGACTGCTTTCAGAGCTCCGGCAAAAATACGGCTCACCCGATTATAACGCCCTGAGCGAGGATATGAAAAAAACCTTCGTCAAGGTCGTAAACGAGGATTTATCCCCGCTGCTGCCGCGCGTGCAGGCCTCCACCCTGCTGGTATGGGGCGAAAACGATACCGAAACCCCGCTGTGGATGGGGCAGCAAATGGAAAAGGAAATCCCCGATGCGGGGCTTGTCATCTTTGAAAATGACGATCACTTTGCCTATCTTCGCCAGTGGCCGCGCTTTGTGCGCGTGGTGCAGGCGTTTCTGAAATGAGGTACGACGGCTTGACACGCTTTCTGTTCCGGCTGATCACCAGCCTGCCCCTGCTTGCCTCCGCCGCGGCGGCGCTGCTGTGCGCGCGGCGGCTGCTGCACTATTTTCAATTGGAAAGCTACCAGTTTTACGGCTATTTCAAGACCGTCGCCCGCCAGTGGAAAAAGGCCGTTCTGCCCTCTGCGGTGCTGGGCGCGCTGTTCTTTGGCATCTACTTTCTGGCCTACTCGGCCGATCACGCCGCCGAGCCCTTCCGTCCGCTGCGCCTGCTGGCCATCTATCTGCCCGCCGCGGCGGTGATCGTGCTGATCGGCTATCTGGTAGCCGCCCGCCAGCGCAAAGCAAAAGAGAAAAAGCCCTTTGTGATGACCGCGCGCATGAAGCGCCTGTACATCATCCTGGGCGTGGTCGCCGTCGCGCTGTGCCTGGTATCCCCGCTCTTTGTGATGGCGCTGCCGCTGCTGGTCGCCCTGGCCGCGCTGATTGCCCTGCCGCTTGAAAAGGGCATTCAGCGCATGTATATGCGCGACGCGCAGCGCAAACTGGATGCGCAGAAGGATCTGATCCGCATCGGCATCACGGGCAGCTACGGCAAAACCAGCGTCAAGGTCATCCTCAACACCCTGCTTTCGCAAAAGTACAATGTGCTCTCCACCCCGGCCAGTTTCAACACCCCCATGGGGCTTACCCGCGTCATCCGCGAACGGCTGGAGCCCGCGCATCAGGTTTTCCTGGCTGAAATGGGCGCGCGCCACCGCAAGGATATCAAGGAGCTGACTGACTTTATCCACCCCACCATCGGCGTGCTGGTATCCGTGGGGCCTCAGCATCTGGATACCTTCAAAACGATGGAAAACATCATCGACACCAAGTATGATCTCATCCGCGCCCTGCCTGCGGACGGCTTTGCCGCCTTCAGCGATGACGGCGGCGTGTGCGCCGATCTGTACGCCAAAACCACCCATGTGCCCAAAGCCATCGTCAACCGTAAGGGCGGCGACGTATGGGCCGAGGACATGCGCGTATCCGATCAGGGCAGCGACTTCACCCTCTGCTTTCCCGATGGTTCGCGCGTTTCCTGCCGCACCCGCCTGCTGGGCGCGCACAACATCGGCAACATCCTTTTATGCTGTGCGGTCGCCAAGCATCTGGGCCTGTCCAATACCCAGCTGCAGCGCGGTATCAGCCAGCTTCAGCCTGTGGAGCACCGTCTGCAGCTGCTGCGCAGCGCGGGCGGCGTTACGATCATCGACGATGCGTTCAACAGCAATCCCCGCGGAGCCAAGGCCGCGCTGGATGTTCTTTCCCATTTCCCCGGCCGGCGCATCATCGTAACCCCTGGCATGGTGGAGCTGGGTGCGCAGGAGGTGTCCTTCAACCACGAGTTTGGCTATCAGATGGCCGCCAGCGCCGACGTGTGCGTGCTGATTGGCAAAAAGCACACCCTGCCCATTCAGGATGGTCTGCGCGACGCGGGCTTCAATATGGACAACGCGCATGTGTTTGCAAGCCTTTCCGAGGCCACAACCTGGCTTCAGGGCTTTATGCGTCCGGGCGATTATGTGCTCTATGAGAACGATCTGCCTGATCACTATACCGAAAACTAAGCTGGAGGCATTTTTATGGCAAAGAAGCAACTGGGCGTTATCTTTGGCAGCCGCACCTGCGAGCATGAGGTATCCATCATCAGCGGCGTGCAGCTGGCCCGCGCCGCCGACCGCGAAAAATACGACGTTTGGCCCATTTATATCGCCAAGGACGGCCGCTGGTATACGGGCGAAAAGCTGCTGGATATCCATACCTATACGCCCTTTGATCCTTACGCCAAGGGGCTGACCCGCGTAACGCTGGATCTGACAGCAGGCTCGGGCGCGTTGATCAGCTACGAGCAGGAAAAGGGCCTGTTCGCGAAGGGCGTTGTGCCCGTCACCGTGACCAAGCTGGACTGCGTAATCCCCGTCATGCACGGTCTGCACGGCGAGGACGGCACGCTGCAGGGCCTGCTGGAGCTGGCCAATATCCCCTATTCCTCCACGGGCGTGGCGGGCTCGGCCATCGGCATGGATAAGATCATGATGAAGCAGGTATTCCGCGGCATGGGCTATCCCATCCTGCCCGATGTATTCGCCCTGCGCAGCGAGTGGCGCACCGCGCCCGAGGCCGTTATCGCCCGTGTGGAGCAGGCGCTGCCCTATCCCGTATTCTGCAAGCCCGCGTGCCTGGGCTCCTCCATCGGCGTCAGCCGCGCCAACGACCGCGAGGGCCTGCGCGAGGCGCTCGACCTGGCCTTCACCTACGATCGCCGCGTGCTGATCGAAAAGGGGCTGGAGCATCCCATTGAGGTCAATTGCTCCGTGCTGGGCTTTGACAGCGAGGTACGCACCTCCGTCACCGAAATGCCCACCACCTCGGGCGGCGAGCTGCTGGACTTTGCCGATAAGTACCTCACCGGCGGCGGCAGCAAGGGCATGGCCTCGCTCAAGCGCATCATGCCCGCGCCCGTGGGCGACGAGATGATTCACCGCATCGAATCGCTTTCGGCGCAGATTTTCCGCGCGCTGGACTGCAAAGGCGTTGTGCGCATCGACTACATGCTCACCAAGAACGACGAGCTCTACATCACCGAGATCAACACCATTCCCGGCTCCATGGCCTTCTATCTGTGGCAGGAAAGCGGCGTATCCTACCCGCAGCTGATCGATAAGCTGGTAGAATACGCCGAAAAGGCCTTTGCCGAAAAGAATGAAAACAACTACGCCTACACCTCCGACATCCTGAACGGCGTGGTACTGGGCGGCAAAAAGGGCGGAAAGCTGTAAACTAAACACGATGGATGTATTCGCCGGGAGCGTTCAAGCTGCTCCCGGCTTTTTTATATTGAAAGCGCCACATCCAGCACCATCATCAGCGCAAATCCCGCCAGCGTAAACAGCGCAATTTTGCCCGGCTTGCCGCCGCGATGGCTCTCGGGAATCAGCTCCTCCACCACCACATAGATCATCGCGCCCCCGGCAAAGGCCAACATATAAGGCAGCGCCGCGCGCACGCGCAGCACCAGCAGCGCGCCAATTACCCCGGCGATAGGCTCTACCGCGCCGCTGAGCATGCCCGCCATAAAGGCGCGCCGCTTGCTTGCGCCATCGCGTAATAAAGGCAGGCTGATGGCCGCGCCCTCAGGAAAATTCTGAATGCCGATGCCCAGCGCCAACATGCACGCCGCCGTCAGCGTCGCGCCGTCCAGGCCGTACAGAAGCGAGCCGAACGCTACGCCGACGGCAAGCCCCTCGGGAATGTTGTGCAGCGTAATCGAGGCAATCAGCAGCGTCGTGCGCTTTTTCGTATGGTAGGGCGTATCGCCGCGCCGCTCCAGGCGCAGCAGCAGCCGGTCGGCCGCGTACAGCCCCAGCGCACCTAGGCTCAGGCCAATCAACGCGGGCAGCCAGGGCACGCGGCCCATTTTTCGCGCCATCTCGATGGCGGGCGACAGCAGCGACCAGAACGCCGCAGCCAGCATCACCCCGGCGGACGCGCCCAGCAGCCCATCCAATACATCATGCCTGATGTTCTTGCAGCAAAACACCATCGCCGCGCCCGCGGCCGTTATCCCCCATGTAAAAAGAGTGGCAAGCAGCGCCTGCAAAGGATGCGGCAGCTGCGAAATGGCTTGCATCATAACCAAAACTCCTTCATTCGGATTTGAGCCATCCTATGATGTAATCATTCGCCGGGTGAAGAAGTTTTTAACAGCTATTGGCATCGCATAAAAGAGACGGTATACTGATATCGATAAACATAATTCATTATGTAATCGTTATGTAACGTAGTGCATTTACAAAAGGAGGATGTTTTCTTGAAGAAGCTTGTATCCATGCTGCTGTGCCTCTGCCTGGTGCTGAGCCTGACTGCCTTCGCCGCAGCCGAGGGCTATACCGCTGGCACCTACGAAGGCAAGGGCGCGGGCCGCAACGGCGATATCGTCAACAAGGAAGGCAAGCGCTATGTAAACGAGACCGAGCGCCGCGACGTGCTGGCTGCCGCCGCCTTGAAGCAGACCGACGGCATCTTCTACATCATCTCCTCCACCCAGAACAACGACCTGGACGAGAACGGCTACAACTCCTATGGCCTGCACATCGACGATCTGGTGGCGGCGGGCGAGGTTTACCGCGCCGATACCCTTGAGGAGCTGGCTCAGCAGCTGGGCATGGATCCCGCCGTGCTGATGGAATCCGTCAAGAAGTTCAACGAGGCCGTTAGCAGCGGCTATGATCCCGAATTTGGCCGCACCGTGTTCAACACCCATGCGCTCATCGAGGACTTCGGCCCCTACTATGCCTGCCCCCGCAGCCCCGCCGTGCACCACACCATGGGCGGCGTGCGCGTGGATGTTGACACCCACGTGCTGCGCGAGGACGGCTCCTGGATCGCCGGCCTGTACGCTGCCGGCGAAGTAACCGGCGGCTTCCATGGCACCAACCGTCTGGGCGGCAATGCCATTGCCGACTGCCTGGCCAACGGCCGCATCGCCGGTTTGACCGTTGTGGAAGACAACAAATAAGCAGCAATAAAAGAACGCGGCCTGTGGGAACTCCCCGCAGGCCGCGCTTTTTGTATTTGATTTATATGCGATAGGTACTCATAAACCGATCCACCATGCGCCGGATACGGCTGGTCAGATCAAAGCCGCCGTTGCTGAGGCACCAGTCAAAGATGATCCCCTTCGTCAGCGAGCAGATATCCTCGTTGAGCGACACGCAATCGGTATCGGCTGGAATCTGCCCGGCCTCCCTGGCCGCCATCAGGCTGTCATACCGCGCGCGGTAATTGGAGGAAACGTACATATCCTCCGGGCTAAGGCCAATGGTATTGAGCGACTTGTTTTTGGTAGAATAATAATTGGAAACAAACTCCACGCCGTTGGATTCATTATGCGCGGCATAGAGCACGCACAGCTCCGTCAGCCGCGCCAGCGGATCCTCGGGCAGGCAAACGTTGCGATTTTCAATAAAGGCTTCATAGCCCTTATTCAGAAACAGGCAGAGAATATCATCCTTGCTGTGAAAATGATGATAAAACGCGCCGGTGGTCACGCCGGCCAGCTTGCAGATGTTCTGCACCGTCAGATAGTCATAGCCATAATCGTGCATCAGGGTACACGCCGCGTCATAAAGCGCCTTTTGCGTCCGCTCCGAGCGAACCTTTTGCGGCGGGCGGAGAATTGTATCATCCATGTTGTCTAACTCCTGGAATTTTTCTGAAACCTGCCCAATTGATGCGTTTCACCGGCGTTTTCCCCCGAAAATACCGCTGTAATGAACATTTTACAGTATATCACGCTTTTGCGTCCCAAGCAAGGGAAAAGGCGGTTTCTTTCTTGAAGTAAGGCTGTTTCTTTCTTGAAGCAAGAAAAATCAAGAAAAAAATGGCAAATTTAGCGCGATATAAAAAACCAGTTAAGCAGCGTAGCCGCAGATGAAAAACCGCCGCCCGAGATGGACGGCGGAGAGGAATACGATTAAAGAATGGGCTTGCCGGCTGAATCGAATATGTATAGATAACCATTCTTCAAGCACAGAATGTTGCCGTCGCATACGACTGCATCATCATATTCGCAAGGAATGACCAAATTACCGGCGGTATCAACAATCCCCCATTTTTCATCCTTGCTTACACAAGCGAAGCCTTCTCTGAATGAATGGGCGTAGTCATATTCACAGAGCACAATCAGGCTGCCATTGGTATCAATAAAGCCATATTTTCTGTCCTTTTTCACGCATGCAAAGCCCTCGCAGAAAGAACCGCCGCCATATGGATCATCGTATTCGCAGGGCACAACCAGATTACCGGCCGTATCGATATACCCATATTTTCCATTTTTGACATTTGCGAGACCTTCGCTGAATGAATAAACATGGTCATATCTGCAAGGAATGACCAGATTGCCAATTGTATCGATAAACCCCCATTTTCCATTCTTCTTGATGGCAGCCAGGCCTTCGCTGAATGAGTTGGCTTCGTCATATTCGCATGGCACAACCAAATTGCCAATGGTATTAATAAAACCCCATTTTCCATTCTTTTCAACAGCGGCAAAGCCTTCAGTGAACGATGAGGTCTTTTCATATTCGAAAGGAACAACCAGATTGCCAGTGTTGTCGATAACCCCCCACTTTTTATTCTTCTTTACGTGCGCGAGCCCTTGCTTAAACGAATAAACTTCGTCAAATTCGCAGGGGATAACCATTTTGCCGGCAGTATCGATGAAGCCCCAATGCCCATTCTTTTTGACAGCGGCAAGGCCGTCGGTAAATCCACGGCTATCAGTATATTCACAGGGAAGGACTAAATTCCCGGTTTTGTCGATATACCCCCTTTTCCCATTCTTTTCTACGAGCGCAATACCATCCTCAAAAGACCATGCAAAATCGTATTCGCAGGGGATAACCAGATTGCCGTCAGTATCAACGAATCCGCATTTTCCATCTTTTTCTACAGCCGATAAGCCTTCACAGAAATAGATGTCGGACTCATTATCATATTCGCATGGAAGAAACAGCTTGCCGGTCTTGTCAATAGCCCCGAACTTCCCATTTCTGCATACACTGAGAATACCATTACTCGGGAAAGCATTTGAAAAAGCATCATACCTCCTGCTTTGCAGCGCCGCATACCGTTCCATACAGTCCTTATAATCGAGCATGGTCTGATAAATATCAGCAGCAGCCTCATAGTCCTGCGCCGCTTCGAGCGCAAGGGCTTTATCGTAATCTATCCCCAGTATTCTGTCCAAATTTGCCGCATACCGCTCCCCACAATCCCTGAACGTCGCCATGGTTTTATAAATATCGGCGGCGGATTCGTAGTCCATCTCGTCCTCATAGGCGCGGGCGGTGTAATAGCGGGCCATCAGGGTGCTGTCCTTAAAATCGCCCAGCGTTTGCAGGCTGGCGATGCCCAGCTCGTATTCGCCCTTTTCGGCCAACTGAATGGCCTTGATATACATGATGTATTTGCTGCTGTTTTCATAATCCTCTATTTGGGAAAACGCTTCGATGGCCTGATCGTACTTGCCCTCACCCAGCAGCTTCTGGGCGCTTTCATATTTGCCCCGATTGCTCTGCGTGCATCCCGTCACGGGCAGCAGCAGGCACAGCGCCAGGATCAGCGCAGCTTTGCGGACGGCGGGTTTTTTCATTTTGCAGTTGTCCTTTCGCTAAAATGTGATCATGCTGATTATACCGCAATTTTCCATATCATGCAAGGATTTTCCAGCCGGATGCAAAGCTCATCCCGCACAGGTTTTCATTGCAAGCAGCCGCGAAATATGGTATAGTATGCAGGTAAAATCATCGCGCGTCCGCCCCGGCGGCGCGGAAAGCATATGGAGGGTAAATACTATGGCACGCAATCAATTTGGCGGCTTCGGCGGCCCGAACATGCAGCAGCTGATGCGTCAGGCGCAGAAAATGCAGCAGCAGATGGAGCAGGCTCAGGCCGATCTGGAAACCAAGGAATACGAAGCCTCTGCGGGCGGCGGCGCCGTCACCTGCAAGGTAAACGGCAAGCGCGAAATCATCTCCCTGACCATCAAGCCCGAGGCCGTTGACCCCGAGGATGTGGAAATGCTGCAGGATATGGTGATGGCCGCCGTCAATGAGGCGCTGCGTCAGGGTGAAGAGAACCGCGAAAAGACCATGTCCGCGCTGGCTCCTGCCGGCATGGGCGGCATGTTCTGATGAGCGGCACAGTAGAGCCCATCGCGCGGATGGCCGCGCAGCTGGCGCGCCTGCCCGGCATCGGGCAAAAAAGCGCCCAGCGCCTGGCCTATCATATCGCCGGTATGCCCGAACAGGATGTGCATGACCTGGCCGCCGCCATCTGGCAGGGGCGCAAGGCCGTGCGCTTCTGCGCTGTCTGCGGCAATTACACGCAAAACGAAATCTGCGATATCTGCGCGGACGAGGCCCGGCAAAACGGGCAGATCTGCGTGGTGCGCGATCCGCGTGACGTAGCCGCCATGGAACGCATGCGCGACTATCACGGCCGCTATCATGTGCTGCACGGTGCGCTGTCCCCCATGAACGGCGTCGGCCCGGAGGATATTCATATCCGCGAGCTGCTTGCCCGCCTGTCCACCGAAAAGGTAGACGAGGTGATTTTGGCAACCAATCCCGACATCGAGGGTGAAGCCACTGCGGCCTATATCGCCCGGCTAATCAAGCCCATGGGCGTGCGGGTTACGCGCATCGCGCATGGCGTGCCGGTGGGCAGCGATCTGGAATATGCGGACGAGATCACCCTGTCCAAGGCCATGGAAGGCAGGCGGGAACTGTAATGCTGCACTTTTATTACGGCGTAATGGGCTCCAGCAAAACAGCCATGCTGCTGATGCAGCGCTACAACTGCCTGCAGCAGGGTTTCAAGGTAGCGCTGGTCAAGCCCGCCATCGATACGCGCATCGACGCAAACACCGTTTATTCCCGCGTAGGCCTGCAGGCGCAGGCGGATATCGTGCTGGAAGCCGGGCATAGCGTGCGGGAGCAGCTTTCCTGGCTGGCCGTACGGCACGCGCACAACGATTTTCCCTATGTGTTTGTAGATGAGGCGCAGTTTCTCACCGAAGCGCAGGTACAGGAAATCGCCGATATGTCCGGCGAACACGAGTTTTACTGCTACGGGCTGAAAACGGACTTTATGGGCAACTTTTTTCCCGGCTCCGCCGCGTTGATGCGCCTGGCCGAGGATATCAGCGAGGTGCCCGGCGGCCTGTGCTGGTGCGGCTGCAAAGCCACCATGAACGCCCGCGTAAACGGCGCAGGTCAGGTGGTCAAGGTGGGCGAGCAGGTGCTTATTGACAATCAGCAGTCCATCCGTTATATCGGCCTGTGCTATAAGCACTGGAAAATGGGGAAAGCATATGCTTGAACAACTCAACGCTTATACGGGAGCTTTGCTCCTTTTCTGCGGCGCGCTGCTGATATTGGGCTGCGCGCTGCTTTGCATGCTGCTGGTTCGTCAGCGCCGCCAGCAGGAGCGCATGCGCGACCAGACCGAGCGCAACGTGGATCGCATTACCGACTGCATAGCCCAGGGCAGGCAGCAGCTCAGCGATCAAACCGCCAACGCCTTTGCCACGCTGGAAGACCGGCTGCGCGGCGAAATGGCGCGCCAGCAGGCAGCCTCCGCCGCCGCCATGGCCGAAAACGGCCGCGACCGCGATCAGCGCCTGAATCAGCTGGGCGCACGGCTGGATGCCTTCGGCCAGGCGCAGGATACGCGGCTGCACCGCATGTCCGTCACGCTGGATGAAAAGCTGTCGGCCAATGATCAGCGCACCGAAAAGCTGCGCGAATCGCTGGCGCAAAGCATGGAAAAAATGCAAAAGGACAACGCCGAAAAGCTGGAAAGTATGCGCCAGACCGTGGATGAAAAGCTGCATGAAACGCTCAATAAGCGCCTGGGCGAAAGCTTCTCACTGGTCAATGAGCGCCTGGAGCAGGTGTATAAGGGCCTGGGCGAAATGCAAAGCCTGGCCACGGGCGTGGGCGATCTCAAGCGCGTGCTCAGCAATGTAAAAACGCGCGGCATCTGGGGCGAGGTGCAGCTCGGCACACTGCTGTCGCAGATGCTGGCGCCCGGCCAGTACGCCGAAAACGTGGCCGTCGTGCCGGGCTCTGCGGAGCGCGTGGAATTCGCCGTCATCCTGCCCGGCAAGGACGATACCCACAAAATTTATCTGCCCATCGATTCCAAGTTTCCCATGGAGGATTACGACCGCCTGCTGACCGCCGTAGACGGCGGAGACCCAACGCAGGTGAACGCCGCCAGCAACGAGCTGTGCGGCGCCATCCGCACCGAGGCCAAGCGCATCGCCCAAAAGTATATCGTCCCGCCCTATACCACCGATTTTGCGGTGATGTTTTTGGCTACCGAGGGCTTGTACGCCGAAGCGCTGCGCAGCCGCGGCCTGATGGAAGAATTGCAACAGAATCAGCGCGTGCTCATCGCCGGGCCGTCCACGCTGTCCGCGCTGCTCAGCAGCCTGCAATTGGGCTTCCGCACGCTGGCCATCGAGCAGCGCTCCGCCGAGGTGTGGCAGCTGCTGGGCGCGGTCAAGACCGAGTTTGGACGTTTCAGCGATCTGTTGGATCAAACGCAGCAGCGGCTGCGCCAGGCAGGCGAAACCATCGAAAAGGCCTCCGTGCGCACACGCGCCATCAACCGTCGCCTGCGCGATGTGGAAGCGCTCAGCGACGCACAGTCGGTAAAGCTGCTGCCCCTGGACGACGCGCAGGATGAAGAATCCGCCAGCTGATCGCGGCAATTTTGCAGTCATATTAAACCGTCCTTTTGCCATAATAACGCTGAAGGGAGTTGTTATGGATGATGGATCAGGTGTGCAATGAAATCAAAAGGGTGCTGCTGGCCGGCGTTGGCCTGGCGGATAAGGGCATTCAAAAGGTTGGACAGGGCGTAAACAGCCTGTCCCAGCACGGCGAGGAAGTGTGGCAAAAGCTGACCGCCAAGCAGAAGTGCGCATCCTGCCCGCAGGATGAAATCGACGAATTGCTATCCAGCCTTTCCCCCGAGCAGCTGGACGCACTGCGCAGCGCGCTCAATGCCCAGCCGTCTGAAGCGCCTGAGCAGCCGCAAAATGATGAAAACTCATAAAGCAAAATCGCGCCTGTCATCATGACAGACGCGATTTGTTTATGGTTCTTATTCAGCCTTTTCCGTATTCTGCGGCGCAGGGCTCGTTGTTTTGACCGGCAGGCCAACCACATAAATCAGCCCAACCACCGTCCAGAAAAAGCCCGTCCAGAAATAACCCTTATATCCCTTCTTGACCGCCAGCTTGTGGGTCAGCGTGCCCAGCAGCACGCCCGCCAGAATGAACGGCAGCAGCGCCAGCAGCGCCGTCAGGGCAGAATCGCCCGCATTGAACGTATAGGTAAAATTCAAGGTTTTCCCCTCCTTTTGTATAAGCCAGATTACGCGCGCACGATATCCAGCAGGATATCCACCATTTTTTCCATATCCTCGACGGCGGCGTACTCATAAATGCCGTGGCAGTTCGCGCCGCCAGTGCCAAGGTTGGGGCAGGGCAGACCCATAAAGCTCAGCCGTGCACCGTCTGTACCGCCGCGGATGGGAACGCAGCGCGGCTCCAGGCCGTTCTTGCGGATGGCTGCCTGCGCGCGCTCGATCACATCCATATGCTGCTCCATCACCTCGCGCATGTTGCGGTAGGAATCGCGCAGCACCAGCTCCACCGTGCCCGCGCCGTAGCGGGCATTCAGGAAATCCGCCACAAGCTGCATAGTACGCTTCTTTTGTTCCAGCTTGGCTGCGTCATGATCGCGCAGGATATAGCCCGCCTCGGCATTTTCCTCATCGCCATGGATGGCGGTCAGGTGGTAGAAGCCCTCGTAGCCCTCGGTATATTCCGGCTTTTCCTGCACAGGCAGCATGGCGTTAAACTCCATGGCGATGCGTGCGGCGTGCTTCATGCGGTTCTTGGCGGAGCCGGGATGAATGTTGCGCCCGTGCACCGTCACCTTGGCCGATGCGGCGTTGAAGTTTTCATATTCCAGCTCGTTGATTTCGCCGCCATCCACAGTATAGGCAAAGTCCGCGCCGAAGGCGGGCACGTCAAACAGATCCGCGCCGCTGCCGATTTCCTCATCGGGCGTAAAGCCGATGCAGATTTTGCCATGGCGGATGCTGCCGTCCTGCAGCACGCGCTCGCACAGCGTCATAATTTCGGCCACGCCAGCCTTGTCGTCCGCCCCCAGCACGGTGGTGCCGTCGGTGACGATCAGGTGCTTGCCGCGGCGCTGAGAAAGCTCAGGAAAGTCCTTTTCGCTCAGCACAATGCCCTTTTCGGCGTTCAGGCAGATATCGCCGCCCTGATACTCCACCACGCGGGGATGAAAATCGCGGCCGGGCACCGCGTCCACCGTATCCATGTGGGCAATCAGGCCGATGGCGGGCGCGTGCTCACAATTGGCAGGGATTTCGCCATACACATAGGCATGCGCATCCAGGCGGACGTTAGACACCCCCATCGCGCGCATTTCGTCAGCCAGCAGCCTGGCCAGCTCCCATTCGCAGGCCGCAGAAGGGCAGCCCTGGCCGTTTTCATCGCTGGTTGTATTGATCTTTACATAGCGCAGAAACCGTTCCTGTAAGGTCATTTCCGTTGCTCCTTTCGGATGACTATCGCTTGCGGGGAAGCGGCAGCGCCGTTCCCCCCTTGTTATCATACATCCTGCACCGAATTTGGGCAAGGGTGAATTTACAATCAGGGCAAGGGTGAATTTACAATCGGTCGTATTGCTTTTGTTTTCCTTCCATGCTACAATCATTGATGGAAGCAAATGCCGCCATAAAGTTTATTTTACGATACGAAATCTCCGGGAGGAATCAGGATGAAGCGAATTTTTCTATTGCTGCTTGCTCTCGTTTTGCTTGGTTCTGCCGCGCTGGGGGAAGAAGCTCCCCCTTATGACTGGCGGGCGGACTGGGAAGAATCGGGCTATGATCAATATGCTGACGTGCAGGACAATACGCTCATTGTGTTTGAGGGCGTTACGGCGCTGAGCCAGGCCAGCCATTCCACCTGGGATCCTATCTCGAGAGAATTTGTGAAAACTAAGCCAAAATTCTTAGAAAATGGCCCGCGCTTTGAGGATATGATGTTTGGCGATCATCCTCCGCATCAGGTATCGCTGCCCTCCACGCTGCGATATCTGGGAATAGAATCTTTTTGCCTCTTCGATTTTACCTCCTTCACGCTGCCCGAACAGTTGGAAGTATTGGAGAGTGATGCTTTTGTATATTGTCATTTCGATGTGTTTCGAATTGAATCCACCCTGCCCGCTCAGGATATTTTGTACAGCTTCTATGATTGCACAATCGACGCCTATGAGGTCCCGGAGGATCATCCACTCTACCAGGCAATTGACGGCGTGTTATTCTCCAAGGATGGCAAAACGCTGCTGGCCTATCCCGGCGGCAGAATGGATGAACACTATGATGTACCCGCCGGGGTGGAGCATATTTGGCCCTATGCTTTTGGCACCGATTATCTGAAAACCATCTCCCTGCCCATCGGCCTGAAGACCATTGGCAACGGCGCCTTTGCCACTTGCGGCAGGCTGCAATCCATTGCCGTGCCGCTGACCGTAACGGAAATCGGCGACTATGCATTTTGGCGCTGCGTATCGCTGGAGCTGGTTTCTCTGCCCAATGGTTTGACGATAAATAAGGACATTAATCCAAGACACGCTCAATACTATACGGACGACTTCATCTATCGCGGCGACAACGGGGATACGCTTTCCTCGGGGCATTAAACCGCAGGAATGCTTTGAATCTTGAAATACAACCCGATTATAGGAGGAAGAACGATGAAACAGTTGCTTTGTCTGCTGCTCTGCTGCATGCTGCTTGTCCTGCCCGCCTGTGCGGAGGAGACTTCCGGTAACTCCTGGAGCCAGATCAACCAGGCCGTCAGCAAGGGCGCGGACTGGCAGCAGGCGGATACCGACGGCAGCTTCCATCTGGGCGAAAAGAAGCCCCTGGCGGGGTATGAGAATCTTTATATCGGCGATTGGGGCACCTATCCCAGCATGGATGGCAGCACGGTGTGCGTGCCCATGGCCATGGAGCTGGCGCGGCAATGGCTTGGTCTGGAGGAAGGCGACATGAACGGCTTTGTCAATTTCTCCACCACGCCCTATGCCTATGACCGGCTGACGCAGGGCAAGCCCAATCCGCTTGCCACTATCAAAAGCCAGGGCGTTATGATGGATGATACGCACCCTATCGATCTGGTGCTGGCTACCTATCCCAACGCCGACGAGCGGCAGGCAGCGGCGGACGCGGGCGTGGAGCTGGTTTATGTGCCCTTTTGCTACGACGCATTTGTGTTTATGGTAAATGAAAAGAACCCCGTGACCAGCCTGACTGCGCAGCAGATTCGGCAGATCTATACGGGGCAATACTCCTCCTGGAAAGCGCTTGGCGGCGAATCGCAGAAGCTGTACGCCTATCAGCGCCCGCACGGCAGCGGCAGCCAGACCGCCATGGAGGAAATGGTGATGCAGGGGCTGGAGCTTCAGGCAGAGGAAAACTATATCTCCATTGGCATGGACGACGCTGTACGGCAGATCGGCAATTACGACAACGGCATCGGCGCAATCGGCTACAGCTATCTGTATTATGTAAATAAGCTGGTAGAAAGCAGCGGTATTCGGGTGCTGGCCATCGACGGCATTGCGCCGACCACAGAAAACCTGCAATCCGGCGCTTACCCCTATACAGTCAATTATTATGCCGTTTACCGCAAGGGCGACAGCAATACCGAGGCCTTTGTCAATTGGCTGATCAGCGACGCGGGGCAACTGGCCGTGCGGCAGGCAGGCTATGTGCCGCTGCGGTAATCAGGGCTGTTCCGCCGCCTGCTGCCTTTCAAACAGCATCACATTTTCCACCCCCGCCGTTTGGCAGAACATATCCACCGGCTGGCAGCGCTGGGCAGCATAGCCCATGGCGCACAGGATTCTCGCGTCCCGTGCCTGGGTGGCAGGATTGCAGCTGATATACACCACGCGCGCTGGCTGAGCCACGGCGATGGCGCGCAGCACGGCCTCGTCAGCGCCCTTGCGCGGCGGATCCAGCACAATCACATCAGGGCGCAGACCCTGCCGCACCAGTTCAGGCAGAACGTCCTCAGCCGCGCCGCAATAAAACTGCGCATTCTCCACGCCGTTCAGCCGCGCGTTTTCCTTGGCGTCGCGGATAGCGTCGGGCACGATTTCAATGCCAATCACGCGCGCAGCATGGCGCGCCAGCATCAGGGTGATGGTGCCCGCGCCGCAGTATACGTCCGCCACCGTTTCGTCGCCGTGAAGCTGGGCAAAATCCAGCGCGGTGCGGTACAGGCGCTCGGTCTGCTCCGGGTTCACCTGGAAAAACGATAGGGGCGAGAGCAAAAACGTATTGCCGCACAGCGTGTCGCGCAGCCGTTCCTGCCCCCAGAGCACGCGATAGGAACCGCCCAGGATCACGTTGTCAGGCCGCATATTGACGGACACGCACACCGATACCAGGCCGGGCACGCCCTCGCGCAGGCAGGCAATCAGCTCCTGCTCGCGGGGCAGCGTGCGGGCGTTGATCACCAGCACCGCCATCACCTCGCCCGCACGGCTGGCGCGCATCATCACATGGCGCACAATGCCCTTATGCGTGGCTTCATCATAGGGAGCGATTTGCCATTCGCGCATCCAGCGGCGCACGGCGGCGACCACCTGATTGCCCTCCTCGCGGGCAATCAGGCAGCGCTGCACATCCACCACACGGTGGCTGCGCGGCGCGTAATAGCCCAGCAACGGATTTTCCGCCGTGCCCGATACCGGCACGGCAATTTTGTTGCGATAATGCCAGGGCTCCTGCATGCCAAGCACAGGCTGCACGGGCACGGAAAGCCCGGCGATATGGCGCATGCAGCCTTCTGCCTGGCTGCGCTTGAACGCCAGCTGCGCGCCATAGGCCATATGCTGGCAGGTGCAGCCGCCGCACTGGCGGGCATAGGGACAGGCAGGCGTTACGCGCTCGGGCGAGGCGGAGAGAATTTCCATCGCACGGGCAAAAGCATAGCGCTTTTCCACACGGGTGATCTGCGCGATGATGCGCTCACCCGGCAGGGCGCGCGGCACAAACACCGCCATGCCCTCATGACGGCAAACGCCCTCCCCCTCCGCACCGAAGGACTCCACAGTCAATTCCAGGCGCGCGTTCTTAGTCAGCTTCAAAATACGCTCCATTTCAAAAAAGCGGCGGCAAGCCCAAAAGGCTTACTCCGCTTTTTTCTGGTTTTCTGTAATATGATCCACCGGCAGGTCGGACTCCGCAAAGGGATCGCCCGATTCAAAGGCGTCCAGCGCGCGCTGCACCACATCCTCATTCTCAGTGCGGCGGCGGCGCTTGAGCACATCCTCGCGCTGCTCGGCGGCCAGGTAAACATGAATGTTGATGGCGTTTTTATCAAAGGTGATTTCGGCGCGCTCGCGAGGCTTGGTCAGTGCCAGACCCTCGGTATACTTGGTGCGGCAGCGGCGGGCAAAATCCGTAGCCACCTCGCTGCGCCCCTGCCAGTGCATGGGGATGAACACGCGGGGCTTGCAGGTCATGATAAAGTGATTGGCCCCGGCCTCGAACATGCCGCCCATGCGAGGATCCACCGGGAACATGCACACATCGATAGGCTTGCCGATCAGCGGCTGCACGGCGGCGTAATACAGGTTCTCCGCCTGGGTGATCTGCCGCAGGGTGCTTTCCTCGCGCCAGTGCCACAGGTTCAGATCCCCCGCATGGAAGATGCGCAGCCCGCCGACCTCCACATAAAAAGACACGCCCAAATCGGTAGAGCCATAGGCCGTCACGCGCGCACCGCCATAGGTACGCTGATCGCCCGCAGCCATACGGTCGCCATAGGCTTCCATGGGCATATCCTCGGCGATGATATAGTGCACATAGTTCAGGTGCTTGAAATCATAGATCACCTGATCATAGTGGTCGGGATGCTCATGGGTGACGAAAAACAGCACCTGCTTGTAGCCCTTCAGATCGGCCTCCGAAAGCGCCGTTTCACCGGTGAGGTTGTTGTTTTCGCCGCGCCAGTAATCAAAGATCAGCAGCGTATCCTCCACCGCCGCCATAAAGCCAGAATGGTGAAAATAAGTTACCGTTACCTGTCCGGGCATTGCGTTCTCCTTGTGAGCTTATGTATACAGTATGCGCCGTGATGGGCCAAGGCATGCGCTCAGCGGCGGCGGCCCTTCATCAGTTCCTTCAGGCCCTTACCGGCCACGATCCATCCAAACAGCCCCAGGCCGGATTTGCCCTTGGCCTTGCGGCGGTTGAAAATAATCATGAGCACCACAGCAAAGAAGATCAGCTTGCCCAGGCTGAAGCCCGTGTTCTCATCCTCATAGTGGGATTCCTTGCGGGCATAGGCGGCTGTATCGCTGGCCTGGTAATACTCGGTATCGTCGGTAGAGAAAAAGCCGTTCCACCAATCGCCCGTCCAGTTATACCAGCTGCTGTCATTCGTTTGATCGCTCGCGGCAGGCTGGGTAACCGACGCGCTCTCCTGCGCCGAGCCAAACAGCCCGCTGGTCTTTACCGTAACGCCGCGGCTCTTGGCCGCCTGCGCCGTCAGCGCCAGCAGAAAATCGCCCACCGCGCCGTCATAGTTGCGGTCGTTCAGGTACGGCGCGCGCAGCTTGGCAGCCAGCAGGCTGTTGATCTGCTCCTGCCCGATCATATCGCGCACGCCCTGGCCGACGGCGACGGCATAGCGCTCCTCGCCAATCACCAGCAGGACAAGGACGGTTTTCTGATCCAGCTTCCAGGCTTCAAACAGGCCGTCGCAATAGGCTTGCGCGTCCGCGCCGCCCAGGAAATGGCGCGTGGCCACCACAAAGCTGATATCGGCGCTGCGGGCAGCAGTATTGAGCTGCCCAATATCCGCAGCCGTCTGCTCACTGAGCACGCCCGCATCATCGTTGACCGCGCCGCGCTGCACGGGATAGGACACCGCCAGGGCGGCCGCCGGGAGCAGAAGCATCAGCGCAAGCAGCCAGGCAATCCAGCGTTTCATCAAGCGTTTCCGCTCCTTTCCTTAATTGGTGGCAGACTGCACGCCGTCGTTAAACAGCGCGGCATAGCTTACACCCGTCCAGCGCGCCAGCAGGCCGCTGAAGCTGTGCATCCGCTCATTATAGCTGGCCGCAGCCTCGTTATAGGCCACGGCTGAATCGCTGCTCAGGCACATATCCACCGCCTGGGGCAGCATCTGGGTAACATACATATTATCGCGCCCGTCGGCCTGCACATCCTGCCGCTGGGCAAGGGACTGCAGCAGTGCCTGCGCGTCATCATGGAACTGCTGCACCGAAACCACGGAAAAGGTGGTTTTTCCGTTTTCCATCGAGCGCAGATCGCTCTGCACGGCGGCATAGAGGGGATCGCTTGCCCCGGTATAGCGCCCGGCCACGGTCAGCAGATTATTGGCGGTTTCCACGCGGGCCTGCACGCTTTCCAGCACCGCGGCGCGATACTGCTCCAGCGCGTTTTGCTCCTTTGTCCAGGCCTTGTGCGCGCCATTTAGCAGCGCGCAGCACAGCATGATCACCATCAGCGCGCAGGCAATCACCGGATGCAGGCTTTTTTTCACTTTCTCGGCCATGCGATTACTCCTTTAGCAGGCTGTCAGCTTTCCAGCATCTTCTTTTTCAGCTCGTCTTCCATCTCGGCCAGGCGCTTTTCGGCCTCGCGGCGCTTGTCGCGGCCTTCCTTCTGGATGCGCTGTACCTCGGTGATGGTATCAATCAGATCCTGATTGGTCTTGGTCAGCGTTTCCAGATCAATAATGCCGCGCTCGGCTTCCTTGGCGGTTTCAAGCGTGCCCATTTTGAGGGTTTCGGCGTTCTTTTTGAGCAGCTCGTTGGTAGCATCCGTGACGGCGCGCTGCGCCTTCATGGCCTGCTGGGAGTGATGCAGGCCGATAGCCAGCACCATCTGGTTTTTCCACAGGGGCAGGGTGTTGACCAGGGTGGACTGAATACGCTCCACCAGCAGGGCGTTGTTGTTTTGCAGCATGCGAATCTGCGGCGCCATCTGCAGCGCTACCTGGCGGGTGAGCTTAAGATCGTGCAGCTTCTTTTCAAAGCGGTCGCACTGATCGGCCAGATCCTTGGCGGCCTGGGCGTCCATCGCATCGCCGGTTTCGGCAGCCTTGGCACGCAGCTTTTCCAGATCGCCCTCGCGGATTTCCTTCAGCCGCATTTCGCCGGCCATGATATACATGGACAGCTCGCGAAAGTAGGTCAGGTTCATTTCGTACAGGCGGTTGAACATCGCCACATCCTTCAGCAGCTGAATCTGATGCTGCTCAAGCGAGGCAGAGATGGTCTCGACATTCTGCGATACTGCATCGTAGCGCGCCTGCACGGCGGCCAGCTGCGCCTTGGCGTTGAAGAACAGCCCGCGCAAGCCCTTGGGCTTTTGGGTTGAGCCTTCAAAGCTCTTGAGCTCGGTGATCAGGTTGGTCAGGATATCCCCCACCTCGCCTGAATCGGTGTTCTTGACGGTATTGAGGATGCTGTCGGCAAACTCAGACACCTTTTTCTGCGCATCCGCGCCGTAGAGCATCACATGGTCGGGGTTGGTCACATCGATGGTGCCGGCAAAGCGCTCGATCTCGGCGCGCTCCTCAGCGCTGAAATTATCGTCCAGCGCGGCGGCAACGGCGTTATCGGCATTGGGGGCTTCGGGCGCCTCCAGCTGCGCCACAGCCTGCTCCAGCGCCTGCTGCGCGCCGGACTGGGTGTTGAGGGTCAAAACGGGTACTTTCTGTTCGTCCATGGTTTATTTCTCCTCTCCGGTAGACGTGCGGGTGCGCAGGCCCGAGTCGATCAGGCCATCCTGCTTGAGCATGGTTTCCAGCACGTCGATGTCCGTGGTGATATCCAGCGCGTCGTCCTCATAAAGACGGGCAAGCTGTTTGTTAAAGGCCTCGATGACCATATCCAGCGATTCGCGGATGCGCTGGCGCGCGTTGTCCGCGCTTTCGCCCGTCACGTTGCCCTCCTCCATACGGCGGAAGGCCACCAGCATTTTCAGCGTGGTGGGCAGGTAATAATCCATAAAGCGGCGGATCTGCGGAGCCTTCTTGGGCTGCTCGATAACAGCCTTAAAAATCTGGTTGGCGATACTTTCGATGGTATCAATCTGCTCACTGATTTCGGGCTCGGGCAAGCGATCGTTTTCGCTGCGGATCTGCTCCAACAGCTGCTGCCCGCGCAGGATCAGGCTGTCCACCGCCGCGTCGCCGGTTGTGGCCTTGGCCTGCTCGGCCTTGCGCTTTTCCTCGGCTTCGCGGCGCTTGCGGGCATATTCCTCGCGTTGACGCTCGCGGCGCTCCTCCTCCTCGGCGGCCTCGTCTTCTTTCTGATGGATCTTCTTGACCACCGCCCGGTAGATCTTGCCCGCGCCCAGCATCACCAGCGCCAGCACGGCGTAATCAAATAGCCGGAACAGCGGAAATACCCCGCTATAGAGCAGGCTCATAATGCCCATCACAATAAAAGCGCCGGAAAGTCCGCGCTTCGGACGACGATTTCTCCCTCTCGGCGGCATACGCGCCCTCCTTGAAATTGATTCAGTATACGCACAGATAGTAGCGCAATCCTAGGCGCTTGACAATGCATGATGGCTGAATCATACAATTTGGCGCGCCAATCAGGCGGTTTTCCGCCCGACAGGCGAATTATACCACAGATGGCGCGCCAATACAAATGCAATTTTCTTAAAAGGAGATTAAAAAAGCGAATGTCTTCCCCTGCCTGGCCATTCAGCTTTTGCGCCAAATTGCGGGGTGGAACAGCGCCAGAATCGGGAACAATTCCAGCCTGCCGGCCAGCATCAGCAGGCTCAGCACAAGCTTGGCAAAGGGGCCGTAACCGGAAAAGTTTTCCACCGGGCCCACCGCGCCAAGGCCGGGGCCCACGTTGCTCAGGCACGTCAGCGCCGCCGTCAAGTTGGTTTCCACATCAAAGCGCCCCTCCAGCGAAATGGCGAACGCACCCAGAAGCAGCATCAGCACATACACGCAGAAGAACATCGCCACCTGCGACAGCATGCCCTCTTCCACACCCTTGCCCTCAAAGCGCACCACCTGCACCTTGCGCGGCTGGAAGGTATGGCGAATTTCGCGCCGTCCCAGCTTAAACAGCAGTGCTGTGCGCACCACCTTGATGCCGCCCGCGGTGGAGCCCGCGCAGCCGCCCACAATCATCACCAGCAGCAGCACCATTTTGACCGCCACGGGCCAGAGGTTAAAATCCGCCGTGGCATAGCCGGTGGTGGACATCACGCTGGCCACCTGGAAGCTGCCGTAGCGCAGCGCCTCCCAGAAGCCATGATAGCGCGGCAGCAGCAGCATGGTGGAAAAAATCGTCGCCGTTCCATAGATGCCCAGATACCAGTGCAGCTCCTCGCTGCGCAGCGCATCGCGCCAGTCCCCCGTGATGGCACGGTAAAACAGCGCGAAATTGATGCCGAACAGCACCATGAAAAACGTGATGATCCACTCGATCAGTGGGCTGTGGAAGGCTGCGATGCTGGCGCCGTAATTGCTGAAGCCGCCCGTGCCCGCTGTGCCGAAGGTATGGATCGCCGCGTCGTAGGGATTCATCCCCGCCAGCAGCAGCACCGCAAATTGCAGCGCCGTCAAGGCGGCGTAGATCAGATACAGAATCTTGGCTGAATCGCCCATCTTGGGAACAATCTTGCTCAGGCTCGGCCCGGGGCTTTCCGCGCGCACCAGGTGCGACGTGCGCCCCGTCATCTGCGGCAACAGCGCCAGTGTCAGCACCAGCACACCCATGCCGCCAATCCAATGGGTAAAGCTGCGCCAGAACATCACCCCGTGCGGGTAATGTTCAAAATTGGTCACCACCGTTGCGCCCGTGGTGGTAAAGCCGGATACGGCCTCAAACAGCGCGTCAATATAATTGGGCAGATAACCGCTGAATACAAAGGGCAGCGCGCCAAATCCGCTCAGCCCCAGCCAGGCCAGCGCCACGATGACGAAGCCCTCTCGGGCGCGCAGATTACTCTCGCGCGGCTTTGCCAGGAACCACATCGGCAGCCCCAGGAACACCATCATCAAAATGGTTTTCAGCAGCGCCTCGCCATCGCCCGGATCATGATATACCAGCGCCACCACATAGGAGGGCAGCATCGTAGCCGCCTCAATCAGCAGCGTTGCGCCCAGGATTTTGAGCACCAGTCGTTTGTTCATTTGCGGATAACCTCGTTCAGATCGCCAATGCCGCTCTCGCAGGCGATAATCACCACGTTGTCCCCCGCCTCGATATGATCGTTGCCAAAGGGCACGATCACCCGGCCGGCGCGCACGATAACCGCCACCAGGGTATTGGGGCGCTTATGCAGCTCGCGCAGCGGCACGCCGATATAGGAATCGTTTGGCCGCGCCACAAATTCCAGCGCTTCGGCCTTGCCGTCCATCAGGCGATAGAGCTTTTCTATTTTGGTTCCGCCGCCGTTTACGCGGGCGCGAACATAGCGCAGGATATGTGCGCAGGTGATAGACTTGGGGCTGACAATACTATCCAGGCCCATGGAACTGATAATATCGGCATAGGCCACGCGGTTATTCTTGACCACCACCTTGGGCACGCCCTGGCGCGCGGCAAACAGGCCGGTCATCAGGTTTTCCTCATCGCGGTCGCACAGGGCGATAAACGCATCCATCTGCGTCAGCCCCTCCTGCTCCAGCAGCTCCTGATCGGTGCCGTCGCCGTAAATCACATTCACGTCCGGCAACGCCTCGCTGAGGCGGTTGGCCTTCTTTTCGTTTATTTCAATCAGGCTGACATGCACGCCCATGGGCGCGATCATCTTGGCCAGATAATAGCCAATGCGCCCGCCGCCCAGGATCATCACATCCTTGACGCGCAGCGAGTTTTTGCCCAGGAAGCGGAAATACTCCGTGATCGTCACCACATCCGCCGCTACATGCACACGGTCGCCCGGTTCGATCACAAAATCGCCGCCCGGAATGATCACGCTGCCATCGCGCTCCACCGCGGCGTACAGTACCTGTGGAATGCCGTGCACCTTGGCTGCAATTTCGCGCAGCGGGCGGCCGACCACCGCGTCGTGCTCCTGCGCGCGGAACTCCACCATTTCCACCCTGCCGCGGGCAAAGGATTCGATATTATTGGCAAATGGGAAGCGCAGCAGGCGGCTGATTTCCTGCGCTGTGGCGCGCTCAGGATTGATCGCCATGTCGATATCCAGCTCATGGCGCAGCAGATTCAGGCTTTCATTATATTCCGGATCGCGGATGCGCGCGATGGCATACTGCGTGCCAAGACGCTTGGCCACCAGGCAGCAGAGCATATTGGTTTCATCGCTGGCTGTGGCGGCAATGATGATATCCGCCTTCTGCGCGCCCGCGTCAATCAGCGTTTTCGCGTTCGCGCCGTTGCCGCGGATGCACATGACGTCCAGCGTATCCTCGCTGCGCTGCAGCGCCTCCTCATCTATATCCACAATCACCACATTATGCCCCTCGCGGGTCAGATGCTCCGCCAGCACATGGCCTACCTTGCCATCGCCAACCACCAGAATTCGCATGTTATCCTCCGTCTCGCCAAGCAAATCGCCTGTTAATGCATCAGGGCGCTATAAGTGCAGTATGCATTATAACACTATCCCTCTATAATAACAAGTCTCCCCCGTCATCGCCCCCACTTGTATCCCCCGTCATCGCCCCCACTCCGGCGGAAAATGCGCAAAAAACTGGAAAATTTGCGTTTTCAGGGCTTGCGCAGCCTCAATGCCTGTGATATAATTGAACGGATAACGCACGCGGGCGGTTTGCCGCTTGTGCCCTTACGGGTTGGCAGGCAAAAAATTCAACCCCCGCGGTGGAAAAACAAGGAGGAAAACCATGGCTGTCATTTCTATGAAGCACCTGCTGGAAGCCGGCGTACACTTCGGTCATCAGACCCGCCGCTGGAACCCCAAGATGGCGCAGTACATCTTCACTGAGCGCAACGGTATCTACATCATCGACCTGCAGAAGACCGTTCGCAAGATCGACGAAGCGTACATGTTTGTGCGCAATCTGTCGATGGAAGGCAAGACCATCCTGTTCGTGGGCACCAAGAAGCAGGCTCAGGAAAGCATTGAAAGCGAAGCCAAGCGCTGCAACATGTATTATGTCAACAACCGCTGGCTGGGCGGCATGCTGACCAACTATAAGACCATCAAAACCCGCATCGAGCGTCTGAACCAGATCGACCGCATGGAGCAGAATGGCCAGTTCGACGTGCTGCCCAAGAAGGAAGTTATCAAGCTGATCCACGAGCGCGAAAAGCTGGTTGCCAACCTGGGCGGTATTCGCGAAATGAAGGGTCTGCCCGGCGCGCTGTTTGTAGTTGACCCCCGCAAGGAGCACATCGCCGTGGCCGAAGCCCGCGCGCTGGGCATTCCGATCGTAGGCATCGTGGATACCAACTGCGATCCTGACGAAATCGACTACGTCATCCCCGGCAACGACGACGCCATCCGCGCCGTAAAGCTGATCGCCGGCAAGATGGCCGACGCCGTGCTGGAGGGCCGTCAGGGCGCCCAGGATGGCGAAGAGCAGGCTGCCGAAGAAGCTCCCGCTGACGCCGAATAATCAATCCACTTAAAAATAATAATCAGGAGGCATACCCCCATGGCTGAAGTAACTGCTGCAATGGTAAAAGAGCTGCGCGAGCGCACTCAGGCCGGCATGATGGACTGCAAAAAGGCCCTGGTCTCCAGCAATGGCGACATGGAAGCGGCCGTTGAATACCTGCGTGAAAAGGGCCTGGCTGCCGCCAACAAGAAGAGCGGCCGCGTGGCCGCCGAGGGCGCCGTGGAATCCTACATCCACATGGGCGGCAAGATCGGCGTGCTGGTTGAGATCAACTGCGAAACCGACTTCGTAGCCAACACCGACGCTTTCAAAGAGCTGTGCCACAACGTGGCCATGCACATCGCCGCTGCCGCGCCCGAATTCGTTTCCAAGGACGAAATTCCCGCTGAAAAGTTGGAAGAAGAGCGCCGCATCGCCCGTGAGCAGGTCATGAACGATGAGAAGAACAGCAAGAAGCCCGCTCAGATCATCGAAAAGATCGTGGACGGCCGCATCGAAAAGTACTGCAAGGAAATTTGCCTGCTGGATCAGCCCTATGTAAAGGATCCCGATATCACCATCCAGACCCTGCTGCATGAGAGCACCCTCAAGACCGGCGAGAAGGTAACCATCCGCCGTTTTGTCCGCTATAAGCTGGGCGAAGGCATTGAGAAGAAGCAGAGCGATTTGGCCGCTGAAATCGCCGAAATGACCGGCAAAAAGGCGTAATTATTCCATCCCGGCGGACGCGAAAACGTCCGCCTTTTTTCATGCCGTCAGGAGGTTTTTAATCATGAAGGAATCCCCCATGCGCATCCTGCTTAAGCTCAGCGGCGAGGCTCTGGGCGAAAACGGCCGGCTGTTCGATCAGGCTATGATTCTGCGCGTCGGCAAAATTCTCTCCGATGTGGCTGCTACCGGCGCGCAGCTGGGCGTGGTCATCGGCGCGGGCAATATCTGGCGCGGCCGCCAATCCAAAGAGATGGACGCTGTGACCGCCGATCACATGGGCATGCTGGGCACGGTGATCAACTGCCTGTGCATGCGCGACGCTGTGGAGCGCACGGGCGGCCATGCCGTGGTGTTCTCCGCCATCGATATGCCCCGCGTGTGCGAGCCCTACAATGTGCAGTCCGCGCGCCAGGCCATGGCTGAGGGCAAGGTTGTGTTCTTCGCGGGCGGCTCGGGCAACCCGTTCTTCACCACCGATACCGCCGTGGTGCTGCGCGCTGCCGAAATGCAGGCCGATATGCTGCTGCTGGCCAAGAATGTGGATGGCGTGTACACGGCCGACCCCAATAAGGACCCCAACGCCCAGTTGATCCCTGATATCAGCTATGCCGAGGCGCTGGAGCGCCGCCTGCGTGTGATGGACACCGCCGCCTTTGCCATGCTGACCGAACAGGCCATCCCAATGGTGCGCGTGTTCGGCCTGGCCGAGCCGGAAAACATCCTCAAGGTCATCGCGGGCGATCCGCGCGGCACGGTGCTGCATCCATAAAAGGCGTCGATCAGAATGAAAAGGATTGCAGCATGGATGCTTGTAAGAACACTCATCCTGTTTTTGATCGACTTGGGCGTAATGGGTCTGCAGCTGCTAAACGGCAATTATGATGTTTTGAGAGCGGCATATATCGCCGCGGCCTGCTGAATCATCATGCTTGTATGCGCTGTCGTCAGGCTGTTCAGCAGCCGGTACCCACATTGCTGCAAGCTGAAGCTATCCAATGTGAAATACCGCCCCCATTGCCATTGCTGCAAGGAGATTTGATTCTCCACCTACGCCGCCAATAAGATTTCGTTAACAAATCCCCTCTCCATATGCGTTCAGACCATATGGAGAGGGGATTTTTATGTTTCCGGCCCTATTTGCTGACAGACTGGCGCTTTGCCTTATGCATCCTCGATTCGTTCAAAGGCCACCGTCTGCTCTTTCATCGATATCTTGCCCACACGGTAGCCATAGGCAAGCAGCTTTTTTATAGGTCAAAAAGGAATGATCAAGAGGCAGCCCGGCGATTTGCGCAATCTCGTCAAACGTCAGCTTGAACTGTGCGCGACCATCCTGCTGAATATGCGCCCATAAAGAATCGTACTTGCTCATTGCGCTTCTCCTTGCTTAATACAGATGATACGCCTGCTTGCGCGCGGCGAAGGCCGCAGCCTCGCGCTCGGCGCAGGCCAGCCAGTCCTCCACCGGCCAATCCGCATTTTCAAACAGCCGATGCCCGGCCAGCTTGGACAGGAAGGGCATGTCCCCCTCCCGCAGCGGCGGCAGCAGGCTGAAATGCTTGGGATACAGCTCCCGGATCAGCGCCAGCAGCTGCATGCCCAATGCTACCGGCTGCACGCGATGCGCGTCCGTCACGTGCAGATGCATGCCGCCGCACATCTCCCCTGCGTATTTGGACGCGCTGGGCGTAAAATACAGAGGCGTTGCGATCACGCCCGGCAGCTTCATGGCGTTAAACCGCGCGGTCAGCGTTTCCGCGTCGATATACGGCGCACCCAGGATAGCAAAGGGATCAGCCGTGCCGCGACCCTCGGAGCAGTTGACCCCTTCCAGCATGCAGGTGCCCGGATACAGCAGCGCCGTCTCAAAGCGCGGCATGGCCAGGCTGGGCATCACCCACACCTTGTTCAGCTCCGGAAACAGCGCATGCCGGTTCCACCCCAAGCACGGAATCACCTGCAGATCGCACCCCAGGTCCCGCTCGTGATTGACCATCAGCGCAAATTCCCCGCAGGTCAGCCCGTAGCGCAGGGGGATATCATAGCAGCCGACAAAGCTGCGCGTATCGAGCCGCAGCAGCATGCCCTCCGCCATATCGCCCAAGGGATTGGGGCGATCCAGCACGATCAGCCGTTTGCCGTACCGGGCGCAATCCTCCAGCAGAATTTGCAGCGTGGAAATAAAGGTATAGCAGCGTGCGCCCACATCCTGGATATCATACACCAGGATGTCAAAGGCCGCACAGGCTTCCTCACTCAGATGGTGGGAAGCCTCCTTGCCGTACAGGCTGGTTACGAGCAGCCCGCTGGGGCCGTCCACCGCGTTTTCAAAGTTTTCTCCCGCGCCCTTATCGCCGCGCACGCCGTGCTCGGGTGCCAGCAGCAATTGCAGGCTGCATACCTCCCGCAGCCGTTCGATGGTAGATTGCAGTCCCGACGTGCGCCCGGAGGGCGACGTGGCCAGCGCCACGCGGCCGTTCAACAGCCCTGCATGCTGGCCAATGCGGTCAACGCCGTATTCCATCCATCATTCCCCGCTCTCGTTTACAATTTCGCATTTTTATTGTATAATAGATCCATCAAATTTACAACCCGTTGCTTTGAGGAGGATTTGCATGTCTACCACCCTGGTCATCATGGCCGCCGGGCTTGGCAGCCGATACGGCGGCAACAAGCAGACCGAAGGCATCGGCCCCAACCATGAAATGCTGATGGAATACTCGCTGTTCGACGCGGTGCGCGCGGGCTTTGATAAGGCTGTCTTTATTATCAAACCGGAAATGGAGCCGCTGATTGAAGCGCTGTGCGGCGAGCTGGTGCGCTCCTGCCGCACCAAATCGGGCCGCGCGCTTGAGGTGCACTACGCCGTGCAGGATTTCACCTCCCTGCCCAGCTTCTACGCCGTGCCCGCCGGGCGCGTAAAGCCCTTTGGCACCGTGCATGCCGCGCTGTGCGCCCGTCCCTATGTAAACGAGCCCTTCGCCATCATCAATGCCGATGATTATTACGGTGTGGACGCTTTCGCCGTGATGCATGATTGCCTATCCGCCCTGCCTGCCAACGAGGCCGCCATGGTGGGATATCGTCTCAAGAACACCGTCAGCGAATACGGCAGCGTCACCCGCGGCGTATGCACGCTGAAAAAAGGGCAGCTGGCCGGCATCAAAGAAACCTATAAGATCACCCTGTTCCCGGACGGTACCATCCGCGATACCGCCACGGACAGCGCGGGCGTGCTGCTGCCGCCAGACGCGTTGGTATCGATGAATTTTTGGGGATATCTACCCACGATCTTTGACGATATGCAATCTGCGTTTGACGATTTTCTGCATACCCTTGCACCCGATGATATCAAGAGCGAATATGTGCTGCCCAGCATGATGGATCAGCTCATGCATGCGGGTAAACTGCGTGTGCGCGTGCTGTCCACCAACGCCGTATGGTTTGGCATGACCTATCCGCAGGATAAGCCGTTGGTGCAGCAATCGCTGCTTAAGCTCCATGAGCAGGGCGTTTACCCGCCCACGCTGCTGGGATAAGCATGGCCGGCATCATTGCGGAGTACGATCCGCTGCACAACGGCCATGCCTGGCATATCGCGCAGGCGCGCGCGGCAAGTGGGGATGAGCCGACCGTCGTGGTCATGAGCTGCTGCTTTACCCAGCGCGGCATGCCCGCCCTGCTGTCGCCCCATGCGCGGGCCGAAATGGCGCTGCGCGCGGGCGCGGATATCGTGCTGGGGCTGCCCGTATCCTTTTCCATATGCGAGGCCGAGCGTTTCGCGCTGGGCGGCGTTTCCATATTAGCGCGTACCGGATTGGTTCATAGCCTGAGCTTTGGCGTTGAACCAGGCAACGAAGACTGCATTCTGCCCGCCGCACAGCTATTGGAAACGCCCGATAGCGCCTTCCAGGCAGCGCTGCGCAAAGGTCTGGATCAAGGCTTGCCCTTTCCCCGTGCGCAGGGAGAAGCACTGGCCGCGCGCCTGGGGCTGCCGCCCGATTGCCTGGCCGCGCCCAATACCGTGCTGGCCATCTGCTATGCCCGCGCCAATCTGCGGCTGAACGCAGGGCTGGCGCTGCATCCCATCCCCCGGCGCGGCGCATATCATGCCGATACGCTGCCCGATGAAAGCGAAACCGCCCTGCCCTCCGCGACTGCCGTGCGCGCAGCCATCCTGCAGCATGACTGCCCCAGCGTGCGGCGCGCCATGCCGGAAGCTGCCTATGCCATCCTTCAGGGCGAGATGGCGCAGAACCATCTGCACCGCCCGGATGCGCTGGATGCGCTATTGCGCTGGACGCTACGCTGCGGGCACGATTTTTCTCACCTGCCCGGCCTGTCAGAGGGGCTTGAAAACCGTCTGCCGCTGGGAGCGGATGCGCTGACGCGCGAAGGCATGGTGCAAGCCATCCGCAGCAAACGCTACCCTTACGCGCGCGTCAACCGCCTGCTCACCCATGTGCTGTTGGATACGCACGCCCAGGCATTGTCTCCCTTGCCGCAATACGCCTGCCTGCTGGGCTTTAAGCGAGAATGTTCATCGCTGTTGCGCAGCGCAAAAAGCCTCTCCTTGCTGCCGCGGCTGAAGCCGCAGGATCAGCTGCCCGAGCAATTGCTGGACGCGCGCGCTTGGGATCTTTGGGCGCTGGGCGCGGGGCAGCCCTTTGGCGCACTGTATCGCTGCCAGCCCGTCATTCTGTAAAAATTGCCTGATACGCCCTGCTCCTTCCCGGCAGGGCTGTACTTTTTTGCGCCGTTATGGTATACTATATCGGTATTTACTTCGAAGAAGGAGCCTGCGGATGTTCAAACGCCTGGTTTGTTTGCTGCTGACCGTGCTGATGCTTGCCGTTTGCGCGTGCCCGGCAGCGCTGGCATCCTCCTCCGACTACGACAGCAACCATCCCGAAAAGCTCAACGATACCGACCTGAGCGCTTCAGCAGCCATCCTGATTGAGGTCAACAGCGGCATGGTGGTCTATGAAAAGAACGCGGACGTGCGCATGTACCCCGCTTCCACCACCAAGATATTAACCACTTATTTGGCCCTGCTGATGGGCAACCTGGACGATGTGGTCACCACCAGCGCGACCGCATTGCAATTGGAAGAAAAAGCCTCCGTCATTCCGCTGTCCGAGGGCGAGCAGCTTCCGCTGGAAAACCTACTGTACGCTACCATGGTAAAATCCGGTAACGACGGCGCCAACGTAATCGCCGAAACCATCAGCGGCAGCATCTACGCTTTTGCTGAAACGATGAATCAGTACGCAGCCTCCATTGGCTGCACCAATACGCATTTTGTCAATCCCAGCGGCCTGCATGACGATAACCACTATACCACGGCGCGCGACATGGCGCTGATTGCCCGCGAAGCGATGCAGGATGAAACCTTCCGAAAGATCGCTTCCACCACCACCTATGCGCTGCCCCGCACCAACATGCACGGCTCCCGCCGTCTGGATTCCAAAATGGCCGAGCTGTTTGGCTCCGACAGCGCGGTTTACCCTGCCGCCAACGGCATCAAAACCGGCTATACCTCCAAGGCAGGCTACTGTTTTGTCGGCTCCGCCACCAAGAACGGCGTTACCTTTATCTCCGTCGTTTTCAATTGCGGCAGCTATGCCAAATGCTGGAGCGATACCAAAAAACTGATGGAATACGGCTTTACCCAGTATGTCAGCACCAGCGTGGCCGAGCTGTACGCCATGAGCCCCAAGGTGCTGGAAATTTCCAAATACGATCTAAACGATCCGCAGCTGGGCAAGCTGGAGCTGTCGCTGAACAAGCTGAGCGATTCCACCAACGATACCATCGTTACCCTGCAATCCCGCCTGGACTACCTGTCCAGCAACTTTAACGATCTGGTCGCCATCGAATACGTACATGATCCCGTCGCGCCCATCACGGCGGGCGAGGTCATGGCCACCCTGACCTACTACCCCGAAGAGGGCGAGCCCATCGAATATGAGCTGGTGGCCTCCCGCAGTGTGTCTCGCCGCGTGCTGGATTTCCCCTCGCTGGACGAGCTGATTGCCGATACGCTCAACGATCCCAATCCCTTCCCGCGCTTCACGGTTGAAATATTCCTGTTCCTGGTGGCCGTGGCTGCAGTGATCTGGGGCGTCGTCAAGGGCGTCAAGCGCCTGATGGGCTTCCGCAGCAAGAAACCGCGCCGCAAGGCCGTAAAGCCGATCTCGCGCTACTATCGTTAAAACTATTTTTAAACAAGCTGGGCGCGGAAGCCAATCGCTTTCCGCGCCCATTTTTTATTATCGCTGCACCGCCACGCCCTTGGCCATGGTATCCTGAATCAACTTGAGCGCGCGGCCCATGATTTCCCGCTGCTTTTGGATCATAGCATTCGGCGCTTCCTCCGCGCTGCACAGCACGCGGTATTTATACAGCGCGTCGGTTTTCTGCCCCCAGCAATAGGTGGGCGTATACTGAACCGAGGCAATGCTGAGCGCCCGGCGCTGCATATCATAGGAGAGCGTCAGATGCAGCAGCATGCCGGACACCACCTCACGGTTGGCGCGGGAGGCGCTCAGCAGCGTGCCCATCGACCAGGCAACCAGCGTGCTGTGCGCCGTATCCTGCGCGCTGGACAGATACTCCACCGGCTGCACGGCGTTGCTGTGCGCGCCGATGATGATATCCGCCCCTGCCTCGCACAATGCCTGCGCCGCCGTGCGCTGCGCGGCAGTGGGCGCGGTATCGTTTGCGCCGCCCCAATGCATGGCAACCAGCACGATATCGGCTCCGCTCTCGCGCGCCGCGCGAATATCCTGCCGGGCCTGATCAGCATCAAAGACCGTCACCATGCGTTCGCGCACCGCCGCATCTGGCACCGCCTTTTTACTGTCCGCCGACAGGGTATCGGTATAGGCCAGCACGGCGATGGAGATGCCGCGGATACGGATGGTCTGCGCCGTGCTCGACCCTGCGGCACTGCGCAGGCCAAGCGGCGTAACGCCCGCGCTTTGCAGGGCGGACAGCATGCGCGCTGCGCCGTTTTCACCCGTTTCAAGAGCCTTTTCACTGTTCAGCAGCACATATTGAAATCCTGCGTCATGAATGGCCGCAGCCGCCTGCTCCGCCGCGCGCCCGTTAGCCGCGCTCATGCTGGGCAGTCTGTGCATCAGGGCAATGCCCGCGTCCGCGCGCGCCTCATGCTGGATAGCGCTGAGCGTTTCAGACAGATTGTATTGCCCTGCTGCCGCATTGAGCGTGCCGGCTATGACATCGCTGTCAAAGGCAATTTCTCCGCTGACGGTCAGCGTCAGCGTACGGATATCACTGGCCGATTGGGTCGGCTGCGCTGCGGCAGGCTGCTGCGGCACGGCGGTAGGCTGTGCTGCCAGCGCTGTCGGAGCCGCGTACATTTGCGGAGCAGCCGTCGGGCGCGGCAGGCCGGGCATTGTCTGCGCGGTAGCCTGCGGACGCGACGCCGCCGCCAATTCGCCAATCGAACTGACCAGGCGCTCGGCGTCCATGCTCAGGTCTGCATTGGGGTTGCGGATGGCCAGAATCATCCATATGGCGCAAAAGAGCACGATTGCCGCCGCTATGGTCATGACAATCGTGCCCGCAGAAATGCGTTTATGCCGTCCGCGCATCGTTTCAGCCCTCCGCGTTGCGCTCGTAAATCAGCCGCAGACCCTTCAGGGTCAGCAGGCCGTCAATCTGATCGATCACCCTGGTTTCGGAGGCAATCATGCGCGCCATGCCGCCGGTTGCTACCACTACGGCGTCGTCGCGGCCAATCTCACGCTTCATTTTTTTAATCAGGTATTCCACCTGGCCGACATAACCGTAAATCATGCCCGCCTGCAGGTTGGTGATCGTATTCTTGCCGATCACGCTGTCGGGCTTGACCAGCTCGAAATTGGGCAGCTTGGAGGTGCCGCGCACCAGCGCCTCGCTGGCCAGCTTGATGCCGGGGCAGATGCAGCCGCCCACAAACGCGCCCTTTTCATCCACCACGCCGAAGGTTGTGGCCGTGCCGAAATCGATGAAGATGCACGGCGCGCCATAGAATGCCTGCACGGCCACCGCGTTGCAAATGCGGTCGCTGCCCAGCGCGCGGGGATTATCATACTGAATGTTGATGCCCGTTTTTACGCCCGGCACCACGAACTTGGGCGCGATGCCAAAGTAATCGTTGCACATGTGCTCGATGGTAAAGTTGACCGGCGGCACCACGCTGGACAGCATGATGCCCGTCACCTGGTCGGGGCTCAGCCCTGCGCTGCGGAACAGATTGGTCACCAGCATGCCGTATTCATCGCTGGTGCTGCTGCGATTGGTGGAAAGCCGCCAGTAGCGCACCAGCTCCTTGCCCTGGAACAGGCCGGTTTTGATGTTGGTGTTGCCGATATCCATCGTAAAAATCATGTGCGTTCCTCCGTCGTCCGCAGCCCGTCAGGCTTTGGCTCCGATTTTCGTTTTGCGCAGCGCCAGCACCGCGGGCGTTACAATCAGCGCCGCGGCAATGGCCTCGCACCCGCCGCCGATCAGCCCTGTGCCGGCGATCAAGCCCAGGATCCTGGCCGAATCCAGGCCGTTCATGGCGTAAAACAGCAGCATCAACCCCAGATACAGCACCGTATTGGTCAGGGAGCCAGCCGCCGCCGCAATGGGCAGGGCGATTTTTTCATGCTTGCCCAGCAGCTTATACACGCCCAGCGCGGCCATGGGCACCAGCAGGCGCGGCGCATAGCACATGATCAGCGCGCAGGCGGGCGAGGCTGCAAACAGCGTGGAGGCCAGCGCGGAGGGCGGGGTTAAAGAAATGCCCAGCATGCTCAGCGTGCTGGCCGTGCCAAAGCAAAGCCCCAGCAGCAGGCCGCTGCGCGCACCCAGCACGAGCGCGCCGGTAATGACCGGCACGCACAGGATGGTCACATTGATGAAGCCCAGCGGGATCAGTCCCAGCGGGGTCATGCCCAGTACAAACACCAGCGCCATCAAAAGCGCCGCAGCCGTCATGCGATAGAGCGTTATTCTGTTTTTCATGCTGTTTTCCGTTCAGGTTCCCATGGGATACCTGACGAACCTTCCTTTTCGATGTATTGTTCGATCCCCTGCGGGTATCGACGGGTGCATTATAACACGTTGGATAGCAATTGTCAAAAACCGGATGGCGTTAAGGCTCAAAAGAAAGAGGGGAACGAAGGAGTAGGGAAAGCCAAATCGATAAAGTGGAATTTATCTGCGTGTTCCATCATCATGAAAATGCTCTTTCAAAGCTCTCTCTGTTGGATAAAACGATGCAATCATAATAATACATTGAATTGCCGCAAGAATCAACCCTGCAAATCCAATCGTATTCTTATCACTATGGTATAACGGAATATGTATCAAAGCAGATGGTATAATCATTACCCATCCTATTTTCCACCAAAGCTTTCCGCAGTAGTCATGCGCAAATTTCCAGGTATCCATATTTTTCATGGAGCGAGTTGTCCTGTATCCCGCCATGCCATTGATGCGTTTCGGACAATGTTTCCACATCATTCTTCCGCCAATAAGCATTGTAATCGGAATGAGCAAATCGCAAATTAACATAAACCACCAAAACCACATTAAACCCACCTCCACAAATCCCGATTTATTCAGCTGACAGCAAGTATAGCACACTTTCAGCTCGACAGCAAGCAGTTGTCAGGGGCGCGCTTATTCGCTGCGGTTTTTTTGCAAAACGGCCAAGGCCCTAAAATGCCAGTTTCTTACCTGATAAAGCTAAAAATCAGCGGCCGTTATAGAGCTGCTCGTCCCGACCCATCCTGCGCCATTGCGAGGGCTGCGCGCGGCGGGGCAGTGTTTGCGGAGTTTCCGGCTTTGAGGACGGTTTTTTCACACATTTAAGCGTCAGAAGCGCTGCGCCCGCGCCCAGCAGCGCGCACAGGCAGCACAGGCCGATCAGCCCCCAGATTGATATGCTCGTCATGCTCTTTCCCTCACAGCGGCATGTTGCCATGCTTGCGCGGCAGCAGCACATCGCGCTTGGAGGCAAGCACCTCCAGCGCCGCGGCCACGCGCCCGCGCAGCTTGTCCGTGCCTGCCAGCGTCCAGTCAAACAGCGGCGGCTGCGCCGCATCGCTGACACAGAGCTTCACCGTCGTGGCCGCCGAAAGCGCGTAATACAGCGCAGGATCATGGGGCAGCTCGCCCGCCAGCGCCAGTATCAGCGGCAGGGAAAACGCATCGCCCATGCGCATCAGGCGCGTCAGGCCGGGTGGCGGCACATCCCCGCTGACAGCCGCGCATAGACCTGTGCGCAGTCCTCGGGCGGATGCACCTCATGAATGACA
>OLPR01000302.1_pt1 | contig 45976 bp, 37 predicted proteins | sample 1672761 | NCBI WGS metagenome assembly OLPR01 (sample SAMEA3136721, study PRJEB25190) | human gut metagenome | biome: human gut; feature: human-associated habitat; material: faeces | place: Austria | collected 2013 | reverse complement strand
TGCTGCGCGGCAAGAGCCAGCTGAGCGTTTCTCAGGTAAGCGCTGGCGATATCGCCGCCCTGAGCAAGCTGCAGTTCACCAACACCGGCGACACCCTGTGCGATGCCGCCAACCCCATCCGCTACGAAAAAATCAGCTTCCCCGAGCCCTCCGTGCAGAAGGCCGTTTACGCCGCCAAGCAGGGCGAAGAAGATAAGGTCTTCAGCGGCCTGGCCCGTCTGCAGGAAGAAGATCCTTCCATCCGCCTGGAAAAGAACGCCGAAACCACCGAGACCATCCTGTGGGGTCAGGGCGAGCTGCATCTGGACGTGATCCGCAACAAGCTGCAGTCCAAGTTCGGCGCCAACGCCGTGCTGCAGGATCCCCGCATCCCCTACCGTGAAACCATCCGCAAGACCGTATCCTGCCAGGGCCGCCACAAGAAGCAGTCCGGCGGTCACGGCCAGTTCGGCGATGTGTGGATCGAGTTCCGCCCCATCGGCGATACCAACATCGATTTCGAGTTTGAAGACGCGGTTGTCGGCGGCGTGGTGCCCCGCAACTTCATCCCCTCTGTTGAAAAGGGTCTGCGCGAAAACATCAAGAAGGGCGTTCTGGCGGGCTATCCCATGGTCGGCCTGCATGCCAAGCTGTACGATGGCTCCTACCACCCGGTAGACTCCTCCGAAATGGCCTTCAAGACCGCTGCCCGCATCGCCTACAAGAAGGGCTGTATGGATGCTTCTCCCGTGCTGCTGGAGCCCATCATGCACGTTGAAGTGCTGGTTCCCGATGAGTACATGGGCGACATCATGGGCGACATGAACAAGCGCCGCGGCCGCATCATGGGCATGAACCCCGTGGATGGTCTGCAGCAGGTAGAGGCCGAGGTGCCCCTGGCCGAAATGTTCAAGTACGCCACCGACCTGCGCTCCATGACCCAGGCGCGCGGCAGCTTCACCATGAAGTTTGAGCGTTACGAGGAAGTTCCCGCCGACGTGGCCAAGAAGATCATCGAAAGCGCCAAGAAGGACGAGGACGAAGAAGAATAATTCTTCCGCATTAGCAAGCCGCCAAGCATTTGCCTGGCGGCTTTTTTGCAGGGAGCGGGAGATGGGAACGAAAGGGAAACGAAGGGGTTACGTTTCTTTCTTGAGTCAAGAAAGAAACAAAGAACCTGCGTGTGACGCAAAAGCTACTTGCATTAAACTGGAAGTGGCTCTGGCCACCTGCCGCCCACCCGTGGCAGGTGAAAGCCTGAACCGCCCGGATGAAAGCAATCTTTCCTCCGTTCGCTTCCTGCTTCCCCCTGGGCCGTGCTCCGCACGTCCTGCGCCGATTTCATCGGCGTGCCACGGGGTGATGGTTGGCTATAGAAATCAAACGCAACAGTTATCGAAAGTTGGACAGAGCAGTCGCCGAAAGGCTTCTTCCACCCGCTTAAATTTATTTACTTTTTTTCAATTCTATGGAACCTCGCACACCTCGCAATCATCATACAGGTGTAGATCGATTTACATGCTCCACAGGGAGGAACCATGACACAAGCAGAGTTTGCCCGGCAGGTGGAACAATTGCAGGGCACGCTGTACCGCATTGCGGCCACCGTGCTGCCCCAGCTATGCGATCGGGAGGACGCCGTGCAGTCGGCCATCCTGAACGCATGGCGGCGCTTGCCCACCCTTCGGGAGGATGAGCGCTTTCAGCCCTGGCTGATCCGCATCATGCTCAATGAGTGTTATGCGCTGCTCAGGCGGCGAAAGCGCGAAATCCCCACCGATACGCTGCCGGATATGCCCGCGCCGGAAACGGGCGACCCTGATCTGTACCGTTTCTTCGTGCGTCTGCCGGATAAGCTGCGCATGACCATGGTGCTGTACTATGTGGAGGGCTATGATGTGCGGGAGGTCGCGCAGATTCTGCGGCTTCCCCAGGGCACAATCAAATCGCGGCTGGCGCGCGGCCGCGAGCAGATGCGCCGCGACGATTACTTTAAGGAGGTGCAAGGGCTATGAAGCAGCTGCAGGATATCGATTTCCGCGCCGCCTACGGGCCGGTGCCGGATGGCTTTTCGCGCAGCGTGCAGCAGGCACTGCACCAGACGAAGGAGGAGCCTATGAAAAAGTTTACCCTGCGCACCGCCGTAATGGCTGTCGTCACCGTGCTGGTGCTGACCGCCGTTGCCTTCGCTGCCAACGAGGTCATCAACCCAACCGTTGTCCCCACGCCCATCACGCAATTTCAGCCTGTAGACAGCGGGGAGGACACGTCGTCCACACCCCAGAATGAAACCACACCGTCCGCAACCGAGAACGCGCTCTACACTTCCCCCATTCCCGCCCAGCCTACCCCGCAGCCCGTACCTGCCAATGTGCTGATTGCAACAGATAACAGCATTCTGGAGGAATACGGGCTGCACATCGAGGTGCTCAACGCCTTCTATAACGATGGCGTTATCCAGGGTTCCTTTGAAATTACCATTCCTCGGAACCGGCTTTATTTCGATGATGAAGAATACATCTATGATCCCACCTTCGTTGATACTTATGATAATACCAGAACAGACGAGCATAACCAGCTCACCTTGGAAGCAACCTGCTGGGGCATCGATTGGAAAATCAGCACCGATGAACATGGCGAGCCCTGGTGGCCGGACGTCTATCGCGCCCCGTGCGAGCGCATCCTGCTATCCCAGGATAACGAATATAAACCGACTCGTATGGTTTATACCTTCTCCACCGACGCTACTGCCTATGGCAACAGCCCTTACGGCATCCGCCCCGCCAGCAAATACACCCTGGCCTTTACCATTACGTGTGGCATGCTTACTAATCGCTCAGATGAGAAAGGCAATAATTGGATTCAAACGGAAACCTCGACGTTCATCTGGACCCCCACGCTTTATACGCAGACCGAAGACGATTCGGCGCAGCAATCCATTTCTTTCTCTCCCACGCTGCAGCCCTATGCTACCTCCACGCCTGCCCCGGAGTTCTGATCTCTGTACACAGCAAACCGTCTCCACCCAATCGGATGGAGACGGTTTTTTTGTGATGTCGTTATTTCAGCAGGCTTTCCACTTCGTCCCGCGCAGGAATAGCCGGAGCGGCGCCGGGACGGGTGATGGCGATGGCTGCAGCGGCGGAGGCGGCTCGCAGGCACTGTGCAGGCGCCTGCCCCTGGCAGCAGCCCGCCAGATAGTAGCCGCAGAAGGTATCCCCCGCGCCCGTGGTATCCACCGCGCGCACGGTAAAGCAGGGCTGATCATAGCGCTGGCCGCCCAGCCAGGCCGTTACGCCCCGGCTGCCCAGCGTCAGGATGATCTGTGCGTGCGGATACCGGCTGCGCAGCGCATCAAAGATCGCGTCGCCGTCCTGCTCTTCAGGCATTCCAGCCAGTAGCGCGCCCTCAATTTCATTGAGAATGAAGGTATCCACCCGCTCCAGCGGCAGCTGTTCAGGATGCGCCGGGAAGGGCGAGGGATTAAACACCACCCGCAGGCCAAGATCGGCCGCCTGGGCGATGATCTGCGCCGTCTGGCTGGTTTCATTCTGCAGCAGCACCAGATCGCCCGGCTCCGCCTGGCGCAGCACGGACTGCACATAGGCTTCCGTCAGGCAGTGGTTCGCGCCGCCGTAAACGATGATGGCGTTTTGCCCCTCGGGCGTTACCTGGATCATCGCATGCCCGGAGGCCTCCTGCACCTGCAGCAGCGCAGAGGTATCCGCGCCGGCATCCTGCAAAAGCTGCGTCAGGAAGGCCCCATCCGGGCCAATCGCCCCCGCGTGCAGCACCCGTGCGCCCGCGCGGGCGGCGGCGATGGACTGGTTCAGCCCCTTGCCCCCGGCATATACATGCCGCGCCGTGGCCGTGGCCGTTTCGCCGCCCTGTACAAAATGCGGCATATCGTATACGTAGTCAATATTCAGCGAGCCAAAATTCAGTAGCTTCATGCCGGCCTCTTTCAGGAAAAATGGATACGAAAATCAGTATACCATAATTTTTTGCAATTGACAAACGCTGGAAAGCGCTTTGCCGCTCAGCCCTTGACCGCACCGGCGGTGATACCCTCCACAAAATACTTTTGCAAAGGCAAGAACAACGCAACGGGAATCAGGATAGACAGCACCGCGCCTGCGTACATACAGCTCCAAAGGGTGATGTGCTCCATTTTAACGGTAGCCATCATGATCTGCACAGTACGGATTTTTACGCTTCGCGCCACCAGCAGCGGCCACATGTAGCTATTCCACTCACTCATAAAAATCATCAGGCCCGCCGTGATAAAGATAGGCACGCACATAGGCACCATAATATAGAAGAAAATCTGCGCCCAGCTGGCTCCGTCCACACGTGCGGATTCCAAGACAGCTGCGGGAATATCAGCAAAGAACTGTCTGAACAAGAACAGCTGCATGCCGCTGGCAATACCAGGAACAATCAGCGCCCAGCGCGTATCCACCCAGCCCAGGTTGTTTACCATCTGGTACAGCGGCATGGTAATGGCCTCAAATGGGATCATAAATGATACCAGAAAGAAGCCAAACAGCAATTTTTGTCCCTTAAAACGAAATGTAGCAAAAGAGAATCCCGCGATAGAATTAACCAGGCAGCCTGCGGGGATTTGAATGGCAATAATCAGCAGCGTGTTGAGCATCGCCTTGGGGAAGCCCAGCTCGGTCAGCACCACCCGATACGCATCAAAGGTATATTCTACGGGGAAAATCGTATGCCAGCTAAAAGGCAACGCATACTGATACAGCTCCACGTCCGAGCGCATGGAAGCAAAGAATGCCCACAGCAGCGGAAAGAGCGTCAGCGCAGACACAAAAATCAGCGCCAAATAGATCAGGCCGTGGTTCAGCGCGCGGTGCGCCTTTGCGCGGGCATGTAGCTTGCGGTTCATCTGCGCGTTTCGCATGGTCGTCATACGCGAGCCACCCCTCTCTTGGTATCACGATCACCCAGGGCAAAAAACTGCACCAATGCAATCGCCAGGATAATCACCAGCAGAACCGATACGATCACCGCGCAGCGCGGCATATCGGCGTAACGGAAAGCCGAACGATAGGCCTCATACATTAAAACGTTGGTAGAGTTGCGCGGGCCGCCCTCCGTAACCAACTGCATTGGCGCAAACAGCAGCATATTGGAGGAAGTATTGGCCACACACACAAACAGGATGGTGCGGCGCATCAACGGCAGCATAATACTCCACACAATACGCGGGTAACGCGCGCCATCGATGCGCGCGGCCTCATACACCGAGCTGTCAATATTCTTAATACCAGCCATCAGGAACATCATCCAGTAACCGCAGCCTTTCCAGCTGGCCAGCACCACAATGCACCAAAGCGCCTGTTTTCTATCATTGAAAAAGCCTTGCGGCGGAACGCCAAACAGCGAAAGGAAGCTGTTGACTACGCCACCGTTGAACTGAAACATCAGGTTCCACACCATCACGCACACCGTGATGGATACAGCAAAAGGAATGTAGAAGATCGTGCGGAACACGCCGGTACCCCGTACCTTGGAGGATACCAGCAGCGCCATCAGGAATGAGATGATAATTTGCAACGGAATGGTTACAACGTTAAATTTCAGCGTCACATTCAGGCAATTCCAGAAGGTCTTCTCCGCGAACACGCGCTGATAATTAGCCAACGACAACGCGCCGTTAACCACAAAAGCCTGCTTGAGCGTGGACAGGATTGGATACAGCTTAAACCAGCAAATCAACACAAAAGCTGGCAGCAACAGCAGATATGGCGCCAGTTTGCCCTTAAAATTCATCCGAGTTTCTCCTCTTTTCTTTCAATCGCACCATGGCGCCGCAGCAGTAGCTACGCCGGAGGGAAGGGCGCGGGACGGCAGCGATCCGCCGCCGTCCCGACCACGCAACATACTTACTGCTTATACTTCTGAGTCTGGGCAGCGTATTCCTCAATGGCCCATTCAATGGTCTCGTCCACATCCTCACCGTTGCGGGTATCAGACCAAACGGCGTTGAGAACTGCGGAGTATTCATTGAAAGCAGGGGTCAGCGCGCGGGGATACGCAGTGGTCTTGGATTCGGTGATAGCCAGCTTCATCCAATCCACAGTGGATTCATCCGCAGACAGCTTATCCAGCAGCGGCAGATAGGTGGGGATCATGCCGTCCGTTTCATAGAACAGCGTGGGGCCTTCGTCGGAGCAGGTCAGCCATTTTACAAACTTGGCAGCTTCTTCGATCTTTTCGGAATTCGCATTTACGCCATAGTGCCAGGAACCGGTGGGGGTAGCAACCTTGTCCTCATAACCCTTGAAGGCAGGAGAGGGCATAATGCCGAACCATTCCATGTTGTTGCGCTTGCAGTTGGCGACCATGTTGGTTACGCACAGCATGAACAGGCACTTATCGGAATAGAAGTAGTTGGGAATTTCAGAAGCGGTAATGCCGCGGCTGCAGATGCCCTTCTTCACCTGCTCCTGATACCAGGTCAGGGCATTCTTCCACGCATCAGTGTTCAGCACGCCGTCCAGAGAGAAACCATCAGCAGAAACCTGCGCGCCACCCATGGAGTTGGGAAGCTGGTTCATCTGATATACGCGGTCAACCTGCTGGAAGTCAAAGCCGATCAAGCCCTTGGAGCCATCGGGATCCAGAACCTTGAGCGCCTGCTCAGCGATCTCAACCAGGCGTTCATAGGTGATGCGGTTGTCAGTGGTGTAGGATTTCAGTTCGTCCATATCCACGCCAGCTTCCGCAAGCAGCTTTTCATTGTAGAACAGCTCCTGCGTGGAGTTGCACAGCGGAGAGGCATACAGCTTGCCTTCATAGGTGCTGGCTTCCACAGCGGCGGGCACCAGCTTGGCAGTGTCCTCCTCGGTGAAGTAGGGAGACAGGTCAGCCAGCATGCCACGGCGAGCATAGGAGGCAACCAGGGGCACGTCCACAGAAATCACATCGTAATCCTTGGAGCCGGTACCGATTTTGACCTCGATGGTATTGATCATGTCATTGAAGGAATAGTTTTCCAGGATGACCTTTACACCGGTCAGCTCATAGTAACGATCGACCATCACCGTCATAGTTTGATTCCACGCTGCCTGGTTGATAAACACCAGAGTCTTTTCTTCCTCCGCCGCGGCGAAGGAGGCCATGGACGCAAGCATCATCACGGCCAGCAGAAGGGAAATCAGTTTCTTCATGGGGTAAGTACCTACCTTTCTTATTTTTAACGCTGCCGCGTTAAATTCATTGGAATTGGCGTTATTATTCAGCCTGGTACAGCTGCGCTTCGCCGACGATCACCTGACCGGCATAGAACGCGAGAATCACGCGGTCGCCGATATGGAACATACTCTCAATTTCGCTCAGGGACCGCACCTTGATGCGGTTCACATAGTTGCCGTCCCAGTCGTACACGCCGATGTAATTGACATTCGAGCCATTGTTGCTTTGCCACTGAAGCAGATAAATGTACTGATCGTCGCAGTCGATATCCTGATTGCTGAACATGTCCTCCACCATATCGTAGGTGCTCAGGATATTGAACTGGCTGTCCAGGATGGAAAACTGCCTGTCGTGATTGTGCACCACAACGTACTGATCGCGGCTTTCGTTATAGGCGACAGAGATCACGCGCATGGGCATTTCAACCGAGCCGGTAATCGCAAGCGTATCCTTGTCGATAAAGCTGAGACGGTTCGGATAATCGGTACAGTGGGAAACAATCAGCTGCTTGGTTTTGGGGTTATAGGCCATGCCGTTGCCATGGTCCACCGCCACGCCAGGCGTTTCGCTGACGATTGTATAATCGCTTAGATCAACCTTCAGAATCGTGCAGTCACCCTTCGTGTTGCTCAGCACAAGGAAATACCCATACTCTCCATCCGTAGCGCTGCCCTGCTGAATAAAATAGCTGTTTTTCACTTCTGCACGCAACTTGGTGGTATTCTTGAAGTAATAAGAAGCGTCAGCGCTTATGTCGCTCAACTTGATTGGGGCATCCGCATGGGCGCACAGCGTCATCGCTAAAAAGCAGCAAAGCAGAATCGTGAACGCAACGCAACGTTTTTTCACTGTAATTACGCTCCTTTACATGAAAAGCAGCAGCAAAGACCTCTTTAGTCCGCAGTCAGTTTCGCAAACAAATCCTCAAACAGCGCGTCACGATTGATATGATAGACGTAGCGAATCACGTGGCGGCGCTTATCCTGACCCCAGCGATGGTCGTACTCCGGGATGGGGCTTTGGATGATTTCATCCTGCATAAAGCGGCCGTCCAGCAGCCAGCCAACCGCGGTAACATCCCAGATGGGCTTAGACCAGCAGGCAATCTTTTTATAGCCGTTGCACTGGCTAATGGTGTAGTTGCACAGGTAATCGCACAGGGCGTTCTTGCCCAGCAGGTTCTCGCGCAGCTCGGGAGCGGTGGTCGCAAAGGCGTCCACTACGCCCATGCAGGGCACCAGCACCACCGCCGCGCCGCAGCCCAGCGCCACGCGCGCGCCCGCAATATCCTGGAACAGGTTGAACTCATGGTTATCATGCCAATGCAGCGCGTTGCCACCCAGCCACACCAGCACAATACGATCGCGGATTTCAGGCTTCATCAGCAACGCGGAGGCCACGTTGGTGATGGCCGCGATAGCGATGACATACAGCGGCTTTTCGGGCGTATACTGCATGGCAAGCTGCGCCAGATGCCGCGCCGCGTCCGATTCCACGGGTGTTTTTTCGTCAGGCAGATAGCTTTCCGAGCCGCGATAGGTGCAATCCAGCAGATCCGTGCGGCCCATCAGGGAGAGAATATTCTTGATCTCGTCATAGCTTTTCTGCATGCCAATGGCGGGCGTCGCGGCCTTGTTGTTGCAGAAGGGCGCGGCGTAAATGGCCTTCAGCTTCAGCTTTTCATCATTCTTAATCAGATAGGCCAGGGCGTACTGATCGTCGATTTCGTTATAGGTGTCAGTATCCAGCACCACATCCACCGGGCCCTCCGGGCGCTGAAGGCGGCGCAGCAGCGCAGCGTTATCCACCTGCTCGAGCTGATCCACATGAAAAAACGGATAGGTCGTCGGCCAAGGCATAGGAAAATCTCCTTTCGTTTTTGCGCGGCTTATTTGGCCGCAAAGGGATGAGTTTGATAAAACTGGCGCACAGTCAGATCGTCAGGCAGCGCGGGCGGCACGCCCTGCCGCTCGGTGGACAGACCTGCCGCGCAATTGGCCAGCTCCAGCGCGGTATGCAGCGATTCGCCGCGCATGCAGTACACAGCCAGGGCGGCGGCGAATGCGTCGCACGCGCCGGTGGTATCCACCGTGCGCACGGCGGCCGCCGGAAAGTAAACGGGCGCCTGCTCGCGTTGTGCCAACATGCAGCCCTCGGCGCTCAGGGTAACAATCACCGTATCCGCGCCGCGACTTTGCAGGATGCGCACCTTATCCTCCAGGGTATCGCCATCCGGGCAGATCTCCTGCAATTCCAGCTTGTTTGGAATCAGATAATCCACGCATTGCAACAGCTCATCACTAAGTCTGGGCTGGTTGCAGGGCTTGAGGATCACCTTCACCCCATGCCGGCGCGCCATACGCGCCGCGCACAGCGCCAGCTCCGGCGAAAGCTCGGTTTGCAGCAGGCAAAAGCCCGCGCCTGCAAACAGCGCTTCCTGCTTTTCCAACAGCTCGGTGGTCAGGCAGGCATTCGCACCGCGGTCGATAATCACGCTGCTTTCGCCATCGCCCTGCACAGCGATATAGGCAAAGCCCGTTTCGCGGCTGGCGTCCGTGGTCACATGCGCGGTCGAAATGCCGTTATTCTGCAAAAAGTTATAGATCAACGAGCCTTCGTAATCGCGGCCCACAGTGCCGATCAGCGTCACATCCGCGCCCAGTCGATGGCAGCCCACCGCCTGGTTCAGCCCCTTGCCGCCCGGCATGCGCGTGCGGCTGATGATAGCGCGCGTTTCGCCGGCATTGGGAAGCTGCGGCAGGTTGATAAGCATATCGATGTTCAGCTCCCCCACCACCACCACGCGCAGGCTGCGTTCGGAGGCTGGTTCACTCAGCGTAGCCGTATCCGTCAGCTCACCCAGCAGCGGCAGTTGCGCAGGAGCAGAATGCTCCTCGATACGCGCAATCAGGCGATGCGCGGCGTTCGCGCCCAGGCTGCGATATTGCAAGGGTAAGGCCGAAATAGGCGGTTCCATAGGCTGTACGCCGTCGGCTTGCAGGCACAGAATGGAAACGTCCTGCGGCACATGCAGATTCATGCTTTGCAGCTGATCGTACACCCGGCGCGCCGTGCGGCGATTCTGGCACACCGCAGCCGTGCATTCAAACAGCTGCGCCGTGCTGATTTCGCCCACGCGCGTTACCCGCAGCGCCTCCTCCACATGCAGACCCGCCTGCTGCATCGCGCGCTGATAGCCCGTGTAAAAGCAATCACCCTGCAGCGAATCGGCGTCCAGCGCACAGAGAATATGCGTATGATTGCGGCTGATCATCTGCTGCGCAGCATTGAAGCCGCAATCCGTCCAGTCAAAATACAGCGTATGCTTAACGTTCACCGGCTCCGCAGCCAGATGGGCAACCGGCGTAGCCCCACGATACTGACGCCAGGCCGTATCCCCCTGCGCGCCATGCTCCCACACCACGCCGTCCACATGGTGGGATTCCAGCATGCGCAGCATTTTTTGCTCCTCCTGCGCATCGCCGTAAGTACACACCAGCGGGCTGTAGCCCTCCTCGCGCGCCGCGTCGATCACACCCTGCAAAAGCAGCCCGGAGGACAATCCCGAGCGCAGCAGCACGCCCAGCAGCCGGGTGGGCTGGCGGGCGCTGCGCGGCGAGGTGGGCACATAGTTATGCTCCTTGGCCAGGCGCAGGATACGCTCGCGCGTTTCGGCGGATACCGAAACATCGCGGCGGTTGAGCACCTTGGACACCGTCGCCGGGGATACGTTTGCCTCCTTGGCCAGATCGCGGATGTTCACGCTAAGCCTCGTTTCTTTAGAAAACATGTTTCCTAAACTTGTTGATCTTATGATAGCATGGCAAATTTGGTTTGTCAAGCATTATTTTTCCGCATTTTTGCCGCACGCAAAAAACGCTGCCGCCGCGATATCCCACGCGACGGCAGCCTGCCTAAGAGAAAGTCGTATTCAGTTGCCGCACTCGATGCTGATTTCATTGAAGATCGTCAGCAAATCCTCAATCCGCACAGCCTGCTTTTCCTCGCCCGCCTTATCTAACACGGCATGGCCCTGGTGCATCATCAGGATGCGATCACCATACTCCACCGCGTAGCGCAGATTGTGCGTTACCATGATGGCCGTCAGCTTCTTTTCGCGCACCACGCGGCCGGTCAGCTCCATGATGATATCAGCCGTTTTGGGATCCAGCGCGGCGGTGTGCTCATCCAGAATCAAAAAGGAAATGGGCGTCATGGTGGACATCAGCAGCGCCAGCGCCTGACGCTGACCGCCTGACAGCGTGCCCACCTTGGTGGACAGCATATCCTCCAGCCCCAGCCCCAGCGGATGCAGCATTTCACGATAAGCGTCAATGCGCCGTCTGTCCGTGCCGCGATGCAGCCCGGCAGGCTTGCCCTTGAAATCGGCCAGGGAGAGGTTTTCCAGTATCGTCATCTGCGCGCAGGTGCCCATGGCAGGGTTCTGATACACGCGGCCGATCTTGCGCGCGCGCACATGCTCACTGTCCTTGCGGATATCGCGCCCCTGCATGAGGATTTGCCCGCCGTCCGGCTGGATGCTGCCGCAGATCAGGTTGAGCAGGCTCGTTTTGCCTGAGCCGTTGCTGCCAACCACAGATACAAACTGCCCGTCCGGAATGGAAAGGGAAAAATCGTCAAACAAGCATTTTTCCTGCACGGTGCCGGGATTGTAGATTTTACGGATGTTTTTCACCTCAAGCATGCTTTTTCACCCGCCTTTTCTCCATGCCGCCCAGCGCCAGAATGATCAGGAACAGCAGCGCCGTAATCAGCTTCATATCGCTGGCCGGGACGCCCGCGCGAATGGCAACAGCCACGCAGGCCTTGTACACAATCGCGCCGATAATCACCGCAGTGGTGGATTTGACAAAGGGCACGCGGCGGAAGAGATTGGTACCGATGATCACCGAGGCCAGCGCCATGGCGATTGCACCCGTGCCCATGGATACCTCGAAGGTATGCTGCTGCTGGCACAGCACCGCGCCGGACAGCGCCACCAGCGCGCCCGAAATCATCAGACCCATGATCTTGACACTGCCTTTATCGCGAGCCAGGGAGGTAACAACCGTCTCGTTATCCCCCACTGCGCGCAGCAGATAACCCGCACGGGTTTTGAGGAACAGATCCAGCAGCACCTTTACCAGGATCACCAGCAGCAGGGAAATCAGCAGCACGCTGTAGGGCTCCAGCCACGCCGGGAAGAGATCAGTCAGCGCGTTGTTTTCAAAAATCGTAGCATACTGCACTTTTTTGGTGCTGAAGAAGGGCACGTTGGCCTTGCCCATCCTGAGCGACCCAGCAGCCACATGCATATTGACGGCGTACAGCGCGGTCATCATGATGATGCCTGAAAACAGATCGCGTACCTTGAGCTTTACATGGATCAGACCCGTCAGCCCGCCAGCCAGCGCACCCGCAGTCATGGCGCACAGCAGCGCCAGCGCAGGGCTTTGCCCGCGCGTAATCATCAGCGCCGACACCGCCGCGCCTAGCGGAAAGGTGCCGTCCACCGACAGATCTGGAAAATCCAGAATGCTGTATGTAATCAGCACGCCCAGCGCCATGATGGCGTAGATCAGTCCCTGCTCCAACGTGTTTTGAATGATGCCCATGCGTGTTGCCGTCCTTTAAAATTACTCAGCCATGTCGGTGTAACCGCGCTTTGCCATCGCGGCGGGAATTTCCAGCCCCAGGCTGGACAGCACGTCGGTATTGAGATACAGGGCGCTGTCGCGGATGGTTTCAAAGGAGATGCTCTCAGCGCTCTCACCGTTGAGCACGCGCGCGGCCATTTCGCCCGTCTGCCTGCCCAGCGCCACATAATCCAGACCCTCAGCGCCCGCGCAGCCCAGCGCCACCTGCTCTACCTCGCTGCCAAATACCGGCTTGCCCGCCTGCTCGGCCGCGTTAAGTACCACAGCCAGATAGCTGACCACCGTGTTGTCCGTCAGCATGGACAGGCAATCCACCTGAGGCAGCAGCGCTTGCACAGCCTGGGATACCTCCGCGCCCGCGGTCACAGTGGCAGATACGATTTCAAAGCCAAACTCGCCTGCCATTTCTTCATACAGGGCAGCCTGCACCTCACTATTTGTTTCGGAGCTGGTGTACAAAAGGCCCACGGTCTTCGCGTCAGGCATCAACTCGCGGATCATGGCCAGCTGATTACGGATGGGCAGCAGATCGCTGGTCCCCGTTACCAGACCCACCGGCGTGCCGTCGTCATTGGCAAGGCCCGCCTCGATGGGCGCGGACACGGCAGTGTAGATCACAGGGATATCCGCCTTGGCCGACAGCACAGCATTGAAGGCCGCCTGCGCGCTGGGGGTAGCAATAGCGCAGATCAGATCGACGGAATATGCCACAAGAGACTGCGCAATCTGCGCGTCGGTGCCGCCATCCGCCTGAGCGTTGTAGTACTTAATCGTCAAATTCTCACCCTCCACATAGCCGGCCTCAGCCAGGCCCTGCAGGAAGCCCTCGCGGCAGTTATCCAGCGAGCCATGCTCGGCAAACTGAAGGATACCGACGGTTTTGTTTTCGGCCAGCGCAGCGGAGGCCGCAGTGAGCATTACCAGGGACAGTACGATCGCAAGCAGTTTCTTCATCATGATCTTTTCCTCCTCATGATTCAAAGTCGATGCAGTACGATGGTCGGCGCGCGCGATGGAAACAAAAAACGCCTCAAGCCAATCAGCTTGAGGCGATAATACCGCGGTGCCACTCAATTTCGGTCTTCCTTTAAGGAAAGACCCTCCTTCTCCATGTGCCATCACACATGCCGCCATGATAACGGGTACGGATCCCGTCGTTCCCTACTGTCAGTTCAGGAACGCCCTCGAAAGTCCATTGGGCAGATGCTCTTGCACCGCGATCCCACCATCCGCGGTTCTCTTTGCCAAGCGCCTCCTGCTTACTTCTCTTTCTCGCAGGTTTGGTATGGACGTATGATACCGCGCCTTCGTGCATTTGTCAACGGGGAAAATTGTTTTTTCATCGTTTTCCGCAGTTGGCTATGTGGGGACGAGGTGTAGGCCACTTAGTCCTTCTTTTCCACCGGCGCCATCAGCACGCCGTTTTCCACCAGCTTTTTGCGCAGCTGTTTTACGTTTACATCGGCCGGGAGAATCTTCTTCTTCACCGCCATGGCGGCAGCGGTGCCCGCGCCCTCGCCCAGCACCATGCAGGTGGGCATCACGCGCAGCGAGCTCATCACCACCGAGTCCACCGATACGCAGCGGCCGGTCAGCATCAGGTTGTCGATATCGGCGCTGACGGTTACGCCATAGGGCAGGCCGTAGGGCGGCACCTTCTTAACGATCGTGCCCGCACCGCCGCCATCATGAATATCAATGATGTAGGAGCCAAGGCCGATGGAATCCTCGGGGATCTCGCCGGCAATGATGGAATCCGCCTTGAGGGTGCTGATGCCGTTGAAGCGACGGGATTCCCGGATGCCGATAAAGGGATAAATCTGGGTCAGATAGGCGTTTTCAAAACCGGGCACATGCTTGCGCAGACACTCCACAAGCTTGGGCAGCTGCAAATGACCTTCGATTTCCGCACGGGTCAGATCGATGATGTCGCTGCCGTCCACGCCCAGATGGCGCGTGCAGTTCAAATGCACTTCGCCGGGCACAAGGGAGTTGATATAGATCAGCGTATCGCGATCCACCGGCAGCTCGCCCTGCTCACGCAGCTGGCCAAACAGCTTGCGCAGGCCGACGAACACATGGTTGGGCGAAGCGCGGAAGAAATCGGCATTGTAGCCTTCCTTCATTTCCACGGTAGACCCCCACACCATCTGCTCGGGATCGTCCTCTACGAATTTCCACAGCTTTTCCAGCTCCACGCCGCGCACCGTGCACATCAGCGTGGGCGGCTGCATCTTGCCGCAGTTATCCTGTCCCTTTTCGTAGCGCGCGCCCGCCATGTAGGCCAGGTCGCCGTCGCCCGTGCCATCGATAAAGATCTTGGCGCTTACCTCAATTTCCCAGCCCTTGCCGAACACCGTGACGGAATCGATATGGCCGTCATCCACATTCACGCGGGTCAGCTCGGTGTGCAGCAGCATATCCACCTTGGCTTCCAACAGCTTTTCAAACAGGATAATCTTGAGCTGCTCGTGATCATACAGAGTAACGGAATTGTGCAGCGGGCACCAGCGATGGCCGTAGGTCGCATTGCGCGCAGCCAGCGCATCCACCAGCTCCTGGGCGATGCCAGCCGTCACCTGGCGGCCGTCCTTATCCAAATACCCCAGCAGGGGCAGGCCGATCACCAGATTGCCGCCCATGCAGCCGTTCTTTTCCACCAGCAGCACCTTCGCGCCGCCGCGCGCCGCAGACAGCGCCGCCGCGATACCGCCCGGGCCGCCGCCAATAACACATACATCATATTGCCGCATTTGCTTGTTCATAAGACTGTTCAGCCTCCCAAACGCAAAGTTTACACGTTTCATTATAGCATGCACCCTGCAAAAAAGAAAGTCCTGATTGCCTGCCGCGCAAAAAATATGCTATAATTTTTCGGGCCGCCTTTTTAGCGCCAGATTGACAAACGAAAGGACGCTTGCGCATGCACCGCCGTTATGACGCTATCCTGCTTTTAGGGCTTAAGCTCAACGAGGATGGATCCTCCCGGCATGAGCTGACGCTGCGCATTGAACGCGCCGCGCAGTGCTATCATCAGGGGCTATCGCCAGTCATCATCCCCTGCGGTGGGCAAACGCCGGGCACGCCGGTATCCGAGGCCGCCGTCATGCGCGATGCCTTGCTGGCGCTGGGCGTGCCGGATACGGCCATCCGCTGTGAAGCGCAGTCGCGCATCACGGTAGAAAACTTTCGCAACGCGCGCCGCATGCTGGGCGATATCCGCCGCCCACGCGTGCTGATCGTCACAAGCGATTATCACATGCTGCGTTCCAAGCTGATCTGCCGTTTTTCGGGCCATATGCGCTGTGCCGGCTGCGCTGCGCGCATCCCTGCCGATGAAAAGCGCGAGGCTGTGCGCCTGGAACCACTTCATACCATCGATTATATTTTAGGCTACCAGTCCGGGCGCTTTAAACGCCCCAAGCTTTATTCCCGCATCATGCATCGCCTGATGAAACGCTGACGAAAGGAGGCGCGCGAATGCAATTCGAAGCCAACGAGCGCGGCTATCTGAACGAGCATTTTCGCCTGTTCCATACCACCGATCTACAACCGCTCCAGGTAGACTGGCACTTTCACACCTTTGACAAGCTGGTGTTTTTCCGCAGCGGTCAGGTAGAATACTCCGTTGAAAGTGAAACCTATGCCCTGCGCCCCGGCGATCTGCTGCTGATTTCCCATGGGCAGCTGCACCGCATGCGCTCCAAGGGCGGCGCTGCCTATGAGCGCTTCATTTTATATCTGGACGGCGCGTACCTGCACAATCTGGCTCCGCAGGCAGGCGGACTGAACGCCTGTTTCCGTCAGGCTCGACAGAGTGGCCACAGCCTGCTGCGCCTGGGTGACAGCGAACGCGCCAGCCTGTACCAGCTGTTTTCCCGGCTGGAAAAGGCGCTGACTGCACCCTCAGCTTACGCTGATGTACTGTCTCAGGCTATCCTGATCGAGCTGATGGTGCAGCTGTGCTCCACCGATATCGCGGCCAATTCCGTCGCCGTGCCCGCACAGGGCGATGATAAAATCGCCCAGGCACTTACCTATATTCAGGCAAACCTGGGCGAGAATCTATCCTGTTCCATCCTGGCCGAGCGGCTGTATATGAGCCGGTCTTCCTTTCAGCATCGCTTCCGCGAGGCAACCGGCTATACCCCGCATGCCTATATCCGCCTCAAACGCCTGCTGTACGCCAGCGAGTTGTTAGCAGGCGGCGAAAGTGCCACCAACGCCAGCCGCAAATGCGGCTACGGCGATTACTCCGCCTTTTGCCATGCATTCAAGGAGCAGTTTGGTGTATCGCCTGCCGCTTTCCTGCCGCGCGGCGGGCTAAACGGGCCGGACGAGTAATTTATCCAAGCAACGGCAGGATATCCGTCATGGTATCCGCCACATAATCGCAATATGGCAAAAGCGCCTCGGAATAGGGAATAATATCGGGAATCATGGCCACCTGAGCCCCGGCAGCACGGCCGGATTTTACGCCGTTCACCGCATCCTCCAGCACCAGGCAATGGGCCGTAGGCTGCTTGGCCAGGCGTGCGGCGGTCAGATAGATATCGGGCTGCGGTTTGCTGTGCTCGAACATATCGCCGCCCACCACATCGGTAAAATAATCATACACATGGGCGTGCTTAAGATGAGCGATCACCTGATCCCGCGGGCTGGACGATGCCAAAATGCACGCCAGCCCTTTTTTTCGCGCGGCGGTCAGCGTTTCCACCACGCCGGGCATCACGGGCATGCCGTGTTCATCATAGAAGGCGCGGCGCTCGGCCCAATAGGTATCCCAGAACAGCTGCCACTGAAAGGCCGGGCCCAGCAGGGTCTCATAGCTGCGGCGCAGATCCTTGGGCCCCAGGCCCATGCGCTCCACCAGCTGATCATAGGTAATGGTCAAGCCCTGGCGGCCAATAATATCAATAATAGAAAGCAGGCTGCGGCGCTCGGTATCAAAGAGCACGCCGTCCATATCCACCAGCAGCGCGCGCACAGGGGCAGGCGCAAACTCCGCGTTCAGCTTTTGCAGGCTCATGGGAAAGCTCCTCCGTTCAATGGTTGAAACGTTTCATCGCCATCATAACAGCTTTGTATCCATCTGTCAAGACGCTTGCCAATTTTCGCTTTTTCACGTATAATATACAAAGAAAAAACAGTACCGGAGGATCCCTGCCGATGGATTTTGTCGCCGTTTTAGCCCGTGAGTTTTCGCTGCGCCCTGAGCAGGTTCGCGCGGTGATCGAGCTGCTGGACGCAGGCAACACCGTGCCCTTTATCGCCCGTTACCGCAAGGAGGCCACAGGCTCGCTGGATGATCAGCTGCTGCGCGAGCTGACCGAGCGGTTGGAATACCTGCGCAGTCTGGATAAGCGCAGGATGGAAATAGAAAAGTCGCTTGCCGAGCAGCAGGTGCTGACGGACGAGCTGCGCGCAGCATTGGCCGCTGCGGCCACGCTGGCCGAATTGGAGGATATCTACCGCCCCTTCCGTCCCAAGCGCCGCACGCGCGCGACCATCGCCCGTGAGCGCGGTCTGGACGGCCTTGCGCAGGCGCTGCTTCTGCAGCAGCCCTTCAAGGGCACGCTGGAAACGCTGGCCGCGCCCTATATAAATAATGAAAAGGATGTGCCCGATGCGGAGATCGCCCTGGCCGGCGCGCGGGATATCATCGCCGAAGCCATCAGCGACGACGCGTCGCTGCGCAAGGTGCTGCGCGGGCTGCTGATGCGCGACGGCGTGCTGACCGCCTGCGCCGCCAAGGAGGAGGACAGCGTATACAGCATGTATTACGCCTACTCCGAGCGCGTGCCGCGCGTGGCGGATCACCGCGTGTTGGCCATCAATCGCGGCGAAAAAGAAGGCTTTTTGAAGGTATCCCTCACCGCGCCCGATGAAACGGCCAACCGCGTGATCGCCCAGCGCTATGTGCGCCCCAGTGCGCTGACCGCCCCGCAGGTAGCCATGGCGGCGCAGGATGCGTGGGATCGTCTGATTTTCCCTTCTCTTGAGCGCGAGGTGCGCAGCGAGCTGACCGACCGCGCCAACGTGGGCGCGATCCGCGTGTTCTCGCAAAACCTGCAGCAGCTTCTGATGCAGCCGCCCATCAAGGGGCGCGTGACCCTGGGCGTGGACCCGGGCTTCCGCACGGGCTGCAAGCTGGCCGTGGTGGATGAAAACGGCAAGGTTCTGGAAACGGGCGTGGGACACTTTACCCTGCCTGGCCAGACCCGCCAGCAGGAGCAGGCGCGCCAGCTGATCTGCGGCATGGTGGCGCGGCATCATGTGACGGCCATCGCCATCGGCAACGGCACGGCCTCGCGCGAGAGCGAGCAGTTTATCGCCTCGCTTTTGCCCAGCCTGCCGCAGGGCGTCGCCTATACCATCGTCAGCGAGGCGGGCGCGTCGGTGTACTCCGCCAGCAAGCTGGCCGCGCAGGAGTTTCCCGATTTCGACGTATCCCTGCGCAGCGCGGTATCCATTGCCCGCCGCATGCAGGATCCCCTGGCCGAGCTGGTCAAGATTGACCCACGCTCCATCGGCGTGGGGCAGTATCAGCATGATCTCAAGCAAAACGAGCTGACCGCCGCACTGGACGGCGTGGTGGAGCACTGCGTCAACTCTGTGGGCGTGGAGCTGTCCACCGCCTCGGCCGAGCTGCTCTCCCATGTGGCAGGCATCGGCCCGGCGCTGGCCAAGAACATCGTGGCTTACCGCGATGAAAACGGCCTGCCCAGCCGCGCGGCGCTCAAAAAGGTACCCAAGCTTGGCCCCCGCGCCTATGAGCAGTGCGCGGGCTTCCTGCGCGTGCAGGGCAGCAAGAATCCGCTGGACGCGACCGCAGTACATCCTGAAAGCTATGATGCGGCCAAGGCGCTGCTGCGCGCGCTGGATATCACAGCGGATGAATTGAAAAAGGGCGGCATCCCCGGCATTCTGGAGAAGGCCCGCGCCTACGGGCTGGAAAAGCTGGCGGGGGAAACAGGGCTTGGCCTGCCTACCCTGCAGGATATCCTGGCCGAGCTGCAAAAGCCCGGCCGCGATCCGCGTGAGGATCTGCCGCAGCCCATTTTGCGCACGGACGTGCTGGATATCAAGGATCTGAAGCCCGGCATGGAGCTGATGGGCACGGTGCGCAACGTGATCGATTTCGGCGCGTTCGTGGATATCGGCGTGCATCAGGACGGCCTGGTGCACATCTCCCGCATGGCCAACCGCTTTATCAAGCATCCCTCGGAGGCCGCCAAGGTAGGCGATCGGGTGAAGGTGTGGGTTGTTGAGGTAGATGAAAAGAAAAAGCGCATCGCGCTGACCATGATCCCGCCGGTGCAAAAATAAAACATTTCCAATTATAATTGCATATATCGCATGCAACCAGCAGGGGACGAGCCATCGTTTCCCTGCTTTTTTTGCCGCTTTTTTACGGATTTATCCATCCCGATGCGGAATTTGGTTTAAAAAGCATAATTATGATATATCTGCAATAGCATAATATAGAACCTGCATTTTTAAGTGATTATACTATTCGGAATTGCTTAAAATGTATTTTTGATGTACTGATCTTGCAATTTTCACAATTCCGTATATAATTATGCACAATTCAGGACGGCGTCAAAAAGCCGCGCTGAAGGATCAAACCATGAAAGGATGAAACCCATGAAGAAAGCCCTTTCGATGCTGCTTGTAATGGTCATGACGCTTGCGTGCCTGTCTGGCGCTGCCATGGCCGACAGCGACAAGTATCTGGGCGTTATGCTCAGCACCAACGTGATGTCGCTGGATACCAATCTGGCCACGGACGGCGAGTCCTTTGAGGTAATCGCCGACTGCATCGACGGTCTGATGCAGATGGACGCTGCCGGCGCTTCCATCCCCGCGCTGGCTGAATCCTATGATATGTCCGAGGATGGCCTGACCTATACCTTCCACCTGCGCGATGCCAAGTGGTCTAACGGCACCCCTGTCACCGCCAGCGACTTTGTTTTCGCCTGGCGCCGTATCTGCAAGGAAGCCGGCGAGTATGCCTATATGTTTGGCAGCAGCGTTGGCTGCGTGAAGGGCGCGCAGGATATCATCGACGGCAAGGCCGAGCCTGACACCCTGGCCGTATCCGCCCCCGATGATAAGACGCTGGTTGTGGAGCTGGAATCCCCTGTTTCCTTCTTCGCGTCGCTGATGTACTTCCCCACCTTCTATCCCATCAACGAGGCCTTCTACTCCAGCCTGGAGGAGGGCACCTACGGCACCAGCCCCGAGACCTTCCTGTCCAACGGCGCGTTCGTGCTGGAATCCTACACCCCCGGCACCGCCAGCCTGACGGTGAAGAAGAACCCCGATTACTGGGATGCTGACCGCGTAAAGCTGGCTGGCATCAAGTATCAGGTGGTCGGCTCCTCTGACAACGCCCTGGTCGCCTTCAAGACTGGCGCGCTGGATGTGGTTACGATCAGCGGCAACCAGGTTGCCAGCGCCAAGAAGGACGCTGACCTGGCCAGCAAGCTGGCTGTAACCGGCGCGGGCTACATGTGGTACCTCACCTTCAGCCAGACAGAAAAGAACGCCGACGGCGGCATGCTGGCCAACGCCAACCTGCGCCTGGCCATCTCCAACGCCATCGACCGCGAATCCATCGTGGAAAACAACGTCATGGACGGCTCTCTGGCTACCTACACCGCGGTTCCCCCGCAGTTCGCCGCCAGCAGCACCACGGGTGCCGACTTCTCCGAAGATCAGATGAAGTTCGTCGATTACTGCGACTTCAACGTGGAAAAGGCGCTTGAATACCTGGCCAAGGCCAAGGAAGAGCTGGGCAAGGATAGCTTCACCTTCACCCTGATCTACGGCAACAACGAGGGCGACGTCATCGCCAAGGTGGCGCAGGCCATCAAGAGCCAGGTGGAAGCCAACCTGCCCGGCGTAACGCTGAACCTGCAGCCCATGACCAAGGCTGAGCGCCTGGACAAGATGCAGAACGACAACTACGACGTAGCCCTCACCCGCTGGGGCCCGGACTACGCCGACCCGATGACCTACCTGGGCATGTGGATCACCAACGCCTCCAACAACTATGGTTTCTGGAGCAACGCGGAATATGACCAGCTGATCAAGGACTGCACCACCGGCGCGTATGTGGCCGATTATGACGCCCGCTGGGACGCCATGTACAAGGCTGAAACGCTGGTAATACAGGAAGCCGTCATCGCGCCTCTGTACACCCAGGCCAACGCCAACCTGATCTCCTCCGGCGTTACGGGCATCGATTTCCACCCCGTGGCCCTCAACCGCGTGTACAAATCCGCTGTGATTGAATAATTTTCTCACGCAAGCACATTCACCCCTCAGAGCGGTCTGTCCCGTCCGGCCGCTCTGAGGCCTTTGTCATCCTCAAACGCTTGAAAAGGATCTGCTGCTGATATGCTCAAATACATTGTAAAACGAATTGGCATGGCGCTGGCGACATTGCTGGTGATCATCTTTGTGCTGTTTGTGCTGGTGCGCATTATGCCGGGCAATCCCTTCCCTTCGGAAAGAATGTCCGCCACGCAGATTGCCAACAAACGCGCGGAAATGGGGCTGGACGATCCCATTCTGCTTCAGTTTGTGCGGTATATGAAAAACGTGCTGCGGGGCGATTTCGGCAAGGGCTCCTCGCTCTATAACGGCGCGCCGATTAAAACAGTGCTTTCCAGCTGCGTGTCCAATTCCTTTCGCATCGGCGGGCTGGCAATCCTGATCGGCACGGTCTTAGGGCTCCTGTTAGGCGTCTGCGCGGCGCTGCACCGGGGCAAGTTTCTGGATGGCTTCTGCACCGTGTTTTCCATTGTGGGCGTGTGCGTGCCCTCGTATGTATTTCTGATCTTCCTGCAATACAACTTTTCCTACAAGGTATCATTTTTCCCTTACTTCTTTGATTCCTCGCGGTTTCTGTTCTCGGCCATTCTGCCCGCGCTGTCGCTGAGCCTGTTCACCATGTCCACCATTGCGCGCTTTACCCGCAACGAAATGGTGGAGGTGATCGACAGCGACTATGTGCGTCTGGCCGAATCCAAGGGCATGGAAGGCGGGCTGCTGATCCGCCGCCATGTGCTGCGCAACGCGCTGGTGCCCATTGTGACCGTGCTGGCTCCCCTGATTGTGGATCTGCTGACGGGCGCGCTGGTGGTGGAAAAGATCTACGGCATCAATGGCATCGGCAAGCTCATGGTAGACGCCATCGCCGGCGAGGGCGTGGACTATAACTATGTGCTGGCGCTGGGTATTCTGTATTCCTCGCTGTACATCGGCATGATGCTGGCGGTGGATATTCTCTACGGCATTCTGGATCCGCGCATCCGCGTATCCGCAAAGGGGGAAGCGTAAATGAGCACCATCAATAAAACGGCCGCATCCATGCAGACCCCGGCGGATTACATCCCCCGCAAGGAGGACTTTGCGCTGCTGGAGCAGCACGACATCGCCACCGACAAGAACTTTGCCTCCGAGGGCTACTGGAAGGGCGTGGCGATTCATTTCTTCCGCAATAAACGCGCGGTCACAGGGCTTGTGATTGTGCTTCTGATTGTATTTTTCGCCGTTTTTGGCCCCATGCTGAGCCGTTACGGCTACAAGGATATCGTATCCATTACCACCAAGGTGAACGGCCGCAACCGGCAGATCACCGCCGGCGGCCTGGCCCCGCGCATCCCCTGGCTGCATAAGCTGCTGGGCGGCGAAGCCTATGAGGATCAGTTTGCCGACCGCACCTTTATATTCGGCACCGACGATATGGGCCGCGACCTGTGGACGCGCACCTGGCACGGCGCGCGCGTATCGCTGCTGATCGCCTTCATTACCATCCTGATCGACATGATCGTGGGCATGAGCTACGGCCTGGTATCGGGCTATTTCGGCGGCGTGACGGATAACATCATGCAGCGCTTTGTAGAGGTAGCCAACAGCGTGCCGCGGCTGGTCATCGTATCGGTGCTGGCCATCTTTATGAAAAAGGGCATGGGGCTGGTTATCGTGGCGCTGCTGCTGACCGAGTGGATCGGCATGAGCAAGATCGCCCGCGCTGAAATGCTTAAAATTAAGGAGCAGGAATATGTGCTGGCCAGCCGCACCCTGGGTGCGCGCAGCGGCCACATCATCTTTAAGGAAATCCTGCCCAACACCATCGGCCCCATCATCACCCAGGTCATGTTCTCCATCCCCACGGCCATCTTCACCGAGGCCTTCCTCAGCTTTGTGGGCGTAGGCATCGTGCTGCCGCAGTGCTCTGTGGGCACGCTGATTGAGGACGGCTTCAACAACATCACCACCCTGCCGTATCAGATTCTGCCGCCCATCCTGGTGCTGGCGCTGCTGATGCTGGGCTTTAACTTTATCGGCGATGGGCTGCGCGAGGCGCTTGCGCCCAAGCTTGAGGATATGTAAGGAGGCGCGGCATGAGCGAAACCATTCTTCAAATCCGCGATCTGGATATCTCCTTCCGCACCAACGCCGGCTGCGTGCACGCCATCCGCGGGGTCAATTTTGAACTGCGCCGCGGCGAAACGGTGGCCATCGTGGGCGAATCCGGCTCGGGCAAATCCGTCACCATGAAGGCCGCAATGGGCCTGCTGGACAGCAACGCCACGGTCAATCACGGCGAAATCATCTATGCCTATCCCGACGGGCACGGCGGAACGCATCCCGTTGATCTGCTGAAACTGACCCGCAAACAGCTGCGCCAGACCATCAACGGCCAGCACATCGCCATGGTGTTTCAGGACCCCATGACCAGCCTGGACCCGACCATGCAGATCGGCAAACAGGTGATGGAGGGTATGATCCTGCACTGCGGCATGAGCAAACAGCAGGCGCATGACCGGGCGCTGGAGCTGCTGCAACTGGTGGGCATTACCGACGCTGAAAAGCGCATGAAGAACTATCCGCATCAGCTGTCCGGCGGCATGCGGCAGCGCGTGGTCATCGCCATCGCCCTGTCGGCCAATCCAGACGTGCTGATCTGCGACGAGCCGACCACGGCGCTGGACGTGACCATTCAAGCCAAGATCCTGGAATTGATTCAGGACATCCAGAAAAAGATGCAGCTGTCGGTCATCTACATCACCCATGATCTGGGCGTGGTAGCCAAGGTGGCCGATTACGTCAACGTCATGTACGCAGGCAAGATTGTGGAAACCGGCCTGATCGATGAAATCTTCTACGATCCCAAGCACCCCTACACCTGGGGCCTGCTGTCCGCCATGCCCGATCTGGATACCGACGACGACCGGCTGTATTCCATCCCCGGCAGCCCGCCCAACCTTTTACACGAGCCGGTGGGCGACGCTTTTGCCCCGCGCAACCGCTTTGCCCTCAAGATTGATGAAAAGCTGGAGCCGCCGCTGTTCCGCGTGACCGATACCCACTATGCCGCCACCTGGCTGCTGCATCCCGATGCGCCTAAGGTGGAAATGCCCAAGGAACTGCAAGCGCGCCTGGCGCGCGCCCGGAAGGAGGCGGAAAAGTACCTATGAGCGAACCTTTGCTGAAGGTGGAAAACCTCAAACAGCATTTTCCCGTTTCCAGGCAGTTTACCGTCAAGGCCGTCAACGGCGTATCCTTCGAGGTGTATCCCGGCGAAACCTACGGCCTGGTGGGCGAGTCCGGCTCGGGCAAAACCACCATCGGCCGCAGCATCATCCGCCTGTATGATCCTACGGACGGCAAAATCACCTTTAACGGCCGCGAGATCAGCGGCAAGCTCAGCGCCGATACCCGTAAAATGCTGCGCGCCGAAATGCAGATGATCTTCCAGGATCCCATGGCCAGCCTGAACCCCCGCAAGAAGGTGGAGGATATCATTGGCGAGGGGCTGGATATCCACCATACCTGTCATAGCAAGGCCGAGCGCAGCGCGCTGATTGCCGAGATGCTCAAAAAGGTCGGCCTATCCCCCGAGCATGCCTCCCGCTATCCGCATCAGTTTTCGGGCGGCCAACGCCAGCGCGTGGGCATCGCTCGAGCGCTGATCATGCAGCCCAAGCTCATCATCGCCGACGAGTGCATCTCCGCCCTGGACGTATCCATCCAAGCACAGGTGGTCAATCTGATGAAGGACATCCAGCAGGAAACAGGCTGCGCGTACCTGTTTATTGCGCACGATTTGAGCATGGTCAAGTATATTTCCGACCGCATCGGCGTGCTGCACCTGGGCTACATGGTGGAGGCCGGCACCAAGGAGGAAATCTTCTCCCATCCCGTGCACCCATACACCAAGAGCCTGCTGTCGGCCATTCCGCACCCCAACCCCGAGGTGGAAAAGCGCCGCAAGTCCATCACCTATGATTACGCATCCAGCGGTATTGATTACGCCAAGGGCATGCAGCATCTGGTGGGCGGCACGCACACCGTGCTGGCCACGGACGCGGAGCTTGCCCAATGGACGCAAGCAGAATAAGGCACAACAACAAACCTCCCCGTCTGCTTATCCAAGTAGGCGGGGAGACTGTTGCTTGTCAAAAAGCAAGGCTAACTTAGCCGAGAAGTAAAGAAGGGGCGCAGCTCCTTCTTTGGTAATCCGCAGCGGCGGCGTGTACGGCGCGAGGAGCAGCCGTCAGGCTGCTTCCTATGTCATTTTCTGGCCGTGAGCCCTTGGCTCACAAGAAAATCACACTTCCGATGAAAGACTGCTTTAGCTGACTTTCATCGGCTTTAATTTAATATGTAGGCTTTATCCCTCGATCATGAAGGCGCGGTAGGCCTTGACAGCCTCGAACAGATCGGCCTTGTTGATGATCTCCTGCGGGGCATGCATGGACAGCACAGGCACGCCGCTGTCGATCACCTCCATGCCGTACAGCGCGCAGATATAGGCGATGGTGCCGCCGCCGCCCACGTCCACGCGGCCCAGCTCCGCCGTCTGCCAGGTGACGTTGTTGTCGTCCATGATCTTGCGCAGGCGGCCGATGAACTCGGCGTTGGCGTCGTTGGAGCCGGACTTGCCGCGGGAGCCGGTGAACTTGTTGTAGCACACGCCGTGCCCCATGAGGGCGGCGTTCTTCTTTTCAAAGGCGGAGGCGTACAGCGGATCGAAGCCCGCGCTCACATCGCAGCTGAGCATGCGGCAGGCGCGCAGGGCGCGGCGCAGCGTCAGCTCGCTGTATGCGGGCGTGGTCAGGGCGATCAGCTCGGCCATGGCGTTTTCAAAGTAGTGCGCGCGCATGCCGGTGGCGCCCACGCTGCCAATTTCCTCCTTATCGGCCAGCAGGCAGCAGCAGGTATACCTGGGCACTGCGGGCAGGGTCAGAATGGCTTCCAGCGAGGCGTAGGCGCACACGCGGTCGTCATGGCCATAGCCCAGCAGCATGCTGCGATCCAGGCCGAAATCGCGCGTTTTGCCCGCAGGCACAGCCTCGATTTCGGCGGAGAGCATATCTTCCTCCTCGATGTCATAGCGCTCCTTGAGAATCTTGAGCAGCAGCGCCTTGACCGGCTCTTTCTCTTCGCCCTGCAGCGGACGGCCGCACAGGATGATATCCAGATCCTCGCCACCGACCACCTCGGAGGCCTTCTTGCTCATCTGGTCGGCGGACAGGTGGATCAGCAGATCCGAGATGCCCACAACCGGGTCGTTTTCATCCTCGCCCACCACGATATTGACCAGCGTGCCGTCCTTCTTGGCCACCACGCCGTGCAGCGCCATGGCGCGGGCGACCCACTGATACTTTTTGATGCCGCCGTAATAGTGCGTATCGGCATAGGCGATATCGTCAGCCTCATAGAAGGGGTTCTGCTTGATATCGATGCGCGGGGAATCGATGTGCGCGCCCACGATATTGACGCCCTTTTCCAGCGGCTCCTCTCCCAGGTGGAACAGCATCACGGCCTTGCCCATGCAATTGACATATACCTTGTCGCCGGGTTTAAGGGCGCGCTGCTGCGCGATGGCCTGATCCAGATCAACATAGCCAGCCTTCTGCGCGGCGGCGACCGTTTCGGTCACGCATTCGCGCTCGGTTTTGCCGTGATCCAGAAAATCGCGGTAACGAACACTGACAGCTTCCAGCATAGCCAGCGCTTCATCGTCATAATTCTTCCAGGCATTGGGACGTTCCATAAGCTTTTGCCTCCTAATTTTTATCAGGATCCATACATATTATACCATGCGGCGCAGCGAAAAACAAGCAATGTGCTGCCGTATACAGGGCAAGTACAGGCGGTCAGGCCGTCTTTTTGTCGCGCTTGAGCGCACAAAGTGCAAAGCTAACCGCCAGCGCCAGCGCCGCTACGCTGACCCAGCCAAAGCCCAGCTCGTACAGCGGCAGCCGTTTGAGCGCCGCACTGACAAAGCTGAGCGAAAGCCCGGCGGCGTCCAGGGCGTAAAGGACGCTGACGCAGGCCGTGCAGGCGGCGGTCAAAGGATACGCATAGACATTGCGCTGCCAGAGCCCATGGCTCAGACCCATCAGAATCAGCACGATGGCAACAGGATAGATGGCGTTGAGGATGGGCACGGAGATGCTCAGGATGGCATTGAGCCCCAGGTTGCAGGTCAGGAAGGATACGCCCGTAATTGCAAACACCCAGACGCGATAGGAAACCTTTTTGAACAGAGTGGAGAAAAACTGCGAGATGGAATTGATGAGCCCCACGCACGTGGTCAGGCAGGCCAGGGTAAAGATGACGGCCAGCAGTACCGCACCCGGCTCGCCAAACAGCTGATGCACGATGCACCGCAGCGTCCACGCGCCGTTCTCCTGGATGGGATAAACGCCGCTGCTGCACATACCCATATAGGTCAGCATCATATACACCAGCGCCAGGATCGCGCCTGCCAGCAGCCCAGCCAGGCGGGTATAGCGCAGGCGATCGCGCTTTTCACGCAGCCCGAAGCCGCCCAGCGTGGTAGAAATGACCAGGCCGAAGTTCAGCGCTGCGATGGTATCCATGGTCTGATAGCCCTCGGCAAAGCCCTTCAGGAAGGGCGCGGTCTGATAGGCCGATTGCGGAGCGGCAACCTCCACCTGCCCACGCGCCAGAAAGCTGATAAACAGGAACACCAGCAACGCCAGCAGGCTTGGCGTCAGCACATGGCCGATGCGGCTAACCAGCTTGCCCGGTGTCAGGCATAGCCACAGCGCCACCAGGAAGAACAGCAGCGAATACACCACCATCCACAGCGTGGCGTTTGCATCCTCGGGAAGGTAGGGAGCCACGGCCATCTCAAAGGGCACGGAGGCCGCGCGCGGAATGCCCAGTCCCGGCCCGATGGACAGGTAAATCAGCAGCGTAAATACCAGCGCAAAGCGCGGCCCTGCCTGCTGAGCCAGGCGATCCAGCCCGTCAAAGCGCGCCACCACAATCACCCCCAGCACCGGCAGCACCACGGCTGTGAGCAAAAACCCCAGCATGGCCGGCAGCGTCGCGCTGCCCGCATTTTGCCCCAGGAAGGGCGGAAAGATCAGATTTCCCGCCCCAAAGAACAGGGAAAACAGCATAAAGCTTACCAGCACCTTGTTTCTCTTGCCCAGTTTCATCTTGTTTCTTCTCCTTTGTTTTTGCAATAATAAAAGACCCGTCTCAAATTGCTTTGAGACGAGCCTTGCAAACGCAATTCCCGCGGTACCACTCAAATTGCAGAAAATAAATTCTGCCGCTTTCAGGCTCCAACAAGCCCTATGCACTAACGTAGCCTTCACGGAAATCCCTACTCGCGCCGCTTTGGGGATTTCAGCTCGGAAGTGATAGGATTCCCTGACGCTGCCCGCCGGGCTTCCACCCTTCCCGGCTCTCTGTAGGACAAAGCTGTCAAATCCGTCTTCGTCATCGCCTTTGTGTTCACTTGTCGATAGGCAGTATAGCACCTGGCCTCGCGTCTGTCAAGCATGGTTTGCACGCGCAGGATAGACAATTTAAATACAAAGTGTTATAATTACATGCTACTTTTCACTTACGGAGGAGTACCATGAGCAAAAAGCTGCTGATGATTGTCAATCCAGCCGCTGGAAAAGGCAAAGGTCGCGTGTATGAGCAGCGCGTTTCCGCGCTTTATACACAGGCAGGCTGGGATTGCGATATCCGCAACACGCAGGGCGCGGGCGACGCGGCGCGCTTTGCCCTGCAAGAGGGCGCGCAGGCTGACATGCTTTTGTGCATCGGCGGGGACGGCACGCTGTCCGAAACGCTGGGCGGGCTGACGCAGCTATCCGCGCCGCCGCCGCTGTGCTATGTGCCCATGGGCAGCACCAACGATCTGGCGCTGTCGGCGGGTCTGCCCCGCAATGCGATGGACGCGGCACAGTGCGGCCTGACGGGCCGTGCACAGCCCATCGACGCGGGTCGCTTCAACGGCCAGGTGTTTTCGTATGTGGCGTGCTTCGGTGCGTTTTCGCGCACCAGCTACATCACCGGCCGCAAGATGAAAAACCGCCTGGGGCATTTTGCCTATATTCTCACCGGCGCGCGGGAACTGAACCGCATCCGTCCCTATCCGGTGCAGATCGAAGGCGACGGCACCTCCATCACCGGCAGCTTTCTCTTTGGCGCGGTGTGTAATACCCGCTCGCTGGGCGGCGCGCTGCGCCTGCCCGTGGATGAAAGCGCCTTGCACGACGGCCGGCACGAGCTGCTGCTAGTACGCGAACCCAAGCATATCTATCAAGCCGTATCCCTACTTTTGTGCCTGGCACGGGGCAAGTATGATCATCCCCTGATTGTGTGCCAAAGCGTATCCCGCGCGGTGTTCCACATGCCCGAGGATATGCCCTGGTCGCTGGATGGCGAACGCGCGGACGCAGGCCGGACGGTGGTGTTTGAAAACATGCCCTCGGCCTATCGCCTGATGCTGCCTAAGAATTGATTTATTATCCGGAGGTTTCCCCATGCTTCAGCCTCAATCCAAGCGCCCCGGCGAGCGTGCCCGCGCATTTCTGACGCGCGCCGACGTGCGGGATGCGCTGCGGTGTCTGCTGCTGGCGCTGATTCTCAGCTTTGTTACCGAGGCCATTTGCCGTCTCAATCCCATCGCCGCCGCAGGCTATGTTTTTACGCGTCCGCTGGCCTTTTTGTATAACACGCTGCTGATTGCCTGCACGCTGTCCCTGGCTCTGCTGGTAAAGCGGCGCAGGTTCGCCTATACCCTGATCAGCGCGATTTGGGTGGTGTTGTCCATTGTGGATTGCTGCATCCGCCTGGTGCGCATTACCCCGCTGAACTTCTATGATTTCGTCATCTTCGTAAGCAATTTCTCCATCACGCAGTCCTATGTCACCTGGTGGCAGATTGCGCTGATTGTGCTGGCCGTGGCCGCGCTGATTACGGGCATGGTGCTTCTGTTCCGCCGCACGCCCAGGGTGCAGCCTGCCCGCCGGCCGGCGCTGCTGCTGCTGGCCGCGCTGTGCGGCCTGACGGCGGTGATCACGCCTATCTACGCCCTGAACAACCGTGATTATACCGATCCCGTGGCGGGCTACAACCGCTCGGGCTTTGCCTACAGTTTTTGCCGCAGCGTAGTGGATCGTGGCATCCGCCGACCCGAAACCTACGATGAAAACGTGATCAACGGCATCCTGGCCGATGTGGGCGGGGATGCACAGCCCGCCGCCGCCACAGAGAAGCTGCCCAACTTCGTCTTTTTGCAGTTGGAGTCCTTTCTGGATCCCGCCAACATCACCAGCGTCACCTGCTCGGAAAACCCCGTGCCCGTCTTTACCCGCCTGAAGGAAGAATGCTCCACCGGCCTTCTGCATGTGCCCATGATTGGCGGCGGCACGGCCAATGTGGAATTTGAAGTGATCACGGGCATGAACCTGGGCGATTTCGGCACGGGCGAGTATCCATACAGCACCATCCTGAAATCCGAAACCTGCGAAACGATTGCCTATGATCTGCGCAATATGGGCTATACCGCCCACGCCATCCACAACCATATCGCCACCTTCTATGAGCGCAATCAGGTGTACGCCATGCTGGGCTTTGATACCTTTACCAGCCTGGAATACATGACCAACTACACCACCAACAGCCTGGGCTGGTGCCGCGACAAGGTGCTGACGGGCTGCATTCTGGACGCGCTGCGCAGCGGAGAGGAGCGCGATCTGGTATTTGCCGTTTCGGTGCAGGGGCACGGCAAGTACAGCAACAATCCGCCGCAAACGCCCTACCCGATCACCAGCACGGGGCTGGAGGATAACCCAAGCCTGAAAAACGAGTTTGAATACTACATCAATCAGCTGCACGAAACCGATGAATTTCTGGGCGAGCTGCTGGACGCGCTGCGCGAGTATCCCGAGCCTGTGGTGCTGGTGATCTACGGCGATCATCTGCCTGCCCTGGCCTTTGACGCGGACGATCTGCGCGCAGGCACCATGCTGGCCACCGAATATGTGATCTGGACGAACGACGACAGCCTGCCCAAGATCGATCAGGATCTGCATTCCTATCAGCTGACCGCCTGCACGCTGGAGCGCTACGGCATCAGCGGCGGCGTGCTGTCCAGCTATCATCAGCGCTGCCGCAGCGAGGCGGATTATCTCTCCGGCCTGTCCGTGCTGGAATATGATATGCTCTACGGCGACAAGCTGCTCTACGAGGGGCAGGCGCCCTATCCGCGCGTCAATATGCGCATGGGCGTGAAGGATATTACTGTGGAGCATGCCAATTTTGACGGCAAGCGCCTGGTGGTCAAGGGAGAAAACTTCACGCGCTATAGCGTGATCTACGCCAACGGCCATGCCCCTTCCACTACCTATGTGGACAGCGAAACGCTGGTGGCCACGCCCACGCTGCTGACCTCCATCCATGTGGGCGATCAAATCGAGGTATCTCAGCTATCCGTGGATGCGACGGTGCTAAGCACCTCCAACGCCATCATTTGCGAGGAGGAGCAATAGCAATCGCCGCACGAGCCCAGGCGGGCTGCATCGCTAAAAGCGCTTATGAAAACCCCCTTCCGGAGCCAGGCGGCTCTGAAAGGGGGTTTTTTCAGCCCTCGTACAATCGCTTACAGGGTCTTATTGAACCAGTCGATGGTATCCTGCACCAGGGTCTTGAGCACGGTATCGTCGCCGGAGAACACGCAGAAGGTATGATCCGCGCCGTCCAGCAGCAGCACCCTGGAATCCGGATTGGTGGAAGCATCGACGATCTTTTGCGCGGTCTCGGGCAGCACCGTGGTGTCCTCCTTGCCGTTGATGGCCAGGATGGGCGCCTTGATGTTGGCAACCTCAGCCGCATAGTCGATGGCCATGGCGCACTCATAGTAGGCGGGAGACTGCTTCAGCGGTGCGCGCCAATCGTAGATTACCTCGTAGTAGCCATCCTTCTTGGCGATTTCATACTGCTTCTGCTCGCCGCCCTTCTGGTCGTAAGCGCCAGCCCAGGTCAGCACGGTGGTGAACACATCGTTGCGGGCAGCGGTCAGCAGCGCAAGGCGGCCGCCCTGGCTCCAGCCCATGATGCCCACATGATCCATATCGATAACGCCCAGCGTGGCCAGGTATTCGTAGCACTTCATCGCGTCCTCGACGCCCTTGTCATAGGTGAAGTCGATATAGTCGCTGGTGCTGTCGCCATTGCCGATGTAATCAAAGCGGATGGTGGCGATGCCAGCCTTGGCCATTTCGGGGGCGGCGTAGTCATAGGCATTGCCAGCCTCGTGGCGGGTGGAGCCGTTGCCGTGCAGCATGATGACGGCGGGGAACCTTTCGCCCTCGGCGCCCACGGGCAGGGTCAGGGTCGCGGGGATCTGATGGCCGCCGGCATCGATGGTGATATCCTGCTCGGTATAGGCCTTTTCGGCGGCTTCAGCCGCGGCGAAGGAGCAGCACGCGATGATCATAGCCAGCGCCAGGAGCAGAGACAGAAACTTGCGCATAGGAATACGCCTCCAGTCAGTTATTGCGCTTTCGCGCAGAAGGTATTATAGCACGTTTTCAAAACACAAACAATACCTTTATCGAAAAGATTTTCGTTCGTATTTGTGTGCGGATTTGCTTATGAATTTGCCTTCTGCGCAGTCTGATATCGTTAAAAATCCGTATTTTCTGTTGTTGCTCCTGGTCAAGCCTTTTAGATGCCAAAACGCCCCGGACGGCCGAAGCCATTCGGGGCGCTGTTGTGCCTGATGGTTGATGAAATTACTTGCCAGCCTTGGCCAGGGCGTCGTTGACGGCGGCGATGAAGGCTTCGCTCGTCTTGGTCGCGCCGGTCACAGCGTCCACGTTGGTGGAGTTGTTGGCAATGATGGTATCCGCCAGCTTGAAGGCAGGATCAGAGATGCCGGGAGTCTCGTTGTGGCTCAGCACGTCGATCTTGGCAATCTTGTCGCCGTCCATGGTGACCTTCACCTTGATGGGGCCGCCGATCTCGCTGGTGGCTTCGCCGATGAACTCGTTTGCAGCCACGGGCTCTTCCTTCACTTCGGGCACGGGAGCAGCCTCGGCATAGCCGAAGTGCACGTTCAGGATTTCAACAGCCTTGGCGGCGGTCTCGCCGGTCACGGCGGCGCAGCGAGCCTTGCGGCCGTCATCCGCCATGGTGAAGCCGGTGGCTTCCATGTACTTGTTTACGGATTCGCGGCAATCCACGGAGTGCGCCACCGTGGTGGTGGGAGCCTTGAACTCGGGCTGGTATTCGGGGAAAGCCTTTTCCTTATACCAGGCGTACAGTTCATTGCGGAGCTTACCGGCGTCGCCGCCCTCGCAGAACAGGCCAAAGATCGCGCAGCAGCCGCCCAGGGAGCCGCACAGGGACTGCTGGCCATAGCCGCCAGCGCCATTGGCGAACATACGGGCGTTAAGCTGGTTGTAAGGATAGCCAAATTTGGCAGCCAGCGTCTCAATAATAGCGGCGAAGGCACCAGCGCAGCAGCCGCCGTGGGTGTAGAAGGCCTTGTAGCCGGCTTCCAGCACTTCCTGGGGATCCAGCTTTTCCCACTTCCAGGGCCAGGCAGGCGCGCCGATGGATTCATCAGCAGCGGCGGTGTTCAGGCCAACAGGCAGCATAGAAACGGCGGCAACGCCCAGCAGGCCCTTGCCGGTAGTGCGCAGAAAGTCGCGGCGACTCTTGTTCATGTCCATAGAATGTCACCCTCCATTTTGTTTTGTGATTGCTTGCTGTATTCTGCCTTATACCAATGGCAGCTAGTTTATGATAACACATATGGAGGGGCTTGTCAACCGAATCAGTAAAATCAGGGAATTTTCACTCCCGTCAGTTCCATTCTAATCCGGACGACATTATCGTTTTCCAGCTCATAGGTCAGGGTGGTAAGGCCGCCGTCCTCGCGCTTATACACATATTCCAAATGCGCGCTGGTGTCGCTATCCTTATAATAGCGGGCATAACCGGTGGCGTCGTCATAGTAAATGCTGCGGTTGCCGCGGGCATTGGCCACCTGTCCCATATCGCGGAACTGCTCGGTCACTTCATTTACCTTCATGCCCACGCGCGTGTTGCGCGGGCCGACCATGGAGGCATAATTGGTGCTGACAGAAATCAGCGTTTCGCCAACAGCGCTGAAGCGCATCTCGCCCCAATCATAGGTAACGCGCAGCGCCTTGCCATTTGTGGCATTCGCATCGTCCACGGTCTCGGCCTTGCCCTCGCCGTAGAGCTTCTTGATCGCGTCATAGGTCGTCGTGCCTACCTTAAAGGCCTTGAACTGATCGTTGGTATCGCGGAAGAAGTTTTTGAAGGGCAGCTCGATGCGGAAATCCGCCACCAGCTCGTTGGATACCTTGCTATACTGGTTTACCGCCACAGCGCGCACCTTGACGCGGCCGGGCGGCAGCAGGAAGCCCTCGTCAGTATAGATGGGCGATTCACTGTTGGGCGCGGTGCCGTCGATGGTGTAGTAAATCGTCACTTCCTGTCCCGGCGTATCGTTGGTCGTATCCATATACAGCTTCATGCGCACGCGGCGGCTATACGTACCGCTGAGGATGCGCGATTTGGGCGCGCTGGGCGAAGGGAAGAAGATCGTATACTTAAGGGAAACCTCGTCGCTGACCAAAGCAGAGGATACGCAGACCGCGCGGATAATGTGCGTGCCCTCCGTCAGCTTGATCGGGCTTTCAAACAGAATGCCGTCTTCCGGCAGCTGCCCCACCTCATCATCCATCAGATAATAGATATCGTAGCCCTGCGAGGATACCAGCTCGGTGGTGCGCTCCAGCATCAAGCGACCCGTTTCCAGCGTAGCCGTGGGGGGCAACGGCACCAGCTGCTCGCGCTGCGCCTTGAAGCTCAATTCGCCCGTCTTTTCATAGGCCGCAGCCATCAGATCCGTGGCTTCAAACAGTCGCCCCTGATCGGTCATGATGGCGATAGCGTTGCGGTAGGCCAGCGGCTGGGTCGGATCGACCTCAGTATACAGCTGATAATACACCTCTTCCGCGCTGCCTAACTGGCCGGAAGCCTCATAAGCATCGGCCAATTCCATCAGGCGATTATATAGGTTATCAATTTTAGGATTCAGCGTATACGCCTGCTCAAAGGTTTCAATAGCGCGCGCAATATAGCCCTGATCCAGCTGTTCGCCGCCGATCACCCACAATGCGCTGGCCGCGGCCTCATCGCCGACCATGGAGATCACCTTCGCCTCGCGATCCGGATTACCCGACACTGCGTGCATCAGGTATAGCTGACCCGTGCTGGTTTTGATTCCCAGCACGAATACTGTGGCGATCAGCACTACCAACACACTGCCCAGGATGGTAAACAGCAGCGCATAGTTAATCCCGCGCGGACGCACGCTGGGCGCGGACATGCCAGGGCGCTTTTTGTGCTCACGCTCACCGTGCTTGCCCTGCTGCACACCGCGGCGGTTATCCGGGCGGCCCGCATCCTCGGAATAGCGCTCCTCCCGCGCGGCAGGGCGCTCAGGCATCGCGCCATAGACGCGGGGCGGCTCATGGCTGCGTCCCTGGCGGATGGAGGCCACGCCGCTTTTGCCGGTATAGACATGCAGCGGCGCGCCGCAGCGCGGACATACGCGCGCGCCGTTATCAGATTGCGTGCCACAGCGTTCACAAATCATTGCAGATAATCTCCGTTAATGGGCGCGTCCGGGATTTCTGGCGCGGTAGGAGAATCAGCATCTTCCTCCGCATCGCCGCCCTTTTTGCCAAAGTCCATTTGCAGCCGCGACATGGCCTCATATTCAGGGTCGTCCTCGTCAAAGGTACGCTCAGGCGCGTCGCCGCCCAGTTCCTCGATGGCGGAGCGCAGCTCAATATAAGTCAGATAGCTGATGTCCTCCTGCAAGGCCAAATCGATCAGCGTTTCCAGCGCACGCTCGTCCCCCAGTCGGCCCAGATATCCCGCCAGCACAGCTACATTGGCGTCCGGCAGACGGATCAGGCGCAAAAGCTCACCCAGCACCCGTCCGGTGGTATCCGGATAATGCGACAGCACGGCGCACAGCGCCTCGCGCCCTGCATCATTGGCCTCGTCCAGTGCCGCCAGCATGGCGGGCACAGCATCCTCGCCCATCTGCGTCAGGCTTTCGGCGGCCGCATCGCACAGCTCGTCCTCCGCTTCGCGTTTGAGCTGCCACTGGATATACAGTTCCATCGGCAGCTGGCTTTGCAATTCGTTCAGCAGCGATACCGCGGTCATGCGGGCTTCCTGTGGAGCACGCTCCTTTTGCAGCAGCATAAACAGGCGGCTTGCGGCAGGATCGCCCAGCTCAGTGATGCGGTTCAGCAGCATATCGGGCGTGGGCACGCGCTGCTTGATATAATCCTCCATCCAGTCTACCAGCACCTTGGCGTCATCCCAGCTTTGAAAATACTCGCCGGGCTTCTGATTGGCCAGAAAATCGGCCGGCGTATCCAGAAAGCGCGCGTACACATCGGGCATCGCGGCTTCCATGGCGTCATAGTTTTTATACTCCTTGGCATGCTCGCGGAAATACTTCATCGCGTACATGGAAAAAGCCTTGTCAAAATCAATACACTTCATGAATGGAACTGCTCCTTCTGATCAATTGCTGATAGGCGCGGCGCACGCGCTTGGGATGGTAAGCCTGGCACAGCACCTTGTCCGCAGCCATGGGATCGCCCGCTTCCAGCATCAGATACGCCGAAAAGGCCGTAAGCCATACGCCGTCGCGGCACTGAGCGTAATGACGGCGCGCGCTTTCGGGCAACCGCCGCCAAAGATGCGGAATCTGCCGCGCAAGCACATCCAGCGCAGCGGAGCCATGATTACGGTGAAGCAGCTCACGCACCAGATCGTGCAAATCGGCGTCATAGGGCGGGCGCCTGCGCGGCGGCACCAGGCACAGCCTGCCATCCGGACGCGCATAGCAGGGCAGCGGCTCGCCCATCTCTTTTAATTCATCCAGAATCAGCGCATACAGCACCGGCGGCAAACTGCCCTCTAACAGCGCCAGGCGCAGACCCACCGCATCGTGCGTCTGCATCATTAGATGCACGGCCATTTCGGTCATGCCCGGCATCGGCAGCCGCAGCATTGCAACCAGCTGGCGATGCAAGTGCTGGGGATCCTCCTCGTCGCCGCCAGCCATCTCGGCCATGTTTTCCATAAAGCGAATGGACTGCTTCATCATCTGCCGGGGATCCTGCGGGCCGTCATGCCAGGGCATTTCCAGCAAGGCGCGGGCCATATGGTCATCCTCATCCAGCATTTCGGCACGGCGCAGGGCGCTTTTCTCGCGCTCCTGATCCTTGCCCTGCGCGTAAAGGGCCAACGCCAGCAGCAACAGGTATTCTACGCTGCAGGGCCACTCGCGCAAACGCTGCTCCATCATTTCCTCAGCCAGGTCAGGGAAATCCAACGTCATAGCCATGCGGCAGAAGGCAGGCGCCTGATCGTGCGTTTTGCACAGCGGCATGGCCTGCTTGAGCGCCGCGCGGCTGGCCTGCGGCATATTAGCCACGCGCAGTGCCTGTGCCAGCTGCAAGCGGCTATTCAAATCCTGCGGCTGCATATTGCAGGCAATGTAGGCGTATTGCAGCGCACGGCGGGGCTTATGCGCATGCAAATACAATTCGCACAGCAATTGCGCACACTCGGGCGTTTTACCGCGTTTCCAGGATAGTTTGGCCATTTCAAAAGCCCTTTGGGGCTCGTTTTGATGATCGGCAGCCTGGGCGCAGAGCACCTGCGCGCGATGCATGCGCGGCGGCTCTTTTTCCGCCTTGGGCAGCCGCCACAGGATATCCCGGGCATGGTCAGCCTGTTCGCCGCAGGGCGCGGCGCGCAGATAGGTATCCAATATTTCAGCCATCGCGCGCTCATCCCCAGCCAGGGAGCGGCTGCGCGCCAGCCCATACACGCTATCTACATCAGCAGGATCGCGCGCCAGATTTTCCATATATAGCCGGTCAGCCGCCAGGAAGGAATGCATATCGGCATACGTCGCGGCCAGCTCCCGCCGGATGGCATTATCATCATGCTTTCGCAGCGCCGCGCGAAACAGGCGCACAGCCTCGGGATAATCGCCGGCTCGGCTGGCGTGCTTGGCCTTATCGCGCCAATAGGCAGCGGGCATATCAAGCGGTACAATATTGGGCATTGCGGTTCTCCTTATACGATTACTGCAGGCTGCTGTTGAGCAGTTTTTTCAGCTCCTCCTCAGTAAAGGTATGCTTCTTATGGCAGAAATGACACGTCAGCTCAGCCTGATGATCCTCATTGATCAGCTGCAGCAGCTGCTTTTTACCAAGGCTAATGAGCATGCGCTCACAACGCTCACGGCTGCAATCGCAGCGATAGCTCAACGGCTCCCGGCTGAGCTTGACCATATCCATGTCCTTAAACCAGCGATCGGCCAGATCGTCCAGAGAATCCTCAAACAGATCGCGGCTGATGCCAGAAAAGAGCATCGCGCGCATATCAAGCATATCCAGCGTTTTATCGCTGCAGCCAGGCATGGCCTGCACCAGAATGCCGCCGGCGGAGATCACCGTGCCCTGATGCACGATAGAACCCAGCGACACGATGGAGGGCGTTTGCTCGCTGTTCATATAATAAGCGGCAAAGTCCTCGCCCAGGCCACCGGAAATCAGGTTGATCTTGCCCACATAGGGCTCGCCCACCCCATAATCGCGCACAACGGTCAGCGTGCCGTCCTTGCCCACAAAGCCAGGCACGTCGGGCTGGCCGTCCGCCCGGGGCGGCAGATCGGCATGCGGATTGGTGACGGAAATCTTGACGTTGCCGCCATGGGCCACGCAGGTCATGCGCCCGCCCACACCGCCGCCATCCACGATGACGGTCACGTTCGCGTCCTTTTCCTTCATCATCACGCCCAGCATGGCCGTGCCGGTCATCAGGCGGCTCATGGCAGCGATGGCGGTATCCGAGGCGTTGTGCAGATCGCCCGCCTTTTGGGACAGGGCAGTGGTGCGCATCAGCAGCACGCGCGCCTCTCCCCCACATATGGTCATGCGCAGCAGCGCATCCTGTTCGGTATAAGGTTGATTCATCATTTTGCATTCTCCTTTGGACGGATGGCGCGGATATGCCATCTTTCGTCACCCGGCCGGGGCGCGCGCAGGGCCAGCTTTCCATAGGCGCGGATATCGGCAAAGCCTGCCTCGACCAGATATTTTGTTAATTCCTCCAGCGTATGAGCGCGCTGAGTTTGGGTTTCCTCCAGGCGCTGATAGCGCCCGTCCGTATCGCCCACAAAAATGGATAAGCGCATATCCACCGTGCGGGTGCGCGGATGATATGCGTTTTGCCAGATATAGCTGATGTCCTCTTCCTGGCAGCCCAGCGTATGATCGCCCAGCGTCCCGGAGAGCTTTTCAGGGGTGGATACGTCGAAAATCAGCGCGCCGCCAGGCTTGAGCTGCGCATAGGCAGCCCGGAAAAAGCGCCGCGCGCGATCGGGTGTGGTCAGGTAGTTCACCCCATCGCAGGTACACAGGATGGCATCCTGCCGCCGGTGCAGCTGCAGATGGCACATATCCTGACAGACAAAGGGGATCTCCAGCCCCGCGTCCCGGGCCTTCTGCGCAGCTTGGGAAAGCATATCGCGGCTCAGATCCACGCCGGTCATGCGATAGCCCAGGCGGCGCAGCGGCAGGGTAAGCGAACCTGTGCCGCAGGCGCACTCGCACACATTGCCGCCATGCACATGCGCGCCAGCCAGAAGCCGGGCATAATGCCGCGCCCAGGCTTCATAATCCACATCGCGCATCAGGCGGTCATACACCGCCGCAAAGGCTGTATACATTACGCGTCCTTTCCGTTATGCTTTTTCATGCCGGACACCAGGCCGCCGATGCGGCCGGTCTCCTGCGCGCTGAGCCCGCCCCAGCCCACCTGAAGCAGCTTATCAGTCAGCCCCAGACGCTCGGCGGCTCGGTATTTCAGGCGCATTTCATCGTTTACAAAGCGCACGCGCATATCACCTCCGGGTACAGTATGCGCGCAAAGGCCTCCGCTTATTGCTGCGCGGCGGGATGATCGTCCTCAGGCTCATCCTCGTCGGTATAATCGTCGTCCTCTTCCTTGGCCAGGCCGCGGTTGATCTCCACGCCCTCGATGCGGCTGTTGATATACTTATCAAACACAGCGTTGGTGAAGGAAGCATCCACAAAGCGCGTCATGCTGTTGCCCAGGATCAGGTAATAGCCCGCCAGGCCCATCATGGCATAGAGGAAGCCGTTGGGCACCAGCAGCGCCACCACAAAGGCAATTCCCGTGGGAATCAGCGTGGCCAGGCGAACGCCAATCGTCATGGGCAGGCGCGCAATGGCCAGCATCAGGCCGTTTTTGATCACCTGACCAAACTTCATCTTATAGCTGACCATCAGCGGATACATAAACACCAGACCCAGCCACCACACAAAGCCCAGCACAAGCGTAAGCATCTGCGGCACCAGGAAGAACATGCTTTGCTGTTGCATCTGTCCATAGAACAGATAACAAATCAGCAGCACATACGGCAGCACGGACGTAATAGCCGATACGCCCAGCGCCTGCTTCCAGTTATCCTTCACCGCGTCGCGGAAATCCGCCCAGGGGAAGGCGTGCTCGTCGCGCGCCCAATTGCGGGTCACATAGGCAAGACCTGCCTGGATGGGGCCGGTGATCAGGATGCAGGGAATCAGTGCCAGCGCGAACATCTGCAAAATGCCGCGAGCCTCCACCTGCGTGGCTTCGCCCGTGGGGTTACCATCCTCATCCACCGGCGCGTCATACACCAGCATCATCACAGAGCTATTGGTGGTCTCATCCTTTACGCGCACCAGATCGCTGGCCGTAAGGACGGCGTTAAGCAGCATGGCAACCACCACCATCGTGGGGATCCAGGCGATACAGGTCATCAGGTTGATACGGCACAGTCCGGACAGGCGGATGCGCAGCATTTCCCAGAAAAGCTGCCACCGGTTCTTGGGCAGATCCTCCTTGCGGTAATCGCCTTTTCCGCTCTTGCCATAGTAAAAGCTGTTCATTAAACGTCCGAACATGCGTTCATCCTCCCAAGGATCATAATTTGAGTATTATTATAACATAAAACGCCGCAAAAGAAAACAGGCAACACACGTGCGATTTGATCTTTTCAAAGACGTGAAAATATGTTAAAATAGCGTGAAATGTCATAAAGCAGGGAGGTGCAACCTTGTCTGACGTCAACCCCTATCGCCGCCTGTATGAACAGCACCGCGACGAAGCGCCGCGCATTTATGGCATTAACGCGGTAAATAACCACTGTTTTCCGCATTTTCATTCCAGCATTGAGCTGGTTTGCATGCATTCCGGGTGCCTGAGCGCCCTGTTGGACGGCGAAAGCTATGACGTTCACGCCGGGCAGGTTTTAATCGTATCGGGCTATATGGTGCACTCTTTCCGCACACAAAAAGAAAGCGCAGAGACCATTCTTGTCATCCCGCTGCTTTTGATTCCTTCCCTCAAAAAAACGCTGCGCGACAACGTTTTTTCCTCACCCGTCTGCGATACGGCCGGCAATGAAAGCCTGCGCGCCCTGCTGGAACTGATTCGCACCAGCTGGACAACGCTAAGCATTGAAACCCAGATCGGCCTGGGGCACGCGCTGCTGGGCATGCTGATCAGCCAGGTAGGCCTGTCCCCCCGCTGCGCGGATTCCCGCAGCATGGGCGTTATCAAGGATGTGCTGATCTATCTGCAAGATCATTATCAGTCCTCCATCTCCATGGAGGATCTTGCCAAGCGTTTTGGCTACAGCAAAAGCCGGTTTTCCCATTTATTCAATGAAACGCTGGGCTGCCCGCCGGGCACCTTTGTCAACGCCCTGCGCTGCCAGCACGCGGCGCGCGCCATGCTGGAAAGCGATCAGACGTTGCTGGAAATTTCCCTGGGCGCGGGGTTTGAGTGTCCGCGCACTTTCTATCGCGCTTTCAAGCAGTATTACGGCATGACACCCTCGCAATACGCCCGGGCGCACAGCGATAACCTGTCCCAAACCGCATCAAAGGCCGTAAATACGCCGTAGCTCTGGCGTATAGGCATTGTTTTCATCGTATATTACCAGCGGCGGCTCAATGATCAGCCCTGGCCGCGCGTCCAGCATACCCTCCATCAGGCACAGATGCGCCGCCTTCTCCACGCGCGAATGCACCATTCGAATACGCTTCGGCGCCATGCGGTATTTCCGCATGGCGTCGCTTAATTCTATCATCCGCGCGGCAGGGAACACGCAGCACAGCCGTCCGCCGTTTTGCAAAAGCCAGGCAGCCGCGCAGGCCACATCCTCAATGGCGCAGCTTTCCTCATGCCGCGCCAGGCGCTTGGAAGCATCCGGATTAAGCAGCGTACCGCCCGCCTTGCCATAGGGTGGATTGCATGTTACCAGATCATAGCGCGCATGCGGCAGCAGCGTGCGGATGCTGCGCAGATCACCCGGCAGCACGCGAATTTTTTCGTTCAGCCCATTCATCGCCATGGAGCGCGCGGCCATATCCGCCATATCGGGCTGAATTTCCACCGCATCGGCAGATATTGTGTTTTCTCGCGCGTAAAGCAGCAGCGGAATAATGCCCGTGCCTGTGCCCAGGTCGCACACGCGGTCGTGCCTGCGGGGCGCGGCAAAATCTGCAAGCAGCACCGCGTCCGTACCAAAGCGAAAGGCGTCCGCGCGCTGAATCACGCGCAGACCGCCCCGCTGAAGATCGTCGATTCTTTCATTTAGATACATCATGGAATGTTCAGATAGCGGGTAGGCAGGTAGCCCGTCTGCCCGTCATAGTCAATGCGGCACCAGGCGCTCCCCCGCGCCGTCAACAGCACATACTCGCCGCGCAGCACAATGGCCACGGGCGTGGCGTTTTCATCGCAGGCCGCGCGCAAATAGATGCTGGATCCCTGCGGCGTCACCTGGGCGGCAATGGGCGTAGCCAGTTCGGTCATAGGCTCCTCATAGGAGGGCGTGCTGCCCGTGCTGTCGCTCAGGAAGGTCAAAAACTCAGTCTTCACATAGCCGGTCGTGCCCTCGTGCGTCACCTGCGTCCACACCGTGCCGCGTTCCACTACCTGCACGATATCGTTCTGCGGGATGCGCTTGAGCACCGCGCCGCCGATGGATGCGCGCAGGTTGAGCGGGCCTGATACGGTCGTCACCCGCGCCTGGGATACCGTGGGGATTACGGGGGCAGGGGCAGGCGTAGGCGTGACGGCGCTCTCTTCCCCCTCAAAGAAGGTGAGGAAGCTGCTCATCACATAGCCCGTCGCACCCTGATACGTCACCTGCGACCAGGTATAGCCGCGGGACAGGACGGTCACGGTTTCATACTGCGGAATGGTACGCATCACGCGCGCATTGGAAGATGCGCGCTCACGCATGTTCAGCGACCCCTTCACTGTGGTCACGCGGCCATACAGCACCTTGCCGCTGGTATTCTCGGTAGGCGCAGGCGTAGGCGTGCCGTCCACATCCACAAAGGAAAGGAAGCTGCTCATCACATAGCCCGTCTTGCCGTTATAGCTTACGCGCGTCCAGAGGCCCTGACGCTCCAGCACCAGCACCAATTCATACTGCGGGATGCGATCCAGGATTTCGCCCGAGGTCGTCGCGCGGGCGCGCAGATTGAGCGAGCCGCTCTGCGTGGTCACGCGGGCATAGGTATAGGTAATGGCTGGGGTAGGCGTAGGCGTGGGCAGGATGGGCGTAGGCTCCGTATTATACAGATAAGTCAGGAAGGCGCTCATCACATAGCCCGTATACACGCCGTAGCGCACCTGCGTCCAGGTGCCGGTGATACCCAGCACCTCCACAGTGGCATACTGCGGAATCTGTGCCAGCACATTGTTACCCGTCACGGGCGCGCTGCGCAGGTTCAGCGAACCGCTCACCGTGGTCACACGCGCCGCTGTGGGCGTTTGCGCAGGCTGCAGGGTAGGCGTAACAACGGGAATAGGCGTTACCACGGGAATGGGCGTGGGCGTGCTGCCGTCGTTAAAGCGCAGATATTTGTTCATGACATAGCCGGTGAAGCCGCCGTAGGTGGTCTTGGACCAGCTGTAGCCGCGCTGCAGGATCGGAATGGTCGCGTTGCGCGGGATGGTAGTCAGCACCGTGCTGGCGGTGGAATCGCTCTTGCGCAGGTTCAGCGAGCCCTTTTCGGTGGTCACAACAGCGGTCAGCTGGCTGCCGTCGTCCGGCTCGCTCGTGCCGTTCAATTGCAGATACTGCGACGCGCAGTAGCCCGTTACGCCATGATAGCGCACGCGGCACCATTCCGCGCCCACGCTCTCCACAATGATCTTTTCGCCGCGCGGGATCTCAGCCATCACCGTGCTGCTCATATTGGGCTGGGTACGCAGATTCAGCGAAGAAGACGTGCTGTTGACCACCGCGTACTGTTCACCCGCCTTTGGGGTATCAATTTCCTCATCCACCGTAATGCCGTTGCGCTGCAAGGCGGAGGACAGCACATAGCCGATGAAGCCGCCGTAATACACCTGCGCCCATGCGCCGTCGTCGTGCTTGATCTTGACCAGCGCGCCCTCGGGCACGGTCAGCACCGTATAGCCGGACAGGCTGGCACTCATGCGCAGCGGCGTGCCGTCGGCGGCGATCACCGTAGCGCCCGTCGCATCGCCATCGCCCGCATTGCCCGTATAGCGATCGGACTGCGCGATATAGCCCATATTCACATAGCCGCTCTGGCAGCCATACTGCGTATAGCCCCAATCGCCGCTGA
>OLPR01000301.1_pt1 | contig 46047 bp, 49 predicted proteins | sample 1672761 | NCBI WGS metagenome assembly OLPR01 (sample SAMEA3136721, study PRJEB25190) | human gut metagenome | biome: human gut; feature: human-associated habitat; material: faeces | place: Austria | collected 2013 | reverse complement strand
GCAACAGCACGGCCTATCTTCAAAACTGGCTGTCCGTTCTTCGCAATGACAAGCGCTTCATCGTCAGCGCGTCCGGCAAAGCAGAAAAAGCCGTGGAAATGATTCTGAACTAACGAAAAGATCATTCCTGCGGGGAAAAATTCCCCGCAGGGCTTGGGAGGAAACAGCAATGGATTTTGAGCGTTTGGAAGGGCAGACCTTGGAACATATGCGGCTTTTGATTGAAGGGGCGGTCGTGCTGTATGAAAACGACGTAATGCCGCTGTATGCAATGGCGTTGGAACAGAAACGGTATCAGGAGGCGGCGGGGCTGGACACCTTGGGCACGGCGTTGACCGCCTTGCAAAGCGATATTCGGGAGCTTCAAAACGCCTACGCTCTCCATCAGGCGGGCAAGGACTGACCTGTCAACAAAAACAAATGGTTGGCTTTACAGAAAAAAGCGGTTCATCAGCCCGCGCATTTTGGGCCTTTTCCTGCCGCCCAACCTGTAAAGCCGGCCCCTGACCCTTTCTTTTACACAAGGAGCCAAAATGAATTACGGATATGCCCGGTGTTCCACCAACGAAAGCAAGCAGGATATTCACCGCCAAATCAAGGAACTGAAAGCGGCGGGAGCGAAAACCATCGTCTTTGAATATGAACATGGGGACGCAAAAATCAAGAAGGAACTGGAAAGTCTGCTGGAAGCCGCCCAGCCCGGCGATACGCTGATTACCACAGAGGTCAGCCGCCTTTCCCGTTCCACCCAGCAGCTATGCGAAATCGTCCACACCATCAAAACAAAGCGGCTGCGGCTGATGATTGTGGGCAGCATCACCGTGGACTGCCGCACCGGGGAGATTGACCCCATGAGCCAAGCCTTTATCCAGATGAGCGCCGTTTTCGCGGAGTTGGAATTGTCCATCATCCGGGCAAGGGTAAAAAGCGGAATGGCGAACGCCAAGGCCCAAGGGCGGCAGATTGGGAGAAGAAAAAGCAGCAAGGCGGACATCCCTGCCGTATTCTGGAAGCACTATCCGGCTTATGAGGAAGGGAAGATGAATGTAAGCGAGCTGGCACGGGTGTGCGGGGTGAGCAGACCTACGGTGTATAAGTATTTGAGGATGGAAAAGTGAAGAAAAAACTCCCCATAGACGTTTTCATCAGCGAAAACCCTATGGGGAGCTTGCTTTTGCTCTTAATTGACCGGCACGCTGTTTTCATACAGGTGTTCCGGGGCAATATCCACATCATCGTTCCAAATCACGGTATCGCCGCTGACGCGGGCCTGTAGGAAAAAGGGCAGGCTTTTCAAATCGGCAAAAATGGGCTTATTCAGCAGAGGACGGGCGTTATAAAGGCGTTTTTTTCCATCGGCAAAGGTCAGAAGCAGCGTGTAATTCTCCTGCGGAACAACGCTTTTTACGACCCACACAGGCGTTTTCATATAGTTTCCCCCCTTATTAACGCAAAGGTTCAATCTTATACAATGGCTGTTCGCTCATGGCCAGCTCCCAGTTTGCCAGCAGCTCATCCTTATGAATTTCAGCCCAAGCGGCAATCATCTTTCGCTGCTTGTTTGGCATTTCACCCTCCATCAAATCACCCTCAAAATTGAACACGGCGTTGTAATCCTGATAGGAGGCATGAAAATGGGGCGGATTATGCTCCCCGTTGTTATACATCCGAATGATAATACCATAGAACATAGATAGCGTTGGCATCGGAATCCCTCCTTACATGAATAGTATAGCATAGGCAGGCGGGGGTTATCAAGGAAAGATAAGGGCAGGGGAGGAAGCAAAAGGGTAGGGAGATTGAAAAAATGCCCGTCTCCTTGGGGGAGACGGGTTCATCGTATCATTTATTATCAGGATGGCTTAGTTGTTCAGCCAACTGGTATCAGTGCTTTCTTCTTTCTTAATCTGATAGCCGTTTTCTAATGCATATTGTTCAGCATAGCTTCCTTTTTCAACGGTCAAAATCGTCTTTGCCCTATCACAAAAGTCTTCACCAAGTTCTATTACACTGGCCGGTATGGTAAGGCTGCTCAATCCCGTTGCTCCAAACGCCTCTTTTCCTATCGAAATTACGGTTGAAGGAAGAGACACAAGTTCTGGAGACACAAGTTCTCCGGATGAATAATCAACAAACTTAATGCTTGAAGCACCATAAAATGCGCGCTCCCCGATTGTTTTGAGATTTTTTGCTCCAAACCATACACCTTCTTCTATACCCTGAAAGGCTTCTGCTCCAATTGTCTCAGGGCAGTTATCGTCAAAATCGAGATAGGCTTTGCATCCTACCGCGGCTCTTTCTTTGACTTCTTTAACAGTAGAAGGAAACTTAATAGAACCACAATTGGCACCAGAAAAGGTTTCTGGTTCTATTGTCGTGATTTTTGTCTTTTTTAACCCAATGCTACCTCCGTAAATGCTAGCTCCTTTTTTGAGATCTCTGTATTCATAAAAAAATTCGAAATTTTTAAAAGCTCCTTTTCCAATCTTTTCAACAGAAAAAGGAAAGTCAATATATTCGAAATTCCATGAGACCTTGCTAACCAATTTGGTATTCATAAATGCGTAGTCTCCAATGGTTGCCAAACAAACGTTTTCACCTTCAGCGCCAAAATACGAAAGACCCATATGTGCGTCTGAAAAAGCGTAATTTCCAATTTTTTCAAGCTTGGAAGGGAAATAAAACTCAGTTCCAATGCTCCCAGCAGAACTAAATTCTTTAGCAGTATAAGAAGAACAGGCAAAGGCATAGTTGTCAATGTATTCAAGATTAGCAGGAAGGTGAAAATCAGTTCCGACATAAGATGTTCCATAAAAAGCATATTCACCAATGCTTTTTACGGTGTCCGGCAGCGCTATTTCTGGACTGACCGACCGAAAATCTATAGTATAAAATGCATACGGCCCAATACTTTCAATTCCAGATGGAACTTCATTTATATACTTTGCTTTTGGATAAGAAACAAGCTCTTTGTTTTGTTTATTGAATAAGCAGCCATCAATCGTAGCATAAACATCGTTGCCGGCCTCAACAGAAAATGCTTTAAGTGCATCACACCCAGCAAAAGCACCAATTCCAATAAATTCAACGCTTGCCGGTATAAACAAATCCGTAATGTTATCGCACTCAAAGAAAGCAAAATCACCAATACGCTTAACAGAGTCAGGGATATTAATGACAGTCGCTTTACTATTTTCAAAAGCCTTACTGCCAATGACTGTGATTGTATCAGGGAGAGTAATGATTACATTTCCAACATCAGAGAAAGCATTTTCTCCTATTTCGCTGACACTATATCCATCAAGCATCCTTGGCACATACACATCTTCATTTTTTCCTTCATACCCGGTAATAACTGCTGTTCCATTTCCCTTGATTTCATAGGTAAACGCTCCGCTCTTTTTGTCTTCATCCGCCAAAGCAACAGATACGGACAGCAAAAGCACCAGCACAATACCAAGCGTCATCCCTAAAATGCGTTTCATTTATTCTTCCTCCTTTTCATCCGATTCCAAACCCGTCAGCTTATAAAATTCATCCAATAGTCTGCTGGCTAATTCCCTATCTTCAAGGGACAATGCCTTTCCAAACAACGGTTGAGCTTCCTTGGCGAATTTGCTGTAATCCTTATCCAGCCCATTCTTTTGACGCAGCAAATAGAACATTCCTTCCACAAACGTTCCCTGTTGTATATCATCCGCGCAAAGGAAAGTTTGATGAATTTCCTCATTGCTCAATCCAAGAAGTATCCTTGCCGCGTTTTCAAGAGGAACAGCAATCCAACCATGCACGTTCCAAGCGTCTTTTGACATAAGAGTCCCATCCTTTTCGTTACGCATCCGCGTATCTTTCCTACATTATAAAACAATTTCCAAAAATACGCAACTGCGAAAACGCACTTGCGGACAATTCGGTATGCTGTCCTTGAGGTGATAGGAATGACCGTAAAGGATGCCGTGGCAGAACGTTTTCGTCAAATCTGTAAAGAACGCAACATCAAGCCCAATGAGCTTGCCAACCGGGCGGGCATTACGCCATCCAGCGTGTATAGTATGCTTGACCCCAAACGCCGAGAGGTTTCCGTCAATCTGGTGAAGAAGCTCTGCGACGGTCTGGATATGACCTTGGGTGAATTTTTCAGCACCCCGGAGTTTGATGATTTGGAGCAGGAGATACGGTAAGAGCCTTTCTTGCTCATTTCGCCCGCCTTGTGTTATACTACCTGTAGGGAGGTGGGAGAATGCCGACGGAAGAAACCATTCGCAATGTGCTGCGAAACTTGCAAAGCACCTATTCCCTGCGTAAAGCACACATTTTCGGTTCCTATGCCGATGGGCGGGCTACCAGCCAAAGCGATTTGGACTTGCTGGTAGAATTTGACCGTCCCTCCGTGTCGCTTATCACCCTGAACGAACTGAAATATGATTTGGAAGAACAGCTTGGCTTGCCTGTGGACGTGGTTCACGTTCCGCTGCCCGCTGGCAGTATGATTCAGCCGCAAAAGGTGGTGCGGGTGCTTTGAACGAACGGGACCGGCAGATTTGCCGCAAGATTTTGTCTGAAATTGCGATAACAAGGGATTTGCTGGCCGGGTTTGACCTCGCGGATTTTATGCGGGACGAGCGAACGGCACGGGCGGTCTGTATGACGCTCATTAACATTGGCGAATTGGTGAAAAGTCTGACATTGGAGTTTCGGGATGCTCACCGGGAAATTCCGTGGCGGGCCATTGCGGGAATGCGGGATATTACCGCCCACAAGTATCAAACCTTGCGAAAAGAGGACGTGTTTGATACCTGTGAAATGGATTTGCCCGCCTTTGAAGAGCAACTGCGAAAAGTGATGAACGAAGAGCCTACGGAAAAAAGCGTGTGAAAAAAATCCACGCTTTTTCTTTTTGACAGAACAGAAAATTTTGCGTATAATTAATTCATAAAAAGAAACGTTTCAATATGTCTTTTTATAAAAAACAAAAAAGGAGATAGTTTGTCTGTATGAAAAACGGCAAATTCCTCTCGGACGTGCTGGACACGTCCTGTTTTCGCTGCGGCGCTTTGAACCTTATTACCGCTCCCTGCGGCTGCGGCAAGACCACCGCCTCCATCAACAAAATCGCCCCGTTGGCCTCCTGCCCGCGGAAAGCCCTTTTCCTGATAGATACTAAAAACGGCAACGAACGCCTTGCCAAGAACCCGGCTCTGACTATGCCCTATCACTTCTACGAAGAAAGCATTGCCAACCGCTATTTTTGCGCGGATGAATTGGAGCCGGACAAGGTGGTCATTACCACCTACGCCCAATTCGGCGTTTGGGCAAAGCACAATCCTGATTTTGCCGCGTTCTTTGAGGTCATTCTCTGCGACGAAATCCATAACCTTGTCATTTTCCCCACGTTCCATAAGGATAAAACCCAGCCCAATTATGCAGAGATTGCCCGCAATGCCATCATCAACGCGGTATGGGGCGGCAAAACCCTTATCGTTGGTATGACCGCCACGCCGGAACCGCTTTCTCGTCTGTCCTGTCCGCAAAATTCCATTTCCATTGATACGGCTTCCTTGCGGCAATATGAGAACAAAACCATCATCCGCTATTCCGGCATCCGTCAGGTTTTGGAAAGACTTCCTCCCAACCAAAAAGGGGCCGTCTATGTTGCCCGCATAGAGCAAATGAAGGAAATAGAAGCCCTTGCCCGGCAAGCGGGCCGCAAACCCATTTGCGTTTGGAGCATCGCCAACGAAGCCCACCCTATGACGGAAGAACAGTTTGCCGCCCGCGCCCATATTCTGGAACACGAAGAAGTGCCGCCGCAATATGACCTGTTTCTTTTCAACGCCAGTTGTGAAACCGCCATTAACCTTTACGGCAGCCTTTCCTTTTTCATCCTCCATACCTCCAAAGAAACCAGCATAACGCAGGCAAGAGGACGCTACCGTGGAGACCTTGAAACGCTTTATCTGTATGACCCGGAAGAAGGAGAAATTTGGGTTCCAGAAGCTTTTCTGGATGTTAGACTTTTCACGAAGGATAAGGAGATTTTAAGGGGCCGCCTTGGGATTCGGCTGCCAAGTGCCAAGGGCAAACCCATTCCCTACGAAAAACTGTTTGACCGTCTCCAAAAATGCGGCTACACCATCCAAAACGGACGGGAAAAGAATCTTCGCTTTATCGTGATTGGGAAGATAGAGAAGCAGAAAAGTTCCAACAGTATTTTTAATGATTCTGTTGGTTCCTAAAAGCTCCCATTCGCCATTGGCAGGTGCTGCCGCACCAGCCAACGTCTCAAGGTCGCTTCCGGCTGCGCCGGTTAGGGAACCAAAAATTTGGGGCAAAAGAAAACCTTGAACTTCCCGTTTTTTCTTTCTGCTATTCTTCCCCGTTATCTTTCCTTGGGGAACCCGCTCCGCGCTGCTACGCGGGTTCCCGCAAAAATTTTCCGTTATTTTAGAATGGTTCTTCTGCCAAAAAAGGGGGTATTCTATATCATATCCCCCAAATTTGGCAGACCAGACAAGTAAAAAAATCGTATCTTTTTCTTTTTGGGGAACCCCTGTGAGCGTCAGCGAACAAGGGGTTCCCTTTTCTGTTTTTACGGGGCAAGCGCCTATATATAAAATGGGGAGGATGGTTTTTCCTTCCTTTTTCGGGTAGGAGGTAGCGGGAGAAAAGAGGATGATGAGGGAAGTTATTTGGAAGTTGAAATTTTGTCAACGAAACCCAAAAAGTTGTGGCTTCATCCCCAAAACAAAAAGGCGAAAGAGATTTTTTCTCTCTCGCCAAGCAAAGTATCATTGGGCTTCACGCTCCCACATCGGCGGTTTCTTTCGCCACAAGAAAGCCATCTTCGTCCATTTGGTGATTCTGTTCCTCATAATCGGGATAGTTCTCTTTGAACCATTCCTTCATACGGAAATAGCTTCTATCCTGCTTGGCAAAGCATTTCCGCATTGCCGCAAACTGTTTTAGACGTTCTTCACTATCGGAATAGAGACTAATGAACTTCTCCATAGCGTCATAGGACATTCCGCCCTTGTGCGTATGCTTTTCCTTCCAGTAGGAAACATTCAGGTCGCTATGCTCCTGCCGGTAAGCCAGCAGGATGCAGTATTCGGTGCTGTTGATACGGGAAGCCTTGCGTTCAAACTCCTTGGTGATGATGAGGGTATTGGTGTAAATATCATAGAAATAACCGTTGTCCATCTTGCGCGTCATGTTCCTTTGCTCCTTTCTTTCGGTCAAGCGACATCCGCCGGGTTGTTCACAATGTGGTAGTTTTCGTCAAATTCGGGAATTTCGTTGCGTTTGGGAAAGGTTTTAGTAAACCACCGATACACATAGCTGTATGGATTGGGATTCCCTATGGACGCTTCCCGGACTGCTTCAAATTCGTTCAGGTAGCGTTCTGCGTCAGCCAGACAGGAGATATAGGCTTCCATCCGATTGTAGGACAATCTGTTTTTGGCCCTTTTCTGCTGCTCTACCACAAGCGTCATTCCCAGATTCCGCAATTCCAGCATCTTTTTGTAGGCGAGGGTGTCGGTATGGGAAGCGTCCGCCAAAAATTTCTTGGAAACGGTGATGGTGTTGGTCAGGAAATCAATAGAGTAGTTTTTCATTCGGGATTCCACCTTTCTTATTCTTCTTCGGAAGTTGCGTCTGCGGTTTCAGATTCGCTTGGTGCTTGGGTGAGATTTTCGGAAATTAGGTGCTTGTTGTAGCGGTCTTTGTAATTATCCAAAAACCATTTCTTTACAATGCCGTAAGAGCCGGGACAGGTCTTTGCCTTGCTTATGACTTGTGTAAGTTCAGCCAATTTCGGACTTTCTGCCCCATCCCACTCGGCAATCCACTCCGCCATTTTTTGATAACGCAAACGGCCATAGGTCTGATGGGACTTCGCCTCTTTGTTTTTGCGGGGGCGAACCGCATAATCCGGGTAATCCTTTCTTAGATGCATAAGCAGTGCATATTCTTTACTGCCCATTTTGCCCGCATTCTCCGCAAATCTGTGAGAAACAGAGATGACCTTTTGCGTGTGGAGAAGTTCATAACCCATTGATAGTTCCATGTTTCCGTCCTTTCTGCGGCTCTGCCGCCAGCGGCTTTTCGTCGCCGTTCATTTAACTTACAATGCCATTATACGCAGTATAAAAATTAGTGCAAATTGGATAATAATACACAAAATGAATATTTTAACAGCAAACCCTTGTCCCGCTTATGTTTGAAAGCCCAGAATAATTACCCTTCCTTATGTCAGAACAAAAAGAAAGTTTATACAATTGCGATGGTTTTCAATGAATAGCGATGAATATGATGTTTTGCGCGGTGTATAGTTTTCCTAATAATGACATCTAAAAAACAAAAATTCATCTTTTTTTGCCCTTGTTGCGCCAGAGGGGGGATTGTTTTTACTGTTTCAAAGTGATATAATATTTGCTCATTTATTCAGAACGTATTAAAAGCGTCATTCTTTGCGTCCTCATTGCAGCAAGAAGTGCAGTAATGTCGCAAAGTGATAGTCTGATTCTACAAAAGAAAGGCCCAAAGCCCGAAACCAGACTTTGAACCTTAAAAGTTGTAAGTTGAACCCGGAAAGTTATCCCCTAAGTCCCAAAAGGGAACGCCTGAATCCCAACAGCATTCTTCTGCCCTCATTTTAGGCAGAAAAAAAGTGCTTCATCCAATCACAGAATCAGCAAACATTAGCGTTCAAACGCTTGATTTTATTAGGTTTCTTGCCCCGAGTCGGAGTCTGACACTCTATCCAGCTGAGCTACGGGCGCATATGGGCTCTTGCGAGCAAAAGGTATGATACCACGAACTGAAGGCGTTGTCAACCTTTTCGGGATTTTGGGGCGGGGAGATTGTGCGCGGAAAGAGAACTGTTTTGAGCGTGGGAAATCGAGCAGCGTTCATGCCCACGCACTTTACCCTCCCCGCCGGCAGTCCCGGGGAGATGCGCCCGCGATGCGGCGAAAATGCCGGTTAAAGGAAGAAAGCGTCTGATATCCCACCCGGGAGGCCACCTCCGTAATAGGCAGTTCGGTGGTTTTCAGCAGGTTGATGGCGGCCTTGACCCGCACATGGTACAGGTATTCCAAAGGGCTGGTGTGCATGGTACGCTCAAATTTTCGTCGGAAGGACGTGCAGCTGATGGCGCACATGTCGGCCAGCTGCTGCAGGGTGATCGGCTCCTGATAATGGTTGGCAATATACAGCACCGCTGTGGAGATCTCATTCATTAAGGAGGGAAGCACCGTCAGCGGCGCCCTGTTTTGCAGCATCCGCCGGAGCATCACGCATAATTCGCCCACCTTGAGCCGCACCAGCTGCTGGCCCCAGTCGGATTTTTCCTTTAATTCCTCCAGAATGCTCTGCACCAGAGGGGCCATGCCGGGCAGCTGCTCCGGGTGAATGATGCCGCTGAAGGCGGATTGGCCCAGAGATTGATACTCCGGCGACAGCCCAAGCAGCATTTTCTCCAAATCAACATCCAAAAATTTCCAGCCGCTGATGCTCTCCGGGTCGCTTTGGGCGATATGCACCACGTTGGGCGCTATGACGGATACGTCTCCCCGCTGGTAGCGGTATACACGGGTGCCGATGTAAAAAATGCCGCTGCCCTGCAGGCATACCCCAATTTCGGTGGTCAGATGGTAATGCATATGATCCGCCGGGTGGGGCCGGGAATAATGCAGCCGGTCCAGATAAGGGGCATGAATAGGGAAATGCTCGTCCAACTGGATCGGCATGGCACGGATAGAGTCCTGTAACTTTGGACAAATCTGCAAAGTTTCATCCCCTTTTTGCATTGAAAATTCATTTTCTGCCACTTATAATAGCAGACAAACGGACTCTTGGCAAGAACGTGAAGGGGGCCTGCTTGTGAAGTATCGTTACCAGCTAGGGAAAAAACACTATGAGACAGCCCAAACGACGACGGCTGCCATCTTGCTGCTGCCCACCCTGGTCGCGCTGACGTTTCTTTTTTTGATCCCGGTGGTGCGGCTGTTTTCTTTGAGCCTGACCTCCACCAACACCATCACCAACCAGTCCACCTATATCGGGCTGAAAAATTACGCCTATCTGCTGAAAAACGCCATGTTCCAAAAGGCGTTTGGCAATACGCTGTTTTTCACCGTTACCAAGCTGGCGCTGGAGATCGTCATCTCTCTGGTGCTGGCGGTCATGCTGGATATGTACATTCCGTGGCGCAAATTTTTGCGCATCAGCTACTTTCTACCGGTGATCGTGCCGGTGGTAGCCTCCAGCATTATCTGGATGTGGCTGTACGACCCGGCCATCGGCCCGCTGAACCAGCTGCTGCGTTTTCTGGGGCTGCCCACCAGCAATTATATCTACGCCGAAAGCTCCGCGCTGATGAGTATTGTGGCCTTTGCCGTATGGCGCGGCATCGGTTATGACATTATCATTTTCATTTCCGGCCTGCAGGGCATATCCGACTCTGTGGTGGAGGCCGCCCGTATCGACGGTGCCAACGAAGGACAGATTTTCCGCTATGTCAAGCTGCCGCTGCTTTCCCCCATTGTGATGTTCGTCGTCATGATGGGCATGATCGGCTGCTTTCAGGCCTTTACCGAAGTGGATATCATGACCGGCGGCGGGCCCAACAACAGCACCATGCTGATGGCCAATTACATTTACACGCAGGCCTTCGGCAACGCCAAAATGGGTCGCGGCGCGGCAGCGTCCGTGCTGCTGTTTGCGGTGATCTTCCTGCTGACGATGGTGCAGAAGGTCATGAGCGACAGAAAGGAGCGTAGCGATGCGTAAGCGTGGTTTGCGGCATTACAACATGCCGGTGTTCCTGATTCTGCTGCTGGTATCTGTGGTAATGATCTTCCCCTTCATTTGGATGGTTCTGTCGGCCTTCAAAACCAACGCGGATGTGTATGCCTATCCCATCCGCTGGCTGCCGTCCTCCTTTGAATGGAGCAACTTCCAGAAGGTCTTCCAGATGGTGCCCTTCCTGCGGTACTACTGGAACACCATTTTGACCTCCGTTTTGCAGACGGCGATTCAGATTGCCATGTCCATCGGCGCGGCTTATGCCTTCGCCAAGCTGCATTTTCCCTTCAAGCGTACCCTGTACATGCTGATCCAGAGCGCCATGTTCGTGCCCATGTCCGTGCTGGTGATCCCGCTGTACCAGATGGTCAGCGGCACGGGGCTGGTGGACACCTACGCGGGCATCGTACTGCCGCAGGTGCTGGGCGTGTTTACCACCATGATGCTGATTTCCTTCTTCACGACCATCCCGGACGACCTGATCGACGCCGCCAAGATCGACGGATGCGGATATTTTTCCATCCTGTGGCACGTCATCATCGTCAATTCGGTCACAGCCATCAGCGCGGCGGTGTTGTACGCCTTCCTGTCTCACTGGCGCAGCTACCTGTGGCCGCTGCTGGTGACCAACAAGACGGAGATGCGCACGCTGGCGGTAGGCCTGAAATACCTGATCTCCGAGGCCAGTTCCGCCTACCAGCTGATGATGGCGGCGGCCCTGATGAGCATCGCGCCCCTGATCATCGTCTACATTCTGTGCGAAAAGAACTTTGTCCGCTCCATGACTATGACGGGTCTGAAGGGCTAACGGCGATTACAGCAGCATCTTGCTGTAAAATATAACCAACTCACGGAGGAAACAGACATGAAGAAACTGGCTAAGCTCCTCTCCTTGGTACTGGCTTTGGGAATGCTTGGGTCCCTGTGCGCTCCCGCACTGGCGGAAGAGACCACGCTGGAAGTGTGGTACGCGCTGAGCGGCACCAGCGGCGAAGCGTTCCTGTCCATTGTAGACGACTTTAACGCCCAGAACCCCGATGTGAAGGTCGTCACCTCTTATTCCGGCGGCTACACCGATACCGCCACCAAGATCACCAGCGCGCTGGCCAGCAACACCACCCCGGACGTGCTGATCGGCGGTCAGGTCACCTACACCGGCGCTTACGGCAACTTCTTCGCCGGTGAGCAGGCCACCTCTGACGCGGAGTTCAACTTTGACGATGTGTTCGAAGGTCTGTGGGAGTACGGCCGCTACAATGGCCAGATCTGCCAGATCCCCTATGGCATCTCCACCAACACCATGTTCTACAACAAGGAACTGGCGGAAGCTGCCGGCCTGAATCTGGAAGAAAACGCCCCCAAGACCTGGGCGGACTTCCTGGAGGTCTGCAAGACCCTGAAGGCCTACTACAGCGACAAGACCGACTTTATCCCCTTCGTGGTGTCCGACGAGGACTGGCTGACCAAGACCCAGCTGCTGTCCTGCGGCAACAGCGTGATCGCTCATAACGACGACTACTCCGAAAAGACCGCCGCTTTCGGCAGCGAGGAATGCGCCAAGGTCGCCCAGTGGTGGCAGGACATGGTGCGCGAGGGCGTTATGGATATGACCATGAACCAGAACGGCGTGAACGTGTTTGCCTCCGGCAACGCAGTGTTCTTCGCCGGCTCCTCCACCAAGATCATCGAGTGGAACGAGACCATGGGCGCGAACCTGTGCGCGATCGAAATGCCCATGTTCGACGTGCAGGCGGTCGCCATGGGCGGCAACACCATCTCCATCTTCCCCGCCGAGGATGAAGCCCGCCGCGCCGCTGCCTGGAACTTCGTGAAGTTCGTCACCAGCTCCGAAGAAAACGCCAAGTTCGCCGTGAACAGCGGCTATATGCCCATCCGCAAGTCCGCTGCCGACACCGAAGAAGTGAAGCAGGCCGTGGCCTCCATGCCCTCCTACGCTACCGCCTTCAAGCAGCTGAGCTACGCTTACGCTTATGTGAACATTGACGACTACGCCGCTCTGGGCACTGCTCTGGCGACCGCTCGTCAGAAGGTGACCGCCGACTTGAACTACGACGCGCTGACCGCCATGCAGGAAGCCGCCGAGCTGTACAACGAGGAAGCCGGTCTCTGATTCGACCCCTGAACTGGCGGCGGGTCTCCCCTGTGGGAGACCCGCCGTATTGCAAGGATGGCATATGAAGAAAGAACTGATTCGATCCTTATTAGAGGCCTTTGCCGTGGGCGACGCTTACGGCAAGGCGACCGAATACTGCTCCCTGGAGCAGGTGCAGGCCCATTACAGTCGTATTGACGAGCTGCTGCCGCCGGAAAAGGCGATTGCCCATCAGGATCTGTTTTACGGTCAGGTGACCGATGATACGGAACAAAACGTTTATTTGCTTCGAGAATATGCGCGGCAGGGCCGGGTTACGCCCTATGACACGGCCATGTGCCTGCTTCGCTGGGTACAGGAAACGGACGCCGCGACCAAATATATTGGTCCCAACAGTCTGAAGGCTCTGCGCGCCATTGAACAGGGCGCGGACGTAACCACTGCCGGTACCGGCGGCACCACCTGCGGCGGCATGATGCGTGCGCCTGTGGCCTTTCTGTTCAGCACGCCGGACACGCTGACCCAGAACGTAGTTACCTGCCTGATGCCCACCCACAACACCAGCGTGGCCATCGAGGCGGCCATGTGCTACGCCTACGCCCTTCAGGCGGCGGCAGCGGGCAAGTCTCTGGAGCAGATTCTGGACAGTGCCTGCGAAGGAGCCCAGATCGGCAAGGGCTTCGGCTCCACCCACCGGGTGGCGGGGGTGGCCCCCTCCTGCACGGCCCGGCTGCGTTTTCTGCAAAAGGTGATCCCCACGCTGCAAAGTGAGCAGCAGGTGAAAGAATTTCTCTATGGGGTCATCGGCGCGACGCTGGCCTCGGCGGATGTTTGCGCCTGCAGCTTCGGTCTGTTTTTGTACGCTCAAAACGACACGGCGCTGGCCATTCGGCTGGCAACGGAAATGGGCGGGGATTCCGACACCATCGCTTGTTTGGCGGCGGGTCTGTGCACCCTGTATGCAGGCGGGCACAATCTGCCCCATTCCATGATCGAGCTGGTGGAAAAAGCCAATCATCTGGATTTTGCCGTGCTGGCGGATACTGTTGTGACCGCCCGCAAATCAATGAAAGGAGCCGATGAAGCATGAAACTTTCCACTTCAACCAATCTGATCGCCTTTCGTCCCGATTATGTGTCCTATTTCCCCATTCTGGATTCCATGAAACGCCTGAAGGCCGTAGGCTTTGACGCGGTGGACCTGAACGTGTCCGACGCGGGGCAGCCGTTTTTCCGTCTGGGGGACGACGACTGGAAGGAATGGATGCAGGAGGTAGCAGCCCTGTCTCAGGAGCTGAACCTGCCTATCACCCAGTCCCACGCGCCCTTCTACAACGCGTTGGAGCCGGAAAGCAAAAAAGCGTCCCTGTGGGAGCAGATGATCCCCCGGGCCATCGAGGCCAGCGGCATGGCGAAAGTCCCGTGGATCGTGATGCACCCCGGCACCTATCCGGACGACGCGCCGGACTTCCGGGAATCCAAGCGCCGCAATTACGAATATTTTATGCCCTATCTGGAGTTGGCGGATCGTTTCGGCTGCGGCATTGCCATTGAAAACATGGCCGACGGCTTCTCTACCCATCGCCGTCCGGGCGGCGTGTACTGCTCCACTCATGTAGAGCTGTGCGATCTGGTGGATTCCTTCCACGTCAGCAATGTGGGCATCTGCTGGGATTTCGGCCACGCCAACCTGATGGGCATCGACCAGCGGGAAGCGCTGCGGGTGATGGGTAAGCGTCTGAAGGCCACCCACGTAGCGGACAACTCCGGCAAGCTGGACGACCACATCCTGCCCTTCCAGGGGAACGTGAACTGGCGCTCCATTCTGCCGGTGCTCAGCGAAATCGGCTACGAGGGCGACCTGACCTTCGAAATTCACAATTCCACCTCCCGCCTGCCGGATCATCTGGTGGACGCCACCGCCGCTCTGTGCGAACAGGTAGGCCGCTATCTGCTGGATCTGGCGAACGACAAAATTCACAATGAGACCTACGGTCATACCTGCTGAATTGCGGGATCGATTGCCCCCACCGGGTAAGCCGGTGGGGTTTCTGTATCTATAAAATGATATGACCGAAGGGGCGGAAAGTGCCGGAGGAAGTCCCGACGCTTGGGGCGGCAGTCCCCAAAAGCCTTCCTTTACCCCCAAAAGCAAGAAGCTCCGTTTCCTACTTTTTTCTGCGAAACGAAGCTTCTTTCCGTATTCTGTTTTACAACCGCCGCTTGGGGTTCATTATCGTACCGCCTTGCGCCGCAGCAGGATCAGTGCCGCTCCGCAGAGCACCAGCAGCAGGGCATAAACGCCCGGATGAGCCGAATCACCCGTGTTCGGTAGGAAGGGGATCGCTTCCTGCACCACTTTGCCGCAAATGTCGCACTTATGCTCCCGCACGCCCTCTTTTGTCTGGGTAGCGGCTTCCACCGTCACCCATTCACCGAACTGATGAGCGGCGGTCTCCGCTTTTTCCGTGCATTTACAGAGTTTCCAGTGTTCTTCATCGTCCGAAAGCCAGTTGCCCTCGCCCACGTGCTCATGAGGGAGATCGATTCGTTTATAGGTTTTATACTGACTTACATCGTAACGCCTTGGAGCCAGCCCTTTTTCATCGACCGAGCCTACCAGAAACCCCGGGCCCTGATAGCCGGACGCATCCGCCGCCACATTCGTGGCGCGGGTTCCGCCGATAACGACCGCTTTTCCGCTCTGAAATAGGATCGCCTTACCGCTGAGGCCGACCACTGTCGCTTGGATGTCCAACTCCGCGCCGTCTACCGTAATGGTATAGGCTTCCTGACTTTTCGCGGCAACGCCGCAGACAGCATTGCGAACCGTCAGCTTGCCGCCGTTCAGATTTACGTCTCCCAATAGGGTCTGGATAGCGGCATAGATGCCGGTATTCTTGTCGATGGTGACGTTTCCGCCCTTCATTTCAAAGGTGTTGGCAAAGCACAGAACCATTTCGGAATGGATTGTGCCAGATTCAACGACAAAATGATCCGCAAAAAAACCGTAAGGATAGTATCTCTGCGTCCCGACTCCCTCCGGCATTTTCAGCGTCAGGCTTCCGCCAGCCTCACTCTCGCGAATTGTCCAGTCCGCATTTTCACCATTTGGGGAGACCAGCGGCTGATACAAATTCGACGTGGTTTCCAGCACGTTTTCTCCCTCAAGCACCAGCGTGATCTTTCCCTTCACAGAGATCATTCCACTATTGTTATGCTGACATTTCTGATAGAAATTCCGCAGCGTCAGTATGCCGCCCTCCTGCGTCGGCTCCCATTTCCAGCCCTCGTCGGCCAGATGATCCTCCGGGACGGTCAATGCCGTCAGATCCAGGTTTTCCGTGCGGGTCGGTGTTCCAGCCGCCAGCGCGGAAGGGATTCCAAACAGCACCAAAAGCAATGCCGTCAGCATTGCATACACCCAAAGCGTGTTCTTCTTCATGTCCCCCTTGCTCCTCTCTTCCACGTTTCTTTGGTTTTTGACAGACAGTCTGATATTCCTGTTTCATTTTGGAAACTTCTTTTCCATTATAGCACGGCTTTAGGGGCTGTCAATCTGTTTTTTCGTTGATAGACAAAGCTTGCTTTTTCGGCTGTCAGCCCTCCACCAGGCCCACCGTCACATCATTCACATTGGTGCCGGTGGGGCCGGTGAAGATCAGACCGTCAGTGCGTTGAAGGGCATGATAGGCGTCGTTATTCAGAAGCACTTGGTCAATATGGATTCCTTCTTCCAACAGGCGCTGCCGGGTCGCGCCATCCACGAAGCCGCCCGCCGCGTCCGTAGGGCCGTCAGTTCCGTCGCTTCCGACACTGAACAGCGCTGCATTGGAAAGGCCGCTGATGCCCTCGGCAGCCGCCAGCGCCAATTCCTGATTGCGCCCGCCCTTGCCGCTCCCGGTCAGACGAACCACTGTTTCTCCTCCTGCCAGAAAGGCCAGCTTTTTCCCATCTCCCGCGTGGGTGCGCAAAATGGAAGCCATCACGCTGCCTGCTTCCCGGGCCTGGCAGCACAGCCGATCGGTCAAAAAAAACGGTTCATAGCCAAGCTTCCGGCAGCTTCGGGCAGCGGCGTCGCAAAGCTCCCGCACGCTGCCGGTAATCATCCACTGGGCATTGGCAAGCGCCTTCGGCGTCTCCACCATCAGCAGCTGCTTTGTCTCTTCCCTCAGGGAAAGATCATAGCGGCGAACGATCTCCATCGCATCCGCGCAGGTGGAAGAATCAGGGCAGGTCGGCCCCGAGGCGATCATATCCGGCGGGTCTCCCAGAATATCGGAAAGGATAATGGAGAAAACCTTTGCCGGGGCGCAATGCTGCGCAAAGCGTCCCCCCTTCACGGCGGACAGACGCTTGCGCAGCGTATTGATCTCCACAATGTCTGCGCCGCAGGCTAATAGCTGCCGGGTCACATCCTGCAATGCTTCCGCCGGAATCAGCGGCAGTTCAAACAAAGCGCTTCCTCCGCCGGACAGGAGAAACAACACCGTATCGTCTTTCGTCAGATTTTCCGTGAGCGCCAGCGCTTTCCGGGCCGCATCAAAAGAACCTTCATCCGGCACCGGGTGCCCGGCTTCGCAGCATCGGATGCGGGGAAGCTCTCCCCGCACATGTCCGTATTTCGTAATAACGATCCCCTGTTCCAGCCGTTCTCCCAGATAATTAGAAGCCGCCTTCGCCATTTGCCATGCTGCTTTGCCTGCGGCCACCAACTTGATCTTTCCAGTTAGTGTCGTTTCTTTCAGCGCCCGAATGACCGCGCTGTCCGGCTGCACCTCCCGAATGGAATCGGCAATGATCGTTTCCGCATCCTTCCGCAACGAGGCTCCCATCGTCCGTCCTCCTGTTGGTTGATAAGACATTCTTCGCGGACAAATAAAACTTTCCCTTCTCTAAATCACAGGATAAAAAGGAATTTTCATCCAACTGACGAAATTTTTAACGCCGGAAGTGTTCTTCCCCCCCCCCCCGCATATTTTTGACATAACTTCTCTGGTTTGTTTCTTTCTCCGCTCTTTGGGAGTGAGTATCTTTTGCCATAAGGAGGAAATTTTTGAATGAAAATCGTCGTTCTGGACGGCCATACTGAAAATCCCGGTGACCTGAGCTGGGCAGAACTGGAAAAATTGGGCAATGTAACGGTCTATGACTTCAGCGAGCCTGCCGAAGCCTGTGCCCGGATGATAAATGCTGAAATCGTGCTGACCAACAAAACCGTCATCAGCCGGGAAATGATCGAACAAAGCACCAGGCTGCGCATGATCGGCGTGCTGGCCACCGGCTTCAACGTGGTGGACATTGACGCGGCGGCGGAACGGTGCATTCCCGTTTGCAACGTTCCGTCCTATGCCACGGAGGCCGTTGCACAGTATACCTTCGCCCTGCTACTGGAACTCTGTCACCGTGTCGGGGCCCACGATCGAGCGGTGCAGGAGGGCCGATGGACACAGGGCAAAGAATTCTGCTTCTGGGATTATCCCCAAATCGAGCTCAATGGCAAAACAATGGGGCTGATCGGTTACGGACGCATCGGGCAGGCAGTCGGACGGATTGCCGCCGCTTTCGGCATGAAGGTTCTGCACTTTTCGCCCTCCGGTCGGGAAGGCGGTGATTCTCTGGAAGAAGTGCTGCGCCAAAGCGACGTTCTTTCCCTACACTGCCCGTTGACAGCAGAAAACCATCATCTTATCAATGCTGAAACCCTTTCCATGGTGAAACCGGGCGTTCTTCTGCTTAACACCGCACGCGGCTCCCTGATCGACGAAGCCGCTCTGCGAAAGGCGCTGCTGAATGGTCAGGTCGCCGGGGCCGCCGTAGACGTAGCCGAGCGGGAGCCGATTCCGGCGGACAGTCCCCTGCTGGGGCTGAACAACTGTCTCATCACGCCCCATATTGCCTGGGCGGCCAGAGAGGCACGCCAACGGCTGATGGATACTGTGGTGGAGAACGTCCGCGCCTTCCAGCAGGGAAACCCTGTCAATGTAGTCAATGGAGTGAGTCTTTCCCGTTAACGCCCGTTTCATCTGCTGTCTATCCGATTTTCTCTGTTTCCTCTTCCGCAAGGCACTGTTCCTGCACCGTTTTCCCCTCATTTTCCCTTTTCCATTCGTCCACGCGCCCGATATTCCTTGGGCATACAGCCCATGTATTTCCGAAACACCTTGGAAAAATAATAGGCGTTTTCGTAGCCCAGCCGGTTGGCCACCTCATAGATCAGATAGTTTCCCGTTTCCAACAGCTCGCAGGCCCGTTTCATTTTCATCTGATTCACGTAATCCACAAAGCCCACCGAAAGCTGGCGCATAAACAGGTAAGACAAATAATTTGGGGAAATGTGTACCGCCGCGCTGACATCGTTCAGGGTCAGACGCTCCTCCACGTGCTCCTGAATGTAGCTTTTCGCCATAGACCAGCTTGATGCGGCTGCGGATATTAGCCGCGCCGATGCCGCTTTTGTCCGCAGATTCCACCTGTCCGTTCAGCACGGCCAGCCGCTGTTCGTCCATGCCCACGCCGTTGTCCTCTACCACCAGATGCAGCACACCGTTCTCTGCGGCGGCCGAGATCACGATCTTGCAGAGATGATCTGCCGGTTCCACCCCATGAAAGATCGCGTTCTCCACCAACGGCTGCAGCACGAATTTAATGATCCGATAGTCCTGTAATTCCTCGGGAACAAGAATATCGCAGTCGAAGGAGTCCATATAGCGCACGGACTGAATGGTGATATAGTGCCGGAGCAGGTCCAGCTCCTCTCGAAGGGGGATCCGTTCGCCGGGCGAACGCACCAGATTGCGCAGGAGCGCCGTCAGGGATTCGGTCAGGGTACAGATGCCGATATTCTTTTGCAATTTCGCCATCCAGTGGATGGAATCCAGCGTGTTATAAATGAAGTGGGGATAAATCTGGCTTTGCAGGGCGGCGATCTCGCTGTCCTTTTTGGCGTTGGCTTCGGCCACCGCCTGTTCCATCAGCCCCTGAATGCTGACCGTCATCTGATTGACGGTAGCGCCCATCTGGGCAAAGCCGACGAGCAGCTGTTCCAGCTCCGGGTCGGGAGACAAGTCGTTTTCCGCTATGCGGGCCAGCCGGTTCCGCAGTCGGTCGGCGGGGATGGAGATATTCCGGGTGCAGATTCCGATGCAGATCAGGGCCAGCAACAGCGTTCCCAGCAGGATCAGACACAGCATGGCCGCAACCTGCATCCTCTCCTGCCGGGGAGACGTGACCTTCATGATGCAGGATACGGTGAAGTCGCTGTCCGGGATGCGGGCACGATCCACCGAATACAGCCAGCTGCCGCTGCGGGCAAACCCGGACCTCCCTAAAAACAGGAAGGAACTCAGCTCATTTTCCTCCCCCAGTAAATGTTCCGGCAGGGTCAGCAGATTGCCCTTGTCGTCGCTCAAGGCGTAGGACTCGCTGTCGGTGGAGGGCATCTGGGCGGCGAACAGTTCCAGTCGAAATTCTCCCAGCAGATACCCGGCCAGCCGCCGTTGGTCATGAAGGGAATCACCGTTTTGCCGCTGAATTGCTGCTGATGCAGGAAGGTTTTGACGGCGGGAGCCATCGTATACCACCACGTGGGCGTTCCCACAGCGATACAGTCATACTCCGCCGGGTCCACGCCCAGCGGCTTCAGCTCCGGCTCTAAGCCCCGCTCTACTTCCCGCTGGCCCTGATCGACCACTTCGCTGTAGCTGCCGCGATAGGGCTCGGCGGTGTCCAACTTCCAAAGGTCGCCGCCCGCGGCGTGTTGCAGTGCCTTGGCGATCCGCTCCGTATTGCCGCAGGACCAGGAATAATAAACGATCAGCAGTTTTTTCATCGTTGAACCTCCACCACCCATTTTTCCAGCGCCGGTCTGGCGCTGTCCACCTCGCTGCGCATCCGTTCATAATCCGCCGTCAGCAGCAGGCTTTTCTGATACACATATTCCCCCGCCGGCGTCAACGCAAAGGTGCGGTTCTTCCTTTCCAGCAGCGGAAAGCCCAATTCCCGTTCCAGTGCCTGAATCTGCTGGGAAATGGCGGACTGAGAAATGAAATTTTTCTCCGCCGCCTCCGAAAAGCTGTTCAGCCGAACCACCGATTGAAAATACCTGAGCTGTTTCAGCATTCTATCTTCCCTGACCGCATGATGATTTCTCTGTTTATTGTAACAGAAAAAGGGGGCGATGGCAAAGAATGGTTCTATAGCAAAACACCCCGGATGTCAGCCGCACATACCACGCTGACATCCGGGGTGCCGTTCTTCTTTTGTCCCACACGGGGGATTCGTCACGGCTTCCGCTCTACAAACTGATCGTCCTGCAGAACGACTGGGATTTTGCTTCGATTGACTCCCAGCTCCGTGTACATTTTTTCCCGCTGGTCGCTCTTCTTTTTTTCTTCCCGGACGAGCCCGATGGCGTTTTTCCGGCCGAGCGCCAGATGCAGATAGCGGCCTATACCATAGATCCAGGCGAAGGGCTTGAGAATGGGATGTCGCTGAACCGCACCCCAGTGATTCATGCCGGAAAGCTGCAAAAGACGGCACCACTCGACGAGCCCGTTATGCCTGCCGAACAGACGGATCACTTTGCCTTCCACATCCATTTGCTTAAAGCCAAAGTTGCCCTGTTCCAGCACATAGTCCATGATCTGGCGGCAGCTTTCGTCGTCGGCATCCCGGCACCATTGCAGGTCGCCCGCCAGGCCGAGGTAGGTCTGACACATTTTGGTCAGCACCTTGGCGAAGTTATCCAGCCCTATGGCCTGCGCCGCCGACTGAAACGCTTCGTTCCAGAACGCATCCGTCAGGCAGGAATGGACGTACATCATCCAGTCGAGAATGTGGCGTAGCCCCAATCCATCCCGGAAATGACCGGCGGCGTGTTCCAGCAGCACAAGACCATTCGCCAGCGGCGACAGCATCGGAAAGCTGCTTCCCGAGCAGGCGCGCCATTCAATGCTCTGCATTTCTTTTTGCAGAAGGTCGTCCATGTACTTCATCGCGTCGACCCGGTCAAATCGGCCGAAGTAGCGGTGCATTTCAAAGCGCGCCTCGCCCTTTTGGAAGGAAATATGCTTGTCGACCGCGTCCTTTTCCTCAAACAGCTCGTAGCCGTTGGCCAGCAGCAGTTCGTAAGTCTGCTCGTCCTTTCCTCTGGGCACCAGAAAATCCACGTCGCCCATAGAGCGCATTTCAGGGGACGGATAGTACACCGCCGCGGCCATGCCCTTGAGGATAACGGTGGGGATCCCGTTTTCCTTCAGCAGGGTCAGAAGCTCGTCCTGATCGTGCAGAAGATGATAAAAATGCAGACCCTGATGCATTGCCAGGCCTTCCCATCGGGTACGCACCTCCGCCGGGATGCTTTCCGGCAGGTCGGTCCCGGCGACAACGCCCAAAACGGCCTGCATCCGCAGCTCCTTCGTTACCGCTTCCCAGTCCGTATCGGCAGGGCAACTAATTTTCTCTCCCCACAGCGCCGAACGCAGCAGAGACAGTACGACCTGACTTATCTGATCCATGCTTTTTCCTCTTTTCGTAATGTCTGAACCGTGATCTTTCCGTCTGCGATCACCATTTGGCGATCTGACAGCGCCAGCGCGGCCGGGCGGTGAGTGATCGCGATGCAGACGCGGCCCGGCAGCGCGTTCAGCCGTTCCAGCACGCGCTGTTCCGTCACCGCGTCCAGCGCGGAGGTCGCTTCATCCAGCAACAGTACCGGCGCGCCGCTGAGCACGGCCCGGGCGATGCTGACCCGCTGCGCCTGACCCTCGGACAGGCCCGCGCCGCTTTCCCCCAGCACCGTATCGAATCCATGCTCCAGCTGAGGCAGATATTCGTCCATGCAGCTGACGAACGCCGCCGTCTCCATGTCCTGCTCCGTCGCGTCGGGCGCGGTCAGCAGCAGGTTTTCCCGCAGTGTGCCGCTGAAAAGCAGATTTCCCTGCGGCACATAGGCGAACAGACCGCGGGTTTCCGCGTTCAGCGGGATTTCTTCCGACCCTGTTCTGAGCAGCAGCCGTCCTGAGGTTGGTTTGTAAATCCCCAGCAGCAGCTTGAGCAGCGTACTTTTGCCGATGCCGGAATTTCCCGTAATGGCGGCAGAACCCTGCAAGGGCAGCCGGAAACACGCGCTGTCAAAGACGGTCGTGTCGTCATAGGCGAAGCACAGCCCCTCCGCCTCAATGCAGGTATCGGCCCCAAAGAGCGTCTGCACGTCTCGTTTTTGAACGGGAACGCCCGAAATTTCTTCCAGCTCCATCAGCCGCTCCGCGCTGGCCAGCATGGCCACATATTGAGGAATATAGCCGGAGAAGTTCAGAATCGGCCCTTCCAACTGGCCGGTCAGCTGCACCACGGCGGTCAGCGTACCGAAGGAAATTTCGCCCTGCATCAGCCGCAGCGCACACCAGACCAGCGCCGCGCCTTCCAGCAGGTAACAGGCCAGATACATGCCCGTGGTGCCCATGATCGAAAACCGCTGCTGCCGCATTTGCAGCTTCCAGCGGCTGTCCAGAATTTTCTTCTCACGGGCTTCCGTTTCCGCTTCCACGCTCATGGCCTGCACCGCCAGCAGCTTTTCCATAATCTCCTGCACGAAGCCGTTGGCCTTTCCGTTGGCCTCCTGCATCTGCTTGTGCAATGTCTTAAGCCGCTGGCGGAAAAAGCCGGTCGCGCCGATAACGACGAGCCCGCAGGCGACTGCCAGCAGGGTAAAGGTCGGCTCCATGGTGGCCATCATCCACACGGCGGAGACCAGCCGGGTCAACAGGGCGGCCACATTGGGGATCAGGGCGATCACGCCGCCGTTGACGGCCTCCACGTCGCTGGTGAGACGGTTGACCAGTTCCCCGCTGTGATAGGCCGATACCGTGGCATAATCGCCGTGCAGCAGCTTGTGCGACAGGCGCGTTTTCCACTCGCGATCCAGCGTGGCCCGCAGCCACCCGCGCAGGTATTGCGCCGAGGCGTACAGCACCATGATCCCCGCGACCACCGCCACCAGCAGCAGCGCGGCCCGCGTCAGCTTTTCCGCCGACCCGCCCTGGGCGCAGTCGATCACCTGCCTAGTGACCATGGCGAACTCCACGCCCAGATAGGCGCGGGCCACTTCCAGCAACGTCAGCAAGATCAGGCCGGGAATATATCTTCGGTTGCGCTCCGCCAGAAAATGAAGCGTCGTTTTATGCTTCACTTTCTTCCATCCCTCCATAACATTTTTTCTTTCAAGGCCAGATAACGCAGATAGGGCTTCCCAAGCACGGAAAAGACGAAATAGACCCACTCCGCCTTTTGCGTTTGCAGGGCGCGCCAGAGCAGGCGGAAGATTCCACGCCCCTGCGCCCCATATGGAGCGACCGGGTGAAAGAGCGCTTCATTAATTTGCAGCTGCATGACCAGCAATTTATCCTGCCGGCTTTTTCCTTTGATGGAGATCAGTTTCAAAAAATAGCTGCAAACTTCCATACAGTAATTTTGAGCCGCCACCTGTAAAGCCTGTGGCTCTGATGCCAGCAATTTTTCCATCAGCTCGAATTTTTTTCGCCGGAACTCGTTTGCATTCAGATGCAGCTTTTTACTGAGCGATATTTGAGATAAATAGGTGTAATGGTACAGACAATCGGGGACCACGCGAACGCGTCGGATGGACGGCAGGTTTTCCAGTACAAACAGCGTGTCTTCTCCATAGGAAAACTTGGACTGAAAATCATATTGAATCACAGTCCTCCGAATCAGCTTATTCCAAACATAAAATGTCAGAAACTCTGCTTTATTCTGGAGAAAAACAGCCAATGCCTGTTTGGATTCAAATTCGGCTTTTTGAATAATGCAAGCATCTGCTGCGACTTTTTCCCCTTTGGGAAGAATTTGATACATACAGATCACCATATCCACATCGGCGGCATTAGCCAGCATCGTCTGCAAAAAGGCCGGGTCATAGCTGTCGTCGCTGTCCAGAAAAGCGATCCATTCTCCCCGGGCCGCCTGCATCGCCGTATTCCGCGCATGGGAAACGCCGGCGTTGGGCGTATGGAACACGCGAATGCGCGCATCCTCCTGCGCGCAGCGGTCGCAGACGGCCCCGCTCCCGTCTGCGGAGCCGTCGTCCACCGCCAGCAGTTCCCAATCGGGGCAGGTTTGGCTTTGCACGCTTCGAATGGCGCGCTCTACCGTCTCCTCCGCGTTATAAACCGGCATGATCACGCTGACGAGCGGGTGTTTTTCTTCCATGACAAACGCCCTTATTCCGCCACGCAGCCGATGTCCGTCAGCGGCTTCAGGAAAGTGTCCACGTCCTTTTCGGCCTGTTCGCGGGAGATACCGTACTTTTTCGCCAGAGAATCCGCCAGCTCGTCCCGTCCGGCTCCCTGCTCCAGCTGCTTCCACAGCTCCACGCCGGTACCGTTCAGTTTGATCAGCCCGTTCAGCCGCGCCGACGCTTCCCCGATGGCCACGACCACCTGATCCTTGCCGACCTTCCGCAGAACAAATCCCTCATTGATTTTCATAACCGTTCCTCCTTCAGTGCTTTGAAGCATTTTCTTTGGTCTTTCCATTCAGAAAAACCAGCTTTCCCGACACGGGCTTCCATGCCTGAAAGCTGCTGATCTGTCAAGGGTAACTGGAATATCGTTTTCCCCATGGCGCGCGCCATGCGCTCCGCTTCCTCGTCGCCCGCTTCGGCAATGGACAGATAGGCGTTCGCCTGTGCCATCAACGGCGCGAGATTCTCCGGCGGGTCTAACAGCTCCACTTCGTCGCAGACGTCGGCCAGCACGATGTCCCGCACCAGCCGATCCTGCCGGGAGCCTGTGCCCGCGATATGCCAGCGCAGCTCCGGCTTTTTCACCTTCCACCGGGCGGCCAGCTGCGGGATTTTCTGCGCGTCGTTGTCGCTGTCCAGACGGCAGACGGCCAGAATATCCGCCGTACCGGCCCCCCATGGTTCCTCCGTTTCCCGAGAAAGCTGCCGGTAATACGCCGTATCCAATGGCAGCGTGATCACTGTACTTTTGGGGGCGAGGGAGGGAAACAGGCGGCCAAAATCCTCGCGGATCGCTTCGCTGGCGCAGAAAATTCCTGTCAGCGCGGCATAGTGCTCGGCAAAGAAGGGGATATCCTCCGGCAGCAGATACTCCTCCGGCAGGTCGCAGAGCCAGACGTACCGCCGCTTGGCATTCAGCCCCTCCAACGCTGCCAGCGCCCAAGGGTGCAGCCCGTCCATGGCCAACGCCGCGTCAAAGGCTTCGACGGGAGGCGGAAGCGTCCTGCGCCACAGGGCATAGCTGCGCTGGGTGTAGGTAGGCGCGTTTTTGTCTTCCGAGCGGGGCTGCAGCGCCGCTTTCAGGTTCGGCTGAACGCAGGTGCAGTCAAACTCCTGCGGAAGCATTTGCGCCAGCAGCTCTGCCGTGGCTCGGTCGTGACGAGCTTCCGCGTCCAACGGCTGGGATGGAATCACCAACGCCAATTTTTCCAACTCGTCCACCTCAATCCTTTTCAAACGCGGACTTTTGGGGCAATACGCGTTCGAACAAATTCTTCAAATAGGCGCGTCTGGAAAGGTAGTCTACAGACCGTTCTCCTTCGTTCAGGCAGACGACGCGGTTTTGGGTGGAAAGAAGCGTTTCCTTGATTTTCTCCTTCTCCAAGTCCAATGAGATTGCCTGCCCGCCCTGACGCACATAGGGCACAAACTGCCCGGAAGCCAGCTGCCAATACCGCATCAACCATTCCGTATGATCTGACCATGTACGGAATTTTTGCTTGCTGGCATAGTTCAGGCGCACACGTGCCTTTTCCCACGCCGCTGCAAACGTGCTTTTCAGATAGGGCTGCGGAAGGTGCGGGCAATCGAAGCCCGGGAAATGGCGCAGGGACGCGGCCAAACAGTTGTCCGCCAGCACCTTGTCCGGGTAGCAGTCGGCGAACCATTGGTCTTTGTGCTGCGTCATGCAGGTCCGCAGGTCGAAGTGCTCATTCAGGCAGGAAATATTATTCCAGAGGATATAGCCGAAATTGTCGGTGCAGACCTCGGTGATGGGCTTGATATGCAGCTGATCGCAGGGTAAACCGTTTTGGAAATATTCCTCCGGGGCTGTTTCATCCAGATAAAAGCAGTCATCATTGGAAAGAATGAACTGCTCCGCCAGTCCGGGAATACGATGGATATTGAGCATAATGGCGCTGGAACTGAACGTGGGCAGATAGGCCCTCGGGATAAACTCGTCGTGCCGCACGATGTGCAGTTTCGGATGTTCCGTGTTCAGCCACGGGGGAAGATGGCCCCACGTGACAAAATGCACCTTGCGGATCCACGGCAGCGCCCGTTCCACGCCGCGGAACCAGTAACGCATCAGCTGCCAGTCGCGATACATCAAAACGCCGCTTTGCAATTCCGTCGGAACATAGCGCTGCCGTTCCTGCTGCCACGTCGGGTCGCTGCCATCCACCCACGGGCATACCAGATCAATTTCCGCCATGCTTCATCCCTTCATAAGCCACAATGGGCGCCTGGCCGTCCAGATTGCAGGTGAGAACGTAAATGGGGACGGTCTCCACGAACTGCTGCAGCAATTCCATATATTTTTCCTGATTTTCCGGCGTGAACCGATGCTGATACTCCCGCAGCAGCTGGGCGAAGGCCAGCGACGAATCCATACGCTGAATGGCGTTGGTTTCTCCGTGCTTGAGGTAACAAAGGCCCTTAAGGGGCACACTGGTATTTACCTGATAGCCCTCCTTGCCGCAGAAAGGTGTACCATAAGCCACAAAACCATCACCATCTTTACGGACGATGGGATTATCTCCATTGATGATGCGTGCCCGATCTGGAAAGGCTTTCAGCCAGAGCCGGGCCTGAGTGGTTTTGCCGTACCCGCTGGGGGCCGTCACCATGTACCCTTCTCCATCCATTTCCAGCAGTACGGCATGGAGCCACAGCGCGCCAAACAACGGCAGCTGGCCGTAAATATTGTGGGGAGCCAGCGAAGCCTCTGCATCTCCCTTTGTGGCTTCTATATGCCCACGCTCCCAAAATAGTTTCAGTCCATAGGCAATTAGCTGCTCGTCAGCTTCTATAACGAGATCCGGCTCCCGGTATGGTTCGCAAAGATAATCCTTACATTTTTGCCTGATCTTGTCGTAGCGGTTGTTGACCTGTATCAATAGTTTGGCGACTTCTATATAAAACATAGGTATACTTTCCTTTTCTTTTATCAAGGGTGGAATCGCGGCAAAGCCGCGATTCCACCAAGTTAACCATCAGGAATCAACGTGGCTTGGACGCCACGCTGGTGCCACCACATAGTCGTTTTCGAAATCGACAACGACCGCCACAGGAGCTTCATACTTCATGGTCAGGTTCCTCCTTTCCGATAGAATGTTTATGTACACTGCTCAGAGGGCCGAGCAGGATACACCGAAGGGGTGGGGATGAGCTACTTCCGCAAAATGTGGTAAATCTTCTTTATCAGCGGCAGCAGCGGGGCCATGGCGACCCAGCACCGGGAAAACAGCCGGTAGCCGAGGTTCGTTGCGGCCACGTAGCGCTGTCCCCGGTAAAAGCCCTGCATCACGCCGAAAATATCCCGGCGCGGCACGGTTTCCGTATAGTTGCTGTTATCACCGCGGATAAGGGTATCTTCGCCCCGGAACCCGACGACCCGGTGCATGATGGCCTGTCCCTCCCGCCGGTACAGCGCCACGTCATATTTGCGTATCTTCTCCGGCGGAACAAACACAGCACTGTCTATGTTCGGCCTTATCAGCGGCTTCATGCTGCCGCTGATGGGGGAACAGACGGTGTAGCCATTTTGCTGCAGGCTTTGTTCATGGGTCATTTTGAAAACAGACGCTTCCACGATTGAATCTCCTTTGAGGCGTCCCGAGATGTCTGAGCAGGACGCGCGCTAAAAAAACAATGTAGCATTCTACTTCAAACGCCTTTATTCCTGCTTTTGGGCATATCCGAAGAAGCGCGCTGTATCTGCCTTTGAGCCGTCTGCGAGCTTTGTCCGTGTCCTTTCCCGTCCGCCGCGGGAAGGGGGTTCGTTGATTCTTCTTCCTTTTCCTGCGTCCGATGTTGCTCGTCAATGAAGTCCAGCAATTCTTTGCTTTGGCTGGACGCCTTGCGGAAGAACAGAAAGCCGCTGTCCCGCAGCCTCGGCCAGTCCTTCTTTTCCGTAAAAAGGGTAACGTCCGCCGGGTACTCAAAATAGGTGAGGTTTTCAAAGTCCGTCAAATGCGGGCTTGCGACGGCCTTGCCCTTGGGCGTATGCGCTGCAAACGGCGAATTGTAAACGATCGTGTGGAAATAAGCCTCATCCGGCGCGTACATGGTGCGAAAATACCGGTTAAAGCCCGGATTTTCATCATGAAAGCGCACCAGATATTCCGCCAGCTTTCTCGTCACGCCAAACTGGGCGCAGCCCTGATAAATGTCCATTTTTTCGCCCGCCTGATTTCTGACGTAGTTCTTTTTCCAATGAGGAATGCGACCCGATCTCAAAAAAAGAACGGAATTGGCTTTGTGCCAGATTTTGGCCCACAGCTTTGTTTTCGAATCCAGAAACCAGTACAGCGAATACTTATGGGTCTCATGGGGATCGGCACATTGGGAAATGTTCTGCGCAAGAAGAAATTCCGTTTCGGCTTTTTCCTCCAGAAAGGCGTGGATTTCCCGATTCGTTCTGATCGGGTAATCCAGCCCCTGCAGAAGCACGAAACGGTCAAACGGCTGTCCTTCCCATAAAAGGGCGGCTCTGAGCAGCTGAACGGTCGCTTCGACGGCGGAATATCCTCCCCAATAGACCGGGATCCTCTGGCACAAAAAATGCGCCTGCGGCACGTCTTTCAGCGTCTGCTCGAAGGGCGCTGCGTCGCACTTGCCATCTACATGAATAAACGCTTCGTCATCCGTGCCGCCGGTAATTTTTTTCATCAGCCGCCGAATGTGCTCGGGGTCTGTATGGCAGAGAATGATATAGGCAATCCTCATCCGTTTCTCCTTTGGTTTTCAGACATTCGGAATGCCCTTTAATTCATTCTGAACGTAATCGGTGGTCAGAAGCTTCCGCACCGTCCCCTCCACATCCAGACGGGTGGTGTTGTGGCTGGTGTAGGCTTCGTCGGCCATCGTATGCACCTCGCCCTTTACCACGAACTTGTCATAGTTCAGGTCGCGGTTATCCGCCGCCACCCGGAAATAGCGCCCCATATCCTGACTGCGCAAGCGTTCTTCCCGGGTCATCAACGTCTCGAACAGCTTTTCCCCATGGCGTGTGCCGATCAGTTGGGTGTCCGTGTCCCCAAAGAGCCGCTGGACGGCCTTGGCCAGATCGCCGATGGTGGACGCGTCCGCCTTCTGAATGAACAGGTCGCCGGGGTTCGCGTTCTGGAAGGCGAACATCACCAGCTCCACCGCTTCATCCAGATTCATCAGAAAACGGGTCATATTGGGGTCGGTGATGGTGATGGGCCTGCCCGCCTTGATCTGCTCGATGAACAGCGGAATGACGCTGCCGCGGCTGCACATCACATTGCCGTAGCGGGTACAGCAGATGGTCGTGCCTCCGCCCTCCGCCGCCATGCGGGCATTGGCGTAGATCACGCGCTCCATCATGGCCTTGGAAATGCCCATCGCGTTAATAGGGTAAGCGGCTTTGTCCGTGGACAGGCAAACTACGCGCTTCACCCCCGCGTCGATAGCGGCGTGAAGAACATTGTCCGTTCCGACAATGTTGGTCTGAACCGCCTGCATCGGAAAAAATTCGCAGGACGGCACCTGCTTCAGGGCCGCCGCGTGAAAAATGTAGTCAACACCCGGCATCGCGTCTCGGATGGACTGGGGGCTGCGCACATCGCCGATGTAGAACTTCACCTTTTTCGCGTTCTCCGGGTGGTTCGCCTGAAGGGCATGGCGCATATCGTCCTGTTTTTTCTCGTCGCGGGAGAAGATGCGAATCTCCTTCAGGTCAGAGTCCAGAAAATGCTTCAGAACCGTAGAACCGAACGACCCCGTACCGCCGGTAATCATAAGGGTGGCGTTATCAAATGCAGACATTTCTTTCTCCTTTTCAAAAAACATTCCTGAGAAGAATCGCGTCCAGCATCAGTCTGACATTGGGCCGCAGATCTTTGATCAGCGCCGGAAATACCAGAATGGTGCTGATCTGCGTCAGCAAAGACGCCAGCGCGGCGCCGGACGCGCCCCACGGCGGGATCATCAGCGCATTCAGCAATACATTGGCGAGGGCCGCTCCCATATACAGGTATTTGAGATAATTCTGCTTGCCATAGGAAACGATCCACGCATTTCTGGCGACCCCCAGATAGGAAAAGGCGACGTACCAGGTAATGATCCTCAAAGGGGCGGCCGCCGGCGCGTACGTCTCTCCGTACAGAAACACAACGATGGGAGAGGCAAAGATCGAAAACAGCAGCGAGACACTCACCGACGCGTAAAACACGATAGCGTAGAGCTGCTTATTCTTCCGCTCAAATCCCTCCTTATTTTCAAAGGACTGCAGAATGACGGGGTAAGACGAATCGATCAGCGCCGTCAGCAAAAACACCCAGGTGTTGCACAGGGAAACCGCCGTCGAATAGAAGCCGACTTCCGCTTCATTCATCACCTGCTTCAGCATGAATTTATCGGTGCTGTCATAAATCGACACCATCAGGCCCGCCAGAATAAAATGCCGGCTGCTGCCTAGCAGTTCTTTGGCTTTTCGGAGGGAGCAGGAAAACTGCGGGCCATGCTGTTTTTTATACAGGGCCAGCAGCACCATGGCGGCAACCAGATAATCAATGGACGTGGACACGGCGAACCATTCCACGCTCTTTCCCGTAAAAAGAAGCCAGACTTTATAGGCCGAGACGACGGTGTAGGAGATTGCAGTAGCGATGGCGGCATATTTGGACTGCAATTTGCACTGGAACCAGTAGTTAAGCGTGTCCATCACCTGAAAGAGAACGCCGACCCCGCAAAGTGCCACGACCCAATGGGTCGTGGTCTCTCCCCGATCCACGATCAGCGTGATGCACACCATCATGACCAGCGACAGCGCGCTGGAGATCGCCCGCAGAACAATCGCGGAGCCTATGGTTTCCCCTTCTTCTTCCGGGTGATCGACAAAATTTTTGACGATCACGGAATTAATTCCCAGGGTGCAGAAAGAAGAGAAAAACGCCGTATAGGTGGCCGCATAGTTGATCAGCCCATAGTTGCCCGGCCCCAGATACCGCGCCGTCAGCAGGCCCACGACAAACGCCAGCGCCATATGATAAACGCGCCCGCCGATCAGCCAGCCGGCATTTTTCGTCACTTTACTTTTCAGGATCTTCTGAATCTTCATCGTCAAGCTTCCGAATCATTTTTGCTGGTACGCCTCCCACCAGCGTATTGGGAGGCACGTCTTTGACCACACAGGCGCAGCCCGCGACCACGCTGCCGCTTCCGATCGTCGTATTTCCAAGGATGGTAACGCGGCCGCCGATCCAAACGCCGTTCCCTACTTTCTGGTGAAACACAAGGCCTTCGCCCGCCCGCCTTTCCGACGTTCCGATCTGGTGCCCTCCCGTCTGAAAGGTGACTTCCGGCCCAATATCGCAGTTGTCACCGATTTCCACCGTGCCGTTCCCATTGATTTTCAGATTTTTCCCGAGCCAGCAGTTCCGCCCTACCTTCAATTTTGCATAGCATTCCATCGGCCCGACGACTTTGGTTCCTTCTCCAATGGAATATCCAATCGAGTTGAGCCATCTTCTTTTTGTTTCAAAGAAGCAGGGTCTTGTTCCGGTCAGTACGTGATTCACTAGAAAGAGAGCCGTTCTTCTTTTCAGGGAGCGAATCGGATGCATACGCTTTCCACCTTTAATGTTGATACCAGTCGTTTTTCAAAATCGCCGCTTTACTGCACGGGCCGTCCCTGAACAACGAATCTGTATTTTCGTTTTTGAGCAGTTTCTCTGCCAAGGTCAAAAAACGTTCCGCGGCAGTCTCGGCGTTCCACAGGTTTATCATGGTTTCATACGCATTTTCAGCGATTTTTTTTCGAAATGCCCCATCCTCCAAAAGTCTCAATACCTGTTTTTCCAAGTCCAACTGATTTCCGTTTTCATAGATCAGCCCATTCTCTCCATTTTTGATCAGGAACGGCACAGAACCGATGGCATGGCTTGCCACCACGGCGCAGCCGCTATTCATGGACTCGTTCAGGACGGCTCCCCAGCCCTCGTTGAAGTCGCTGGTAAACAGGTAAATATCTGCTTTTTCCATATGCCTGCGCACTTCTTCCGGCGGCATCGCGCCCAGCATTTCCACGCAATCCTCCAAGCCTTTCTCCAGAATCATGCCGCGAAGCTGCATCTCCATTTCCCCGTTGCCGATCATGCTCATGCTGAAGGAATATCCTTTTCCCTTCAGGGACGCCGCCAGCTGAACAGCCGCTTCCGGGTGCTTCCATCCGATCAGCCTGCCGGCCCACAGGATGGAAATCCGGGAGTGTTCCTCTCCGACCGATGCAGCCGACTGCTTTTTCTCCATCAATTCGGCCACATCGTATCGTTTGACTTCCGGGAAATATCCCCACTTGTAAGTTCGGCCGACATAGTTATGGAAGATCGCCGCATCCGCAGGCGTATAAGCGCTTGCGCACAGCATATACAGCGGATAGCGCTGAAAACGGCCGTGATGGAGCCAAGCCCCTGCCGCCGCGTGCGGAAGATTTTGCAAAGTCAACCCTGTCTTGTAAAACCGTTCCGCGTATTTGAAGGTGAGTTTTTTCGTTTTCAGACGCGGTATAATATAGTTGTCACTAGCTGAACCTAAAATGACAATCTCTGCATCCACCGCTATTTTTTTAGCCTTTTTCTCGCTTTCATTGCTTTCATATGTGCGGAAAACATAGTTTTCCCTTATCGGTTCCCAGCCCATGTCCAATCGTTCTTTTTCCATCGGCATTGTTTCCATAAAAATGAAATTTTTGCCTATTTTTTGCTTCATTGCATCGCAAAAAGGTTTCTGATGATGAGATATATAATTTGAAATAAAAACAAGTTTCACTGTAAGTACTCCGTTCTATTTATATATAGCTCACCATTCATAAGTCCAATGACGACCAAAGGCAAATAAAAAATATATGGATTTGCTTCGATAACAGGCTCAACAAAAAACATGGCTGCTATTCCTATCATTGAAAATGCGAGAGCGTGACGATCCTCGCTTTTGATTGTGCTTTGTTTTGCGTACAGAAACACAGTTCTAACGGAGAGCAGCGTGAAAAGGCCAAATGAGATAAACGGTATAATTCCACCTCTCCTAAAAATATCCAGCCATGTATTATGCACATATCCTTTATTTTTGTATAAGACAGCTCTATTTCCTCCAAACGGGTATTTCCATGCATCTCCAAAAATAAAGCTGCTCCATATTTTTGTTCGATCCTGTCCTTCACCGTTTGCACCTGTTAAGCGAGCATAAAATGTTGTGTTCTGCAGAAATGATCTAATTCCGCCTAAGTCTGTTATCCACGCAACAAGAATGACTCCGATTGCAGCCCCCGTTCCGAAAAGAAAGGAAATTTTTGTTTTTTTCGTTGTGCTCGAATCAAGTAAAATTGAGACAATACCACCCATTAAAACAATTACAGCTGCCAAAATCAATGTACGATTTTGATAAAGTAATGTTGCGAAGGCCGAAATCAGTATCACGATTACACTGAATATTTTTTTCTTTCTTATATTTTGTGTAAGCAACACTCCGATAGCATAAAACACCAACGGTGAGTAATACAGAGCCGCCGTCGTAACAGAAATAATCCGCCCCTGCCAAAAATCATATGCCTGCCTATAATTGTTGTTAAAATTTATTCCAAACTGCGCCATCGAAGCAATTAAGTTCAGTACTCCGTGAATAAAAAAGCCGATAAACAGCAATTTAGAGATTTTTATTGAGGATGCATCCTTTTTTAGTCTTAGTATGTTAAAGCCTAATACGTAGCACCCCCACGGGGCAATCGCATATTTGATAATTGCATCGACCGTAACTCCTTCAAAATAAAAGATGCTCAGCCCATACGCTGCGGAGAATAGGAGCATTAACAATGCCATTCTATCAAGCTTTACTTCTTTTCCACAAAAACCAAACAAAAGCAAAAGAAGCAAAGACAGGATAATTCCCGATAAATCAAAAAAATCCAATGCAAACAGCATCATCAATGGAATGAACAGATCTGTGCATCTAATCGATAATTTCGTTTCTTTCACGCTAGTTCCTTCTTTATTACTTACACGATGGAATCATCGAATGATAAAGTTCCAAGTACTCATTATATCGATCCCGTGCTTCATATCGTTTGTGAGTCCTTTCTCTTATCACATTCCGATCTAATTTCATCATAGAATCGATCAGCTCCAAGGCAGCACGGTAATCCCCCTGTTCCACAACGCTTCCCGTCTGATATGCGATACTTTCCGGGCTCCCGCCAGTTCGGTATGTAACAACCGGGGTTCCGCAGGCCATCGCCTCCAAATTAACGGTTGGAAAATTATCTTCATAGGTAAAATTGAAAAACACATCAGCCGCACTATAGATTTCTGCAAGTTCTTCCGCGCTGTTTGTTTTTTTGATCGTGATGATACTTTTAGGAAGTTCTTTTGTCTGCTTCTCGTTCACGCCGACCATAATAAGACGCTGATTGTCTGATAATTCTCCGGCAAGCCGGATAAAATCATTGAACCCCTTTCGTTCACCCCATTCACTCGCCACGCCTAAAATAAGAGTTTCGTCTTTCAAACCATATTTCTTTCTAAATAAAGTTCTTGTTCGGGGATAAAATTTTGACAAATCAATTCCGTTATGGATTACTTTTACGGGGTACTCCTTGAGAAAACTTTCTTTTACAAGACCCGCCATCCATTGAGAAGGCGTCACGATCACCAAATTTTCTAATCCAGTAAAGTTCTTCTTTTTCTTTAAATAATTTTCTTTTACATTCCCTTTTGTATAGCAGCATGGATAGCACTGTAACTGCGGACAACTCATGCATTGTACTTTCCACTGTCTGCAACCTGCTACCACAAAATGTGTACAATGTCCTGTCATTGGCCAACAATCATGAAACGTCCACACCAGCGGAATGTTTTTTTCTTTTAAAAACGAAAAAAACATTCCATAATTCAAGTAATGACCATGAAGATTATGAAGATGTATAACATCCGGCCTATACTTTTCGATTGTGCTGATCAAACGTTTTGTTCCAAAGAAGGAATAACCGCCTTCGTTATCTGTAAATCTGGAAAGTATATTATGAACGCAGTATTCAACCCTTGATTCCATCAAAATCGTATCATTGGGTACAGCATTCAACATCGGTTTCAGGCCGTATGCAATTTTTCCAGAGTGGCCGTTTTCTTTTAGACAAAACAGCAGGTCGGTTACGATCCGCCCTGTACTTCCTCGCCCACAAACCGTGTTAACCTGCAATACCTTCATCCAAAGTTTCCCCCGTTTTATGGTTGCTGCCAATAACCCGTTCCAGCCATTGATAAAGCTTTTTCGAATTGACCTCCGGGTCATGATTTCGAGCGGCTAACGCTCTTGCGTTGCCCATGATCTGCTCCCGCAGCTTTGCGTTTGACAGGATTTCTGTCAGTCCTTCCGCAAGCCTGTCCGGCTGCGTGATCACATATGCGGCATCGTTTTCCTTCAGGTAGTCGATCGAGGCAATCCCCTCCGGCCCATACGCCAGCAGGCACGGGCCATACATCAGGGACTCTGCGATCTTGGTCGATACAGAAAAACGAACCAGCTCCATCATGGCAGAGTCAAAAGACTCTGTGTGGATCACCATCAGACTGCTGCTCATAATCTGGGGAATCTGTTCTGCCGAAACAGCTCCATGAAAGCAGATCCCGCGGGCATTCTTTAACGGCTCAATGAATTGCGCTTCCTGTGAACCCGAATACACATCTATCACGTTCGGAAAACCATCCCTCTTTACCTCCGAAAGTGCTTTTCCCATCTCCAGCAGTGACTGATAACGTCCGCAGCTCAAATTGCCAATATAGGAAAGGTGGCTGGCGGCAGGGTCAAGCGTCAGTTTCCGTTTGTCCGCGGACGTATGCAACGTAAAGCAGCTTTTTTGAAAGAGAGAACTATAGGCCTTGTTCATCTCATCGCAAATCGTAAAAACAGCCGCGCAATCCTGCATCGTCTTCCGAACTGCCTTCATAAAATGCCTTTGGCGAATATTTCCCAGAAATTCTCCCTGATTTCGATTGTGAATAAAGAAATCATCCATGCATACCATAACCAGCGGCCGGTGTAAATACTGTGCAATTTCATCCGCTACCCGATAGGCAAACGCGCCGTCCCCCGGAGCTATAAAGATCACATCCGGGTCGATCTGCTTGAGCCAGCCTAAAAGCTTCTCATTTTTCCAATGGCTGCATTTCCAAACGGCGTCTCGGGCCAACAGCATCCACGCCTTATGCGCCGCCCCCATCTTGTACGCTCCGTCAGTTTGGCCTTTGTCGAATGCAGCTTTTTCCGCGGACTGAACCGTCCTTTTGTCAAAGGAGGTTCCCCGGACGCTGCGATTCCAAATCGACTTCATCACATCCGCGTCTGAAAAACGATAATAACGTTCGCAGACCTCCGCATTTTCAGGCGTTCCCTGCCGCAAAAACAACTGAGCAATATTGCCGGAAGGGAAACCCTTAAAGTATCCCATCAATGTTTTGCCCATGTTATTCGTGCTGCTCAGAACCGGCTGGCTCACAATTAAAACTTTCATTTCAACACTTCACAAAAAAATCGTCTACATCCATATCAACTTTTCTCATAATCAAATACTTGCTATTCAAGGCCTCGGCATAATCTTTTTGGGTTAAAATGTCCGGGCTGTTGGCTCCTTTTTGAAAACGCACATATGTCAGGAAATCTGTGTTTTCATTAGCATAGGGCGACAACATGACCAGCGTATGAAAAAAAGATTCATCCGGGCAAACGGCATTCCTATAAAAATTGTAATACTCTTCATGTTTTTCCAGATATTCTTTCATCCATTCAACCGTTTCACGATTCAGCGCCCACCATGCGCTTCCAAAGTAAAATTTACATTCAAGTTGATGGCGCAGAAAAATCTTCCAAGTTTTATTATATCCTCCCGTGATTTCAACATAAGCTCTCTTTACGACTTTCTGCCATAATTTTCTGCCGATTATTCCTAAAGGAAAATACAGCTCGTTTCTTTTATCCAAGCTGTTTCTCTGTTTGGTTCCGTGATTTGTGCTATTCCAGAACTGAACAAAATTAGAACCCTTATGATTCTCAAAAAAATCTACGATTTTTTCTACTGCAACCAGCGGCCAGTCTTGCCCGCTGATCAGCCAATAATAGTCGTATTTTTCCGTGGAATATGCCGCCGTCAAAAGGTTTAAGGTTGCTGTAACCTGTGAAATCTGCGCCCATTCCACGGATACACGCTCGCTTTCTGGGAGCACATACACGTTTTTCCTTTTGATGATCTGATCGGCAAATTTCTGCTTTTTGTCAATATGAACAAAGCAATCCACGCTGGGATGATCCAGTCTTTCCAGCAGTCGATTGATCTGTTCGGGATTTTTATGACATTGAATCAAGATTGCTAACTTCATATTTTTCTTCCTTCTAAATAAAATGATATCTGTCAGGAAAGGTCACAAATAGTACTTAACAACGCCGTTTACCGCGTATCTCACAAATGCCCACACACTTGCAGCCAGATTGAGCTTCAGTGCTTTTCGGTATATGTTCCACCGTTCCTTCGCCGCATTTCCTTTTTGACTGGATCTGGAACCCGTCACCTGCCGGTAGTGCATCAGCACCTTCTGGTCGCCACATGCGGTCGGACAAATTTGAAGCAGTTCCATCCACAAAACATAATCTTCGTGATAAAATTCCGCCTTGAAGGGATGGGCCTGCATCAATTCCGTCTTGATAAAGCTCGTTGAGCAGCTGATAACGCTGGACGCAAGCATCTTGTGAAAGTTTGTCTGCTGCGGTACAATAAACGGCTTTTTGATCGAATGATTCTGTTCGTCTATAAAATCATAGGAGCAGTACACAATGTCCGCTCCCTTTTGTGCGAGAGCAAGCTGACGTTCCAGTTTGTCCTCCGTCCACAAATCGTCATTATCCAGAAGCGCGATATACTCGCCTTTGGCCTCCGCGATTCCTGCGTTTCGCGCATTCGCTACACCAACATTGTGCGCCAATGCAATGATTCGAATGCGGTTGTCGCATTGCGCTTTCTGCTGAATCAACTGCAGAGAATCATCCGTGGAGCAGTCATCTACTACCAGTAGTTCGAAGTTTGGATACGTCTGGCATAGCACACTGTCGATCGCCTGTTCCACAAAAGAACGTCCGTTATAATTGGGCATCACGACAGTGATAAGCGGCTGCTTTGCGACCACCATCTTCTCTCCACAAAATTCTTCACCATGCATAAACGATCTACGCCGACTTTTTCTCCGCCACCCCGGCCTTCGCTGCCGTCACCTGACCGAGCTGTACGCCTGCCGTGCGCTCCTTCATGAACATAATTTTCACAGTGGCGAAGATGAGCTTCAGGTCTTCGCCGAGGGACATATTGTTGATATACATCAAATCCATTTTGAGCTTGTCCCGGGGCTCCGTGTTGTAGCGCCCGTAGACCTGCGCCGTGCCGGTCAGGCCGGCTTTTACCTGCAGACGCAGACTGAACGCGGGCATTTCCTGTTCATACTGGGCAGCGATTTCCGGGCGTTCCGGGCGCGGGCCCACGATGCTCATGTCGCCCCGCAGAATGTTCCACAGCTGGGGAAGCTCGTCAAAATGAACCGTCCGTATGATACGGCCGACCGGGGTAATGCGGCTGTCCTGATCGGCGGCAAGACGGGCCACCCCGTCCTTTTCCGCGTCCACGCGCATGGAACGGAATTTCAGGATTTCGAAGGGCTTTCCGTCTTTGGTCAGGCGAACCTGCCGATAGATCACAGGGCCGCTGTCATATGCCTTAATGGCAATCGCCGTTATCAGCATCACCGGGCTGGCAATCACCAGTCCCAGAGCCGCCAGCAGTGCATCCAGTGTGCGCTTGGCAAAGGCGTATTCCGGGCGCAGCACGGCGCGTCTGGCGCTCATGATGGGGATGCTGAAGGATTGCAGATGCTTTGCGCCCGCAATGATCACGTCTCCTGTGTGAGGGATAAAGTAGCAGTCGATGTCCTTGTCAATACACGCCTTCACGATTCCGTTCCGCAGGGTGGCCTCAATGCCGGAAACGATCACCGCCTGATAATCGTTCAGCTTCGGCAGAATTTCGTAGATCGTTCCGGGGGATTTCATCTTTTTCTGTACGTCAAAACGGTTCTCAAAGGACACAATTTCGTTCAGCTTTTCAAAATCATCGTCCGTTTCGTAGAGTACCAGCGTTTTCATCGGCGGATGCAGCCGGAAATACAGCTTGTTGGCCCAAAGACACCAGGCGGCGCTGACGATCGTCTGTCCGCAGAAGGCGGCAAGCACCGGCCAGACGGGCAGCAGCCGCAGCCGAATCAGGCAGGCAAACAGATAGGTAATGGCGCTGCTGAACAGGTTAGCCAGCGTTTGGGCATAAAAGACTTCTCCCGCCCGATACATTCCGATCTTGTAAGCGTTATAAGTCCGAAACAGAAAAATGGAGAACACCATATAACAGGCGCAAATCGCCAGACTCATGGTTTGCGCATCGGGCGTATCAATCAGCGGCGCGCACCACAGAAGCCACGCCGTCATCACGATCCCGGTATTCAGCACAAAATGCACAAGACTTATGCATCTCATTTGAATGGATCTACGCATCTTGATCATATGGGAATCACACACTCTCTTTTCTGCTTTGTTGAAGGAAGATCATCGGAGAAGGATGATGCAGATATGATTTGAAAAGATAACCGATCAGAAAAATCGGACAAGACGGTCGGCGTATTCTTCGCCAAAACGATGGGAAAGAGTGGAATAAACGCTTTTCATGCGCGTTTTGCGGGTCTGGCAGTTGTGGCTGTCACTGGCCACAATATCGATCATTTCGTCTCGAAACCACTTGTGCAGCCGCAGGTTTTGAAGCGGCCCCATTCCGTCAAGGACGGTGCTGCAGTTGACCTGACAGAGAACGTTGCTTTGCCGTTTGAGGCGGTACAGCCGGGAAAAGGTCAACGCTCTATACCGTTCCACATGGGCCAGAACGGGAACGTAGCCGTTTCGTTCCAGCAGTTCAACGGCTGCGGCAATCTCTGAATAAGAGATTGCCGGAGAAAATTCAATCAGAACATTCCGCGTAGAGCCAAGCGTCGGCAGCGGATGGCAGGTCATATACTGCTCCAACGCCGGGGTGTACAGAATTTCCGCCCCGGCCCAGAGGTTCATGGCATAGCTGCGGAGCTGGCAATAGTCGCGTGCCTCGGCCAGACGCCGCTCAAAGAGCGCTTCGTCAAACGGATGAACGCCGGGCGTCCTATGGGGAGTGGCGACCAGCGTGGTCACATCGTCCTGCCATGCTGCATCCAGCATCGCCTTCATTTCCTCCTGCGTCTTCGCGCCGTCATCCACGCCATAGACGAAGTGAGAATGAACGTCTGCAAATTTCATCATTTTGTTCTGGAAACAGCTTACTTTCCGCGACGAGTCGTCTTATCATACGCATTGTAGCCATAAGAATAATAAGACTTGTAATAATACTTCTTGCTGAGATAGTTATCGAACTTCACCATGTTCAGCACGGTGCCCAAAATGGGGCACCCTGTCTGTTCCAGTTGTTCTTTGACTTTAACCAATTCCTGCCGGCGAACCCCGTCGTAATTCACCACGATCAGCGTTCCATCGCAGGATTTGGCGATTTCTGCCGCATCAATGATCGCTCCCAGCGGCGGAGCGTCCACGATCACATAATCCGCCCTTTTGGCAAGACTGTCCAGCAGCTCGTCAAGCCGGGGCGAAACCAGCAGCTGCAGGGAATTGGACACTTCCCGCCCCACCGGGATCATATAGGCTCCCGGAATGTTGGTCGAATAGACGATCTCATTTTCGGAAGCCATCCCCGCCAGATAATGGGCCAGCCCGGACGGCTTCTCCTGCTGAAACTGCACTCCGTATTTCGAACCGATCATGCTGCGGCGCAGGTCCGCGTCCACCAGCACGACCGTTTTTCCCAGCTTTGCCATCGTCCGCATGATGTTCATGGAAAGAAAGGTTTTGCCTTCCGACGCGTGGCAGCTGGTCAGCATGATTTTCTTTACATTTTCGCCTGCAAAGGATAGATTGGTGCACAGCGTATTCACCGCTTCGCTGCAGGCATAGCTAAGGGGCGGAAAGTGCCGGATGGTCAATGCGTTCATGCTTTTTTCCTTGCCGCCCTTTCGTTTTTATTTTTTCTGCCGTCAGCTTCGTTTTCAATCGGAACGACGGCCAACGTTGCCAGACCGGTGTATTTGCGGATGTCGTCCGCCGTTTTATAGGTATCGTCGGTGAACGTGCGAATGGTCACAATACCGGCTCCCAGTACGAAGCCGAGCAGGAAACCAAGCATGATGTTCTTTGTCTTATTCGGCCCCACGGGATTTGTGGGAACGAGTGCAGTCGACATAATGTTGGGCTTGTCCGTCGCCATGGTATCCGCGATATATTGGCTGGCTACCTTCGCATATTCATTGGCAATGGCGGCGGCTTCCTCGGGGGAAGGAGAGGTCACGGTAATATCCAGCATACGCGTGCCGCTGTCGTTCACCACGGAGAGCATCTTTCGCATCTGGGCATAACTGTAGGGAAGGTTCAAATTGGAAATGACTTCCTCGTGAACCTCCCACATTTTGAACACTTTGATATAGTCGCTGGTCAGCGCGGTGCCGATCTGCAGATCGGACATATTGATGGCCGAATCCTTGCGGCTCAAGACGTAGATTGTGGAAGTCGCCTGATACGTGGGCGTGATGCAAAACACGGTGTAAGCACCGAATGCAACGGCAAACACCAGCGCAAGGCACAGGATCAGCTTCCAGCTGCCCAGCAGACGATACATCAATTCGACCAGATCGATCGTTGCAGCGTTTTCCGTTGGCTGCGCCGATGATGCGGCAGAGAGTCTGTTCCGTTTCTCTTGCTGATCTGCCATCTTCCGTTTCTCCGTTCTGCTCCAAAAATAGCGGTGCAGGGAAAGCGGCGGATCACACTTTCCCCGCGAACCGCGTCAGCCGCTTACTTTCGCAAGCAGCAAAACGCCTTTCTCAATCGCCGAAGCGGCCTCGGGATTTCTTTTGTCCGAACCTCCCGGCGGCTTTCGCCCGGCTTCAAAAAGCGGCGCGGGGAAAATGGCGGATCACATTTTCCCCGCAAGCCACGTCAGTCGCTCACGATTGCGAGCAACGCAACGCCTTCCTGAATGGCCAGCACGGTTTCGGGATCCAGTTCCGTCTGAATACCGGCAACCGCTTCTTCCGACTCGGGCGCAATGCCGACGCCCTCAAACGCTTTCCAGGAGACCGTGTTGGTTCCGTCCGCGTTTTCCGTTACCATGCCGATCATTACGGCCACTTTTTCGTCCACTTCATAGGGCGTAGCAAGCCAGATTTTGGTCGTCACGGTTCCATAGGCAATGTCGTAACCACCGGCAATGATGGGCACATATTCGAACACGTTCAGTTCGTCAGCGCCAACGATAGACTTCAAATCCAGTTCTTCTCCGAAGTAGGCTTCGACGCTTTCCGCCACAGCCAGCTTGGCAATCTCTTCCGTGCAGATTTCCACACGTTCCTGATTGTTCGTCTCATCCGCCGTGACAATGCGGATGTAGAAGCCGGAATCTTCCGGGTCTTTCTCGGGGTCCGCCTCAATCCACTGCAGATCGGCCGTCGTCTTGCTGGGAACGCTCTCCGCCAGCGCGGCAACGGAGGTCAGGCACAGCAGAAGGGCAAGCATCATGCACGTAAACTTTTTCATACGAATCATCCTTCCTTTTTCGGCGTTGGGCTGAGCCGCACCATTTATCGCAAATGTCCTTGAGGACACTTACTTCGCTTCTTCATAAAACAAATCGAGCACCGCTTCATACAGCGAAGCTTCATCAGCGTAGAACTGCATAAATCCGTCGCTGCCGACCCTGTGTTCGCCGGAAATCTCCAACGGTTCGGATCGAATGTAATCCTTGACCGTCCACGCGGTATTAATCAGTCGACCCCGGCTCATGCTGGTAGTCAGGTAGGGGGACAGCGCGTCAAAAAGAACCCCCGAGAAATTCTGATCGCTTTGCAGCCGCGTATCCAGCTGCGCAAACAGCTTAGCCATATACTGTTCCTGACGTGCCATACGGGCTTCGTTCGTGCCGATTTCAAGGTTCCTGCGGCTTCGCACGTAGATTTCCGCCTGATCGCCATGCAGCGTTATCGTTGCACCCTGCGCCATTTCCGAATCCAGTGTGGAGAAATCATCCTCCAACGTCACCGTTACACCGCCAGCCATATCGTTCAGCGTGGCAATGCCGTCCAGATTCATCGCCAGATAGAAATCCACCGACGCCCCCAGCAGCAAGTTGGAGACGGCTTCCACGGTCAGCTCGCAGCTTTCCGCCTTTCCGTCGCCAAAGCCGTGGGAAAGCGAGAGCTGTGCCGTACGCACACCCGAGCGGTTTCCCAGCACGCCCAGCACCGTAATGGGGGTCATGGTGTCGCGGTCGATGGGCAGCCGCTTTACCGTTTTGCCAACGTCGTCGATCACCAGCAACTGCAGGAAGTCCGCCTGTCCGCCGGTTTCGCCGCTGTCACGATCAACGCCCATCAGCAAAATCGAAGTCAGGCCATTTCGCTGCCGGTAGACCGTGCCGTTATACGTCACCGTCGTATCGCTTGCCTTGCGATCCTGATAGTTGCCGCGGGGTTCCGGGTTTCTGGAGCGTTCCTCCAGCCACCGTCCCCCTCGATAAAGCCCCGCCATAACGACGACAGCCAACAGCAGAATACAAATCGCCTTCCATTTTGCCCCAGGCTCTTTGCCATTCCGTCCCAAGCGTATGCCTCCCGGTTTACTGAATGGATTCGATCAGCTCGAATCCCAACCACACGGAAATTTCCTTCCCGTAAAAGGAAAGGACAACTTGACCGCTCTTGCCGCGTTTATCCACCTGCTTGATTTTGCCTTCCATGTCCTTCAGCGGCCCGGAAATGATTCGGATTCGGTCGTTTTCTTTATATGCCTGTGAAAAACCCAACAGCCCATCATACTGGAAAAGCCATTTAACGAACCGTTCATCCTCGCCCTGCAGCTGCCACATACCATCATCCGTAGACAAAATCCGTATGATATTTTGTCTCGGAAATTCGACGGACGGTTCCATGGTTGAAGGAGCCTCAAAAAAGACATAACTGGGAAGAAGAATCGCTTCTTCCTGTGTTTTGACCTTTTTGCACGTCCGATACTTCAGTTGACGCATGGCGGTAGCGCGCACGTCTGGACAGCTGGTTTGAATCTGATCGACGATGCTTTGTTCCTTGCCGGTGATGCAGAAAAGACAGCCGAAAGACCTCTCCTGCGGCTGTTCGTCTTCTGTCTCTGGTATATGCCCCGCCAATTCGTCTTCGCGCATAGCTTCGCCTTCCGATCTTCCAGCCCGAACTACGTACATTCGGCTTTCTCGGCAGCTTGCTCCTTCATATGCCTCATCGTCTTCCGTACCGCTGAACCCAGTCGTGTATTTCCAGCGATGATTTGTTTCTCCAGTAAAGGGGGCCTTCAACATATTGACATTTTCTTAATTACTTTCAAGATTCACTCATACGGAGTATAATAATGTCAATACGTTCACTACCGCAAAATTTTTGATTCTGCGATAGCAGTGGATGAAGTAAAAAAAATTAGAAATCTTTTACCATCCATCTGGATATTATACTTAGGAAACTTTGCTGTGTCAAGACTCTTGCATCCAATCGACCTATTTTTTAGTGTAGGACTACCATACATCTTGGACAAACGCAAAAAAGGAAAGAGAGATAGGAGCTCATGAGTTAAAGTTAAGGCACCACACCAACTTTACGAAAGGAGACCATATCCCTCATGAGCAAGAGTATAACACAAGACAT